>Ga0316195_10000080_pt1 | contig 29129 bp, 25 predicted proteins | sample Phised1_MG_FD_204937 | JGI IMG/M metagenome (GOLD analysis project Ga0316195, IMG submission 204937) | Coastal sediment microbial communities from Maine, United States - Phippsburg sediment 1 | ecosystem: Environmental > Aquatic > Marine > Coastal > Sediment | place: USA: Maine | collected...
TGCCGGAACTTCCAGAGGTCGAAACCACCCTGCGCGGGATCGCGCCCCACATGGAGGGGCATGCGATCGCCGAGGTGGCCGTTCGCAATCCGTCCCTGCGCTGGCCGGTGCCGGCCGAAGTCGTTCGTGCCGAAGGCCAGGAGGTCATCGGCTGTCGGCGCCGCGCCAAGTACCTGCTGGTCGAACTGGAGCGCGGCGGCCTGATGATCCATCTTGGCATGTCCGGCTCGCTGAGGATCTGCGGCCCCGATGACGCGCCCCGCAAGCACGACCACGTCGACATCGTCATGGACAGCGGCCGCTGCGTCCGCTTCAACGACCCACGCCGGTTTGGCGCCCTCCTGTGGTGGGAAGAACGCCCAGATGAGCACGTGCTGCTCAGGGATCTCGGCCCAGAACCGCTGTCAGGCGACTTTTCGGGCGGGCACCTGTGGCGCCTGTCGCGCGGTCGCAAGGGGGCAGTCAAGAACTTCATCATGGACGGCCATGTCGTGGTCGGCGTGGGCAACATCTATGCCTCCGAGGCGCTGTTCATGTCGGGCATCCATCCGTCGCGGCCGGCCGGGCGCATCTCGGCCACACGTTACCAAGCCCTGGCCCTGGCCATCCGCGATGTGTTGACGCACGCCATTCGGCGCGGCGGCACCACACTGCGTGATTTCGTCAACTCGGAAGGCAATCCAGGCTACTTCGCCCAGGAGTTGCTGGTTTACGAACGGGAAGGCCATCCCTGCTTCCAGTGCGGAAATCCGATCCGGCGCCGGGTGATCGGCCAGCGCTCCAGCTACTATTGTCCAAGCTGCCAGAGATAATCCGGCGCCCGCAAAGCGCCTTTCCGGATGGTATTCTTAGCCGCCGTCGGACTGCTTTTCGATTTCCGCGTTGGCGCGCTCGACTGCGTCCATGTATTGCTGCTCTACCTGCTCCGCTTTCCTGAGCGGCTCGAGTTGCGGGGCGATGAAGGTCTCTTCGATCGGGGGCGTAGGTTGCCGCGGCCACAGGGCGAAGGCCACCAGCAATACGATGATGAGCAACACGAGGAATCTCATAGGCTTATTCTAGCAACTCTTCCTGTGTGTCCCGTTCCGTATCCTCGCGCTGCTCAAGCGGATCGATCAACTTGATGCGCTTGCCGCCGAAGAACACTTCCTTGAACTCCTTGCGGCTGACCGATATGTAGCGCTCGTTGCCGCCGATTTCCACCTGCGCCCCCTCCAGCAGTGCAAAACCCTGTTCGTCCACCCGCACGACCATGGTCGCTTTGCGGCCCGTGTGACAAATGGTCTTGAGCTCCTCGAGTTGGTCACCCCAGGCCAGCAGGTAACGGCTGCCCTCGAACAGTTCGCCCCGGAAATCGGTGCGCAAACCAAAACAGAGCACCGGGATGCCCAGGCGATCAACGATCTCGGTCAGCTGGAAGACCTGGTCACGGGTCAGAAACTGGGCTTCGTCGACCAGCACGCAATGCACGTTCTGCTCTGGCAACAGTCGCTGTACGTGCTCCAGCAGGTTGTCCTCGGCGCCGAAGGCCAACGCCGGCGACTCCAGGCCAATGCGCGATCGAATCACCCCGACGCCATGCCGGTCATCCAGGCGCGGCGTGAACAGCAGCGGGTGCATGCCGCGCTCGCGGTAATTGTGGGCCGACTGCAGCAACAGCGTGGTCTTGCCCGCATTCATGGCCGAATAATAGAAGTAGAGCTTAGCCATCGTTTGACCCGCTGTCCCCGATAAAGGCATGCACCAGAGCCAGGGCTTCCTTGCGCTGCGTCAAGGCCAGCAAGACCAGCAGGTCGCCCGGGCGCGCCTGCGCCAGCGCACTTCGCGTCGCCTCCTGCGGATCCGGGAAGATCTCGATACGCGCGGCGTCCAGACCGCTTGCCAGGGCATCCTGACGAATCAGCCGCGGCACCTCGAATGGCTGCCGGCCGCGCTCGTAACCCGGCAATTCGGCTATCAGCAGGCGCTCCGGATGCATTTCACAGGCTGCCCGCACCAGGCCGGCGATTTCCTGGTCAGTACGGTCTCCGGCTTGGCCGAACAACACTACCACCCGCTCGGCCGATACCCGGCCGACCACATCCGCCAGCGCCCTCATGCCGTGTTCGTTATGGGCGAAATCCACCAGTATGCGGACGCTGCCGCCCTCCATCCGATGCTCGAACCAGTTGCCACGACCCGGATTGTCGCGCTCGTCACCGCGGAACGCCGCGAGCCCGGCCCGAATGGCCTCGTCAGGGATACCCAGCGTGACGGCAATGCCCAGCGCGGCCAACGCATTGGCCAGGTTGTAGCGCACGGTACCCGCGCGCGACGCAGGAATTTCGCTGACTGGCGCAACGCGACGGTGATTGGAGCCCGCGGCGGCGATCAGCCAATCGTCCTCCAGGTAGCAGGCGGCCCCGCCGGCAGACCGAGCCTGCCGGATTTTCGGGTGATCTGCGGCGAGGCTGAACCAGCATATCCGGTTGTCGAGTTTCTCGCCGAAGGCGACAACACCGGCGTCATCGGCGTTGAGGATCAAGGTATCTTCCGCAGTGAGGGCCCGCCTGACGATGAACTTGGCCTCGATGAGCTCGTCCACCGAATGGATACCGTATTCACCGAGGTGGTCTTCGGCGACGTTGGTCACCACCGCGACGTTGGCCCTGGCCACGCCCAGTCCGCGTCGCAGCAGCCCGCCCCGCGCCACCTCGAGCACGGCCATGTCCACATCCGGTTGGCGCAGCAGCGTGCGTGCGCCGCCCGGGCCGCTGTAGTCACCCTGGTCAATTACACGCTCCGCCACCCGGATGAAATCGGTGGACGTCAGGCCGGCCCGGTAGCCGGCGGCGTTCATGATGGCCGCCGTCATGCGCACCGTGGTGGACTTGCCGTTGGTGCCGGTTACCAGCGCCACGGGAATCGACCCGAGCCGCGACCAGTCAACGTCTTCGGCCCGCGGCAATGCTTGCGAGTCCCAGATCTGGGCAGAGCCCCCGTAACCGACCGATACCTCGTCGTCATCCCACAGGAAAGGCAGCCCCTGTTCCGCCGCAGCTTCCTGCAGGGCCAGCAGGCGCGGATTGCGTTCCTCGTCGAACAGGCGGGTCAGGCGCGGAATCTCCTCGCCACGGTCGGGCGCCGGACCGAGTCCGCAGGTGTGCATCGTGCTGGCCCAGACCACTTCGTTGAGTTCGCACATGGCGTAAAGCGCGTCGATCGGCGCGCTGATCAGCAGGCTCGCGCCGCCCTCGAACAATCGATGGCAAGTCCGTTGATCGGAATGGCCGACCGCGTCCAACCAGTCACGGGCCGCCGATTTCCAGACCTGCACGACTCGGTCGGGCGGCCCGTCGATGGACACGTCGATCGCCGCGCCGGGCAGGTCCCAAAACAGGTTGGGACCGGTGAGCCGCCGGCTGTCAGTCAGTTCCAGCTTCACGGCGCGCGCTCAATCCGATTCCTCGTCGACGCGGGCGATGCGCACGCCACGGTCGTCGCGGATAAGTTCGGCTCCCGGCTCGAGCCTGAAAGCGTTGGGATCCGCCTGCACGAAGCCGTGCGCCGGCACCTCTTCCGGCGCCTCACGCGAATCGCCCTCACCCACGCTGTACTGCGCCACCTGTTTCCAGCAGCGCTTGATGTTGTCACCGAAGATCACGACCAGGTCACCTTCCCGAGCCATCGCCAGCGCTGCGTCCACGGCCTCGACTTCGCTGGGTATGAGCTCAATGCGGGAATCGTCGATCCCGCTCTCTCTCAAACGGCTGCACAGCATCTGCGGGGCCTCGTCGTGCCCGCGTCCGCGCCGATGATCGTCCGCTTTGCAGATGTAGTGATCGTAGTGTCCGGCAGCCTGGTCGGCGATCGCACGGATGTCCTCGTCGCGCCGGTCTCCCGGGGCCGCCAGCACGCAGATGCGCCGCCCCCGCGTTTCCAGCCGGTCCACCAGCTGACTGATGCTGGCGATGGCCGCCGCGTTGTGACCATAGTCCAGGATCACGCGGAACGGGTGTTCGTCGAACACGTTCATTCGCCCTGGCGCCTGGAAGTAGGTGGAGTCGAAGGTGCGCAGGCCGTGGCGGATGTCTTCCAGCGATTTGCCAAGGCTGAAGGCCAGCGCGGCAGCGAACATCGCGTTCTGCACGTTGTGGGTGGCCTTTCCTTCCATGGTGGCCGGAATCAGGTGTGTCCAGAGCAACTGGTAGTGTGTGCCGTTGTCGTAAAGCGTGATCATGTCGCCGTTGATCCCCTGTTCCAACACCATCGCGCGGCCGCCGGCCCGGATGTGTTCCTTTACCAGGGCGTGGGCCGGGTTCATGGTGACGTAACACACGTGCTCCGCCTGCGTGTAATCGGCCATGCGCAGGCACAGTTCATCATCGGCATTCAGGACAGCCGTGTCCCGGGCCACTTCGATCGGGATGCGCTTGACTTCGGCCAACTGTTCCAGCGTATCGATGCCTTTCAGTCCCAGGTGGTCGGAAGCCACGTTCAGGCAGGCGGACACGTCGCAGCGTCGGTAACCCAGGCCCTCGCGCAGCAGACCACCGCGCGCCGTTTCCATGACGGCCACGTCCACGGTCGGGTCCCGCAGCACGATGTGCGCCGAGGTCGGACCGGTCATGTCGCCTTTCACCGACAACCGGCCGTCGATGTAGACACCGTCGGTGGAGGTCATGCCCACGGTGTGCCCGGCGGTTTTCAGAATGTGCGCCAACATCCTGGAGGTCGTCGTCTTGCCGTTGGTGCCGGTGATGCTGGCGACCGGGATGCGGGTCGGGCTGCCGGGCGGGAAGAGCATGTCCATGACCCGGCCCGAAACATCGCGCGGCTTGCCTTCCGACGGTGCGACGTGCATGCGAAAACCCGGCGCCGCGTTCACCTCGACAATGGCGCCGCCGACATCCTTGTGAGACTTGGTGATGTCGGTCGTCAGGAAATCGACGCCACCGACGTCCAGACCGACGGCCTGGATGGCCCGGATGGCCATTTCACGGTTGTCCGGGTGCACCACGTCGGTCATGTCGATGGCCGTGCCGCCGGTGGAGAGGTTGGCGGTCGAGCGCAGGTAGAACATCTCGCTTTCGGGCAGCACCGACTCCGGCGTCAGCCCGGCCTTGGCCATCAGGCGTTCGGCCTGGTGGTCGAGTTCGAGGCGCGTAAGCACTTTTTCGTGGCCGATGCCGCGGCGCGGGTCCTGGTTCACGATGTCGATCAGTTCGGCGATGCTGAGTTTACCGTCACCCACCACGTGGCCCGGCACGCGCTTGGCAACAGCCACCAATTCATCGTTGACCACCAGCATGCGGTGATCCATGCCCTCGACGTAACTTTCGACCAGCACGCTGCGCCCCCGCGCGCTTTCCAACGCCTTGGCGAAAGCCGTGGCGACCTGTTCGTTGTCGACCAGGTTGATGGACACGCCGCGGCCGTGGTTGGCGTCCAGGGGCTTCACCACCACCGGGAACCCGATACGATGGGCTGCGCGGACCGCGTCGCGCTCCGATTGCACCAGGCGCTGCTGGGGAACCGGCAGGCCCAGGTTGCGCAGCAGGTTGTGCGTGTCCTCCTTGTCGCAGGAGATCTCCACGGCAATGTGCGGCGTCTTGCTGGTGATGGTGGCCTGGATGCGTTGCTGGTAGCGGCCGTGGCCGAATTGCACAAGTGAATACTGGTTGAGGCGCAGCCAGGGGATCTCCCGCTCCTCGGCCGCTTTTACCAGCGAGGCGGTGCTGGGGCCCAGCTCCTTGCGCTGGGCGAAGCGGATGAAAGCGTCGCGCTCGACTTCGAAATTGAAGTCTTCTTCGATTTCCTCGCCGAGCTTCTCCTGCAGCGGCGCCGGCAACAGACTCAGCAGTAATTGTCGGGCAATGCGGGCGGCCTCCAGCCCGACGTCCCTCTGCATGTACTCGAATACCATGTTGTAATGACCGGGCGGTCCGGCACTCCGGGTCTTGCCGAAAGACACATCGGAGCCCGCCATGTTCTGCAGTTCGATCGCCGCGTGCTCCCAGATGTGCGCCATCCAGGTGCCCTCGTCTTCGCGCAGGCGCCGCAGTAATCCACCCGGCTCACCGTACGAACAGCCGTGGTTGGCCAGCCCGGGCAGCGCCGCCACCAAGGCATCGATGAACGGCGCGCCCAGTCGGGCCGATGGCCATTCTTCCAGGATACCGATGTCGACCTGGTGGCGGATGACCCGGAAATGCGCGTACAGGTTGGGGCCGACATAAACATTGGTTGCCAGGATTTTCATTGCACGGACCCGATCCGGTTGGAGGTCAGGGCATCTTACCGCCACGCCGGGCTTGCGCCAAACAGCGGGGCGGTCGTCAGGATGCCCTGGCTTCGCGGGTCTCGATATTGAAGTGCGCGCCGGCGGCCAGGACGTGCAGTCTCAAGCCGGTCAGGGTTACCGCCTCGGCCCGGCGCACGTAACTCATGGAAGAGTGCCTCAGGTCCGCCGGGTCGACCACGGTCACGGTGCCCTTGCCCACCACTTCCATGTCGCCATCCGGCCCGATGAAGCCGGCCGTATTTTCGTCGATACCGAGGCCACAGGCAAAGGGATTGAATGACAGTGCCGCCAGCAAACGGCCCATGCGCTGGCGCTGGTTAAAATGCTGATCGACGATAACGCGGTTGGTCAAGCCCAGGCCCGGCGCCAGCTCGACACCGCTTTCCCGCGGCGACGGGCCGCTGCGTCCGCCGGCGATCATGTGCTCCGAGACGATGGCCGCTCCGGCCGATGTGCCCGCAACGTGAATACCCAGTGCATTCAGCTTGCGGATGCGGCGCGCCACCGGTGTGCCGCCGAGAATCGTCGACAGGCGTAACTGGTTGCCGCCGGTGATGAAGATGCCGGTGGCGGCTTCCAGGATGCGTATCGTTTCCTTGTCGAAACAATCACTGCGCTTCTCGATCGGGACACACATGGACCTGGCGCCCATCGACCTGAAGAGCTCCTCGTATTCCGGACCGGTTTCGTTCCTCAGCGACGCCGTGGGAATCACCATGATCCGCGCGTCCTTGCCGCCGCACAGCTTCGCAAAGCGGCTGAGGATTCCGGTCTTGCGCCCCCTGCTCTCGGCGCCGCCGATCGGAATGATGAAGCCTCTCTGTTGAGATGCTTTGGGGGTTGCCGGCATGGGCCTGCTCCTCGAATGTCTGTGCCTGCGGTTCGCAGTGCCGGGCCCCGTGAAACAGCCCGGACGCCGGCCAGCGTGTATCGTGCACCATCCGCCGGCCGCGCGCCATTTTAAAGCTATAATGGAGGGCCTTCCAATGACCGCCGGAGCCCACCATGAGCCTGCAAGACGTACCTGTCGGGCGGGACGTCCCCAACGACGTCAATGTCATCATCGAGATTCCCATGCACAGCCCGGCGGTCAAGTACGAAGTCGACAAGGCATCGGGGGCGCTGTTCCTGGACCGCATGCTGAAGACGGCCATGCATTACCCCTGCAACTACGGCTACATCCCGCACACCCTGTGCGGTGACGGCGATCCCACGGATGTCATGGTCGTCATGCCGGTCCCCGTAGTCACCGGCGTCGTGGTCACCTGCCGCCCGGTCGGGCTGCTGCGCATGGAGGACGAGTCGGGGGAGGACGCCAAGATTCTTGCCGTGCCGACCACGGACATCACGGGCTTGTACCGCGATGTCCAATGCGTCGAGGACGTGGACGAATTGTTGCGCCTTCAGATCGCGCATTTCTTCGACCATTACAAAGACCTGGAAACGGGCAAGTGGGTGAACATCAAGGGCTGGGAAGATGCGGAATCCGCCCGCCAGGAGGTTTTGGACTCGGTTGAGCGCTACAACAAACTGCCCGAGAAGCCCACGAAGTGGTAGCAGCCGCCTGGAAGTGATCTTGCTCGCGCATCGAAGATGCCCTGCCAGGATGTGTCGCGACCGGACCCGTTCTTACAGTTTCTGCAGATCCAGTCGGGCCCAGCCGTCCAGCGCAACCGATCGGATTATTTCACACGCTGACCGATAAGCCACCGCCGCTTCCTGCACCTGCTCCTCCAGCAGCCCCGACAGCACGATGCGACCGCCCGCTTTGGTACAACCCGTCAATACCGGCGCGAGCTCGACCAACGGGCCGGCGAGGATATTGGCCAGCACGATATCTGCGTCGCTTGCAGCGAAGTCCCGGGGCAACTGACAGCAAACCCGGTCATCAACCGAGTTGCGCGCGGCATTCGCAGCGGTCGACTCCAGGGCCTGCGGGTCGTTGTCCACGGCAATGACCTGTGCGGCGCCCAGCAAGACTGCGGCAATTGCGAGGATGCCCGAGCCGCAGCCATAGTCGACTACGAGCATGCCGGTCAGGCTTTGCCCGTCGAGCCACTCCAGGCACAGGGCCGTGGTCGGGTGCGTACCGGTTCCAAACGCCAAGCCGGGATCGAGCCGAATCTCGATGTTTGCGGGGGCGGGGGGAATCGCCATGCCACCAGGCACTACCCACAGGCGGCGGCCAAACCGCATCGGCTCGAAGCGGTCCATCCAGGCTCGCTCCCAGTCTTCATCGCCTACTTCCCGCCACTGAATGTGGTCCGGGCCATCCGAACCCAACACGCTGTGCAAACCGGCAATGATGAGCTGCGGGTCAACCGAGTTCTCGAAGAGCCCGTGCACCCGCACCACCGGCCACAGAGGCGTGGCTCCCGGTCCCGGTTCCAGCACCGGGGCATCCGCATCGTCTTGCAACGTCAAGGACAGCGCGCCCAGGGCCTCGAGCACACCTTCGGCGGTAGCTACCGCACTGCGATTGACGCTGAGCGAGACTTCAATCCAGGGCATGCTTCAAATCCGTAACCGTCAGGAGCTGGCCACGGCTGGCAGTCACCTGCGCGCGGCTTTACTGCCGCTCAGCCCTTGCGTTCAGCCAGGCGTTTTTCCAGGTAATGGATGTTGAACCCGCCGCGCAGGAAACCCGGATCCCACAGCAGCCACTTGTGCAGGGATACGTTGGTGCGAATTCCATCCAGGACCATTTCGTCCAGGGCGACACGCATGCGCGCGATAGCCATTTCGCGGTCCTGCCCGTGCGCGATGATCTTGCCGACCATGGAGTCATAGTTCGGTGGTACGCTGTAACCGTCATACATATGGGTGTCGCAGCGAATGCCGGGCCCACCCGGCGCGTGAAACCCCTGGATTGTGCCCGGTGACGGCATGAAAGTCTCGGAATCCTCGGCGTTGATCCGGCACTCGATCGCATGTCCCCGGATCTGTACGTCTTCCTGCCGGATACTCAATGGCTCACCGGCCGCCACCAGGATCTGCTCGCGAACCAGGTCCACACCGGTAATTCGTTCGGTCACCGGATGCTCCACCTGGATGCGCGTATTCATCTCGATGAAGTAGAACTCGCCCCGATCGTAGAGGAACTCGAAGGTGCCGGCTCCGCGGTAGGCAATGCGCTTGCAGGCCTCGACACAGACGGCTCCGATTTCGGCCCGTTGCTCCGAGGTGATACCGGGGGCCGGCGCCTCCTCGATAACCTTCTGATGCCGCCGCTGAGTCGAGCAATCACGTTCGCCCAGGTGGACCGCGTTACCGTGCTGGTCCGCGACGACCTGGACCTCGACGTGGCGCGGGTTTTCGAGATACTTTTCGAGGTAGACCGTGGCGTCGCCAAAAGCCCCCGCAGCTTCCTGCCGTGTGAGCTGCAGGGCGTTGTGCAGGTGGGCCTCGGTATTCACCACCCGCATGCCGCGCCCGCCCCCACCGGCCGCCGCCTTGATGATGACGGGATAGCCGACGCGCCGGGCGATCTTCGCGCATTCCGCGGGTTCGGCAGGCAGTGGGCCATCGGAACCGGGCACACATGGAACACCGGCCTCTCGCATGGCCTTGATCGCAGATACTTTGTCGCCCATCAGGCGGATGGTTTCCGGGCGCGGGCCGATGAAAATGAACCCGCTTTGCTCAACGCGCTCGGCGAAATCGGCGTTTTCCGCGAGGAATCCGTAACCTGGGTGGATGGCAACCGCGTCCGTGACCTCGGTCGCCGCGATGATCGCCGGCACATTCAGATAACTTTCAGCAGCCGGCGCCGGGCCGATGCAGACGGACTCGTCCGCCATGGCAACGTGCTTGAGGTTGCGATCGACCGTTGAATGAACGGCGACCGTCTTGATACCCATCGAATGACAGGCGCGGAGGATACGCAGAGCAATCTCGCCGCGATTGGCAATAACAATTTTTTCCAGGGCGGCCACGGCGGCTGGGTCAGCGAACCACGAACAAAGGCTGGTCGAATTCGACCGGCTGGCCGTTCTCGACCAGGATCGCCACCACGGTTCCGGATACTTCGGCCTCGATCTGGTTGAACATCTTCATGGCCTCGATGATACACATCGTCTCGCCTTCCGTGATGCGCTGGCCTAGCGACACGAAGGGCTCTGCATCGGGGCTCGGAGCGCCGTAATACGTGCCGACCATCGGTGCGCGCACCAACTCGCCCTCCGGAACGCCTTCGTTATCCGCCGTGGCTGCCTCGCCGCCGCCTGAGGATGGCGCGGCCGCCGCCATTGGCGCTCCCGGGGCAGACCAGGCGGCTGCCTGAACAGCGGTCGGAATGCCGGGATAGGGCGGCGCGCCGCTCACCATTCCACCCCGGGCCAACCGCACCGATTCCTCACCTTCGACGATCTCGATTTCCGAGAGACTGGATTCTTCCAGCAGCTCGATGAGCTTCTTTATTTTTCTGATATCCATGCGTTCCGCTCCTGCCCGGACTGTCGCCCGGCGCCCGGCCTAGTGTCCTATGCTGCTGAAATGGCCCTCACTTGCGGGACAGGACACTAGGGTTCGATGTGATTGATGATGGCCTGCAGGGCCAGCATGTAGCTTTCGCCGTGAAAACCGCTGATAACGCCCATCGCGATATCGGAGAAGTAGGAAACCTGCCGAAACGGTTCCCGCGCCGCGATGGCGGACAGGTGCACTTCCACGAAGGGAATCCGGACGGCAAGCATGGCGTCCCGCAACGCCACGCTGGTGTGGGTGTAAGCCGCGGGATTGAAAATGATGTAATCCACGCCGTCGTGGGCGGCCTTGTGGATGGCCTCCACCAGGACACCTTCGCTGTTTTCCTGGAGGTGGCGCAGTTCGTGCCCGCAAGCGCCGGCAAAACGATCGAGCTCTTCCATGATCTCTTCCAGCGTGCGGTGGCCGTATTGACCGGGTTCCCTGCTACCCAGCAGATTCAGGTTGGGGCCGTTCAGAACAAGGATGCTCGCCATGGGGTACCTCTCAGGCTCGTGCGGCAAAGTCTGCATGATCGGCAGCGCATTGTCCACAATTCGGTACCGTATTGAGGGAGATCGATGCGAATTCGCGCCATTTGTGAAAATTTCGTGAAGCCGCCCACGGGTTGGCCGGGGCACTGAGGCAATGTTCGGGCTAGCGCAGTGCCAACAGCTGTGCCTCGAGTTCCCCACGGTCCAGGATACCGAGGCGAGCCCAGCGGATGACGCCGGCGGCGTCCACCAACACGCTGTACGGCAACATGCCGGTCCGATTGCCATAGCTGCGCCCGACCACCATGGCGTCCGCCAAGCCGAACAATAGCGGATAGTCGACCTCCAACTCCCGGGCAAATTCCTGGGCCCGCCGCGGGTCATCCAGTGCGATGCCTACCACGACCACGCCCTGTCCCGCATAATCCCGTTGGAACTGCGACAGCATCGGCATCTCTTCGACGCAGGGTGCGCACCAGGTCGCCCAGAAGTTGACCAGTAACACCTGGCCGTCGAACCGGTCCACAGAAACCCGCTGTCCCGCTGCATCAGCCAGGCTGAAGTCCGGACGGCGCTGACCGAGCAGGTTTTCCGGAGCCGGCACGGCGCCCGGAGCAAGCCGTTCCACGGGCGAACCCTGATTCGGCGGCGGACTCAGCCTCATGGCGAAGAAGTAACCGCCGCTCGCCGCCATGACGGCCACCGCCGTCATGATGATGAGGTCTCTTCTCACTGTGCAGCGAGTACGCGCTGCAGGTGGGTGGAAAACGCGTCGGGCTCGAAATAGCCCACCAGCCGAAAGTCCTTCATTTCCTGCCCGTTGCGGTCAAAAAACAGGATGGCGGGCGGACCGATCACGCCGAACGCCCGCATCAGCTCCTGATCCACCGCGTCGTGGGCGGTCACGTCCGCCTGCAACAGCTGCATGTCGCTCAACAGGGTTTGCACACCCGACTCCGGAAAGGTATTGCGCTCCATGCGTTTGCATTCGACGCACCAATCCGCATAAAAGTCGAACATGGCGCCCTGACCGGCCACGCTGGCCTGTGCCAGCGCCTGTTCCAGTTCCCCCAGCGACTTGATGCGCTCGAAGGAACGGTGTTCCCCGGCCGGCGTTCCGCTCGCGGCCGTGCGCAGGCCCTGCAGCGGCCGCAGCCAGTCATCGCCGCCGCTCGCTGCCCCGACGATCTCGAGGATACCGAGCACCAACAGCACAACGCCCGCGGCTTTCCATAGTCGCTTCCAGCCCGAAGCCGCCGGATCGATCCGCTCCATGGCGCCGAGATAGATCCCACAGGCGATCGCCAGCGACCCCCACAGCAGCATGATCACGGCGGGGGGTAGAATCCGCTCCAGCATCCAGATGGACAGTGCCAGCAAGCCCACCCCGAATACTGCCTTCACCGCGTCCATCCAGGATCCCGCCCTGGGCACCAGTTTGCCGGCCGAAACCCCGAACAGGATCAGGGGCACGCCCATGCCGATGGACAGCGCAAACAGGGCGGTGCCGCCCAGCACCGCGTCGCCGGACGAGCCGATCACGATCAGGGCCGCCATCAGCGGCGGGGCCACACAGGGGCCAACGATCAGGGCCGACAGGAAGCCCATCACGGCCACACCCCACAGCGCGCCACCCTGCTGGCGATTGCTGGCCTCGGCCAGGCGGGTCTGCAACCTGCCGGGCAGCTGGAGCTCGTAAAATCCGAACATCGACAATGCCAGCGCGATGAAAATCAACACAAATCCGCTGATGATCCAGGGATTCTGGAATACCGCCTGCAGGTTCTGCCCGAACAACCCGGCAAGCACGCCCGCCACGGTATAGGTAGCCGACATGGCCAGCACGTAAACCAGTGATAGCCAGAATGCGCGCAGTGTGGTCAGGCGCGCGCCCTGCCCGATGATGATGCCCGACAGGATGGGCAGCATGGGGAATACGCAGGGCGTGAAGGCCAGCAACAGGCCGGCCAGGAAAAACGCCACGATGGCGCCGGCCGGATTGGAGGTCAGCAGGCTGGCCAGGCGGTCCTGCTCGGACAGCGGGGCCTGGCTCGACGGTGCCGATCCGGGTGCCGGGCGCACTCCGACGGCGTTGCCCGCGGCCGGCATCTCGAACGCGACGGCACGGTCCATCGGGGGATAACAAATGTCTCCATCACGGCAACCCTGGAATTTTGCCTCCAATGTGATTTCCGTGGCCGAACCGGCCGGACGGTTGAAACGTACCGGAACCTCTACCTGGCCGTAATAGACCGGCACGGATCCGAATTCCGGATCGTCCTTGATGACGCCGGTTGGCAACTCAACCGCACTGATTGCAAAACCATCGCCCCCGGTCACGGCGAATTCGAACTTGTCGACGTAGAGGTAGTAGCCTGGCTGGGCCGTGAAACGGACCAGGGCCGTGCCGGGATCGTAGGCGATCGCCTCGTAAACGAAGGCCTGCTCCGGCGCCAGCGCGGCATCCGCCTGCGCGCCCAACAGTCCCGCCGGCAAACCGGTTGCTGTCAAAGCAGCTGCCGTGGGCTGACCCAGCGCCCCATCAGACGGCAACCGCACGACCACCCGTTGCTCGGTTGGCGGATAGCACAACTCGTTTTCGAGGCAACCCTGGGAACGCACCCGAAGTTCGACGGCGTCCACACCGGAGGCTAGCGACAACAGGGGCAGGCTTACCGTCAGACTGTCGTGAAACTTCTCGACTTCCTCGCCCAGCAGGTCATCGTAACTGACCTCGCCCGGTGGCAAACCAGGCTCGCCCAAAACCACGCCTTCGGTGACCGGCGTGAACTGCAGGAACCGGTTGTTGTAGAGATAGTATTCCTTTTCGATCGCCCAACTGACCTCGATGAGGTCGCGGGCCGGCGCCGCGGCCGAGATGACGAACACGTCGCCAAAATCACGAACCTCGTCGAATTCTATCGCCGCTGCCGGCAACGACAGCATGAGGCCGAGCGCCATGCCGAGCAAGTTGGCCAGCCCGGTAAAAAGACCCGGCCGCTTTTTCGCATTTCCTGTCATCGAATCTCGATCTCGCCCAACACCCAGTCCAGGTAGCCTTCGGATCCCGCCTGCACCGGCAAAGCCAGCACCTCGGGTACGTCGTAGGGGTGGTGCTCCAGCAACCAGGACTCGAGCTTGCCATAAGCGAGCCGGGTGGTCTTGACCACCATCAGCGCCTCGCTGTCGTCCTGGACTTCGCCCCGCCAGCGGTAAATAGACCTGATTTCCGGCAGGATGTTCACACATGCGGCCAGCCGCCGCTCCACCACTTCACCGGCCAATGCTCGCGCCGTGGCGACATCCGGGCAGGTGCACAGCACGGTCAGGATCTCCGTCATCGCCCTCTGTCGCACCTGTCTGTCGCCGCTTCCATGGCGCGGATTTTACCGGAAAGCCGCGTCCAATCGGCGAAAATCGGCCGATCACGCCGGCTTAAGGCCCGTGGTTGCCCCAGATCATGGCAGTACCCGGTGTGGCTGGTTAGTCTGGAACATGGGTTATTGACGGCACCCGGCCGCGGGAGGAGCAGCGTCATGCACAACCCTGACAAGAAGCAGAAATTGATAGAACTGGACGTCGGCCAACCCATCTGGGAGCGGTTTTTCTGGGTGGCGCCGCTGGTCCTGGTGGGTACGCTCGAGCCGGACGGTACGCACAACCTGGCCCCCAAGCACATGGCTACCCCGATCGGCTGGGAAAACTACTATGGCTTCGTCTGCACACCCCGGCACCATACCTATACCAATATCCAGCGCGAGAGGGCCTTCACTGTTTCATTTCCACGCCCTTCGCAACTGGTCCTGACCAGCCTGGCGGCTTCGCCCCGTTGCGGTGACGAGGACAAGCCGGCCCTGTCCGTTTTGCCGGTGTTCCCGGCCAGCAAGATCGACGGCGTGCTGTTGGAAGGCGGCTACCTGTTCCTGGAATGCGAGCTGGATCGCATCGTGGACGGGTTCGGTGTCAACAGCCTGATTATCGGGCGCATCGTGGCGGCACGCGTCGCTGCCGACGCGCAGCGCATTCACGAGGGCGGCGACCAGGCGCTGGTGCACAATTCGCCCATCCTCGCTTACCTGCACCCGGGACGCTTCTCGACGATCGACGAGAGCCTGACGTTTCCCTTCCCGGCCGGCATGAAAAAGTAGGTGACAGGCCCCGTGCGCCGGCAGATGAACCAGGCGACTCCTCCGACTGCGGTCGAGCTCCTCCGTCACCTGCGGGGTCAGCGCGAAGACCTGCTGCGCTTGCTGCAGTGCATGACGACGGTCGAGTCACCCTCCACGGTGCCCGCCGCCCAGCTGGAAATCCGCGAGATCATCGCGCAGGAGCTGGAGCAGCTCGGCTTCGCGGTGCACCGTATCCCGGGCCACGACAGCGGCGGTATGCTCCACGGCCGCCCGGCCTGCCGGCACCACGGTGCACCGGCACAGCTTCTGCTGGGGCACTACGACACGGTCTGGCCGCTGGGCACGCTCGACGGGATGCCCTACGAAGCCGAAGATGACACGGTCCGCGGCCCCGGCGTCTACGACATGAAAGGTGGTGTCGCCCAGGCCCTGTTGGCGCTGGACGCACTGCGTCACTTCGGCCTGGAGCCGGAGGTCGTTCCGCATGTTTTCCTGAATTCCGACGAGGAAATCGGTAGCAGGGAAAGCCGGCGCTACATCGAAAAGCTCGCGGTGTGCATGGACCGGGTGCTGGTCCTTGAACCGTCGCTGGGACCCGCCGGCCTGCTGAAAACGGCACGCAAGGCCATCGGGCGCTTCACGGTAACCGTGCAGGGGGAAGCGGCCCACGCGGGGCTGGACCCCGGCGCCGGCGCCAGCGCCATCCTCGAACTGGCCCACGTCATCCAGACCCTGTTCGCCATGAACGATCTCGAACGCGGCATCACCGTGAACGTCGGCACCATCGATGGCGGCCTCAGGCCCAACGTGGTCGCGCCGCGCAGCCAGGCCGTGGTCGACGTGCGTGTGGCCTCGCAGGACGACGCACAGCGCGTCGAAGCGGCGATACGGAACCTGCAACCGGCCACTTCCGGCACCTCGCTGACCGTCGAGGGCGGGTTCGGGCGCCCCGCCATGGAGCGCACACCCGCAAATCGGCAGCTCTGGCAAATGGCCTGCCGGCTGGGCGAGGAAATGGGGCTGCAACTCGAAGAGGCGCTGGCCGGTGGCGGCTCGGATGGTAACTTCACGAGTCAGTTCACGGCCACCCTGGACGGCTTGGGGGCTGTCGGCGACGGCGCGCATGCCCGCCACGAACACCTGCGGCTCGCGCCCACGCTGGAGCGCACGGCCCTGTTGGCACTGCTGCTGATGGCGCCGCCCCTGAACAGCGACCGTCCTGAGACCCCTATGTCATGAAGCCACACTACTTTTATACGTCGGTCACGCGTTGTTCGAATATGTGGATTACGCCTTTCGACACGAGCAAGCTGGACCGCGCCGAGTGGTCGACCGGTGATTTCGTGGTCGGCCGGGTGGTCGGCGAGCGCAACCGCCTCTACGAATGTGAGACCAAGACCGGCCGCATGGCCGACCTGGTTCGCGGAGATCTGCTGGTGGGTGCGCTGGGGAAGCGCGCGGCGACGCTCGAGGGCGTCGGTGATTGGCGCGCCACCCGTGACGACCTGCAGTTGGACGCCCTGACCAGCGCCGGCTTGCTGGGCCGCGCCACCTCCATTTCGCCCATGCTGCCGGAGCTGATGCGCCTCGACTATCTTGGTCACGTGACCCGTAACGGCGCCAAGCTGAACATGAAGGACTTCGTCACGGCTGCCCCGTCGCGGGCGCTGGAAATCCCGGTGGTTCTGGTCATCGGCACCTCCATGTCGTCGGGCAAAACCACGGCCGCGCAAGTCATCATTCGTGCCCTGACCTACCTTGGGGTAGACGTCGTTGCCGCCAAGCTGAGCGGCGCTGCGCGCTACCGCGATATCCTCAAATTCCGCGATGCCGGTGCCCGTTGTGTCGTCGATTTCGTCGACGCGGGTCTGCCGTCCACGGTCTGCTCCGAGGAGCGCTTTCGGCCCGCCTTCGAAATCATGCTCTCCAAGATTGCCGCCTGCGAGGCGCAGGTTCTGGTGGCCGAAGCCGGTGCTTCGCCACTGGAGCCTTACAACGGCGCCACCGTCGTAGAATATTTGCGCGACCTGGCCCACTTCACCGTGCTGTGCGCCTCCGATCCTTACGCCGTCCTGGGCGTACAAACCGCATATGGCCCGGGCCTGCGCGCGGACCTGGTGACCGGCCCCGCCGCCAATACCGTGGCTGCGATCGGGCTGGTGCGCGAGCTTTCAGGACACCTGGCGCTGAACCTGCTGGACCGCAACACCTATCCCGAACTGGTCGAACTCCTCAAGCAGGCGCTGGAGTTGTAGGACCGAACTTCGGTTCGGGATGGCTTTGGGAGCGACCGTGTGAATCCCGAATGAAGTCGGTCCTACCCCGGACCGGCGGCCAATTGCATTCATTTCCTGTCGATGAGAGAGTGTTCCATCCTGGACCTTTTCCCTGGTGAACCACGAAATGTCTTACTCACTCCATCGCACCACTGCCGTTCTGCTCGTCTCTGCATTGCTCGCCGCCTGCGCCACCAGCCCCACCGGGCGGCGCCAGCTGATGCTGGTATCAGAGGATTCGGCCATTGCTTCGTCCGCCCAGGCGTATGTGCAGGAGGTCGGCAAACTCAAGCAGGAGGGCAAGCTTTCCAGCGACAAGGCACTGATCCGGCGCGTCAATGGCATTACAGAGCGGCTGGTGGCACAGGCCATTGTCATGCGCCCCGACTCGGCCAAGTGGGACTGGAGCGTGGCGGTTATCGAAGATCCGGAAACGGTCAACGCCTGGTGCATGGCCGGCGGGCGCATGGCCATTTATACCGGGCTGATCGACCAGATCAAGCCCAGCGACGACGAGATCGCCCAGGTCATGGGCCACGAGATCGGGCATGCGTTGGCCAACCACACCGCGGAAAAGATGTCAGTTGCCATGGCCAGCAGCATCGGCGTGGTGGCGGTAGGCATCGCGGCGGACAACAAAGGCGCGGCGATGGCCGGCGCGGCCGCTGCGGCTGCTCTCGCAGTAACCATGCCGAACAGCCGCACCGCGGAAACCGAGGCCGATCGCATCGGCATCGAGCTGGCTGCCAAGGCCGGCTACAACCCCGCCGCCGCCGTCACCCTGTGGCGCAAGATGAACAGCCTGCCCGGCGGGCAACCACCCCAGTTCCTCAGCACCCATCCCAACCCCGAGAACCGCGAGAAGGCGCTGGCCGGTCTGGGGCCGGAAATGGAGCCGTATTACCGGGCGGATACGCCGCGGCCTTCGCATCCGGTGCAATCCGTCACTGCGCTGAATTGAAGTTTGTCGGGCTGAGCATTGATTCCCGAATGAATTCGGTCCTAGGGCCAAGAGGCCCGACCTCAGCAACGAAAAAGGCGCCGGAATTCCGGCGCCTTTTTGCTAACGCTTTTGCAGTGGATCAGATCAGAGCAGCGGCACGATCAGCAGCGCTACGATGTTGATGATCTTGATCAGTGGGTTGATCGCGGGGCCGGCGGTGTCCTTGTAAGGGTCACCTACGGTGTCGCCGGTCACGGCCGCGGCGTGTGCGTCGGTGCCTTTGCCGCCGAAGTTGCCGTCCTCGATGTACTTCTTGGCGTTATCCCAGGCGCCGCCGCCGGTGGTCATGGAGATGGCCACGAACAGGCCAGTGACGATCGTGCCGACCAGCAGGCCGCCCAGCGCCTGCGGACCCAGCAGTTTGCCAACCACGATCGGCACCAGCAGCGGTAGCAGCGACGGAATGATCATTTCCTTGATGGCGGCCTTGGTCAGCATGTCGACCGCACGGGAGTAGTCCGGTTTGGTCGTGCCTTCCATGATGCCGGGTATCTCCCGGAACTGGCGGCGCACCTCTTCAACCACCGAGCTCGCGGCGCGGCCTACGGCTTCCATCGCAAGCGCCCCAAACAGGTAAGGTATCAGGCCGCCGATGAACAGACCGATGATCACCAGGTGGTTAGACAGGTCAAAGGTCAGGCCCTCGATACCGGCTTTCTCCAGGCTGTTGACGTAGTCAGCAAACAGCACCAACGCGGCCAGGCCCGCCGAACCGATGGCGTAGCCCTTGGTCACGGCCTTGGTGGTATTGCCCACCGCGTCCAGCGCGTCGGTCGTATTGCGTACCTCGGGCGGAAGATTGGCCATCTCGGCGATGCCGCCCGCGTTGTCCGTGATCGGGCCGAAGGCGTCGAGCGCCACGATCATGCCGGTCATGGACAACATGGTGGTTGCCGCGATGGCGATACCATAGAGGCCGGCCAGTTCATGGGCGCCCCAGATCGAAGCGCAGACCGCGATCACCGGCAGGGCGGTGGCTTTCATCGAGACGCCCAGGCCGGCGATGATGTTCGTCGCGTGACCGGTCGTCGAGGCGGCCGCTACTTTCCTCACCGGGCTGAATTCCGTGCCGGTGTAGTACTCGGTGATGGCCACCATCGCGGCAGTCAGAGCCAGGCCGATCAGGGCCGCATAATACAAGTGCTGCGCATCGTCACCCATCATCGCCTTGGTCACGGGATAGAAGGCGATGGCCGCCAGCACGCCGGAGGCGATGACGCCCTTGTACAGGGCGCTCATGATCTTGCCACCCTCCTTGGTGCTGACGACGAAGGTGCCCAGTACCGAGGCGATGATGGAGAGGCCGCCGAGCACCATCGGGTAAATCACCGCGTTGGGACCGAGGGCGCTGGCCGTCAGGCTGCCCAGCAGCATGGTGGCCACCAGGGTCACGGCATAGGTTTCGAACAGGTCCGCCGCCATGCCGGCGCAGTCGCCGACGTTGTCGCCCACGTTGTCAGCGATTACGCCCGGGTTGCGTGGATCATCTTCAGGGATGCCGGCTTCCACCTTACCCACCAGATCCGCACCGACATCGGCGCCCTTCGTGAAAATGCCGCCACCCAGTCGCGCGAAGATCGAGATCAGCGAGCCGCCGAAGGCCAGGCCGACCAGGGCGTGGATCGCATCATCCTGGCTGTAACCCATGCTCTGCAGGATCGCGTAGTAGCCGGCCACACCCAGCAAGCCCAGGCCCACGACCAACATGCCGGTGATGGCGCCACCGCGAAACGCGACTTTCAGTGCCGGGGCGACGCCGCCGCGGGCCGCTTCCGCAGTGCGGACATTGGCGCGCACGGATACGAACATGCCAATGTAGCCTGCCATGGCCGAGAACAGGGCACCGATGGCAAATCCAATAGCGGTTACCCAGTGCAGTGTCAGGCCCACGACCACGAACAAAACCAAGCCCACGATACCGATGGTCGTGTACTGCCGGTTCATATAGGCCTTTGCGCCTTCCTGGATGGCCGCGGCAATCTCCTGCATTTTCTCGTTGCCGGCGGGCTTACCCAACACCCAGGTGGTGGTCAGCAAGCCATAAATTACAGCCAGTAGCGCTGACCCCAGCGCCAGCCAGAGCGCCATATCATTCGTCATTGTGATTCTCCTGTTAAACCCCGGATAAATTCTTTATTTGGTTGGCCGAATCAACCAATTCGAGCCGGCCAGCAAGCGGCCGTGTAGCGCAGCAGCCCGCCAAAGCCGCGGTATGGTAGCAAACTTTGTGGCCCGGCGCTGCCAGAAATACTGAAAAACTGAGCCAAATCAAGCCCCAAGCTATGCCGCTCAGGGCCGTCCCAAAAAACCGCAGGCCATGGGTCGCCTGCGGCTACGCAGACCGCGTCCTAGTTCATACTTTGAAGGCGGGTAGTTTCTTGCGCAACAGCACCTTCTTCATGCGCACGTATTTCGGCAAGCCGTCCCGATCATAGGGCGGATAGTCTTCCCCCTGAATCAACGGGGCCAGGTAGCGGCGGGCAGCGGGCGTGATGCCGAAGCCATCGGCGGCGATATAGTTTTTGGGCATCATTTTCTCGCGGTTCGCAACACGACCCAGCGATGTCTCACCAATTTTCCAGCGATAGGGATTGTTCGACACCCGCTTAATCACCGGCATCACTCCGCTCTTACCCTGGAGCGCCAGTTCAACGGCCGCCTCGCCCACGGCATAAGCCTGTTCGACATCCGTCCTGGAGGCGATATGGCGCGCCGACCGCTGCAAGTAGTCGGATACGGCCCAGTGGTATTTGTAACCGAGCTTCTCCCTGACAATGTTCGCCACCACCGGCGCCACGCCGCCCAGCTGCGCGTGACCGAATGCATCCCGCGTACCCGCATCGGCCAGGAACCGTCCCTTTGCGTCACGCACGCCCTCGGAAACCACGATTGTGCAGTAACCGTAGTTCTCCACTGCATGCTTCACCTTTTTCAGAAACTCACGCTGTTTGAACGGCACTTCGGGAAACAGAATGACATGCGGGGGATCGCCTTCCGCACGCGCTGCCAGGCCGGCGGCGGCCGCGATCCACCCCGCATGGCGCCCCATCACTTCGAGAATGAACACCTTGGTGGAGCTCGAAGCCATCGATTCGACATCGAGGCTGGCTTCAAGGGTGGAGACGGCCACGTATTTGGCCACCGAACCGAAGCCGGGGCAGTTGTCGGTAACCGGCAGGTCGTTGTCGATGGTCTTGGGCACGCCAATGCACTGCACCGGGAAGCCCATCTTCTTGCCGATCTGCGAGACCTTGTAGGCGGTATCGGCCGAGTCACCGCCGCCGTTGTAGAAGAAATAGCCGACGTCGTGCGCGCGCAGTACCTCGATCAGCCGCGCATACTCGCGCTTGCTCTCCTCGATGCTGCGGAGCTTGAAACGACAGGATCCAAAAGCTCCGCCGGGTGTGTGCCGCAGGGCCGCGATGGCCGACTTGCTCTCCCTCGAGGTGTCGATGAGGTCTTCGCGCAGTACGCCGATAATGCCGTCCTTGCCGGCCAGCACCTTGCCGATTCGGTCACGGTACTTCGCGGCGGTCTCGATGACGCCGCAGGCAGTCGCGTTGATGACTGGCGTAACGCCGCCCGACTGGGCATAAAGAATGTTCTTTTTCATTGCTGATTCATTTCCTTGCGAGCGTGTTTTACCGCATTGACTTGGCTGGGGTGAGCGGTTAGCGTTAGGACCCTATTCTAGAGGACGGGTACCGTCAGATGCGAATTGTATTGCTGGGCGCGCCGGGGTCGGGAAAAGGAACGCAAGCTGCACTGTTGGTCGCAGAGGTGGATCTGCCCCACATCTCGACCGGGGCGCTGCTTCGGGCAGCCGTGAAAGCTGGCACCCTGCTCGGAAAGAGGGCGAAAACCGTAATTGACCGCGGCGAACTGGTATCGGACGAAATCATGCTGGGGCTCATCGAAGAGCGCCTGGCGCAACCCGATGTGAAAAACGGCTTCATCCTGGATGGCTACCCGCGCAATCTCGCCCAGGCTGAGGCGTTGGACGAACTGCTGGAGCGGATCGGTCAGCCGGTCGTTGAGGCCCTCCAAATCGACGTCGACCTGGAAATGTTGATCGAGCGTATTTCAAAGCGTGCGGCCGAAGAGGGCCGCAGCGATGACACCGAGGAGGTCGTCCGCAAACGCATGCGGGTTTACGAGGAGCAGACTGCTCCGGTGATGGAATACTATGCCCGCAAGGGCCTCCTGTCCCGCGTGCTGGGTGATGGAACGGTTGACGAAGTGTTCCAGCGCATCAAGGGTGTGCTACAGATCCGCGCCGCTTGATCCGTACCCTCCTCGACATGATGCGGCTGCGCTCCGGGCCGCAGGATTTGCCGGCCGGCACCGGCCTGGCCGCGGCTCTCGCTATCGCCTGGCTGGCACAGGGGCTGCTGACCGACCGCGCACTGGACCAGGCCAACTCTCCCTTACGCAGCTTGTTGGCCATTGCGGTCCAGTTCGGTGCGATCGCCGCGTTGCTGAACCTGCGCCAGCAGGCTGCACGGATTCCCCAGACGATCAGCGCCCTGGCCGGCACCGGCATCATTTTCGGGCTGCTGGCGCTGTTGCTCCTGATGCAGCTCGATCCTGCCAATCCGCAGCCAAACATCGCGCTGGCCTACCTCGGGCTGTTCGTCTGGAGCCTGCTGGTCGATGGACATATATACCGACATGCTTTGTCGATTAAAATGAGCCTCGGAGTTCTCGTGGCCGTGCTGATATTCGCGGCCAACTTTCTCATCATGAGAGTGGCTTTTGGCTAGCAAAACCATGCATATCCACATCCTTGGTGCCTGTGGCACCTTCATGGGCGGACTGGCCTTGCTGGCCAAACGCGCCGGCCACAGGGTCACCGGACAGGACCGGCACACCTATCCGCCAATGAGCACGCAGCTCGCGGCGGAGGGTATCGAGCTGTTCGAGGGTTACGATCCGGGACACCTGGACCCGGCCACCGACCTGGTTCTCATCGGCAACGCGCTCAGCCGCGGCAACCCCGCCGTGGAGCAGGTACTCAACAGCGGGATTCCTTACACTTCGGGGCCGCGCTGGCTGGGCGAAAATTACCTCCAGCACAAAACCGTGCTGGCCGTGGCCGGCACCCACGGCAAAACCAGCACCTCGAGCATGCTCGCCTGGATCCTGGAGCAGGACGGCCGCAAGCCCGGCTTCCTGATTGGCGGTGTGCCGACGAATTTCGGCCAATCGGCACGAGACGGGGAATCGGTGTTCGTGGTCGAAGCCGACGAGTACGACACGGCCTTCTTCGACAAGCGTGCCAAGTTCGTGCACTACCGTCCCAACATCGCGATACTGAACAACCTCGAGTTTGACCACGCGGACATTTACGACGACATCAGGGCCATCCAGACCCAGTTTCACCATTTCGTGAGGACCATTCCCGGCAATGGCACCATTGTCTGCAACGGTCATGACGCGCGCCTGGAAGCCGTTCTTGAAAGGGGCTGCTGGAGCCACCTGCAGCGTTTCTCGGAGGATGAGGATGCAGACTGGCGGGTCGTACTCAAGAAACCCGATGGCAGCCAACTGGCGTTTTTCCATGCCGGCCAGCCATCGGGCACGCTGCGCTGGAGCCAATTTGGGCGCCACAACGCGCTGAATGCCTGCGCTGCCCTGGCCGCCGGCGTCGCCACAGGGGTCGATCCAAAAACCGCGCTCAATGCCCTCGGCAGCTTCCGGGGCGTCAAACGGCGCATGGAGCTGATCAGCGAAGTCGGCGACATCCGTGTATACGATGATTTTGCACACCATCCGACAGCCATCCGCCTGACCCTCGAGGGCCTGCGGCGCAATGTGGGCAATGCGCGCGTGCTGGTTGCACTGGAGCCCCGCAGCAACACGATGCGGGCCGGTGTGCATGCCGACGAATTGGGCCCGGCACTGATCGCGGCGGACCGCGTGTGGCTGATGGCCGGTGATGGGATCGACTGGGACCCGCTCGAAGCGCTCGCTCCGCTGGATGGGCGCGGCAGGGTCGTGACGCGCAGCGATGATCTGTTGGCGCAGATGCTGGACGCCGTGCGGCCCGGTGATCACGTCGTGTTCATGAGTAATGGTGGTTTCGATTCGGTGCCGGCGCGCTTCAGTGAAGCCGTGCAGCAGCATGAGCACCGTTGAGATCCCGCTGTTTCCGCTGCGCACGGTCCTGTTCCCGGGCGGCTTTCTCCCGTTGCGTATTTTCGAGCAACGCTACCTGGACATGGTCAGGGACTGTGCCCGCAACGACAGCGGCTTCGGTGTCTGCCTGATAAGCGAAGGCGAAGAAGCGGTGTCTCCGGTCAAGACGACCCAGGTCGGTACACTTGCCCAAATCGTCGACTGGTACACGCTGGAGGACGGTCTGCTGGGTGTCTCGGCCACCGGCACCCGGCGCTTCAAGATCGAATCCGGTTGGCGGCAGGACGATGGGCTGCTGTGGGCACGCGTGCAGACGCTACCCGAACCACCCAGCTATCCATTGCCCGAGGCCTACGCTCTGCTGGCCGAAGTATTGGGCCGGTTCATGGAAAAGGTTGGCCACCAATACCCTTCCTGGTCGGAAGAGCGCCTGCAGGACGCCGTTTGGGTGGGCTATCGGCTGGCGGAATTGCTGCCGCTGGCCGGCATCGAAAAACAGCACTTGCTGGAGTTTTCAGACCCGATAGAGCGGTTGCAGAGTCTGGTCGAAGTCCTGCCGCGCTTTCAGTCGGGCTGACCATCGGGCGGCCGGCGCAACGTGCCTGGTGCGTTGCGAACCAACAACACGCCGCCGTCCACCTCCTTTTGCTCCAGGTCTCCGAGTAATCCGCGGATCGGACGCCTGAGTTCGGTGCTCAGCGGCGACGACTTCCAGTAGCTGAACAGACCGAAGCGCTGCACCAGAAGCTCCTCCGACATCTGTCCCAGGTAGAGAACCGCGCTGTCGGGCAGCAAGCGCACTCCCGAGTCCCACAAGCGGATGGTCAGCAAGCGACCCTCCGGCGCAATGTTCTTGCGCAGCAGCAAAGCTTCCGAACGCCCCATGTAGGCCCGCCCCAGTAACGGCAGGCTGGCCTGGTCGGGCTCTGGATTCAGCGCCTGCAGGATCCACCGCCAGTCCGTTTCCGGCACCGGCTCCCAGCCGGCATCAGCGAGCAACGCGGAGATTGATTCCGGATCGACGGCAACCTGCGCGTTGAAACGGCGCGCGGCTACCGAGTCCAGCCGGGTGCGGTCCGCGGGCAGCCGGCGCCACTCCGCGTCCCACCAGGCTTGTCCGTCGAGCTCCCGCAAGACGGCCGGTGTGCTGAGCGCCGCCACTTCCTCGGCCTGGTGCTCGTGCACCTGCCAGGCGAACAGGGCCAGGAAAGACAGGTAGAAAATAAGGCTGGCTGTCATACCGGAAAAACGCCTGAATGCCCGCTGCCGGTAAGCGATACCCACGATAGCCGCCCACAACAGCCCCATGGTCATTCCCATCAGGGCGCCGCTCAGCCACTCGCGGCCCAGGTAGAGCCGCGCCAACGCCAGCAGCATGAGCAGAAGCGCGGCGACGAGGTAGGGCCATTGTCGGTGTTTGCGTTGCAACTCGCTGGCTTCCATCACGGCGAAAAAAGTCAGCGTGACCGTAGCCAGGCTCATCGCCGCGCTCGGGCTGCGCAGGGTCTCCCCCGCCAATTCCATCACCTCGGGTGCCGCGCGCAGGCCCCAGGACAACAGCAGGTGCAGTACCGCGCCACCCCCGATGGCGACCAGCCAGTGCAGCGCCGCGCTGCGGCGTCCGGCCCCGATCAACCAGAGCAGCAACGCCGTGGCGGAAAAAATCGAGACCGGCCACCGGGACAGCTGGTCAATAGCGACCATCAAGGGATCCGCAAGGTGGTTGCGCAAGGACAGCGCCAGTTCCTGCACGGCCTGGTCCAGCAGGCGCGGCTGCGCCGAGAAGGGCGACAGGAACAGCAGCATGACCACGCCCCAGAACAAGAGGACCAGCAAGATGCCGAGCATGGTCACGGACAGGACTTCCCCCTTGGAGGGGCCCAGTAACGGGCTCAACACGCGACCCAACACCGGGTGCCGGCGGCTCCAGCGTATAGCGTGCCGCAGCCAGCGGGCGGAATGCCCGGCCAGAGGCTCGTAGATTGCGCGGATCAACCACCAGGTCATCCACAGCACAGCCAGCAGGATCACCAGCATGACCGCCAGGCGGCCGGTATATTCGGAGGCCACCTCGAGGGACGCGCCAAACAGCATCCCCGGCACCAGGAAAGACGGCGCCCAGGTGACGCAGGCCACGGAATCGACCGCCAGGAACCTCGACGGTTTCATCCCCATCATGCCGCCGACCGCCGGGATGATCGGACGCAGGGGGCCGATGAAGCGCCCGGCCAGCACGCTCTTGGCGCCATGGGCGTGGAAGAAGCGGGTGCCCCGCTCCATCAATCCGGGATAGCGGGAGAAGGGCCAGATCTCCAGCAGGTGGCCGCGAAATCGATGGCCGAGGGCGTAACTGAGGCCATCGCCCAGAAAAGCGCCGAGAGATGCTGCCGCCCAGACGGGAACCATATCCAGCAAGCCGAGACCGATCAGCGTGCCAATGCCGAACAGGATCACGATGCCCGGCAACAGGATGCCGACCAGCACCAGCGACTCGAAAAATGAAACCAGGAAGACGATCAGGATGCCCCAGCCCGGGTAAGCATTGAGCCAGTTCAGAAGTTCCTGTGTCCAGCCGGTGTCCATCGGTGGCTATAATACGGCAATGATCCACACGGAGTCGTGACATGGGGGACGGACTGAAAGGAAAAACGCTGTTCATCACCGGCGCCTCGCGCGGCATCGGCAAGGCGATCGCGCTGCGGGCTGCCCGCGACGGCGCCAACATCGTCGTCGCCGCCAAGACCCATCGCAAACATCCCGTTTTGCCCGGCACCATCCACTCGGCTGTCGAGGAGATCGAAGCCGCCGGGGGTCGCGGTCTCGCGATTCGGCTGGACATCCGCGACGAGGATGCCGTAGAGCGGGCCGTGGCGGAGGCCGTGGCGCATTTCGGCGCGCTCGACATCCTGGTCAACAACGCCAGCGCGATCATGCTGAATAACACGCGTGATCTGCCCCTGAAACGCTACGACCTGATGTTCGACGTCAACGTCCGCGGCACCTACGTCATGAGTCGCGCGTGTGTTCCGCACCTGCAAAAATCCTCCAATCCGCACGTGCTGAACCTGTCGCCCCCGCTAAACCTGAGCCCGGCCTGGTTCAAGGATCACGTGGCTTACACGATGGCCAAGTACGCCATGAGCATGTGCGTGATCGGGATGGCCGAGGAATTTCGCGGAGACGGGATTGCGTTCAACGCCTTGTGGCCACGGACTGTCATCGACACAGCGGCGATCGGAATCCTGGACGGCCGCGTCAAGCCGGAAAACTGCCGCTCGCCGCAGATCATGGCGGACGCGGCCCATGCGATCCTGTGCCAACCAGCCAGGCGCTGCACCGGTCACTTCTACCTGGACGAGGATGTATTGCGGGCCGTCGGCACACGCAATTTTGATCGGTACGCGGTCAAGCCAGGCGCGCCCCTGATGCGCGACCTGTTTTTGGACTAGCCCGCATCGATTAAGCGGCGGGCGCTTCAGAGCCGCGCGAAAGATTCGCGTGCGGCAGCCACGGTCGCGTCGATGTGCTCGGCCGTATGCGCCGATGAAACGAAGCCGGCCTCGAAGGCCGATGGCGCCAGGTACACGCCCCGCTCCAGCATCAGGTGGAAAAACGCTTTGAACGCGGCGACGTCGCAACTGCCGGCTTCGGCGAAATTGACCACCTTCTTCGCATCGGTGAAGAGCAGGCCGAACATGCCACCCACGCTCGTGGTCAAGACCGGCACGCCAGCAGCGTCGGCCGCCTGCTGCAAGCCGCAAGTCAATTGCCGCGTCTGCTCGCTGAGTCGCTCAAAAAAGCCAGCCTGACAAATCAGTTCCAGGTTGGCCAGGCCCGCCGCCATGGCGACGGGATTGCCCGATAGTGTTCCCGCCTGGTACACCGGCCCGCTGGGCGCCACCTGCTCCATGTACTCGCGCTTGCCGCCAAAGGCCCCGACCGGCATGCCGCCGCCGATGACCTTGCCGAAGGTCGACAGGTCCGGTGCAATTCCGTACAGCCCCTGCGCGCCCTGCAGGGCCACGCGGAATCCCGTCATGACCTCGTCAAAGATCAGCAGGCAGCCGAATTCGTCGCAGGCATCCCGCAAGCCTTGCAGGAAGCCGTCCACCGGCGGAATGCAGTTCATGTTGCCGGCGACCGGTTCCACGATGATGGCCGCAATGTCCCGCCCCCGCGCGGCGAGACAGTCACGCACGGCGGCAAGATCGTTGTACGGCAAGGTGACGGTCAGGTCGGCCACCGCCGCCGGCACGCCGGGCGAGTTGGGAATGCCGAGCGTCAGGGCGCCGCTGCCCGCCTTCACCAGGAAACTGTCGGCATGGCCGTGATAGCAGCCTT
>Ga0316195_10000081_pt1 | contig 29023 bp, 32 predicted proteins | sample Phised1_MG_FD_204937 | JGI IMG/M metagenome (GOLD analysis project Ga0316195, IMG submission 204937) | Coastal sediment microbial communities from Maine, United States - Phippsburg sediment 1 | ecosystem: Environmental > Aquatic > Marine > Coastal > Sediment | place: USA: Maine | collected...
AGCTGTATCCGACGCCGAACTCGCCTCACGCATGGCGACCGCGGCCAAGGCGAAAACGCTGCCCGAAATCCATGTCCGGGCCGACAAGGCGACACGCTACGAGCGCATTGCCTTCGTGCTGTCGTCAGCGCAGCAGGCCGGGCTTGCCAAGGTCGGCTTCGTCACCGAGCCCGCCCGTGCTCCGGCAGCCGGAGGCGGCACGCAGTGATGCGCTGGAAGGCGGTCGTCGCCGGGTGGCTGGCGTTCGGCACGATGGCGCATGCAGCAGTGACCGTGGTGGACGACGAGGGCCATGCGCTCGAACTCGCGCAGCCCGCGCGCCGGGTCGTGAGCCTGGCGCCGCACCTGACCGAGCAGCTGTTCGCCATCGGCGCCGGCGACCTGATCGTGGGCACCACGGAATTCGCCGACTATCCCGCTGCCGCCCGCCAGCTGCCGCGGGTCGCGCGCGCACACAGCGTCGACCTCGAACGCGTCCGCGCAGCGCGTCCTGACTTGATCCTGGTGTGGGGCAGCGGCTTCCCGCCGGCCACGATCGATGCCGTGCGACGCCTGGGCGCGCCGACCTTCGTCAGCGAACCGGCGCATCTTGCGGACATCGCCACCTCGCTCCGCCGGCTCGGCATGCTGACCGGCCGCTCCGGCGAACTGGTGGCGGCCGCTTTCGACGCCAGGCTCGCCGTGCTGCGCGACCGGTACCGGGGCCGTCGCGAGGTGCGCGTCTTCTACCAGGTCTGGGGCGAGCCCCTGATGACGCTCGGCGGCCGGCACGTGGTCAGCGAAGCGATCGCCCTGTGCGGCGGCCGCAATGTCTTTTCCGGCCTCGCGCCGATGGCGCCCCGTGTATCGACGGAAGCCGTGCTCGCGGCCGACCCGGAGGTGATCATCACGGCCGAGCCGGGTGCTCGTCCTTCGACCGCCCTCGACGTGTGGCAACGCTTCGCGGGGATCGCCGCGGTGAAGAACGGCCGCCTCGTCACGCTGGATGCGGATCGCATCAACCGGCACGGCCCGCGCATCCTCGACGAAATCGAGGTGATGTGCGAAGCGATCGACCGCGTCCGCTGACGGCGAACCCGGCTAGGCCGGCGTCCGGACCCGGAAGAAGCGTTCGCCGTCGGCGATCACCGAGCCGATGCGCGTCTGGAACAGCTCGGAAAGGGTGTCGTCCTGCAGCACCTCGTCCGCCGGCCCTGCGTGGTGGGTGCCCCGGCCGCTCAACAGCAGCACGTGAGTGGCGAAACGCGCTGCCGCATTGATGTCGTGCAGCGTGGCGACCAGCGCACGATCCTCGAGTGTCAGCAGCTGGGCAATGACCCAGGCCTGGTGGCGCGGGTCCTGGTGCGCGGTGGGTTCGTCGAGGAGCACCGTCGGCGTCGCCTGGGCGAGCGCGGTCGCGATCGCGACCCGCTGGCGCTCGCCACGCGACAGCCGGCGCACGTCGCGCTCCATCAGGTGGGCGCAATCGAGCGCGGTCAGCAGCTGGCGCGCTACGTGCGCGCCGGCAGCGTCCTCGTCACCGAAGACATAGCGCGCCGTGAGCACGGTGTCGAGAACCGAACTGGAGAACGGATCGATCCAGCGATCGGTGACCAGCGCGCGCACGCGGGCCAGGTCGACCTCGGAGTAGCGCTCGATCGACACGTCGTCGACCCTCACCTCGCCGGCATCCGGCGAGCGGGCGCCGGCCATCACGCGCAGCAGCGTCGACTTGCCCGCGCCGTTCGGGCCGAGCACGGCCCAGCGCTCGCCCGGACAGATCACGAGGTCGAGGCCTTCGACCAGGGTACGGCCGGCCGCCCGCAGCCCGACATCCGCGAGCTTGAGCAACGGAGTGCGGATCGGGTTCATCTGCGCGCGAGCAGCCACAGGAATACCGGGACGCCGATCAGCGCGGTCACGACGCCCACCGGCAGTTGCAGGGGTGCAAAGGCGCTGCGGGCAACCGTGTCGGCGAGCACCACCAGCGTTCCACCCGCGAGGCCGGATGCCGGCAGCAGGACGCGTTGGTCGTTTCCGAACACCATGCGCATCAGGTGCGGGGCGACGAAGCCGACGAAGCCCACCGCGCCGGCGAGCGTCACGGCGGCGCCGGTCGCGAGCGCGGCCACCAGCACCAGCGTGCGGCGCGTGCGCACCACGCGCACGCCCTGCGTGTAGGCCTGCAGGTCCCCCCGCACGAGCAGGTTGAGGGCGGCGGCATGGCGCAGCGCGAGCGCGAACGCGACTCCGATGGCAGCCAGCGCCACCAGCGCGGCGCGAAAGTCGGTGGCGCCGGCCAGATCCCCCAGCAACCAGAACACCATCGTGCGCAGGCGCGCGTCAGGAGCAAGCGCCAGCACCAGGCTGAGCACGGCCGCGGCGAACGACGCGATCATCACCCCGGTCAGCAGCACGCCGGTCGTCGCCTGCTCGGACTCGAGTGCATCGCGGGTGAACAGGGCGCGGCGCGCGAGCGCGAACAGCAGCCCGAGCGTTCCGACCGCGCCGAGCGCGGCGGCCACCTGCACGAGGCCGCCCGGCAGTCCGAGCGCGATGGCCACGAGCGCTCCAACGGCCGCGCCACCCGAGATGCCGAGCACATAGGGGTCCGCAAGCGGGTTGCGCAGGAGTCCCTGCAACAGCGCACCCGCGAGCGCCAGCCCGGCGCCCACCGCGAAGCCGGCGACCGCGCGCGGCGCGCGCAGCTGCCAGATCACGTCGCGCGTCGCGCTGTCGGCATGGCCGGTCAATGTCGCCAGGATCTGCGACGGGGACACCGGCACGCTGCCGACGGCGAGCGCGAGCACGAGACTCGCCGCGCCGGCGATGGCGAGGACGGGCCACGCACGCGCTGTCGCTCTCATTTCACAGCTTCAGTTCCAGGCCGACGAACGCCGTGCGCGGCTGCACGTTGTAGCCGCTCACCGTTTCGTACTTCGCGTCAGTGAGGTTCTCGATGCGCGCCCTTAGCCAGAGCGCGGACGCGAGCCGCCAGCTTCCGACCAGCCGCGCCAAGGTGTAGGCCGCCAACTCGGTCCGCTGGAAGGTGTTGATGTCGAGATCGTCGCGAGGCCCGACGCAGGACAGTTCCAGTCCTGCGCGCCAGGGCCCGGCGGCGTAGGCCACGCCGGCATTGATCGCGTAGGGAGCCCGGCGCAGCAGGCGTTCACCGGTATCCGCGTTGATCGCGTGCACGATGCTGGCGTTGCCGCTCCACTCCCAGTAGCCGACGCGACCGCTCGCTGCGAACTCCATCCCGGTAGACCGGGCGCGATCGACGTTTTCGGCGCGCAGCGTGGCCGGGTCATAGACGATCAGGTCCCGCGTATCGGTGCGGAACGCCGTTGCGCGCATCGTGATGGCCCCCGACACGTAATGCAGGCCCAGCTCGCCGCTGCTGGACTTCTCCGGGTCGAGCGAGGGGTTGCCGAAGAACGGGTAGTACAGATCGCTGAAGCTCGGCGCGCGGAATGCGTTCGACACCTGCGCAATGGCGCGCCAGTGCGGGGTCAGCTTGTAGCCGTAGGAGACCAGGCCGGTGGTGGCCGAACCCACATCCGAATACCGGTCGTGCCGCAGGTTCAGCTGGACAAGCTGGTGCTCGGTGCTGCCATTGAGTCCGGTCCAGACGCTCGTCACGTCACGCGAGAACTCCGTCATGGCATTGCCGAAATCCGGGTCGAACGCCGTCGACGCCCCGCGCTGATTGAGGTACTCGACACCAAGCTGGGCCTTCACGCGCTCCGAGACCGTCAGTTCGTTGCTCCAGCTCGCCTGCCGGTTGCTCGACTCGAATTCGCCGTTGTTGAAGGAGAACGGATCGCTTGACTGGTTGCGGCTGCGATCCCGCATCTCGCCCAGCTGCAACTGCGACTCCCACGTGGAAGTCAGCGGACTGCGCACGCGCGCGTTCCATGCACTGATGCTGGAGCGCTCCTGTTGCGTGGCCGCTGGACCATCCGCGGTGCTGTCGAAATCTGTGGTGTTGGTGCTGGACCACGCGCTGCCCGAGACCACGGTTCCGCCGGCGGTCCGGTACGTCGCGCCGATCGAGCCGGACGTGCTGCGGTTGCCGTCCAGATCCGGATTGGCGCCCGGGGAAAAGGGACCTGGAATCACGCTCGCAGCGTCTATCGCCGAGAACTGCTCGCTGCGCCGCGCGCTGGCGGCACCGCCCACGCGGACGCCGCCGAGATCGACTGACGCGGCCGCCGCCCCGTTCACGTTCCTTCCCTGGCCGCCTTCGACCGCGAGGGTCACCCCGGGCGCTGCGCCGCCGCGCGTGAACACCTGGACCACGCCGCCGATCGCCGCCGAACCGTACAGGCTGGACAGGTTGCCGCGCGAGATTTCGATGCGATCGACCGTGTCGAGCGAAATTCCGCCGAGCGTCGCGGCGCCTCCTACCGCCGCATTCAGCGGAACGCCGTCAACGAGGACCAGCACCTGGCTCGAATTTGCGCCGCGCAGGAACAACGATGCGGCGCTGCCTGGTCCGCCGCTCTGCGCGAACTGCACGCCCGCCTCGCGCGCCAGCGCAGCCGTCAGATCGGTCAGCTGCCACCGTTCGATCTCCGCCCGCGTGATGAGCGTGGTCGAAGGCAGGGCGTCGTCGAGCGACTGCGGGATGCGCGATGGCGTAATGACCGCCGTCGGCAGGCGCGTTTCGGTGGTCTGGGCGTGCACGGCGGAAAGCGCAAGCTGCGCCCCTACGCCGAGCGCGGCCCATGCAGTGACTTTCATGTTGCTCCCTCGCGTTCCGACCCGCCGCCGGAGTTGTTCACGTCATCGAGACGGACTCGGGGGAAAGAGCGGCCGCGCAAGCGACCGGCCTGCCTTCACCCCGAGGCGCGTCCTGGTCGCGTACGGCCGGTCTCCGGGCTGCAGGCTTCGGGCCGCGCCTTCCCGCGGCGCCGGGCGGCGTCACAGTGGCTGGTGCGGGACGTGCCGCTTGCGCGGCGCCTGCTTACCGTTGCGGGGGCAGCACAGGTTGGAGCGGTGGCCTGCTCTTCCTGTTTCCCGTTTCACCGAAGCAGCGCGTGCTTCGACACCGTAAGCCGTCGAAGTGTAGCGGACCGCGGTGCGCCTCAGCACTACCCCCGGAGAGGCAGAACCCGGTGCTACCATCGTCCGATGCTCGATGACCTCGACACCCTCGCGCACAAGGTGGCGGAGCTGGCGCAACTGGCGCAGGCCCTGCGCACCGAGAATCAGCAGCTGCGCGCGCAACTGACAGCCGCGTCGGCCGAGCTCGAAGCGCTGCGCAGCCGCGTCGACCAGGCGACCGAGCGCCTTGATGCCGTGCTCGACCGGCTGCCCGCGCCAACCCCACCCGCCAACACCGGCCCGTCATGGAACACGTGACCCTCTCGATCCTCGGCCGTGAGTACCGGCTCGCGTGCGCCCCGGAGGAGAAGGCCGCGCTGCTGCATTGCGCCCAGTACGTCGAGGGCAAGATGCGCGCCATCAAGGACGCCGGCAAGGTGATGGGCGCGGACCGCATCGCGGTGATGGCGGCGCTGCAGATCGCGCACGAACTGTTCACCTGCAAGGACGGCACCGGCATCGAAGTCGGCGAGTTGCGGCGGCGCCTGCGCGACCTGCTGCAGACCTGCGACGACGCGCTGCTCCCCCAGGAAAAACTGTTCTGAAATGCGCCCCGCGCCGTGCCGCGCGGGCTAGAATGAACGCAGATTGGTTGCCACCCGCAGCATGGTGGCGACGCAAGAAATTCCCTGCGGTGTCCGCGCAAAGGCCTTTCGTTCCTTGAACCGATGCGCTTTGCGCAAGGTTGCTGGACTCGCGTCGCGGTGCGATCGGCACGCGTCTGCTGAACCTAAACGACGTGGACAGCGACCACCCTGAACCGATGGTTCAGGACATCAGGCCGGGCGGCACAGGCGGGGAACCTTTACACGGGCGGAGTGCATCGCGGGCACTCCGCCTTCCTCGTCCGGCGCCCGGTCGGGATGCGTAAACTCCGGACACCATGCACTGGCTGATGAAGTCCGAACCGGACGAGTGCTCGATCGACGATGCGCTCGCCGCGCCGAACGCCACGGTGCCGTGGACCGGGGTGCGCAACTACCAGGCGCGCAACTTCATGCGCGATGCGATGAGCATCGGCGACGGCGTACTCTTCTATCATTCGTCGTGCGCCGAACCGGGCATCGCCGGACTCGCCGAGGTGGCGAGCGCGAGCTACCCGGATCCCACCCAGTTCGACCGCAAGAGCAAGTATTTCGACCCGGCCGCCAAGAAGGACGCCCCGCGCTGGATCCTGGTCGACGTGCACGCCCTGCGGCGGACCCGGCTGGTGTCGATCGCCGAGCTGCGGGAGCACAAGGCTCTGGCCGACATGGCGGTACTGCGCCGCGGCAACCGGTTGTCCATCACGCCGGTGACGCCGGCCGAATGGCGCTACATCACGACGCGCCTGCTGAAGGATTGAAATGGAATGGACCTTCGTCGCCGCATTGCTGGTGCTCGGCGCCGCCACCGGCTTCGTCGCCGGCCTGCTGGGCATCGGTGGCGGCATGCTGCTGGTACCGTTCCTGACGCTGCTCTTCACCATCCGCGGCTTCCCGGAGCAGCACCTGGTGCACATGGCCATCGCCACGTCGCTGGCGACGATCCTCTTCACTTCCGTGTCGTCCGTCCGGGCCCATCACAAGCGCGGCGCCGTGCTGTGGCCGGTCGTCAAGGTGCTGGCGCCCGGCATCCTGCTGGGTTCCCTGATCGGCGCGCAGATCGCGGGCCGACTGCCGACGGTGTTCATCGCCCTGTTCTTCGCAGTGTTCGTCGGCTTTTCCGCCCTGCAGATGCTGCGTGACAAGAAGCCCAAGCCATCGCGCGAACTGCCGAAGCCGCTGGGCATGTTCGGCGTCGGAAATGTCATCGGCTTCATTTCCAGCCTCGTCGGAGCGGGCGGCGGGTTCATCTCCATTCCGTTCATGGTGTGGAGCAACGTCAAGATCCACAATGCGGTGGCCACGTCGGCCGCACTCGGGTTCCCGATCGCGGCCGCGGGCGCCGTCGGCTACATCATCGCGGGCATGTCGGAACCCACGATGCCACCCGGGACGGTCGGCTTCATCTACCTGCCCGCATTGCTCGCGGTCGCGGGCGGCAGCGTGCTCACCGCCCCCCTCGGCGCGCGCGTCGCGCACGCGATGGACACGACGCGGCTGAAGCGCGTCTTCGCGCTGCTGCTGTTCGCCCTCGCCGGCTACATGCTCTACCGGGGCATCCGGGCGGCATAAGGCCCTCGCGCAGGCCGACGCGCACGGCCATAATCGCGCCCACGACATCCACGGCAACGCGGGAGCGGTGATGAGCGCGATCGAGCAGCTGGTCAATGCCATCGGGGACCCGATGATCCGGGAACTGGCGAGTCGCGGGCAGGTGCGCACTTTCCCGAAGAACGCCGTGATCATCAACGAAGGCGACCGCGGCGACACGCTGTTCGTCATCCTGTCCGGACGGGTCAAGGTCTACGTCTCGGACGACGACGGCAGGGAAATGATCCTCGACATGCACGGCGCCGGCGACTACGTCGGCGAGATGTCCCTCGACGGCCGCCCGCGCTCGGCGTCCGTCATGACCCTCGACCCGACGACCTGCTCGGTGCTCGCGCGGGACGAGCTGCGCGAAGCCATCGGCCGCAATCCAGACATCGCGATGGCGATCATCGAGAAGCTGATCGAGCGCGCGCGGATCGCGACCGACAACGTCAAGAACCTGGCGCTGATGGACGTCTACGGCCGCGTCGCCCGGCTGCTGCTGTCGCTCGCCAGGGAGGAGAACGGCAAGCTCGTCGTGCCGGACCGCATGACGCAGCAGGACATCGCCGACCGCGTCGGTGCGTCGCGCGACATGATCAGCCGGATCTTCAAGGACCTCACGGTCGGCGGCTACGTCACCGTCGAGAACCGCCAGATCACGATCAATCGCAAGCCGCCGGCCCGCTGGTAGCGCCGGTGAATATTCGACGGCGGCGGCGCGCAATGCGCCGTCGCCGGGTAGCGCACGCCGGCCTACCGTGACCACGCTGCATGCCGCAGCGACGAAGCACGGAGGGCCACCATGGACAGGCGCGCGATTGACGATCCGGTCGCCGGACCGGGACCCGAGGCCGGCCGGCGCGCCGGGGCTCGCCACGTCCTGGGCGGCTCGCTGTTCGTGCTGGCCGGCCTGTCACTCATCTCCTTTGTCGCGCTGTACCGCGCGCCACTGCCGACCGACGCGTTCGCCGCGCTGGGCGTGCAGCTGGCTGACGCCGCGGACACGCGGTCGGCGCAATGACGCAGCTGGCCGGATGTCGAATTTCCGACGCGGCGATGCCGACTGGTCGGCTGCGGGCTGCACCGCCGGCGGGCACAGTGTGGGCAATGCGGCCTTCAAGTGCCGACCAAACCAGGAGGAGACCCTGCAATGACCGATCCCATCGTCGTGGTTCCGTACAGCGCGTCCTGGCCCGCCCGTTTCCGGATCGAATCCCAGCTGCTGCAGGTGGCGCTCGCCGGCCTTCGACCCGCCATCGAACACATCGGCAGCACGTCGGTTCCGGGGCTGGCGGCCAAGCCGGTGATCGACATGCTGGTCGGGGTCGAGTCGCTCGATGCGTTCGAGGCGCATGCGGAGCAGCTCGAGATCTACGGTTACGAGTACATCCCGGAATACGAGCGCGCCCTGCCAGATCGCCGCTTCTTCAAGCGCGTGGTGCGCGGCGTGCGGACCCACCACGTGCACGTGGTGCAGGTCAACGGGCTGTACTGGAAGCGCTACCTCAAATTCCGCAACAACCTGCGCGCCGACCCCTGGCTGGCCGCCCGCTACGCGGAACTCAAGCGCAGGCTGGCCGGCCGCTACGAGCACGATCGCGATGCCTACACGAACGGCAAGACGGGGTTCGTGGAAGCCGTGCTCGCGATGCCGCGCCGCGCCGACACCGCTGTCCCGTTCGTTGCGCCGGCTAGCCTCGAGTCGGCGTGAACGTTTCCTTGTAGCGCTCGCGCAGCACGTTCTTCTGCACCTTGCCCATGGCGTTGCGCGGCAGGTCCGCGACGACGAATACGCGCTTCGGGACCTTGTAGTTGGCGATCTGGCCCTTCAGCGAGCCGGTGACGGCGGCAGCGTCGAAGGCGGCGGGCTCGCGGCTGACGACCACGGCGGCCACCGCTTCGCCGAAGTCCGGATGCGGCAGGCCGATCACGGCCGATTCGACCACGCCCGGCATCTCGTCGATGTAGCCCTCGATCTCCTTCGGATACACGTTGTATCCGCCGGAAATGATCAGGTCCTTGGAGCGGCCCACGAGCGTCAGGTAGTGGTCCGGGATCCCTTTGCCGCCGAAGTGCCCGACGTCGCCCGTCCTGAACCAGCCATCGGAGGTGAATTCCTCGCGAGTCTTCTCCGGCATGCGCCAGTAGCCCGGGAAGACGTTCGGCCCGCGCACCTGCACGTTGCCGATCTCGCCCACCGTGCACGGCGCGCCGTCGTCGCGCATCAGGCGCACGCCGACCCCGGGCAGGGGCTCGCCCACGGTGCCGGCGATGCGCGGACCGCGCTCGGGAAAGTACGGGTTCGACACGAGCATGACCGTCTCGGACATGCCGTAGCGCTCGAGGATCACCTGGCCCGTCCTCTCCTCGAACTGCTTGTGCGTCTCGGCCAGCAGCGGCGCCGAACCGGAGATGAAGAGGCGCATCGAGCGACAGTGCTGGCGGCCGAACGCCGGCTCGGACAGCAGCCGCGTGTAGTAGGTGGGCACGCCCATGAAGACCGTCGAGCGCGGCAGGTGCCTGAGCGCCGCAGCTAGATCGAACTTCGCCAGCATGATCGTCTTCGCGCCGGCGAGCAGCGCCGCATGCGATGCCACGAACAGGCCGTGCACATGGAACAGCGGAAGCGCGTGCAGCAGGACATCACGGCGCCCGGCGTCCCGCTCGGACTTGAAGCCCCAGAACTCGTCCAGCGTCAGGGCGTTGGAAGCGAGATTCCCGTGCGTCAGCATCGCGCCCTTGCTGCGTCCCGTGGTGCCCGACGTATAGAGGATCGCGGCAAGGTCGCGGGCCGCGCGCCGCGCCGTCGCAAACGCGTCCTGGAACGGCGCGGCGCGTGCGAGCAGCGTGCCGTCGCGGCGTTCTCCGAGCGTCTCCACGTGCCGGCAGCCCGCCGCGCTGGCCAGTTGCCGGATCTCGTCGAACCGCGCGGGCGTGCACACCACGACCGACGGCTCGGCGTCCTTCAGGAAGTACTCCAGCTCGGCGCGCTGGTAGGCGGTGTTGAGCGGCAGGTAGACCAGCCCCGCGCGCAACGTCGCGAGGTACAGCATCAGGCATTCGGGCGACTTCTCGACCTGCACCGCCACGCGCGCCCCGGCCTCCAGGCCCAGTGATGCCAGCCAGTTGGCGATGCGGCCGCTGGCGCGGTGCATGTCGCGCCACGTATAGAACGCGCCCTCGCCGGTTTCGATGCAGGTTGAGTCGAGGTCCGCCGGAAAGCGGCTCTCAGCCAGCGAGTAGAAGTTCCCGTTCTTCATCGGTCCGGTCTCCCGAGGACGCCGCCGGTCAGCGCGGGCAAGGCCGGGTTCCCGGCGCCGGCGATCTTCGGGGGAGTCTCCTGAAATGTGTCTCTGGTATCGGTGGACAGTCCGGCGGCTCTTGCGGCCGCCTCGGCCGTAATCATGCCAGTCGGGCGACCGCCTGTGAGTGCACGACGGTCCCGTCGAGGAAGCGCTCGTGGTTCTCCTCGACCCGATCGAGGTCGTACAGATAGTTGACCATCACGCCGCAGGACTGCTGCAGGCCATTGCGGGACAGATCCGCCGCCCAGTTGATGCGCTGCAACCGCGCACCGTTGTTGAGGTGGAACTTCGCCACGGCGTCGCCCTCCGGGGCGGCCGAGACGTGGCGCAGGTAGATCGATGCCAGCGCGAGCAGCGCCTTGCGCTCGTCTTCCAGCACGTTGTCCGGATGCCACTGCCGCTCGAGGCGCTCGCGCATCCGTGCCTTGCCGAGATTGAGCACGCCGCGCGCCTGCTCCCAGCGCTGACGGAGCGGCTCCTTCAGGCGCTCGGCCATCGCTTCCGGCGCCGAGTCGAGCCACCGGACGAATCCCGGGATCGGCGACAGAGTGCAGAAGGTCTTGATCGAAGGGAACTCGCTCTTCAGCTGCTCCGCCACGCGCTTGATCAGGAAGTTGCCGAGCGATACACCGCGCAGACCAGGCTGGCAGTTGCTGATCGAGTAGAAGGCCGCGACCTTGAAGCGCCGGCGTTCCAGGACCGGCGATTTCTTCTCGATCAACGGCGTGATCGCGGGCGGCAGGTCGTCGAGCAGGGCGACCTCGACGAAGATCAGTGGTTCGCCCGGCAGTTGCGGATGGAAGAAGGCGAAGCAGCGCCGGTCGGGCTGCAGGCGCCGGCGCAGGTCGTCCCAGCCGTCGATGGCGTGCACCGCCTCGTGCTGGATGATCTTCTCCAGCAGACGTGCCGGCGAAGCCCAGTCGACCTGCTGCATTTCGAGGAAGCCGGGGTTGAACCACGACGAGAGCAGATGCAGCAGGTCGGACTCGACTGCGGCGAGATTCGGGTGATGCTGGAGCGCGCGCAGCAGCGCCCTGCGCATCTGGACGATCGCGATGGTGCCGCCCGGAGCGCGATTCAGCCGTCGCAGCAGTTCCTGGCGGGGCGGCTCGGCCAGGCTCGTCAGATGCACGAGCCGTTCCGCGCTCGGCGATTCGGCGTACCGCTCGGCCGCGACCAGCACCGCCGTCGGATCCGGGTTGAACGCCGTCGCCAGTTGCTCGAAGAAGATCACGTGCGCCGCTTCCGGCAGGTTCCGATAGTGCTCGATGGCCTGCGCCGCGAGCCCCGCGCTGTTGGCCTCGCCCCGCGCCGACAGCAAGTGCCTGCAGGTGCGCATCAGCGCATCCAGCTCGCGCTGCGCGATCAGGCGCTGGGCGGCGTCGCGGATCGAGTCGAGCAGCGTCACGGGGTCTTGCCGGAGCGTGTGAAGTACAGGTAGAAGCCGATGCCGAGCACCACCATCGGCAGCGACAGCCATTGCCCGGCGGACAGGCCGAGCGGCATCGCGCCATAGAGCGCCTCCGGCTCCTTGAACATCTCGCCGATGATCCGCAGCACGCCGTAGGCAATCAGGAACAGGCTGCCGACGGTTCCGGGAATCCGCGGACGCCGCGAGTACAGCCACAGGATGGCGAACAGCACCACGCCTTCCAGCGCGAACTGGTAGAGCTGCGACGGATGCCGCGGCGTCATGTCTCCGGATGCCGGGAAGATCACCGCCCACGGCAGCGCCGGGTCGGCCACGCGGCCCCACAGTTCGCCGTTGATGAAGTTGCCGATGCGCCCCGCGCCGAGGCCGAGCGGCACCAGCGGGACGACGAAGTCCGCGACTTTCAGGAAGGACTTGCGGCGGCTCTTCGCGAACCACGCCATCGCGATGATCACGCCGATGATGCCGCCATGCGATGCCATGCCCCCCTTCCACACGGCGAAGATCTCGAGCGGATGCTGCAGGTAGTACGACGGCGGGCCGTAGAAGATCACGTGTCCGAGGCGGCCGCCGACGATGACGCCGATCATCCCGAAGAACAGCAGGTCATCGACGTCAGCCGGGCCCATGTCGCGCCACGGATCGCGCGCCCGCAGTTTTCCGAGGACCAGGAACAGCGCGAAGCCCAGCAGGTACATCAGGCCGTACCAGCGGATGGCGAGCGGACCCAGTTCGATCGCGATCGGGCTCAGGTTGTGGACGTAGTGCACCCGCGTTCCTCCGTCACTCGTTGGCCTATTATTGCTTGTTTCCCATCCAGCCTCGCAGGCCTCACGTCATGGCGTACAACAACCGGTCCCGCAACGTCACCCAGGGCATCGCCCGCTCGGCCAATCGCGCCATGTACTACGCGATGGGCTACAAGGACGAGGACTTCGACAAGCCGATGATCGGCGTGGCCAATGGCCACTCGACCATCACGCCGTGCAATTCCGGCCTGCAGAAGCTCGCCGACGCCGCGATCGCGGCGATCGCCGACTGCGAGGCCAATTCCCAGGTGTTCGGCACGCCGACGATCTCCGACGGAATCGGCATGGGCACCGAGGGGATGAAGTACTCGCTGGTGTCGCGCGAGGTGATCGCCGACTGCATCGAAACCTGCGTCAATGGCCAGTGGATGGACGGCGTGATCGTGATCGGCGGCTGCGACAAGAACATGCCCGGCGGCATGATGGCCATCGCGCGCTGCGACGTTCCGGCGATCTACGTGTACGGCGGAACCGTGAAGCCGGGGCACTACAAGGACAAGGACCTCACCATCGTGTCGGCGTTCGAAGCGGTGGGCGAGTTCACCGCCGGCCGTCTGAGCGAGACCGACTTCAAGGAAATCGAGCGCCGCTGCATCCCGGGTTCCGGTTCCTGCGGCGGCATGTACACGGCCAACACGATGAGTTCCTCGTTCGAGGCGCTCGGCATGTCGCTGCTGTACTCGTCGACCCAGGCCAACCCCGACCAGGAAAAGGTCGATTCCACCGCCGCGGCGGCACGCGTGCTGGTCGATGCGATCAAGAACAACCTGCGGCCGTCGGACATCATCACCCGCAAGTCGATCGAGAACGCGATCAGCCTGATCATGGCGGTCGGCGGTTCGACCAACGCGGTGCTGCATTACCTCGCGATCGCCCACTCGGCCGGCATCCCGTGGACGATCGACGACTTCGAGACGATCCGCCGGCGGGTGCCGGTGCTGTGCGACCTGAAGCCCTCCGGTCGCTACGTCGCCACCGACCTGCACGTCGCGGGCGGCATTCCCCAGGTGCTGAAGATCCTGCTCGCCAACGGCCTGCTGCACGGCGATTGCATGACGATCACGGGCAGGACGATGGCCGAGATGCTGGCGGACATCCCGGCCGAGCCCCGCGCCGGCCAGGACGTCATTCGCCCGTTCTCCAACCCGCTCTACAAGCAGGGGCACCTGGCCATCCTGAAGGGCAACCTTGCGCCCGAAGGCTGCGTGGCCAAGATCACCGGGCTGAAGAACCCGGTCATCACCGGACCGGCGCGAGTCTTCGAGTCCGAGGACGACGCGATGGCCGCCATCATGGGCGACCGCATCCGACCGGGCGACGTGCTGGTGATCCGCTATGAAGGGCCGAAGGGCGGCCCCGGAATGCGCGAGATGCTGTCACCGACCTCCGCGCTGATCGGCAAGGGGCTGGGCGAGAGCGTCGGCCTGATCACGGACGGACGCTTCTCGGGCGGCACCTGGGGCATGGTGGTCGGCCACGTTGCGCCGGAAGCCTACGTCGGCGGCAACCTGGCCCTGGTGCACGAAGGCGACTCGGTCACCATCGACGCCCACAAACTGCTGCTCCAGGTGAACGTCAGCGACGAGGAACTCGCGCGCCGCCGCACCGCATGGAAACAGCCCGCGCCGCGCTACACCCGCGGCGTGCTCGCTAAGTTCGCCAAGCTTGCCTCCACTGCGAGCAAGGGCGCGATCACGGACGAGAAGTTGTTCTAGCCGAGTGCCTCGGGTGTATGCGTTCGGCCGCGCCGATCGCACGTGCACCCTCGGCGGCACAGTCCTCGCTCGCGCGAGGACTGCCTTGTCCGGCCGGTCGGGCTTGAGGCGGCTCGGCGCTCGACCGAATCGCAACGGCAACGGCACGGACCCGAAGCCCGCCTGCCTGACTACCCGGAGCGAGTGCACGTGCGACCCCGCAGGGGTCGCGTACACGAGCGACGCGCGGCTACCTCCGTCGCCGCGCCTTGTTGGCGTCCAGCGCGCGCTGGATGCGCAGCTTCTTGATCTTGTCGATTTCGTCGAACGCCTTCTTCTTGTCCATGCCAAGGCGGCGCTCGACGAGTTCGAACCATAGGAATGCGAGCACGAAGGGCACCGTGATCCACCACCAGGACAGCGTGGCAAACACGCTGATCTCGAGCAGCTTCAGCACGATCAACACAACACCGAGCCAAATCAACCACATGGCATCCACCCGCGCACTGTGACAGCCGCGACACTATAGCCGTGGGCCCACGGGGGATAAACGAGGAAAAGGGGTCAACCGGGGGGACAGCCGCACGTTAAAATGGCATGTTGCAGCAAGGCCAAGACCACGATCACACACACCACTCAACGGAGTCCCGGATGAAGAAAGCTATTGCAGTCGCAGCGCTTGGACTGCTCGCCGTCAACGCGCCGGCGTTCGCAAGCATGGACCTGGCGAAACAGAAGAACTGCCTCGCGTGCCATGCGGTCGACAAGAAGCTGGTAGGCCCCTCCTACAAGGACGTGGCCGCCAAGTACAAGAGTGACAAGGGTGCCCAGGCGAAACTGGCCCAGAAGATCCGCGAAGGCGGCGTCGGTGCGTGGGGCCAGGTTCCGATGCCCGCCAACCCGCAGGTGAGCGAGCCGGAAGCGCAGACCCTGGCGAAATGGGTGCTGTCGCAATAGGGGCCACGGCTGGCCGACGCCAGCCACAGAGCACAACGGGGCGCCACGGCGCCCCGTTTTCATTCCGCGGCGGAATGCCTTCGGCCCGCTACCTGGTCACCGCGACGGCGGTCGGGCGACCCGAAATGAGTTCGGCCAGCAACTGCCCGCTCCCCGCGGCGAGAGTCCACCCCAGGGTGCCGTGCCCGGTGTTCAGGAACAGCCCGCGGATCGGAGTGGCACCGAGGTACGGGACGTTGGACGGCGTCAAGGGGCGCATTCCGGTCCAGTAGCGCGGCCGCGAGTAGTCGCAAGCGCCCGGGAAGAGCGCCTGCGTGCGGCGGGTCAGCGCCTCGCAGCGCACCAGGTTGAGGTCGCGCCGGTGGCCGGCCAGTTCGGCCGTTCCGGCCACCCGCAGGGAGTCACCGAGCCGGGAAAACACCAGCTTGTACTCATCGTCAGTCAGGCTGACGGTGGGCGCTGCCGAGGGATCGCTGATGTCGAACGTCGCCGAATAGCCCTTCGCCGGATAAATCTGCAGCCGGAGCCCGAGCGGCGCCAGCAGGGGAACCGATCCCACGCCGAGGGCGACCACGACCGCGTCGGCCGTGTGCCGCACGGGCCAGCCGTCGGCGCCGATGGCCTCGACCGCGGTGAGGCGCCCGCCGGCGGTAACGATGCGGGTAACCGTGGAGTTGAAGAGGAACCGGACTCCACCGGCCTGCGCCTTGTCCGCCAGCTGGGCGGCGAAACGGTGGGCGTCGCCGGACTCGTCCTCGGCACAGTAGTCCGCACCCGCGATCCGGTCGCGCGCCGGGGCCAACGCCGGCTCCAGAGCCACCGCCTCGTCGGCCGACAGCGATACGCGGGCGCACCCCAGTTGGCTCATCAGGGCGGCGGTCCGGGCCGACGCCTCGAAGTCGTGGCGGTCCGTATAGAAGTGCAGGATGCCTCGGCCGCGGCGGCCGTACTCGAGACCGAGGCCTTCCCGCAGCTCGGCCAGCGCCCGCCGGCTGTGCAGTCCAAGCGCCACCAGGCGGCGGATATTGCGGGCCGTTCGGTGCGGCAGGCATTCGCGCAGGAAGGCCAGGCCCCACAGCCACTGCCGCAGCTCCGGCTGCAGGCGAAAGAGCAGGGGCGCGTCGTCCTTGCCGAGCCACCGGAGGATCTTCAGGGGCGCGCCGGGGTTGGCCCATGGCTCCGAGTGGCTGACGGAAACCTGGCCGCCGTTGGCGAAGCTCGTTTCCAGCGCCACGGCCGGCTGGCGCTCGAATACCGAGACCTCGTGCCCGGCCGCCCGCAGGAACCAGGCGCTCGTTGTTCCCACGACACCGCCGCCCAAGACGAGTACGCGCACCCCGACCCTCCCGCAAACCGGCCATTCTAAGGAGCCGGAATCGACGGTCTGCGCCGGACCCCCGCCCAGGCCCCGGACTCTCCCCGGCGCACCCGCGCGAGTTGCCCCGGGCGCGCGCCTGAGTACAATCGCGCGGTTTCGTCGGCGAAACCCTTTCCTGGTCGTCCGGACAGCTGCGACGATTCCTCGATCAACCACTATTCCGCCGATCCCTTAGGAGAAAAGTTCCCATGAACCAAACGCTGTTCAAAGTCGCGCCGCTCGCCATCGCTGCTGCGGTCGCGCTCGCCGCCTGCGGCAAGAAGGAAGAAGCGGCGCCCAAGGCAGAGCCGGCCAAGGCCGCTGCTGCCCCCGCTGCCGAGGTCATCAAGGTCGGCCACGTCGGCCCGCTGACCGGCGGCATCGCCCACCTGGGCAAGGACAATGAGAACGGCGCCCGCCTGGCCGTCGAGGAAATCAACGCCGCCGGCGGCATCAAGGTCGGCGACAAGACCTTCAAGCTCGAGCTCGTCGCCGAAGACGACAAGGCCGACCCGAAGGAAGGCACGCTTGCCGCGCAGAAGATCGTCGACTCCGGCGCCGTCGCCATCGTCGGCCACCTGAATTCCGGCACGACGATCCCGGCGTCGAAGATCTACGCCGACGCGAACATGACGCAGATTTCGCCGTCCGCGACGAACCCGAAGTACACGGAGCAGGGCTTCAAGACCGCGTTCCGCGTCGTCGCCAACGACAACCAGCAAGGCGCCGTGCTCGCGAACTACGCGGCAGATACCCTGAAGGCCAAGACCATCGCGATCGTCGACGATCGCACCGCCTACGGCCAGGGGCTGGCGGACGTCGTCGAGAAAGTCGCGAAGGAGAAGGGCATCAAGGTCGTGGGCCGCGAGTTCACGAACGACAAGGCGACGGACTTCAACGCCATTCTGACCAAGATCCGCGGCGCCAAGCCCGACGTCATCATGTATGGCGGCATGGACGCCACGGCCGGCCCGATGGCCAAGCAGATCAAGCAGCTCGGCATCAAGGCAACGTTCCTCGCGGGCGACGGCGTCTGCTCGCCGGAGTTCGTCAAGCTGGCCGGCGACGCGGCCGGCATCCTGACCTGCTCGATGGCCGGTGAGGCGGTCGAGAAGCTCGCCAAGGGTGCGGAGTTCGTCGACAAGTACAAGAAGCGCTTCAACCAGGACGTGCAGATCTACTCGCCGTACTCGTACGACGCGGTGTACATCATCGCGGACGCGATGAAGCGGGCTGGCAAGGCCGACCGCGCGTCGATCACGGCCGCGATGCCGACCACGAACTACAACGGACTGACGGGCACCATCGCGTTCGACGACAAGGGCGACATCAAAGGCGGCGCCATCTCGATGTTCAAGGTCAACAACGGCAAGCTGGAGTACGTGTCGACGGTCCGCTAGGGACCGGACACAGGGAAAACGGCACCCGGCGGGGTGCCGTTTTTTTTTGGGGGCCGCGCCGATCGCTTGCTACGATGCGATGCGCGGCCTGAACGCCGCCCGGGGTCGCATGGATACCTTCATACAACAGACGCTCAACGGCCTGGTGCTCGGCAGCATGTATTCGCTGATCGCGCTCGGCTACACGATGGTGTACGGGATCCTGAACCTGATCAACTTCGCCCACGGCGACGTCCTCACGGTGGGTGCCCTGACCGCGCTGTCGACGATCCTGTTCCTGCAGGCGGCGTTTCCCGACATGCCGGGCTGGCTCGTGATGCTCACCGGCCTGCTGGCGGCGATCCCCGTGTGCGTCGTGCTCAGCCTGGTGATCGAACGGGTCGCCTACCGCCCGCTGCGCAACGCGCCGCGCCTGGCGCCGCTGATCACCGCGATCGGCGTGTCGATCGTGATACAGACCGTCGCCATGCTGGTGTGGGGGCGCTCCTACATGACGTTTCCGCAGCTCATCCCGGACGCGCCCGTGACCTATGGCGAAGCGACGATCACGCTGACCAAGCTGATGGTGATCGGGTTGTCGGCGGCCGTGATGATCGGGCTGATGCTGCTCGTGAACCGCACCCGCCTCGGCCGTGCCATGCGGGCGACCGCCGAGAACCCTCGGGTCGCCGGGCTGATGGGCGTGAATCCGAACTTCGTGATCGCGATGACGTTCGCGATCGGTGCATCGCTCGCCGCGCTGGCCGGCGTGATGCTGGCGGCGACCTACGGCGTGGCGCACTTCTACATGGGGTTCCTGCCCGGCCTGAAGGCGTTCACCGCGGCCGTGCTGGGCGGCATCGGCAACATTCCGGGCGCCATGCTCGGCGGCCTGCTGCTTGGCCTGATCGAGGCGCTCGGCGCCGGCTACATCGGGCAGCTGACGGGCGGCGTGCTCGGCAGCCACTACCAGGACATCTTCGCGTTCCTGATCCTGGTCCTCGTGCTCATCTTCCGGCCTTCCGGCCTGCTCGGCGAACGCGTCGCCGACCGCGCCTGACGACGATGTCCGACTTCTTCCCCCGACTGCGCAACAGCCGCACCGCGGTATGGGCCGCGACAGCGCTCGTCGCCGCCGTCCTCGTGCTGCTGCCCTTCGTATTCGGGCAGATGGGCAACGCGTGGGTCCGCGCCCTCGCGTTTGCGCTGCTCTACATCATGCTGGCGCTCGGGCTCAACATCGTGGTCGGCTTCGCCGGGCTGCTCGACCTCGGCTACATCGCCTTCTACGCCGTCGGCGCCTACATGTACGCGTTGCTGGCGTCGCCGCACCTGACAGCCAATTTCCCATGGATCGCGCAGACCTTTCCGGACGGCCTGCACAATTCCATCTGGCTGGTGATCCCGCTCGGCGCCGGGCTGGCGGCCGCCTTCGGCATCCTGCTCGGCGCCCCGGTGCTGAAGCTGCGCGGCGACTACCTGGCGATCGTCACGCTCGGCTTCGGCGAGATCATCCGGATCTTCCTGAACAACCTGAACGCGCCGCTCAACATCACGAACGGGCCGCAGGGCATCACGCTGATCGACCCGATCTCGTTCGGCGCCTTCAGCCTCGCGAAGACGCAGTCGATCCTCGGCATCGAGCTACCGTCGGTCCACCTCTACTACTACTTCTTCCTCATCCTGGCGATCGTCACCATCGTCATCTGCATCCGCCTGCAGGACTCGCGCCTCGGCCGCGCGTGGATGGCGATCCGCGAGGACGAACTCGCCGCGAAGGCGATGGGCATCAACGTACGCAACGTGAAGCTGCTCGCGTTCTCGCTGGGCGCGACCTTTGGCGGCGTGGCGGGCGCGATGTTCTCCGCGTTCCAGGGTTTCGTGTCGCCCGAGTCCTTCACGCTCAACGAGTCGATCATCGTGCTCGCGATGATCGTGCTCGGCGGCCTGGGCCACATTCCCGGCGTGGTGCTCGGAGCAATCCTGCTCGCGATCTTCCCGGAGCTGCTGCGGCACACCGTGGGACCGGTGCAGAACTTCCTGTTCGGTCACGTGATCGTCGAGGCGGAAGTGCTGCGCATGATGCTGTACGGCCTGGCGATGGTGCTGATCATGCTGTACCGGCCGAAAGGACTGTGGCCCGCGCCGGAGCACGGCATCAATCCTTCGAACCGCCGCGTTGCCGGCAAGGCGCAGGCGGGCTGAGATGGCAGACGTGATCCTGCGCGTGGCTGGCGTCAACAAGCGCTTCGGCGGGCTGCAGGCGCTGTCCGACGTCGGGCTCGAGATCGAGCGCGGCCAGATCTACGGCCTCATCGGCCCGAACGGCGCCGGCAAGACGACCTTCTTCAACGTCATCACGGGCCTGTACGCGCCTGACTCCGGCACCTTCGAGCTCGCCGGCAAGCCGTATTCGCCGACCTATGTGCACAAGGTGGCCGAAGCCGGCATCGCGCGGACTTTCCAGAACATCCGCCTGTTCCCCGACATGACGGCGCTGGAGAACGTGATGGTCGGGCGGCACGTTCGGACGCGGGCCACCGCGCTCGGCGCCATCCTGAAGACACGGGCGACCATCAGGGAAGAGCAAGGGATCAAGAAGCGGTCGCTCGAACTGCTCGAGTACGTCGGCATCCGGAAGTACGCGGACTACCAGGCGCGCACGCTCGCCTACGGCGACCAGCGCCGGCTCGAGATCGCGCGTGCGCTGGCCACCGAGCCGAAGCTTCTCGCGCTCGACGAGCCCGCCGCCGGCATGAATGCCACCGAGAAGATGGCGCTGCGCGGACTGCTGGAGAACGTCAGCCACGACGGCATCACCATCCTGCTGATCGAGCACGACGTGAAGCTGGTGATGGGCCTGTGCGATCGAGTGACGGTGCTCGACTACGGCAAGATGATCGCCGTCGGCACGCCGGGCGACGTCCAGCGCAACGCGGCGGTGATCGAGGCCTATCTCGGCGGCGCGCATACGAACGTCGCCGCGAAGGGTGAGCCCGCATGAGCGACATCGTCCTGCGCGTGGCCGGGCTCAAGGTGGCCTACGGTGGCATCCAGGCCGTCAAGGGTGTCGACCTCGAGATCCATGCGGGGGAGCTCGTCACCCTGATCGGCGCCAACGGCGCGGGCAAGACGACGACCCTGAAGGCGATCACGGGGACGCAGGCGTGGGCCGGCGAGATCGAGTACATGGGCGCCTCCGCACGTGGCATGGCACCCTACCAGCTGCTCGCCAAGGGCCTCGCGATGGTGCCCGAAGGCCGCGGCGTGTTCGCGCGCATGACGGTCACCGAGAACATGCAGATGGGCGCGTTCGTCCGCCGCGACAAGGAGGGCGTGAAGCGCGACATCGACGAGATGTTCGCCGTGTTCCCGCGGTTGAAGGAGCGCGCAAAGCAGCTGGCCGGCACGCTCTCCGGCGGCGAGCAGCAGATGCTCGCGATGGCGCGCGCCCTGATGAGCCGGCCGAAGCTGCTGCTGCTCGACGAGCCGTCGATGGGACTGTCGCCCATCATGGTCGAAAAGGTGTTCGAGGTGATCCGTTCCGTCGCCGAGCGCAAGGTGCCGATGCTGCTGGTCGAGCAGAATGCCCGCCTCGCACTCGAGGCTGCGCACCGTGCGTACGTGATGGAGTCCGGGCTGATCACCCTGTCGGGCGACGCCAAGGCGATGCTCACCGACCCGAAGGTGCGCGAGGCGTACCTCGGCGAAGCGGCGTAACCGCGAGGCGTACCGCGGCTAGACCCGGACGCGCTTCACGTCGACGCGGACATCCATTCCCGCGAAGTCGTTCGGATCGCCGAACCAGCTGCCGCTGAGCGGCATGGCAAGCCGGGCATCGCGCGCCGACGCGACCCGGATCAGGCTGGGTCCGCGGAACATGGAGTTCGTGGGATCGAACGGCACCCAGCCCGCGCCCGGCAGGTACGCATCGAGCCACGCATGCGTCGCGCCGCCGCCGACCACGCCCTCGTCATCGCCCTGATCGAGCGCGGGATCGTAGAGGTAGCCGGAGACGAAGCGCGCCGCGATGCCGAGCCGGCGGATGGCCTCGATCATCAGCAGCGCGAAGTCGCGGCAGCTGCCGGAACCCCTGGTGAGGGTCTCGTCCGGGGTCTGCGTCCCCTCTTCGTCGCGCGTCTCGTACTTCAACCCGCTCTTGATTGCCTCGGCCATCGAGGACAGCAGCTCGCGCGTGTCGGGCCGCACCGCGGGCGCAAGGAAGGGCCGCATCCACTCATACAGGCGGCCGTTGGGATCCGGGTAATGCGGCTCGAGCATGGCGCCGAGGTCGCGCCGCTCGTCCGGCGTGTAGTCGAACGGCCAGCGCTGCGCGTGTGCGGCGAGCGGAAGGTGGTCGGCGCCGAGCAGCCCGCGATGCGAGATCCGGAACGCGGCGCGGATCCTCAGCTCGTCGGACGACTGCTCGGGAGTGATCACCGTGACGGAGTTGGACTGCGTATCCAGCACCCAGTCGATGCGGGCGGGCACGTTGACCTCGACGTCCGCCCTGAACACCTGGATGTCGTGCCCGGCGCGCGGCCGGAACATCAACCTGTGCTCGCCGAAGCGGACCGGCCTGCGGTATCGGAAGTGCGTGATGTGTTCGACTTCGAGCACGGCCGCCATGCGGGCCTCTTCAGTGCTTCGCCGGGTCCGGCTGCAGGCGCTGCATCCAGCCCGCGAGTTCCTGCGCACGCGCACCGCCCCCCTGCAGGGCATTCAGCACGGCAGCGCGGTCCGCGTCGCTGCGGTTCTGGCTGACCTTGAACTTCACATCGAGCCGGCTGACCGCGATATCGAACGCGACGATCCCGGCCTTCATTCGTTCCCGCCATTCAAGGTCGAGTTCGTCCCAGCGCTCGCGATACGGCGCGTCGTGCTCGCCGATCAGCGCCTTCAGCACCGCCTCCTTGGCGTCGCCGTCCTGCCGCAGCGTAACGTTGCCGAGCGCATGCACCACCGCGTAATTCCAGGTCGGCACCGCTTCGCGGGCTTCGTACCAGAAGGGCGACACGTACGCGTCGGGACCGTGAAAGATGGCGAGCACGGAGTCGCCGTCACTCCACTGCTTCCAGTGGGGATTGGGCCGCGCGAGGTGCCCGCACAGCACGAGCCGTTCCCCTTCCGTTCGCCCCACCAGCGGCAGGTGCGACACCTGCGGTTCACCGCCGGCCGGCGCGCTCACCAGCGTTGCGAACGGGTAGCGGCGCATCAGTTCAAGCGCCATGCCACGGTCGCCGACGGCGAAATGCGGTGGCTGGTACAGCATCAGTCGAGGCCGGCCTGTTCCGGCAGGCCCAGCATCAGGTTCAGGTTCTGCACGGCGGCGCCACTCGCCCCCTTGCCGAGGTTGTCGAGCCGCGCGATCACGATCGCCTGCTGCCGCGCATCGTTGGCGAACACGAACACTTCGAGCCGGTTGGTGTCGTTGAGCGCCTCCGGCTCGAGGAACGCGCCATCACGCAGGGCAGCCGTGTCGTTCAGCGGCCGCACCGCGACGAACGGTTCGCCGGCGAAGTGCTCGACGTAGGCCGCGTGCAGTTGCGCTCCGGTGGCCCCGCCCGGCAACTGCGACGTCTGCAGCGGCACTGAAACCAGCATGCCCCGCTTGTAGTACCCGACCGACGGGCTGAACACGGGTGCGCGCTCGAGCAGGCCGTGGGCCTGCATCTCGGGCACATGCTTGTGGGTCAGGTTGAGGCCGTACGCGCCGAACTGCTGCGGCCGCGCTCCGCTCGCCGGCTGCTCGTACTGCTCGACCATCTTGCGCCCCCCGCCGGAATAGCCGGAAACCGCGTGCACCGCCACCGGGTAGCCCGCCGGCACGATTCCGCGTTCCCGCAGGGGCCGCATCAGGGCGAGGAAACCGGTCGGATAGCAGCCGGGATTCGAGACGCGCTTCGCCGCCGCGATGGCCGCGCGCTGCGTCTTCGTCAGTTCGGGGAACCCGTAAACCCAGCCGCTCGCCGTGCGATGCGCGCTGCTCGCGTCCACCACGCGCGTGCGCGGGCTGTCGATCATGCCGGCCGTATCGCGGGCGGCGTCGTCGGGCAGGCACAACACCACCGCATCGACCTGGTTGATCACTGCTCGCTTGGCCGCCGCGTCCTTGCGCTGCTCGACCGGCAGGCTGACCACCTCGACATCGGCGCGCGTGGCCAGGCGCTCGCGGATCTCGAGCCCCGTCGTGCCGTGTTCGCCATCGATGAAGATCGTCGGTTTTGCCATGGCATTCCTCACGCGTCCGCCAGGTCGGCCTGGGTCGTGAATGCATCCGCAAAGAACTGGTCCTCGGGCAGCCCGCATTCGGCGGCAAAGTCGCGCCGCGCGGCATCGATCATCGCCGGCACGCCACACGCATAGACCTGGTACCCGGACAGGTCCGGGAGGTCTTCGATCACGGCGCGATGGACGAAGCCGATGCGGCCGCTCCAGGCGTCGCCCGCGCCCGGCTCGGACAGCACGGGCACGTAGCGGAAATTCGGCTGTTCCGCAGCCCAGCGCCGGGCAAGGCCGTCCATGTAGAGGTCACCGCGCGAACGCGCGCCCCAGTACAGGACCACCGGCCGCGCCGGCTTGCCGGTCTCGTCGACGTTGATGCGCTCGTGGAAGATGTGCTCCGCGATGGCCTTGATCGGCGCGAATCCGGTGCCCCCGGCGAGCAGCACGATCGGGCGCGGGTTGTCCTCGCGCAGGAAGAAGGTGCCGAGCGGGGCCTCGATCCGCAGGATGTCGCGCTCCTTGACCGCCGGCTCGGTCACGCCGAACAACCGGTCGGTGAACGCGCCGCCGGGCGTGTGCCGGATGTGCAGCTGGATCAGTTCGTCCGCGTGCGGCGCAGTGGCCATCGAATACTGCCGCCGCGCGCCGTCCTTCAGGATGAAGTCCATGTACTGGCCGGCGCGGAACTGCAGCCTCTCATTGGCCGGCAGCTGGACCGACACGATCGCCACGTCCGGCGTGACGCGCTCGATCTTCGCGATGCGCGCGGGCATCTTGCGCACGGGAATGTCGCCAAAGCCCGTGAGTTCACGCGCCTCGACCACGATGTCCGACTGGGGCCGCGCCGAACAGAGGAGCATGTGGCCCCGGGCTTCGTCGGCGGCGTTCAGTGCCGAGTCGGAATGGGGGCCGTGCGAGACCGCGCCCTTGAGCAGCTTGCCGCGGCAGGTGCCGCAGGCGCCGTTCTTGCACCCGTACGGAACCCCGATCCCGTTGCGCAAGGCGGCGGCGAGCACGGTCTCGTCGCCTTCGGTGTCGAACGTGCGGCCGCTCGGCCGGATGGTGACGGTGAAGCCCATAGAATCAGGTTATGGAAGTGAACCGGCCCGGATCGATGGCGGTGCCACGCCGAGGAAACGGGAAGCTCGGACGGCCGCGCCTGCTCATCGTCGGCTGCGGCGACATCGGCCTGCGCATTGTCGCACGGCTGAAACACCGTTTCCGGATCGTGGCATTGACCTCCAGCCCACAGCGACGGGAGCCGCTGCGCCTGGCAGGAGCCGTGCCGCTCGCAGGCGATCTTGACGACCGGCGCTCCCTGGCGCGACTGCGCGCTTTCGGTGAGCGCCTGATCCACCTGGCGCCGCCCGCGGCGGCGGGCGAAGGCGACCGCCGTTCGGCGAACCTCGCAAGCGTGCTCGGGCATGGTGACCGGGATCGCACCGTGTACATCAGCACCACGGGCGTCTATGGCGATCGCGGCGGCGCGTGGATCGACGAGACCGCGGCGCTGCTGACCCGGCAGCCGCGCAGCCTGCGCCGCGTTGCGGCCGAGCGCCTGCTGCGCCGGCGACGCAGAGCGCACGTGCTGCGCGTGCCCGGCATCTACGCGAACGACCGGTTGCCGCTGGCGCGTCTGCAGCAGGGCCTGCCGGCCCTCCTGGCGGAAGAAGACGTCTATACGAACCACATCCATGCCGACGACCTGGCCCGCGCTGCGATTGCCGCGCTGTTCCGCGGGCGCGCGGCGCGAGTGACGAATGCGACCGACGACACGAGCCTGAAGATGGGCGATTATTTCGATCTCGTCGCCCGTCACTTCGGCCTGGCCGAGCCGCCCCGCCTGCCGCGCGCGCAACTGCAGCAGATGGTGTCGCCGATGATGTACTCGTTCATGTCGGACTCGCGCCGCCTCGGCAACTCGCGCCTGAAGCGCGAGTTGCGGGTGAAGCTGCGCTACCCGACGGTCGCGGATGCTCTGGCGGGAATGCAGGCAGGCGAAATCGACAAGGCCGTGCGACGGTCCGCCTAGCATTGAAACCACCGCCGTCGCGCGCAGGCGGCGACGGCTCCGGAGTGGAATCGGACAGATGAACGAACTCGTGAAGGCGGCAGCGATCCTCGCAGTGGCGCTCGTCGCCCTCATGGCCCTGTACCTGTATTTCTCGCCGTACCACTCGTGCGTGCGGGCGCTGACCGCCGCCGAATACGAGCCCGCGGAGGCGGCGCTTGCGTGCCTGCACGGCGCGGAGACTGACCCCGGGGTCCAGGCGATCAGGCAGCGGCTGGTACTTCACGGATCGGGCCGGTGATCGCACGCGCAGCGCCGGCGGTGCGCGCCACGCGGGCCGCACTACCTACCGGTAGGCGTTGATCGCCCCCTCCACAATCCGGCGACAGGAGCCGACCACCGCGGAGGCGCCGTGGCCAGCCCGAGGCATCCACCGACGCGCCTCGTTGTCGCTGGATACCACCAGCTGCTGGCTTTCGTGCACCCGGTAGGTGCGGGCGATGTACGCGTGGACGGCCCCGTACGCGCGATCCAGGCCGGCGACGTCCCGTTCGAGCACGTACACGGCGTAAGGCTCCGACGAGTACGCCCGGTCGCAGATCGCCAGGGCCGCCAGGACGGCCTGTTCCCGCTCGTGGTTCGCGCGGGCGGGCAACGCCCCACCCGCCATCACAATGGTCACGACGGCAAGGGCGGTCGCGAGTGGAAGCCTCATGTCTCCCTCTTTGAGCAATCCCCGCCCCGGAGGGATATCGATCCGGCCAGCAGGTTCACTTTCGTCTATGTCGACGGGAGCCTCGCGACCTTGATCAAGGGAACGGTTTTTCGCTGTCGAGGCGAAATCGGGGTGCGGAAACCGGTGTGCTAGCGTGACTCGAAATATCGCGATCCGGGTCGAGCGCGGGCTGCGCGCTCAGCCACTCGAGTCAGGGGAGACAAGCCATGAGCGCACCCACCAAATACGTCCTGGACGAATCCCGCATGCCGCGGCGCTGGTACAACATCCAGGCCGACCTTCCGCGCGCGCTGCCGCCGGTGCTGCATCCCGGGACGTTGAAACCGATCGGTCCCGCCGACCTCGCCCCGCTCTTCCCGACCGAACTCATCCTGCAGGAAGTGAGCACCGAGCGCGAGATCGAGATTCCCGAACCGGTACGTGACATCTACCGGCTGTGGCGCCCCTCCCCGCTGTACCGCGCGCACCGCCTCGAAAAGGCGCTGGGCACCCCCGCACGGATCTTCTACAAGTACGAAGGCGTCAGCCCGGCGGGCAGCCACAAGCCGAACACCGCAGTCCCGCAGGCCTTCTTCAACGCGCAGGCGGGCGTGAAGCGCCTCACCACCGAAACCGGAGCCGGCCAGTGGGGTACCGCGCTGTCCTTCGCCGGCACGCTGTTCGGCATGGAGGTGCTGGTCTTCCAGGTGCGCGTGTCGTACGACCAGAAGCCGTACCGGCGCGCGGTGATGGAAACGTATGGCGCACGGTGCATCGCCTCACCGTCGAAGGAGACCGAGTACGGGCGGCGCGTGCTGGCGGAGCGTCCCGACCACCCCGGCAGCCTGGGCATCGCGATTTCGGAGGCGGTGGAACTCGCGGCCCAGCGTGACGACACCAAGTACGCGCTGGGATCGGTGTTGAACCACGTCCTGATGCACCAGACGGTCATCGGCCTCGAGTCGATGGAACAGATGCAGATGGCCGATGCCTGGCCCGACGTGGTGGTGGGGTGCACGGGCGGAGGCTCCAACTTCGCCGGCATCGCGTTCCCGTACATCGGCCAGGCCCTGCGCGGCGGCGCGAATCCGAGGATCGTCGCGGTCGAGCCGGCCGCCTGCCCCTCGCTGACCCGCGGGCGTTATGCCTACGACTTCGGCGACACCGGGCACATGACGCCGCTGACCAAGATGCACACCCTCGGTTCGAGCTTCACGCCCCCGGGCTTTCACGCCGGAGGCCTGCGCTATCACGGCATGGCACCGCTCGTCTCGCACCTCAAGGAACTGGGTCGCATCGAAGCGACGGCCTACACGCAGAACGAGTGTTTCGCCGCAGGCGTGCTGTTCGCCCGTGCGGAGGGCATCGTCCCCGCCCCGGAGGCCAATCATGCGGTGAAGGGCGCGGTCGAGGAAGCGCTGCGCTGCAAGCGGGAGGGACGCAAGGAAACGATCCTCTTCAATCTGTGCGGCCACGGCCACTTCGACATGACGGCCTACCAGAAGTACTTCGCGGGCGAGTTGACGGACGAAACCTACGACGAGAAGGAACTGGCCATGGCGCTCGCCGGACTGCCGAGCGTGCCCGAAGCGGCGTGACGACGGGACGGCTGGCAAGTCCGCGCGCGACGGTTCGCCTGCCCGAGTTCCTAGTACGCGCCGTCCACCAGGTTGCGCGGACGGCCGGCGACGAAGCCCTCGATGTTGTCCATCAGCTGGTCCGCCAGTTCCTGCTGGGCCTCGTTGGACGCCCACGCCACGTGCGGCGTCAGGATCACGTTGTGGCGGCTGGCGATGCGCATCAGAGGATTGTCGGGCGCTGGAGGTTCGGTCGTGGCCACGTCGAAAGCCGCTCCGCTGATCAGCCCGGCGTCC
>Ga0316195_10000082_pt1 | contig 28965 bp, 24 predicted proteins | sample Phised1_MG_FD_204937 | JGI IMG/M metagenome (GOLD analysis project Ga0316195, IMG submission 204937) | Coastal sediment microbial communities from Maine, United States - Phippsburg sediment 1 | ecosystem: Environmental > Aquatic > Marine > Coastal > Sediment | place: USA: Maine | collected...
GGTACGAGACGACGTAACGGAGAAGCGACGACGGTTCGATACGCGGCCCATGGTAGCGGATCAGCAGGCTGCCCATATCGGGCTGCGCCGTCACCGGGCATAGGCTTCGAAGCAAGTGCGAGTGCAGTTCCTCAGAAACAATGTCGCCTTCCAGCCGGGCGAGCAGGCGGGAGTCGACGCTGGTGGCCGTGACATCCAGTGGCACATTGTCAATACAGCTACCTGGCAGGCTGCGAATGCCGAGGCCGCCGGCGTCCGGGCCGTGCGTAATGGCGACCTCGACAAGTGCGCCGGCAATCGCGGACAGGTCAGCGCTGATTATCCGCCCGACGTCAGCGACCGAGCTCTGGCGCGTTTGAGCAAATGAATTGAGGTAGAGTTTCAGCGACTTCGACTCGATCAGGTTTGGAGACGCCGCATCGACGCGGATCGTGGCCGTGCCGATCAACGGCTTACCGCTGGCGTCGAGCCAGGTCAGCTCCCAGGCATTCCAAAGGTCCTCTCCATGAAAGGGCAGCTTGCCGCCAGGCACCAGCAGCTCACGTTCGCTAGAACGCGGCAGCGCAAAAAGTACGTCGGGTGCGTATTCCTGCGGATATTCAGACGTCCTGCCCAGCGGTATTTTGCTCATCAGCCTTTTCGAGTATCACTATTTAGCGAAGATCGCGTAGTGTAGTATATCGACCCTTTTTTGGCCGGACCCGTCCGTTGTTAAAACTTCTATCCAATGCCCGAATCTTCGCTCCGGAAGATCTCGGAATATGTCATGTGCTGGTCGGCGCTGGCCGAATCCTTGCTATTGGTCCGGACAAGACAGCGCTTGGCGGGCCTCGTGTCACCGAGCATGACCTCGCCGGTCGCCGACTGATCCCGGGATTTATTGACGGGCACGCGCACGTCACCGGAGGCGGTGGGGAATCCGGCTTCAAAACGCGCGTACCTCCGGTACCTCTGGGACATTTTACAATGGCCGGTGTGACCAGCGTGGTGGGCGTACTCGGTACCGACGATACGACTCGCAGCACGCGCAGTTTGTTGGCGCAGACGCGCGGTTTGCGTGAAGAGGGTCTCGGCGCATGGTGCCATACCGGTGGTTATCACGTGCCGCCGGTGACGCTTACCGGTAGCGTTCGTGACGACATTGTCTTTCTCGACCCGGTAATTGGTGTGGGTGAGTTGGCGCTGAGCGACCATCGCTCCAGCCAGCCGACGCTGGCCGAGCTGTTGAGAATCGCCAGCGACGCGCACGTCGCCGGGATGATCGCCGGCAAGGCCGGAATCGTTCATCTGCATCTCGGCGACGGCAAGCGCGGACTCGACCTGGTTCGCCGTGCGCTCAATAAGAGTGAATTGCCCGCCAGGGTTTTTAATCCCACCCACGTCAACCGGCGCAAAGCGTTATTCGACGAGTCCATGGAGCTTGCGCGACATGGCTGTACCGTCGACGTCACCGCTTTCCCGGTGGATAAAAAAGAGGATGCCTGGGCGGCGGATGTTGCGGTGGCGAAATATCTCGACTCCGGCGCGCCGGCAGAACGCATAACCGTGAGTTCTGACGGCGGCGGTTGTCTGCCGGTCTTCAATGATCAGGGTGAGATGTTGCATATGGATATAGGCAGGCCATCGAGCCTGCCGGAGACGCTTCGCGACCTGCTGGTTGCGGACTGGCCGCTGGACCGTGTGTTACCGGCATTCACAAGTAATGTAGCGGCCATACTGCGACTGCGTGACCGCGGCAGGGTCGCGCAAGACATGGCGGCCGACCTGATTGTGCTTGACGAAGAGCACCGCATCAGCGACGTCATGATTGCCGGTAACTGGCACGTTGTAGCCGGCAGGCAGCAAGTCTATGGACAGTTTGAATCCAACCAGGGTAAGCAAGAATGAGTCCGTCCAATAACAATAACGGCGAAAGCCGCGGTTACATTATTCCCATCGGCGGCGCCGAGGAAAAATTCGATAACCCCGAGATCCTCGACCGGTTTATCGACGTTTGCGGTGGAAAAGACGCCCGTATCGGAATCATCCCCACCGCTTCCGAGCTCGAGGACACCGGCCGCAACTATGAAAAACTGTTCAGAAAAATCGGTGTCAAGCATGCCCAGGTCTTGCAGATAGAGACGCGCGACGATTGCCGGAATCCCGAGTTCACCGAATACATCAGCAAGTCCGATGGCGTATTCATGACTGGCGGCAACCAGTTGCGACTGTCAACCACACTGGGTGGCACGCCGGTCGCGCAAGCCATTCGCCGGCGCAACGCGGTGGGAATGCACGTCGCAGGAACCTCTGCCGGCGCGGCGTTCATGCCCGAGCATATGATCGCCGGCGGCGACGAGGGCAGTACGCCCAGACCCAACATGGTGACGATGGCGCCCGGACTGGGTCTGACGAACAATTTCATTATTGATCAGCACTTTCGCGAACGTGATCGGCTTGGTCGCCTGCTTACCGCGCTGGCCTACAATCCGTTCGCGATGGGTATCGGTCTGGATGAGGATACGGCGGCATTTATCAGGCCGGGCGATGATCTCGAGGTGGTCGGCACCGGCGGCATTACGATTATTGATCCGACCAATCTGAGTTACTCTTCGATGGACCGCGCACGGCGCGGCGAACCGGTCAGCCTGCTTGACGTGAAGCTGCACATCCTGATTTCAGGCGGCCGTTTCGAGATCAAGTCCCGCAAAGCATTTGCGGAATAAACAATAAGCCATTGGAATGATGGAGCCAGTTTTATGAAGATCGTCAGCACCAATGTCTATGTTGGTCCCAATGTGTTTGCCCACTTTCCAGTAATCAGGCACGTTCTGGATCTCGAGGAGCTCGAGCAATGGCCGACCGGTCGGCTGGGCGACGCTTTCATCGATCCTTTGCTGGAGTTCATGCCCGGCCTGCATGAACACGGCTGTTCCTACCGCGAACCGGGCGGTTTTGTGCGGCGGCTGCGGGAAGATGAAGGCACATGGCTCGGGCACGTGATGGAGCATATTGCACTCGAACTGCAGAATATTGCCGGCTCGCCGGTGACCTACGGACGTACCCGTTCAATTGACGGCAAAGACGGTCTTTACAATGTAGTGTTTCAGTACCTTGATGCGGAGGTTGGTCGGGAAGCCAGCCGGTTGTCGCTCAAGCTCATTCACAGCCTCTTGCCGCAAGATCTGAAACCTGCGGAGGGTCTGGCCGACGACTGGGACTTTGCAGAAGCGCGTGACGAGTTTATTCGCTATGCACAGCGTCGCGCCTTCGGGCCGAGTACCGCATCGCTGGTCAGGGCTGCGGAGGAACGCAAAATTCCATGGATCAGACTTAACCGGGCAAGCCTGGTGCAGTTCGGTCACGGTCGTTTCCAGCAACGCATCCAGGCAACCACGACAGGCAAAACCAGTAACATTGCTGTTGAACTCGCAGGTGACAAGGAAGAAACCAACGGCATTCTGCGCGACCTGGGGTTGCCGGTGCCGAAGCAGATCATGGTGCACAGTTCGAGCGACGCGAAGCGCGCCGCCGAGAAAATCGGCTATCCCGTTGTGTTGAAGCCGCTGTCCGGAAATCATGGTCGCGGCGTTTCGATCAATCTGAAAACACCCGACGAGGTCGGTGTTGCATTTGATAAAGCCCGCGAACATGGCCGTAGCATAATCGTGGAAAGTTTTATCGAAGGTTTCGACCACCGACTCCTGGTCGTAAATGGCAGGCTTGTGGCGGCTGCAAAACGTATCCCCGGCCACGTCGTTGGCGACGGTAAACATACCATCGAGGAACTGGTTGAGATCGTCAATCTCGATCCCCGGCGTGGCGTCGGACATGAAAAGGTTCTCACCCGACTGGAGTTTGATCACCAGGCTGAACGACTCCTGGCGAAGCTTGGCTACGACCAAAAAACGGTCCCGGAAAAGGACGAGATCGTATTTCTGCGCTCGACGGCAAACCTGTCGACCGGCGGAACCGCCATCGACGTTACGGATGTCATTCATCCGGACAATCGGGAGATGGCAGAGCGCACTATCAAGGCGATTGGCCTGGACATCGGAGGTGTCGATTTCCTGTCGAAAGACATTACGGAGTCATATCGCGAAGCCGGCGGCGGCATTTGTGAAGTAAATGCCGGTCCCGGGTTTCGCATGCACGTCGCACCCAGTGAAGGGACGCCCCGAGACGTCGCCGGACCGGTAATCGATATGTTGTTTCCGCCGGACTTGCCAAAGTGCATACCCATCGCAGCTGTCACCGGTACAAATGGCAAGACGACGACATCGCGAATGCTTGCCCATATTCTGAAAATGTCAGGCAAGACGGTGGGGCTGACGTCAACTGACGGCGTTTATATTGACGGACAGCTGAGCGTCAGCGGCGATATGACGGGGCCGGTTTCCGCCAGGATGATTCTCCGGGATCCCTCGGTCGACGCTGCCGTCATGGAAACTGCCAGGGGCGGTTTGCTGCGCGGCGGTTTGGGGTATCAGTCCTGTAACGTTGCGGCGTGTATCAATGTTTCGTCGGATCACCTCGGGTTGAGTGGAATAGATACGCTGGAACAACTCGCGCAGATCAAGCGGGTACCAATCGAGGTTGCGACGGATGCCGCCGTGCTGAATGCCGATGATGTTCACTGTTTGCAGATGGCCGATTACACGGACGCGAAAGCGCTGTGCTATGTAACGATGAACCCGTCCCATCCCCTGGTTAAAAAGCACATCCGGGCCGGCGGCATGGCATTCGTGCTCGAAGAGGGCATGAATGGCCACATGATTACGATTTATGACAAAGAGGTGCATACGCCGCTGCTGTGGACGCACCTGATACCGGCGACCATCGAAGGCCGCGCTATGCATAACGTGCAAAACGCAATGTTTGCTGCGGCCCTTGCTTATAATATGAACGTCGGGCTCGAAGATGTCCGGCATGGCTTGCGTACTTTCGACTCGAGCTTTTTCCAGGCGCCGGGTCGGACGAATATCTACAACGAGCACCCGTTCAAGGTCATCCTCGACTATGCGCATAACCCGGCGGCGGTCCGCGCAATGTGCAGCCTGGTCGACCGGTTTGAAACCGACGGGCGGCGCATTGTCGTGCTGGCGGCGCCGGGTGATCGACGTGACGAAGACATACGCGAAATCGCAGAAATCGCGTCCGGACACTTCGATCACTACATTTGCCGTTGCGATGACAACCGCCGCGGCCGCGGTGCGGACGAGGTCGCGGCCATGCTGCGGGACGGTTTGCTTGAGAGTGGTATTGCGGCGGACAACATAGAAGTCATCCCGGATGAGCAGGCAGCGACCAATCAGGCGCTCAAGGTTGCACTTCCCGGAGACCTGGTGCTGATCCTTGGTGATAATGTAAAACGCAGCTGGAAGCAGATCATCTATTTCAACTCCGAGAAGAAATCCCAGAAAGGAACACAGAAATCCCCGGCCGCAATCGATTTGCCGGACCTGGAAGACTTTTCTTTAGCGGACGACATCGAAATCATCAGCGACGAACGCGGCGTGCGCATTGCCCGGGAAGAAGGCGACTAGGCCGGAGCCTGCCGCGATGGAGTTTCTCGACGCAAGGCGACTCACCGGTCCGAACATCTTGTGCAACAAGCCGGGGGCGATACTTGATATCGCCTGCACGATGGATGAGGCGGACCGCCTGCTACCATTTTGTGAAGTTCATATCGGCCGCATGCTGTCCGCCGTTGGCTGGGGAGGCGAGCGAGTCCGCCACGTGCGCCTCGCCGGCGGCATCAGTATCATGTTTTCTGCGCCAATTGACGCGCTGTACGCCGCAACAACTATCAACGAGTGGGTCTGGGACTGTTGCGCGGCGGAATTATGTGGTCGCGACTGGCCGGATTTTGACACCAAGGTGGGTGAAATCTGCGCGGCCATTGCTGCAGAAAGCAATCCACCGTTGCTCGCATTGCAAGCCGTGGCCGAAGAACACGATGTGGCATTTCTCTGGGACGATGACGAAGTCTCGGTCGGTCACGGCAGCCAGTGTGAAGTCTGGCCCGTTCGACAGTTGCCGCAACCGGATATGCTCGACTGGTCTGGTTTTCGTGACGTTCCGGTCGGCATCGTCACCGGCACAAATGGCAAAACGACCACGGCCCGTATCGCAAAGCATCTGCTTCAGTCTGCCGGCAAGACAGTTGGTTTGAGCTGCACAGACTGGGTTTCAGTCAATGATCGCATCGTTGACCGGGATGACTGGTCAGGACCGGGCGGTGCCAGGCTGGTGCTCCGCCAGCCCGGTATCGACACGGCAATTCTCGAAACAGCGCGCGGCGGCCTCTTGCGCCGCGGGCTTGGCGTAAACAGCGTTGAGGTCGCGCTGATAACGAATATCGCCGAAGATCATCTGGGCGATTTCGGCTCACAGAGCGTGGCCGAATTGCTGAATATCAAGTGGGTCATCAGTCAAGCCGTCGACGATGCCGGATACCTGGTACTGAATGCGGACGATGAGTTGCTGGTCAGAAAATCTGCCGAATTCGGTGGCAGCATCATCTGGTTCAGCCTCGATGACTCGAATCTGATTGTATGCAAACACATTGAGTGCGGAGGCGTCGCATTTGTTTTTTCAGGCGCAGACCTCGTTCGAATTGAAGGGAAAAACCGGCAATTCATTTGCAAAGCGACCGATATTCCGATCACGCTTAATGCGGCTGCCGCACACAATGTGGCTAACGCGTTGGCCGCAGCGGCCTTGACGGAACAGCTTGGATTGACCATCAATGAAATCGCAGACGGCTTGCGGACAATGACGCAGGAATCCAATCCTGGTCGAAGCAATTTGTACGAGATAGACGGCTTCAAGGTACTTGTGGATTTCGCGCACAACCCGCAGGCAATGCAGGCGCTGTTTGCCATGGCCAGCGCAATGCCGGCCAAAAGGCGAGTGCTCTGCTTCGGCCAGGCTGGCGACCGCACCGACGCACAGATTCGTGAACTCGCTCGCAACGCATGGTCTATGGGCCTCGACATGGCCATGATTGCGGAGCTTGAGCACTATCGACGCGGTCGGGCGCCGGGAGAAGTTTTTGCAATGCTGCGTGACGAGCTCAGGAAATGCGGTGCGCGGGCAGATCAGGTCCGCCACTACGACGAAGAGGCTGCTTCCTTTGACGCGGCACTGCAATGGGCGCAACCCGGCGACCTGGTAGTCATTCTGGATCTCGGGCGTGTATCCGACATCCACGAGAAACTGATCGGTCGCTGTTAAGAGAAGTGGCCATGCACGCTGCTCGTTTCAACGGTGTGGTCTTACTCCAGGCTCAAGATCAAATTCCAGTGGTCAGGTTCAACCGGGAAAATCGACAGGCGGTTACCGCGCTGGTTTAGCCGCAAGTCCACCAGCGCAGGATGATCTTTCAGTTCCTTCAGTGTGATCGGTCGCCTGGTCTTGCGCTCGAATGCGACGTCGACCAGGATCCAGCGGCAATTGTCCTCGCTGCTTTTTTCGTCGTAGTACTTGCTCTTGCGATCGAATTGGGTCGGATCCGGGTAGGGAGCACTGCTAACCTTGGCTATCCCGACAATCGCCGGCTCTTTGCAGCTCGAGTGATAGAAGAAAATCGGGTCGCCGATCTTCATATCGTCACGCATCATATTGCGCGCCTGGTAGTTACGAATTCCATCCCAGGGCTCGCTACCATCCCGTTCAAGATCATCGATGCTGTAGGCGTCGGGTTCGGATTTGATAAGCCAGTAAGCCACTGCCAGTTCCTCGGAAACGCAAATTTCGGAATTTTCGGAGTCTAGCATGGCGTGTCCGAATTGCGCGGGCGACAGACAGCACGATTATCTGGATTTCACAGGCTTGTCGTATGCTAATATACTGTGCCAGTCTGGAGCATGCCCGACGGCCACGATAAAATAATAAAACAGGCATTTCGATCATCGTCGAATTGTCATGGAAAGGACGCAAAATTGGGAAATATGCTCGCCAACATATTTGGCACGTCTCCGGTAGGCCCACTGGAAAAGCACGTCAATATTGCCTACCGATGCACGCGCGAGTTGTATGGTTTTTTTGTCTCAGCGATTGCTGGTGACTGGGAAGCGGCTGCCGTTTCGAGAAACAGTATCACTGCTCTGGAAAATGAAGCAGATGATTTGAAAAAGGAAATCCGCCTGCACCTGCCAAAGAGCCTTTTCATGCCGGTCCCCAGGGAGGACTTGCTTGAGCTGCTTCTTGTGCAGGACAAAATGGCGAACCGCGCGAAGGATGTTTCGGGCATCGTATTCGGGCGCAGAATGGGAATCCCCCCATCGATCGCGGACGAGTTGCTGGAATTCGTGCAAAGAAATATCGACGCCGCCAAACAGGCGCGGAAAAGCGTTCGCGAGCTTGATGAGCTTTTTACGAGCGGCTTTCGTGGTGCGGAAGCTGCGCTCGTAGAGTCCATGCTCGACGTGCTTGATCAGATCGAGACAGAAACCGATGAGCGCCAGGCCGCTCTCCGTTATTCTCTATTTAAAGTCGAAAAAGACCACGATCCCGTGGATGTCATTTTTCTGTATCAGGTTATAGAGATGACCGGCGAAATCGCTGATATGGCAGAACGCGTCGGTCGTCGCCTTGAGCTACTACTCTCCCACTAAATTCCAATAACAAACTGTTGGGGATTCGTTAATGGAAGCAGAGATCATCTACATCGGCCTGGCGGCCGTGTTCGGGATATTCATGGCATGGGGGATCGGCGCCAACGATGTCGCGAATGCGATGGCGACATCTGTCGGTTCGAAGGCGCTGACAATCAAGCAGGCGATACTTGTTGCCGCTGTATTCGAATTCCTGGGTGCTGTTCTTGCGGGCGGCGAGGTAACTTCCACAATACGCAAGGGAATCGTTGATGCATCTCTGCTATCGGCGACGCCCGAATTATTGGTTTACGGCATGCTTGCTTCATTGCTCGCTGCCGCAATCTGGCTATTGGTTGCGTCGAAGAACGGTTGGCCTGTCTCGACCACGCATTCCATCGTTGGCGCGATTGTCGGTTTTGCTGCGGTAGGTATCGGTATCGACGCCGTGCAGTGGGGTCAGGTCGGTACCATCGTGATGAGCTGGGTTGTTTCGCCGTTGACGGCTGGTTTTATTGCCTATCTGATTTATCTCAGCGTGCAGCGCCTGATTCTTACGCGGGAAGATCCGTTGGCGCAGGCAAAGCGATACGTTCCTGTCTATATTTTCTTTGCGGCTTTTACGATCACGTTGGTCACCATACTCAAAGGACTGAGTCACGTGGGGCTAAACATAAGCCTTACCAATAGCTATCTGTTGGCCATGGCGTTTGCTGTAACGATTGCACTTATTGGCATGGTCGCTATTCAGCGCATCAAGCCGGATCCAAAAGCGGAAAAAAAGCAGCATTTTTATACGGTCGAACGCGTATTCGCGATTCTGATGATTGTGACTGCGTGTTCGATGGCCTTTGCGCACGGCTCGAATGACGTGGCGAATGCCATCGGCCCTCTCGCCGCTGTCATCAGCGTTGCACAATCGGGAGTGGTAGGAGCAAAGTCAGCCCTGCCGATCTGGGTATTGCTCATCGGCGGTACCGGGATCGTGATCGGCCTGGCGACGTATGGCGTCCATGTAATTGCAACAGTTGGCAAGAAGATTACACAATTGACGCCCAGCCGCGGTTTTGCGGCCGAACTGGCCGCTGCCACTACCATTGTCATTGCCTCAGGAACCGGCATACCGATTTCGACAACCCACACTTTGGTGGGCGCTGTTCTTGGGGTCGGACTTGCGCGCGGCATTGACGCCATCGACCTGCGTGTCGTTGGGCGAATTTTTGTATCGTGGGTGATTACAATCCCGGCCGGCGCTTTCCTGGCAATAGTGTTCTTCTATCTCTTTAAGACTTTCCTCCCCTAGTCGCTGACTGGGGGCCGGGTGGGAGAGTTGGTTAAAGCATCTGGCGCGCAACTCAGTCGCTCTGCGCGGCGCTATGCGCTGATCCTGATTACGACGGCTTACGTATTTAACTTCGTCGATCGTCAGGTCCTCGCCATACTATTGCCGGCTATCAAGGCGGAATACGCCGTCGAAGACTGGGTGCTTGGATTCCTGGCCGGGCCTGCCTTCGCGCTGTTTTACGTGACGCTGGGAATCCCGATTGCTCTGCTCGCGGATCGCTGGAACAGGCGCAACCTGATTGTTGCTTCGCTAATGATCTGGAGCGCGATGACGGCATTGTCGGGCGCGGCTGCGAATATTTTTCAGCTGGCACTGGCAAGGATCGGAGTCGGCATCGGAGAAGCCGGCTTTTCCCCACCAGCACATTCGATGATTGCCGATATGTATCCGCCGGAACGGCGTTCTACCGCAATGGGCGTGTTCACACTTGGTATTGCTCTGGGCATCATGCTTGCCTTCATCGGTGGCGGCTGGATTGCGCAAAATGTCGGTTGGCGACAGGCGTTTTACATAGTTGGCGTTCCCGGCATCGTGCTGGCTCTCGTATTCCGCTTCACGATCGTTGAGCCGTCGCGCGGCCTGGCCGATGGCAGGATCGACGACGGCGGCAAGCACCGGGTGCTGGACGTCGCGCGCTACCTGGCGCGCAGAAAATCTTTTATCCACTTGTCGATAGCCGCCGGTCTTGCGTCCCTGAATGGTTACGCGGTCCTGAGTTTTTTTCCAAGTTTTCTCGTGCGCAGTCACGGCCTTGACTTGCAGCAGATCGGCATCTTTCTCGGACTCATTATTGGAATATCTACCGGCATCGGCTTTCTGGGTGGCGGCATGGTTGCAGACAGGTTCGCGGCCAATAATCAGCGACAGTCGTTACGCGTAATTGGCGCCGCACTCATGCTGGGTTGGGTATTCGTGTTTCCCCTGTACCTGGTTGATGATCCCTACGTTGTGTTGGGCCTGTTCGTGATTCCGTCGATATTGTCGAACAGCTACCTGGCAACAACGTTTGCGCAGGTTCAAAACCTGGTCGAATTGCGCATGCGCTCCGTCGCTTCTGCCCTGTTGCTGTTTGTGATTAACGTATTGGGGCTCGGCGTCGGACCACAGATTGCCGGCACTCTCAGCGACCTGCTGGGCGCCAGTTTTGAGCAGGAATCGTTACGCTACAGCCTGTTTGTGATAGCGGCCGTCACGGCGCCATGGACCGCCTGGCACTTCCTGCTGGCGAGCCGTCATATCGACGCCGATCTTGCTCGAGTCGGTGAACGCTAAACGGCTCGCAAGTACCAGTCGAAGTCGGTATTGCTGATCACGTTATGAAAACGCCGGGCTTCGTCACGGCGATGCCGTACATAGACGTGGCAAAATTCTTCGCCAAAATACGCCGGAAATATTTTGCTGCGCTCGAACTTGTCGATTGCGGCGTCCCAGCGGTTCGGGATTTTGCGCTTTAACGTGATTACTTCGCCTTCCTCGATCATCTTGCCCGGGTCGCATTTGTTCTTGAGCCCATAATGCACGCCGGCAAGAATGGCGGCGGTCACCAGGTAGGGGTTGGCATCTGCGCCGGATGTCCGGTGTTCGAAGCGCAGGTTCTTTTCGTCGGAGACGGGAATTCGCAGCGACACATTGCGGTGATTTGAGCCCCAGTTGGGTTCAACCGGCGCAAACATCTCCGGCCTCAGTCGCCGGTAAGAATTGGCATTCGGCGCAAATATTGCCGTACCTTCCGCCATGGTCTTGGCCAGACCGCCAACCGCGTGCCGAAGTCGCGCCGAAAATGGCGGCGAAGCCATACTGTCCTTGCCCTGCGAAAAGTAATTCCTGCCGTCCTTGTCCACGAGGCTCATGTGAATGTGCAACCCGGATCCCGCTTCCTCTTCAAATGGCTTGGCCATGAAGCAAGCAACAAATCCGTGTCTTCGTGCAACGGCTTTTATCGCACGTTTCAACAACACGCCATGATCGCAGGCAAGCACCGGATCATCGACGTGTTGCAGGTTGATCTCGAACTGGCCGGGTGCAAATTCCGAGGTGGTTGTACCGGCTGGCAGGTTTTGAGCCTCGCAAACATCGCTAAGGTCATTCAGGAAACCTTCGATATCCCAAAGATCGTCCGGACTGTAGACCTGTGGGCCGGGCTGGGGACGCCCGGTTCCTGGAACTTTGGAAACGCGTGCGGTTGGCCTTTGTGTGTTTCCTTCCAGCAAATAGAACTCGAGCTCAGTGGCCATCACAATCTTTAGGCCCATTTTTAGCAAAGGTGCGGCGGCGCGTTCAATTACGTGGCGCGGATCGGCAAAGAACGGTTCGCCGTCACGGGTGTAAAGGCTAAACAGGGCTTGCGCGGAAGACCGCTTCGCCCAGCTGACGGGCGCAAGGCTGCCGGGAACAATCCTTGCATCGACGTCCGGATCGCCGTCCGCCGCAGCCCATGGCAGGCCGTCGACGACATTGCCGATCGAGTCAATCAACACCGTGCCGCCCGGCAGGCAAAAGCCGTCGCTGAAAATCTTTTCAAATTCCTTGCGCCGTATTTGTTTGCCAAGAAGCGCACCGGGGAGCGTCGCAATCAATAATTCCATAACGCCGGTGTCCGGGAATTTGCGCAGGAATTGCCTCAGTTCTCTCTGAAGCGGATTAGTCTTTTGCCGGGCCATGTCCTATTTCCGTATTTTATTTCGCGCCAATTAAGCCCGATTTCCCGGCGGTGCGCCAGATTTCCGCTGCGGAAACCCACTACGTCGCGAGACTCGCGTTTACGGACCGAAGTCGTCATAATATGAAACATAAAACCATATTATGAATTAACACTCATGAGTCAAACGCAGCCGCCACAAGGTGCACAGGCAGCGCTCCGCGCAGTCCGCCTTTTGAAGTTGTTTACCAACGAGCGACCGGAAATGTCGCTGGCCGAACTGTCGCGCGCGTCCGGTCTGAACAAGACCACCACGCACCGGCTCTTGCGGGCTTTGCAGAGCGAGTCTCTGATCGACCGGAACCCGGCTACCAGCGCCTACAGTCTCGGTGCGGGGCTGATGGCGCTTGGCGTCCAGGCCCTGGCCAGCAGCGATCTGCGGCGACGCGTGCGGCCGGTTTTGCGCAGCCTCGCTCGCGAAACCGGGGAGACGGCGACGCTCGAGATTCCGTTCGAAGACAGCATGCTTATCCTTGACGAAGTTGCCGGAAGCCACGTCCTCGGCTCTGCCGGCAATATCGGAACGCGGTGGCCCATTCACGCGACATCGACGGGCAAGGCCTGGCTCGCATTCGATGAATCGGGCATTGAAAGGTTGGGCGAAACGCTGAAACCACTGACAACCAAGACCCTGACGGACAAGGAGGCCCTGCAGCTACACCTTGCCGAGATTCGTCGGCGCGGCTACGCAGTGACCGTCGATGAAATTGAAGAGGGATTTACCGCTGTGGCGACGGTAATCCGTGGTGTGCTCGGCGATGTTCAGGGTGCGTTGTCGATCGGTGGGCCGACGCAGCGGCTAACGCCCGCGCGACGGGCCGAACTTGGCACTGCACTGGGCCGCGCTGCGCAACGATTGAACCCTGAATTTTGATCAAATTCGACGTGCTACCATTCGCCGCGGTCGAACGAGCTATCTCGTGCAGCTACTGCGTCAACGTCAGTTCGTTCACCAGCCAGCAATTTTTCCTCAAGCGATTATTCTCAAAGGAGTCGCACATGCGTGTCTGTTTCACTGCCCTGGTTTTACTATTTTGTGGCGTCGTTTTTGCTCAGCAAGGTGATGTAAAGGCAAAGATCGAGGCTGCCATTTCAGCCGACATTCGTACGGCAGCAGAGGTGGAGCGTGACCGCAATCGCAAACCTCTCGAAACACTGACATTCTTCGGTTTGCAGGACAATATGCGCGTGATCGAGTTGCTGCCGGGCGGCGGTTGGTACACCAAGATTCTTGCTCCAGTGTTGCAGGAAAACGGAGAGCTGTATGTCGCTATTGCCACGGGGAGCGTTGAGCGCAACCTGCTCGATAAGCCAGGCTTTGAAGATGTCAGGGTCGCCAATATAGGTGTCGACCTGGTCGGCGACGGACCATTTGGGACCAGCAACGTCGAATCATTCAGTTTTGGCGTAAAGGACGTGGACCTGGTGCTGACGTTTCGCAACATGCACAGTTTCACGGCAGAGGGCAGAATGACGGTCAATTCGGCCGTTTACGAGGCACTTAAATCGGGGGGGCATTTCGGCGTTATCGATCATTCACGCCGGCATATGGAACCGATCTATAGCGAAAACCGGCGTCGGACCGATGTCGTGCAAATCATCAAGGAGGCCCAGATGGCTGGCTTCGAACTGGTCGACTACAGTGATTTGCACTATCGTCCGGACGATGAACTGCGTTACGAAGTTGGCAGGCAAACGGTTACCGGCAACACGGATCGATACACCCTATTGTTCCGCAAGCCCTGAAAATGCTCAACTTTGTGAGGCCGCCGTATACACAGTCGCCGAGACTGGCGTATATTAGCCGCGTTTTACAGGACAGGAGTCATGGGTCGCGCGCGGCCCGCGTATGTATACCAAGCCGCTAATTGGCGTGCCCGCGGACCGGCGGGTTCTCGATCCCCATCCGTTTCATATGGTTGGGGAAAAGTACATTGCTGCTGTCAGGGATGGTGCTGACGGGCTGCCTTTCCTGATTCCGGCGTTCGGCGACAGCATCGATGCAGATACGATTCTGTCCCGTGTCGACGGTCTGCTGCTGACCGGTAGTCCGTCGAATGTCGAACCTCATCATTATGCTGGCGAGCCCAGTCGCGCAGGTACGATGCATGATCCGCATCGGGATGCGACGACCCTGCGGTTAATCGAACGAGCTCTGGCTATCGGTGTTCCTCTGTTTGCGATTTGCCGTGGCTACCAGGAACTGAACGTGGTCCTGGGAGGAACGTTGCATCAGCATGTCGAGGAGCAGCCGGGTTTCCACAACCACCGGGAAAATCCTGATGATCCTCTTGACGTGCAATACGGCCCTGCACATGAAATGAACCTTGTCGAAGGCGGTTTGCTGCATGGACTTGCCGGACGCAGCGCGGTTATGGTGAATTCGCTGCATTCACAGGGTGTTGCGCGTCTCGCACGTGGCGTGACCATCGAGGCCATTGCAGACGATGGTCTGGTGGAAGCATTTAGAGTCGACGGTACTGCGGCCTTTGCCCTTGCTGTGCAATGGCACCCTGAATGGAAAGTCCGCGAAAATGACTTTTCGCTGGCGATGTTTAAAGCGTTTGGCGACGCGTGCCGTGAGCGCGCAGGCCATAAAAAAGGTGATTTGTGAGTGAAAAAGACACGATAAGAGAATACTTGGAAAAGCATGGTATCGAAGACGTTGAGGCGTTCGTACCAGACATGGCCGGCGCTGCTCGCGGCAAAGTTCTGCCGGCCGCAAAATTTGGCACGGGCGAGCTGAAGCTTCCCGAAGGTATATTTGCCCAGACCGTGTCCGGTGACTACGCCGTGAACAAGCAAAACGTTGAAGACCGGGATATGTTGTTAAAGCCCGATCCTGCCACCATCCGGCCCGTCCCGTGGGCCAGCGACCCATCTGCATCAATTTTCCTCGACTGTACTCACCGGGATGGAACGCCGGTCGACACATCCCCGCGCGAAGTCCTGCGAAAGGTTTTGAACCTGTATGCGGAAAAAGGCTGGAATCCCGTTGTGGCACCCGAAGTTGAATTTTATCTGATAAATCCACATTCGGACGCGAACGAAGAAGTTGAACCGCCCGAAGGTCGTCTTGGTAGGACTGAAACTTCCAGGCAGCCGTACAGTATCGACACGATGAATGATTTCGATCCGTTCATCAATGACGTCTATGCCTATTGCGAGGCGCAGGAAATTAATATCGATACGTTGTCACAGGAAATGGGCCCCGCACAGTTCGAGCTCAATTTTTTGCACGGCAATGCGATAGATCTTGCCGACCAGGTTTTTTTGTTCAAACGAACGGTTCGTGAAGCGGCGATTGCTCACGAGATGCATGCGACATTTCTTGCCCGACCGATGTCGGAGGAGGCGGGCAGCGCTCTCCACATCCATCAAAGTGTCGTAGACAACAATGGCATGAATATTTTTTCAAACGAGGATGGCGCGGCCAGCGATTTATTCTTGTCCTATATAGCCGGCCTGCAAAAATACATGCCGGAAGCGTTGCTCATATTTGCGCCGTATGCGAATTCGTACCGGCGTTTCCTGAGTTACTGGGACTCACCGGTAAATCTCAGTTGGGCAGTCGATAACCGGACAGCGGGTTTGCGAGTTCCGGACTCGGAACCACAGGCGCGGCGCGTTGAAAACCGCCTGGCCGGGTCCGACGTTAACCCGTACCTCGTCCTTGCCGGCACCCTTGCCTGCGGTTACCTCGGCATGCAGGAAGGTTTGAAACCGAGCGACCCTATCGAAGGAAGTGCTTACGATCTGCCATTCAGTTTGCACAGGTTTTTGTACGAATCGATCGACGCATTTGAAAGTAGTACGGCGATGCGTTCGACGCTGGGAGAGCCATTCGTCAATCTCTACACGGCGGTAAAGAAACTGGAATGCCATGAGTTCCAGGAGATCGTCACTCCATGGGAACGCGAAGTCCTGATGTTCAACGTCTGAAGCGCTGGAACGGGTAGGGCAGGGATTCAAGACACTGGCTCAATTTCAGGATATGGAGCGGGGATGAAGTTCGGAAGCGTCTCAGCTAGCATCATAGCGATCAAACTGCGGCCCGCCGGCCGCTAGAGGAACGCCGATGGCAATCGCAGAAAACCGCTCCCGGTCAGAGTGGCAGGAACTTGACCGTCAACATTACCTGCACCCATTTACGGATCACAAAGACCTCGGGGCAAAGAAGAGTCGCATCATCACTCGCGCTGATGGCGTTTACATCTACGATGCCGACGGCAACAAGATTCTTGATGGTATGTCGGGACTATGGTGCGTCAATGCCGGATACGGACGCGATGAACTGGTACGGGCTGCTACCAAACAATTGTCGGAGCTGCCTTACTACAACAGTTTTTTTCAATGCGCTCATCCACCGTCGATCGAATTGTCCAGGGTGCTGGGCGAAGTCACACAACCCCATTTCAGTCGGGTTTTCTACACCGGTTCCGGCTCGGAATCCATCGACACTATGCTGCGCATGGTGTGGCGATACTGGGACTTGCTGGATCAACCGGATCGCAAGCTGATAATTGCCCGCAAAAATGCCTACCATGGATCGACCGTTGCGGGCGCGAGCCTTGGCGGAATGGCGCCGATGCACAAACAGGGCGGTTACCTTGGCAATATTGCTCACATTGATCAGCCATACTGGTTCGGCAGTGACCGGTCGATGTCGCCGGAGGACTTCGGCATTCATACGGCGAGGGCGTTGGAGCGCAAGATCGAAGAGGTCGGCGCCGACAAAGTCGCCGCATTTGTGGGCGAGCCGATTCAGGGCGCCGGCGGCGTTATCATTCCGCCCGCTACTTACTGGCCGGAGATCCAGAGGATCTGCGACGAGCACGGCATCCTGCTGATTACTGACGAGGTCATCTGCGGGTTTGGTCGCCTCGGAGAGTGGTTCGGCGCTGATTACTACGGGGTAAAGTCCGACCTGATGACTTTTGCCAAGGGTGTTACGTCGGGTTATCTGCCGCTGGGCGGCGTAATGGTGGGCGATCGGGTCGGTAAGGTACTGATCGACAAGGGCGGTGAGTTTTATCACGGTTTCACCTATTCCGGGCATCCGGCATCCTGCGCGGTGGCTATCGAAAACGTAAACATCATTCAGCGGGAAAATCTCATCGAGCGGGTGCGCAATGATATTGGTCCCTACCTGCAGGAAAAGTGGGCAGGATTGGCTGAGCACCCGCTTGTGGGTGAGACGCGCATGGTCGGACTGATGGGTGCGCTGGAACTGGTCCGGGACAAAACGACGCTCGAGCGCTTCGACGAGAAAGTCGGTATTGGGACAGTCTGCCGGGATACTCTGGTCAACAATGGCCTTGTTATGCGAGCGGTCGGCGATACGATAGTTACCGCCCCGCCATTGACGCTCTCCAGGGAGGAAGCGGACGAACTTGTCGAGAAGGCCTGGAAGTGCCTTGATCTGACACAGCGGGCAATTTGACGGGCGGGCACCACAATGACGGTTAAGAAATCGGGCGATCTCGCGATAGATCGCGACAGCTTATATGGCACTGCAAGCGAACCAACCTACGCCGGTGCTGTGTCATTCATGCGCCGCAAGTACACGCGCGACCTCGAAGGTGTGGACCTCGTAGTTACCGGTGTGCCGCTGGATACGGCGACGACCAACCGGCCGGGTACTCGCTTCGGACCGCGTGCCATTCGTGCGGGTTCGTCGATGATTTCCTGGATGCGACCGTATGACACTGACGTTGATCCGTTCGACAAACTGGCTGTCATTGATTACGGCGACTGCTTTTTCGATTTTGGCCGACCTGAAACGGTGCCGGACGCGATTGAGCAGCATGCGTCCAGCATCATCAGCAAAGGTCCCGGGTTGCTTACGCTCGGCGGCGATCATTTCATCGCCTGGCCGCTTCTGAAAGCGCACGCAAAAAAACACGGCAAGCCTCTGTCGCTATTGCATTTCGATGCACACAGCGACACCTGGGCAGATGAAGAGGGACGGGTCGATCACGGCACAATGTTCTGGCACGCCGCTCGCGAGGGGCTGGTTGATCCGGCGCAGTCAGTTCAGATTGGCCTTCGTACTACGAATGACGATACGTTGGGTTTTAATATTTTCGACGGTCCCTATGTCCACGCCAATGGTGTCCGGGATGTCGTCGAGAAAACACGGGCGATCCTCGGCGACAGGCCGGTTTACCTGAGTTTCGACATTGACTGCCTTGATCCGAGCTATGCGCCGGGGACCGGCACGCCTGTTTGCGGCGGGCTAACGTCGCACCAGGCCATTCAGATTTTGCGCGGCCTGGTGGGCATCAACCTTATCGGCATGGACATCGTGGAGGTGGCGCCGGCCTACGACGTTGGCGAGATCACCGCGCTGGCCGGCGCAACATTGGCAATGGAAATGATAAATATGTATGCCAATCGCCCGGAACAGGTCTGACATACAACAACGCCTTTACAGCATTCCGCATAAAGACCTGACGTCATCACGGTACGTCGCTATCGGCGGCCGGGAAACGCTTGTCGAGACATACATTGTCGAAACTCAGCCTCGCCGAGTCGCGGCGTGCGCGACAATTTATTTCCCAGGACTGCTGGTCCGTAACCGAACTCTGTCGTTCAAGCATGTTCCATTCGCATTCCTGATTTGAGCGCATCTCAAGATCGGCGCACAACGCCGCAAGTTCTTCGTCGTTCAGATCTTTGGTACTTTCAAGCGTGTGCTCGTGGGCGCAGCCAAGGATTCCTGCCGCAACAATGGCGAGCGATAATCGGGTGTGAGCTTTCCTGCAACGGGGAAGAAGCATTGCGCGTCCGGAATCAGAAACTGGGCGGTGTACAGGCAGACACGATAACGCATTCTTCGTTACCGGTGTTTCGAAATCTATGTGGCAGGCGACTGTTGAATCGATAGGCGTCCCCCGCGGACAGGGTCTGAGCCTGGTCACCGACCGTTACCTCAAGTCGCCCCTGCAACACGATACCACCTTCCTCTGCATCGTGACTTAGCATGGATTGTCCGGTATCGGCGCCGGGTTGATACCGTTCGTAAAGAATCTGCAGCTGACTGTTGCCGAGGTTACTGCCAACCTGCAAGTAGGTCACGGGGCCGCTGCTGATTTCGCTGAGCTCATTCCGGCGGTAAAAATACTTTTCTTCACCGAGCGCCGCTGATGCAAAGAACTCCGCCAATGAAACGTCCAGGCAATCAAGTATCCGCTTCAGCAGTCCCATCGAGGGGTCTGTCCGGCCGTGTTCGATGAGGGAAACAGTCGCATTTGAAACGCCGGCGGCAGCGGCAAGTTTTCGCTGCGACAATCCATTGGCCGTGCGCAAAGCCTTCAATCGGAGCCCAATATTTTCCACCGCGAGTCACCCTGTTGAATTGTTAACTAAATTTAACAAAAATGGTGATTGAGTCAATAGAAACAGAGACTTATTTTTGATTGTTTAAATATTGTTAACTAACGGGCCTTCCGGTACGCTGCTCAGCTATGCTCGAAACTTCAGAACATACGGGCTCCTATTACGCGGCTACGGCCAACTGGCGGACAGAGTATCCGCCGCTAAAGGGTGAGAATCATTGCGATGTGGCCGTCGTCGGAGCAGGGTTTTCCGGCGTTTCAACCGCCCTGCACCTGGCGGAGCGCGGCTATGACGTTGCGATGATCGAGGCCAATCGTGTGGGCTGGGGAGCGTCTGGGCGCAACGGCGGTCAGTTGATCGACGGCATTGTAGAAGCAAAAAAAATTCAACAAATCGCAAGGAAGTACGGCGAAGCAGCGGCCCAGACGGTTCGTCAGGTTGGTATCGATGGCCGCGACGTTGTCCTGGACCGGATCGAAAAGTACTCGATTGACTGCGATTTGAAGTTCGGTTACCTCGATGTCGCCCTCAATCAGGAAGAGCTGGACTATTTCGAGTCCGAGGTCGAAAGAAAGCAGGCCACGAACTACCCGCACAAAATGGAGTTGGTGAGCAAACCGGACATGCACACCGTGATCGGCTCGGATCGTTATGTGGGCGGGCTTATACATAGGGGCAACGGTCATCTTCACCCTTTGAATCTGTGCATCGGCGAAGCTCGAGCGGCAGAAGCGCAAGGCGCAAGAATTTTCGAGCAATCGCGGGTTACACGCGTGGTGCATGGGAATAGGCCACGAGTTGAAACGGCACAGGGCGTGATGCACGCGAGAAAAGTGGTATTGGCGGGGAACGCGTATCTCGGCAAATCAGAACCAAAATTACTAGGCCGGGTAATTCCTGCGGGGAGTTACATTATAGCGACGGAGCCGCTTACCGAGAGCTTGGCGAAAGAGCTTCTGCCACAGGACATGGCGGTTTGCGACCAGCGCATCGGTCTTGACTATTTCAGGCTGTCCGCCGACAGGCGTATGCTGTTTGGCGGGTTGTGCAACTACTCGGGGCGCAACCCCAGGAATATTACCGACGCCATCAGGCCGAATATGTTGAAGGTTTTTCCGCAGCTGAAAGATGTACGAATCGATTACGAATGGGGCGGCTATATTGCGATCAGCATCAAGCGAATTCCGCAATTTGGAAGAATTCAGGAAAACACCTGGTACGTACAAGGATACTCCGGACACGGGGTCGCCCCGACCCACATAGCCGGTCGGATCCTGGCCGATGCGATCGGCGGCGACATGGAAAGATTTGATGTTTTTGAAAAAATACGCCACTGGAAATTGCCGGGTGGAAAATGGTTTGCCAATCCTGCTTTGGCACTTGGCATGCTTTATTACAGACTTAAAGAGATTCTCTGAATCGGAGACTGATCATGACGGACAATGCAGTAAGACAACTTCACGCTGATTTGCCGGACCTCGAGTCCTACTGGATGCCATTTACGGGAAACCGGTATTTCAAGGAACACCCGCGCATGATTTCGCGCGCCGACGGCATGTATTGCTATACACACGATAATCGCAAACTGCTGGATGCGGTTGCCGGTCTCTGGTGTTGCAATGCGGGCCACTGCCACCCGAAGATAGTCGAAGCGATCAAAAAGCAGGCGGAAACGCTGGATTACTCGATGGCGTTTCAGCTTGGGCACCCGACCGTTTTCGAACTTGCGAACAAGCTAACCGGTATAGCACCCGAGGGAATTGATTACGCATTTTTTGTGAACTCCGGATCGGAAGCGGTGGACACGGCCCTCAAGATGGCGCTTGCCTATCATCGAATTCGAGGTCAGGGGGAACGCACTCGCTTGATTGGCCGGGAAAAGGGTTATCACGGCGTAGGGTTTGGCGGAATATCCGTAGGTGGCATATCACCGAACCGGAAAATGTTCGGAGCGATGCTGCCGGGCGTCGATCACCTGCCGCATACCCATAACATTGCCCACAATGCCTATTCACGTGGATTGCCAAAATGGGGTGCGCATCTCGCAGACGAATTGGAGAATATTGTTGCGTTGCACGATGCATCGACGATTGCAGCGGTCATCATCGAACCGATTGCCGGATCCGCCGGCGTCCTGCTGCCGCCGGAAGGCTATTTGAAGCGCGTTCGCGAAATTTGCGACAAACACGGCATTCTGCTGATTTTCGACGAGGTCATTTGTGGCTTCGGCCGTACCGGAGATGCGTTCGGTGCCAGCCGTTTCGACGTTACGCCGGACCTGATGACTACTGCCAAGGGGTTGACGAGCGGTACGGTTCCGATGGGCGCGGTACTGGCGTCAAAGAATATTTACGACACCTTTATGACTGGTCCGGACGGGGCGATCGAGTTTTTCCATGGCTACACTTACTCAGGTCATCCGCTTGCTGCCGCTGCCGGATGTGCGACGTTGGATGTCTATATTGAGGAGGGTCTTTTTGACCGTGCTCGCGAGATGGAGGACACATTCGCCGATGCCCTGCACAGCCTGAAGGGCGAGCCGAATGTGATTGACGTGCGCAACTTTGGTCTCATCGGCGCCGTGGAGCTTCAACCTATCGACGGGCAACCCACGGCTCGCGCCATGAATATCTTCCGCGAATGCTACGATAATGGAGTCATCATTCGTACGACCGGCGACACGCTCGCATTTTCTCCACCACTTATTATCGACGAAGCGCAAATTTCGGCAGTGATCGACGCGGTGCGCAAAGCGCTGCATAACAACAAGTAACTCGAGTAAAGTAAAATGGCGCAAAAAGCTGAGCACGTCGGAGTCGTTAGAACCGTTTCAAACTGGATTAACGGCAAGATCGTTGAGTCGGAGTCCAAGCGATTCGGTGACGTATTTGATTCCGCAACGGGTGAGAAATGTGCCCGCGTCGTGATGTCCAGCGAAGCGGATGTCGATGCCGCCATCGCGGCGGCCAAAGCGGCGTTTCCGGGATGGTCGAAGACGCCGGTGCTAAGACGTGCGCGGGTCATGTTCAAGCTGAAGGAACTGATTGAACGTGATCGGGCAGAAATTGCGGCGCTGATCACCCAGGAGCACGGCAAAGTGCTGCACGATGCCGACGGCTCAATTCAGCGTGGGCTGGAGGTTGTCGAATTCGCCTGCGGGATTCCACACCTGATCAAGGGTGAGTACAACGACCAGGTTGGTACCGGTGTCGACACCTATTCGATGCGCCAGGCGGTTGGCGTCTGCGCCGGCATTACGCCCTTCAACTTCCCGGCAATGGTGCCCATGTGGATGTTTCCGCTGGCGATTGCGTGCGGCAATACGTTTGTGCTCAAACCATCCGAAAAGGATCCGAGTTGTTCGCTGAAATGGGCCGAATTGCTGGCGGAGGCGGGCTTGCCGCCCGGCGTATTTAATGTCGTGCAGGGTGATCATGTTGCCGTTAACTCGATTCTGAACGATGAGCGAATAGCCGCCGTCAGTTTCGTCGGCTCTACGCCGGTGGCCGAGCACGTCTACCGCACCGCGTCTGCGAACGGCAAGCGCGTACAAGCGCTGGGCGGCGCGAAAAATCACCTCGTTGTTTTGCCCGACGCTGATATGGACCAGGCGGCCGATGCACTTATCGGCGCCGGGTACGGATCGGCAGGCGAACGCTGCATGGCCATTTCCGCTGTTGTCGCTGTCGGCGACTCCGCCGAACCGTTGCTCGAAAAGCTTTTGCCAAGAATCGATGCGCTGAAGATCGGTACTGGTATGGACAATAACAATGATATGGGCCCACTAATCACGGCGGAGCACCGCGACAAGGTACGTGGTTATATCGACATTGGTGAGGAGGAGGGCGCGCAGGTAGTCGTTGATGGTCGCACGCACAAGATTACCGATTCACCGGGCTACTTCCTGGGCCCGACCTTGTTCGATCACGCTACGCCCGCGATGCGCGTCTACAATGAGGAAATTTTCGGGCCGGTACTGACCATGGTCAGGGTTGCGACCTTCGACGACGCAATCAAATTAGTCAATGCGCACGAGTACGGAAATGGCACGTCGGTGTTCACGAGAGACGGCGACGCGGCACGGGAGTTTGCCAATAACATTGAAGTTGGCATGGTAGGCGTCAATGTTCCAATACCGGTGCCGTTGGCATTTCACAGTTTCGGCGGCTGGAAACGATCACTGTTCGGTGACATGTCGATTTATGGCATGGAAGGTGTGCGTTTCTACACGCGGCTCAAGACAGTGACCTCGCGCTGGCCAACTGGTATTCGAAAAGGCGCTGATTTTTCGATGCCTGTCATGTAGGGATCGTGGAAAATACAATCTGGCAAACACGACCGCTTCATGAGATAAACCAGCGATGGAAATAAACGGTGAATACCAGATTGACGCGCGCCGTGAGACCGTATGGCGGGCATTGAACGATCCGGAAATGCTAAAAAACTGCATACCCGGTTGCGATTCAATCGAAAAGATCAGCGACACCGAGTTCGACGCCAAGGTGACGGCGGCTATTGGCCCGGTCCGCGCGAAATTCAATACGTCCCTGTCGCTTGAAGATCTCAACCCCCCTGTCAGCTACCGGTTAGTCGGGGAAAGCAAGGCTGCCGCCGGATTTGGTCGTGGTAGCGCGACGGTTGAGCTCGACGAAAAAGACGGCGGAACCTTGCTCCGTTACAACGCCGAATTCAATGTCGGCGGCAAGCTTGCCCAGGTCGGGTCCCGACTTGTGCTGGGGGCCACGAAAAAGACGGCCGACCAGTTTTTCGGCGCATTCTCGAATGCGCTCGATCCCGGTGCAGAACGCGTTGACGCAGCTACGGTTGCCGAACTCCCGAGCCGGAAGGCGGGCTTGCCGTGGCCCCTGATATTGGCAGCTGCCGCGGCGGCTGTTTTGCTGATTGGGTGGATTCTGCTACGCTAATCGAGGCCGCCCTGGCGATAACAAAAGCGATTTGAGCGGGCCGGGAAGGCCGGTCCGTAAGAACCAAAACAGCAGGAAAGTCCGATGCCTACAAAAGTCTCCCTTATGCTGAACGGCGAAGCCGTCAGCGCCGAAGTTGATGCACGTACACTCCTCGTTGAGCTGATACGTGACAAGTTTGCCAGGACCGGAACGCATGTCGGGTGCGACACCAGTCAGTGCGGTGCCTGCGTGGTGCACGTCAATGGCCGGTCCGTCAAGAGCTGCACAATGCTGGCACTGCAAGCTGACGGCGCTGATATAACGACGATCGAAGGCGTCGCATCGAATGGCGAACTGCACCCGATGCAAGCGGCGTTTCGTGAACATCACGGATTGCAATGTGGCTACTGCACGCCTGGCATGATCATGAGTGCGCTGGATCTTGTGAAGAACAATCCGGATCCGGACGACCGTGAAATCAGGGAATGGCTCGAAGGCAATCTTTGCCGTTGCACCGGGTACCAGAACATCGTGCGCGCCGTCAAAGCCGGAGCAGAAGCGATGCGGTCGGGCGAATAATCGGAGCGAGGTGAGTTATGACCAAGAATGGAATGGGCGCCGCGGTTCTGCGTAAAGAAGACTACCGGTTTATCACCGGCGGCGGTCACTACGTCGACGACATCAATCGGCCAAACCAGTTGTACGCGTATATCGTTCGCTCGCCGTTGGCACATGCCAGGATTACCGCGGTCCATACGGCCGATGCGCTGGCGGTTCCCGGCGTAGTAGCTGTCCTGACTGGCGCGGATATGGCGGCGGACGGAATCGGCGGCTTGCCCTGTGGTTGGGGTATCCACAACAAGGATGGTTCGCCGATGGCGGAGCCCGGCCACCCGCCTCTGGCAGCGGACACCGTTCACCACGTTGGTGACCAGGTCGCCGTTGTCCTCGCAACCAGCAAGGCGGTCGCACGCGATGCGGGCGAACTCGTTGGCGTCGACTACGAAGAACTGCCGGCTGTCGCCAGCCTTGAGATGGCGAGTGCCCCCGGGGCACCGCTGGTCTGGGAGGAGGCGCCGGGAAACATTTGTTTTGACTGGGAGATCGGTGACCGCGCAGCGACGGAGGCGGCTTTCGCGGCGGCGAAACAGGTGGCGAGCATAGATGTGGTCAACAATCGCCTGATCGCGAATGCAATGGAGCCGCGTGCTGCCATCGGCGAGTACGACCCGGGCATGGACGAACACACGCTCTACACGACGAGTCAGAATCCGCACGTGATCCGGTTGCTGATGGGCGCCTTCGTCATGGGAATACCGGAACACAAGCTGCGTGTAATCGCACCTGACGTGGGCGGCGGCTTCGGCTCCAAGATTTTTCACTACGCCGAAGAGGCAATCGTCCTGTGGGCCGCAAAGAAAGTAAAACGCCCGGTGAAATGGACGGCGGATCGGAGCGAATCCTTTATCAGTGACGCGCACGGCCGTGATCACATTACACACGCCGAAATGGCGATGGATGAAAACGGCATTTTTCTGGGGCTGAAGGTGTCGACGCGAGCCAACCTCGGCGCGTACCTGTCAACCTTCGGCCCGTCAGTGCCCACCTACCTTTATGCAACGCTCCTCGCAGGAACGTACAGGACGCCGGCTATCTATGCGGAGGTCAAAGGGATGTTCACCAACACGGTGCCGGTCGATGCTTATCGCGGCGCGGGCCGGCCCGAAGCAAGTTACTTGCTGGAACGCCTGGTCGATCGGGCCGCCAAAGTGGCAGGTCTCGATCCGATCGAAATTCGGCGGCGCAATTTTATACAGCCCGACGAGTTTCCTTACCAGACTCCCGTTGCCCTCGAATACGATACCGGTGACTACGGCGCCGCTGTCGACAAGGCCCTGGCTCTCGGCGACTGGGACAATTTCGCGCAACGCAAAGAAGAATCTGCGGCCCGCGGCAAGCTGCGGGGGATTGGCGTTTCGACCTACATAGAGGCCTGTGGTATTGCACCGTCGAACGTTGCCGGAGCTCTCGGCGCCAGGGCGGGACTCTATGAGGCCGGGACGGTGCGGGTGAACCCGACCGGATCAGTGACCGTGCTAACCGGTTCTCACAGTCATGGCCAGGGACATGAAACCACGTTCGCACAGCTCGTAACCGAAGCCCTCGGCGTCGATTTCGATTCGGTCGAGATCGTGCACGGCGACACTGGCAAGGTGCCCTTCGGCATGGGCACCTATGGATCGCGATCCGCCGCCGTAGGTGGCGTAGCCCTTGTAAATGCGCTGGAGAAGATTCGTACCAAGGCGAGAAAAATTGCTGCACACCTTCTCGAGGCATCCGAAGACGACATCGAGTTCAAGGATGGCAAGCTGACCGTGGCGGGCACTGACCGGGAGGTGGCTTTTGGTGAGGTCGCGATGGCCGCTTACGTGCCCCACAACTATCCATTGGAAACGCTGGAGCCGGGTCTGGAAGAAACGGCATTTTATGATCCAAAGAATTTCACGTTTCCGGCGGGTTGTCATATCTGCGAAGTCGAGATTGACCCGGAAACCGGGGTCGTTAACGTGGTCAGGTTCACGGCGGCAGACGACTTTGGCCGGGTGATCAATCCAATGATCGTTGAGGGCCAGGTTCACGGTGGTGTTGCGCAGGGAATCGGACAGGCACTCTACGAACAGTGCATTTATGACGATTCAGGACAGCTGTTGAGCGGCTCGCTGATGGACTACTGTCTGCCGAAAGCCGACAACATTCCTGACTTCGATGTAACCACCAACGTAACCCCATGCACGCATAACGTGCTCGGCGTGAAAGGATGCGGCGAAGCCGGCGCTATCGGTGCACCGCCGGCCGTTATCAACGCAGTAGTGAACGCATTGGCCGAGTACGGAATTGACGATATGCCGATGCCAGCCACGCCTGAAAGGGTCTGGCAAGCAATTCAGTCAGCCTCGAAATAGGGAGCACTCGATATGTACGATTTCAATTACCATCGACCGGCTTCACTGGATGAGGCGAAAAAGATTCTCGCCGCCAACGAGGAAGCAAAGATTGTTGCCGGCGGCATGACGCTTTTACCCACGATGAAGATGCGACTTGCACGCCCGTCCGACCTGGTCGATCTGTCCGGCATTGCCGGACTGGACGGCATTAGCGACAGCGGCTCGGCAATCGAAATCGGCGCCATGGTCCGACACGCAGACGTAGCCGGGAGTGAACTGGTTCGAAGCGCAATTCCTGCACTGGCGGAGCTTGCCGAACTGGTTGGCGACCCCCAGGTACGCAATCGCGGCACTCTGGGCGGTTCGATTGCAAACAGCGACCCGGCGGCGGACTATCCGGCAGCGGTGCTGGGCCTTGGAGCGACGATCAGGACCGACAAACGGGATATCGCCGCCGATGATTACTTTCTGGGAATGTTTGAAACAGCGCTGGAGGCCGATGAGCTTATCGTTGCCGTGTCATTTCCAAAGCCGAAGAGGGCGGCCTACGCCAAGTTTCCAAACCCGGCGTCCCGTTATGCGGTGGTAGGCGTGATGATCGCGGAGACCGAAAATGGTGGTGTGCGGGTGGCCGTTACAGGTGCAGGCGCTTGTGCGTTCCGGGCAACCGGCATGGAAAAGGCGCTGTCGCAATCATTTTCTGTCGCCTCACTGGATGGCGTGGCCGTAAATGCAGAAGAATTGAACAGCGATCTTCATGCCAGCGCTGAATACCGCGCGCACCTGGTGGGCGTCATGGCCAGACGGGCCATGCAAAGCCTGAGTGACTAAGACCAGGCCGCTGCCAAAGGACGTATCCGCCGCAGAAGCCCTGCTCGCGGAGGGCAACTATGTTGCCGGCAGGGACCTTGCCACAGTGATTTACCTGGCTCTGCAAATGCGACGGCCGCTTTTGCTGGAAGGCGAAGCGGGCGTCGGCAAGACCGAGATTGCCAAGGTACTTGCGGCAACCTTGGGTCGTGAGTTGATACGATTACAGTGCTTCGAAGGTCTCGATCTCGCGAGCGCTGCCTACGAGTGGAATTACCCCCGCCAAATGGTCGCTATTCGTCTTGCCGAGGCGGCAGGCAGCGCTGCCAATTTGGACGAC
>Ga0316195_10000084_pt1 | contig 28925 bp, 23 predicted proteins | sample Phised1_MG_FD_204937 | JGI IMG/M metagenome (GOLD analysis project Ga0316195, IMG submission 204937) | Coastal sediment microbial communities from Maine, United States - Phippsburg sediment 1 | ecosystem: Environmental > Aquatic > Marine > Coastal > Sediment | place: USA: Maine | collected...
ATGGAAAACCAATCATTACATGATTGTCTTTTGTTTTCGTTCCTTTGAGAAGTAAAGAAGAGATTGAATGGGATTTCCTATGACGGGAATTACCTCCTTCGTCGGTTTGTCCCGCCCGAACGTGTTGGGAATGGAAAACCAATCATTACATGATTGTCTTTTGTTTTCGTTCCTTTGAGAAGTAAAGAAGAGATTGAATGGGATTTCCTATGACGGGAATTACCTCCTTCGTCGGTTTGTCCCGCCCGAACGTGTTGAAAATAAAAACCAAGCCTAAAGGCTTTGTTTTTTAATTGCTCACTTCTTTGTCAAAACAAGTTTTGCAAATCGTTCACAACCAAAAAACCAGTGCAATTGCACTGGTTTTTATCTATTCGTACTCGAGGCGGGACTTGAACCCGCACGGCCTAATGGCCATTGGATTTTAAGTCCAACGTGTCTACCAATTCCACCACTCGAGCCTAACTACCTTGGCAGTGGCTGCCTAAACACGGGCAGCACGTGGATCTTTCTATGAGCGAAAAACGGGATTCGAACCCGCGACCTCCACCTTGGCAAGGTGGCGCTCTACCAACTGAGCTATTTTCGCATGTAATAAAGAACGTAGCATCCCAAAAACAGATGCGGATGCAAATTTAATACAATTCTATAAAAAGCAAAGAACTTTTGTTCAAAAAGAATGTGATGTATGTCAAATGGTATAAAAACAGGTTTTGCAGGAATCAATGACTCCTTTTTCGGTACCTTAACAGCTTGGAATCAGGAAGTCGCTTTTTTATTCTTGCTGAGCATCCGCTTAATTTCATTGAGCTTCATCAAGGCTTCAACAGGCGTTAAAGTATTGATGTCTAAATGAACGAGTTCCTCCTTGATTTGTTCCAGTAAAGGATCATCCAGGTTAAAAAAACTAAGTTGCATTTCATTCTGAACTGCCTGTAAATTATCTGTCAGCTCTTCACTGGAATGCGATTTTTCCAATTTTTTCAGGATCTTTTCAGCCTTGTGGATCACCTGCTGCGGCATCCCTGCCATTTTCGCTACATAGATCCCAAAACTGTGTGCGCTTCCCCCCGGCACAAGCTTCCTTAAAAACAACACCCTATCCTTTAACTCCTTAACGGCTACATTGAAATTCTTAATACGCTCAAAGGTAGTAGCCATTTCGTTGAGTTCATGGTAATGCGTTGCAAAAAGGGTTTTGGCCCTTGCAGGATGTTCATGCAGGTATTCGGAAATAGCCCATGCAATGGAAATGCCATCATAGGTGCTGGTACCCCTTCCAATTTCATCCAACAGTATCAGGCTCCTTTCAGAAAGGTTATTGAGGATAGAAGCCGTTTCATTCATTTCAACCATGAAAGTAGATTCTCCCAGGGAAATATTGTCACTTGCGCCAACCCGGGTAAAAATCTTGTCAACATAGCCGATGTTCGCTGCTTCAGCCGGAACAAAACTTCCCATTTGCGCCAATAATACGATCAGGGCAGTTTGTCTTAATATGGCCGATTTACCGCTCATGTTAGGCCCGGTAATCATAATAATTTGCTGTGATTCCCTGTTTAAAATCAAATCGTTCGGGATATATGCCTCCCCGGGCGGGAGTTGTTTTTCTATGACAGGATGCCGGCCATTTTTAATGGAAATTTCCGTACTGTCGTTTAATGAAGGTGCCACATAATTGTTTTCTTTTGCCAATTGTGTAAAACCACACAGGCAATCAAGCTTCGCAATCAGGTGGGCATTTTGTTGCACAGGGGCAATAAATTCCTGCAACCACACAATCAATTGGGAGAACAATTGCTGTTCAAGACTTAAAATGCGTTCCTCGGCACCTAAGATCTTAGATTCGTATTCTTTAAGTTCCTCCGTAATATAACGTTCTGCATTTACCAGGGTTTGTTTGCGTATCCACTCTTCCGGCACCTTATCCTTATGGGTGTTTCGAACTTCAATATAATAGCCAAAAACATTATTGGAGGCAATTTTAAGGGAAGTAATCCCTGTCCGTTCAGTTTCCCTTTTCAGCATCTGGTCCAGATGATCTTTACCTCTAAAGGCCAAATCCTTAAGCTCATCTAATTCCGCTGAATACCCTTTTGCAATAACATTGCCTTTGAGAATATTGACGGGGGCATCTTCCTGTAATAACTCTTTTATTTTTTCCCGCACCAAATCACAGGTATCCAGCTGTTCCCCCAGAAGCCTTAAGGATTCATTTTCACTTTGGAGAATTAATTGTTTTATGGGGACAATAGCTTCCAAAGAATTTTTTAATTGTACCGTTTCTCTGGGGTTTACTTTTCCGGTTGCCACTTTAGAGATCAGCCTTTCAAGATCCGCTATTTGTTTTATTCCAAATTGCAGTTTTTGTAATGTGCCTTCATTTTCCTTCAGATAAGAAATTACCTCATGCCTGCGTCGAATCCGTTCAATATTTTTAAGTGGAAGGGCCAGCCATCGCTTTAGCATTCTCCCTCCCATTGGAGAAATGGTTTTGTCAATTACATCTATAAGGGTGACAGCATTTTCATTATACGAGTGGTACAATTCCAGGTTTTTTATGGTAAACCTGTCCATCCATATATATTCTTCTTCGGCTACCCGCTGTATCTTGCTAATATGCTGTAATTGGCTGTGCCTCGTATCCAAAAGATAATGCATTACTACTCCCGAGGCAGTGATTCCATATGTTAACTGGGCTACTCCAAAACCTTTTAAAGTGGTCGTTTTAAAATGGTTGGTAAGGGTCTCGCGCGCGTAATCTTCCTGAAAGATCCAGTCTTCCAAAAAGAAAGTATGGAAACGCGTTCCAAAATAATCCTTAAAATCTGTTTTATGCGCCTTTGAAACCAGGACTTCGTTGGGGGAAAAATTTTGCAGCAGCTTGTCTATATGTTCCAGGTTGCCCTCGGCTGTGAGGAATTCACCTGTGGAGATATCCAGGAAGGAAACCCCATGTATGTTTTTGCCGAAATGGATAGCACAGAGAAAATTGTTGGACTTGGCTGTTAGGATATCATCATTTAAGGCTACTCCCGGGGTTACCAATTCTGTGACTCCCCGTTTTACAATGGTCTTGGTTAATTTAGGATCTTCCAGCTGGTCACAAATGGCAACCCGCTGCCCTGCTTTCACAAGTTTAGGGAGATAGGTATTCAGGGAATGGTGCGGAAAACCGGCCAGTTCTGTGCGGTCGCCGCCATTATTCCTATGTGTCAGGACAATCCCTAATATACCAGCCGCTTTTACGGCATCTTCCCCAAAAGTTTCGTAAAAATCACCTACCCTGAATAGCAGAAGCGCATCAGGATATTTTGTCTTGATGGTATTGTATTGCCTCATCAGAGGCGTTTCTTTCTTTATGTTACCGGAATTTGCCAACGTAGTTTATTCCCCTATTTTTGTCTGCTCGGAGAGTAAACGAAAATACTATTTTTCCCAGGGATTGTCCCCTCTTGTTGATATTTTCGGATAACTTAGTACAAGTTAATTTAAATGAAGGCTTAATCCAGGGATTTATAAGGTCAGTAGATTAAAACAATTAAAAAATAAGGATTTGGAAATCTCTGTCAGTTTATGCGAAAACTAAAAAACAACGAGTTAGACCGTTTGGATATTGATCGCTTTAAAGGCGCATCAAAAACCCCTTTGGTCCTTGTCCTGGACAATATCAGGAGTTTAAACAATATTGGTTCTGTGTTCAGGACCGCAGATGCTTTCCTGGTAGAAAAGATCTATTTATGCGGCATAACTGCTTCCCCTCCGCACAAGGATATACATAAAACTGCTTTGGGAGCTACAGAAAGTGTCGCCTGGGAGCATAGAAAAAACACGGTTGATTTACTTGAGGAACTTCGGAAGGAATATGTGTGCCTTGCTGTGGAACAAACAGAAAATGCAACGCCTCTTAACCAATTTATCCCCAAATTTCCCAATAAATATGCACTGGTTTTTGGGAATGAGGTAAAAGGGGTCTCACAGGAAGCGGTAAATTCCTGTCAGGGTGTTTTGGAAATTCCCCAGTATGGGACAAAGCATTCTTTAAATATAGCTGTGAGTGCGGGAATTGTTATATGGGACCTATGGTCGAAACTTCAGCATGTTCCAAACACGGATTGAATAGTATTAAATAGCACGATTTTAAACTGGCTGAAAATAAAAACCCTGACAATTCTGCCAGGGTTTCGGGATATAGTTTGAGTTAGTTAGTTTCTCAAAATTGGAGGTGCAATAAAGTAATTCCTTTTCAACTATGCAAGAAATTTGCCAAATAAGTGTTAAAAGGCCAATGCTGTTTTTATGTAAAATTTAGAAATAAAAAATGCCTTTAGTCCGTAAGAGCCTGCTCCAGGATTTTGTCAATAATTGATTCGTAATCTGCCGGATTTTCAACAAAATCGAGGTCGGCGATATCGATGATCAAACTTTTACGATGTGGAAATCCTTTTAAAAAATCAAGATAGCCCCTGTTTATTTTTTCCAGGTATTCCTTGTTTATTCCCTGTTCATAAGCCCTCCCTCTTTTCTTAATGTTTTCTAATAAGCGTTCGGATTTCTGGTACAGGAAGATATAGATATCTGGTTTTCTTACTTCAGTATACATAAAATTAAACATTTTTCTATAGAGCTTAAATTCATCTTTTTGCAGCGTTATTTGCGCAAAAATCAATGATTTGTAGATATCGTAATCACTCACCATAAAATTCTTAAAAAGATCTAATTGAGTGGTGTCATCTGTAAACTGCTGGTATCTGTCTGCCAAAAATGACATTTCCAAAGGAAAAGCGTACCGGCTTTGATCATTGTAGAATTTAGGCAGGAATGGATTATCTGCGAAACGTTCCAATACCAGTTTCGCATTGTGATCGCCGGCGAGTTTTCTGGCCAGTGTGGTTTTCCCTGCACCTATATTGCCTTCTATGGCCACCAGATGAAATTGGGAAAAGAGCAATTCTCTGCTGGGATATAATTTATGGGGCGTTTGCTCCAGGCTATTCTTGTCTTTGCATTCCTGCAGCAAATTTCTGGTATCCTTTCTTAATACAGGGTGGTAGAACTGTGGGGCAATATCGGCCAGGGGTTTCAGGACAAATCGCCTTAAATGAAGCTGGGGGTGTGGTACTGTAAGCTCATCGGTTTGAATGGTTTCAGAATTGTAGTACAACAAATCAATATCGATATTTCTGGATTGATAACTTTCACCCAAATTGCGCTCTCTGCCCATTTCCTTCTCAATTTGGAGTATCACCTGTAATACCTGTTTAGCAGTGCGTTGAGTCTCTATAGCCAGACATGCATTCAGGAAGTCTTCTCCTTCAAATCCCCATGCCGGGCTCTTGTATACAGCGGATATGTCAGTAATTTCACCCAGCTTTTTTTGCAAAAGGAAAACGGCCCGCTGCAAATTATAGAGCTTGTTTCCAAGGTTACTCCCCAGAGATAAGTATATAGTTTTAACTTCCTTCATATGATGTAAACAAAGTAAGCAAAAGTAAGCCAGATGAAGGCTAAATTAGCATAAAGACCTTCTAATAATTATGAATATACTCATTGATATTTTGTTTGAAATGGAATTTTGGATTATTAAAAAATAACTTATTTGCATCATTCTAAGTTTGGTTATCTTTGGGGGATATTAATTAAAGTAGTGTATGAATTTTTTAAGAAACTTGTTGGCAGCAATCATTGGGACCTTAATAGCGTTCGCAATCATGGTCTTTATGTTTGTCTTTTTTATAAGTCTTGTAAACACCGAAGAAACTGTAACAGTTAAGAAGAATTCCGTTTTGGAATTGCAAATGAAGTTCCCCGTGAAGGATTATACCGGAAATAAGGAAGGAGACCCTTTTGATGTGCTTTTTGAGAAGGCCCAGGGACTGGATGAAATACTGCATGCCATTAAAGTGGCAAAAGATGATGATGATATAAAAGGCATCAGTATTAACAACAATTTTATAGCCGCCGGTATTTCCTCAACACAGGCCATAAGAAATGCATTGTCCGATTTTAAAGAAAGTGGAAAATTCATATATGCCTTTGGAGATTATTATCTTCAAAAGGATTATTACCTGGCCAGTGTCGCGGACAGTATTTTTCTCAACCCGGTTGGCGGAATGGATTTCAAAGGGCTTTCAGCAGAAGTGCTTTATTTTAAGGATTTACAGGATAAGACCGGCGTAAAAATGGAGGTAATCAGGCATGGTAAATACAAAAGTGCGGTAGAGCCATTTTTGTCTAATGAAATGAGTGATGCCAACAGGATTCAAATTAGTGAACTTATAAATTCAATTTGGAATTCAATAGTTTCTGAAATTTCATCGGATAGGGGAATAAGCGAGCAGGATATCAATATAATTGCAGATACCCTTGGTGGCAGAAAACCAGAATACGCTAAAGCCTCCGGTTTACTGGATGACGTTATTTACCATGATGAATATGAAAAACGTTTAAAACAGGCTGTAGGAACTCCCGTGGAGGATAAACTGAATTATATTTCACTGGAAGATTATACCAAGATTTCAGGCAAGAAGAAATTGCAAAGTGGAAAAGATAAAATTGCTGTCATTTTTGCTCAGGGAAATATCATCTATGGTGAAGGAGGTCCGGATGCTATTGGGCAGGGTATTATTAATAAGGCTATCATAAAAGCCAGGGATGACAAGTCTGTGAAAGCAATTGTGTTAAGGGTTAATTCACCTGGCGGGAGCGCACTTACTTCAGATATTATATGGCGTGAGGTTGAAATGGCCAAAAAGGAAAAACCCGTGGTAGTCTCTATGGGTGACGTGGCCGCTTCCGGGGGTTATTATATTTCGGTGGGGGCAAATAAAATCTTTGCCGAACCTACCACTATTACGGGATCAATCGGTGTCTTTGGTATAATACCGAATATTAATGAACTGGCCGCTAATATTGGGATCAATGCAGAGCAGGTGGGAACCAATAAGAATTCAGTGGATTATTCACTGTTTGAGCCAATGAGTGATGAATTCAGAGGGTATGTAAAAGAAGGAATTGAAAAAACGTACAATACTTTTATTGGTAAAGTGTCGGAGGGCCGGAATATGACTATTGCCCGGGCAGATAGCCTGGCCCAGGGTCGTGTATGGAGCGGGACTGAAGCTAAAGAATTGGGATTGGTGGATGAGCTGGGAGGACTTGAAGATGCTATTGAAGCAGCGGCTGAGCTGGCCAATGTAGAGTCCTATTCAATTCGAAAATATCCAAGGTATAAAACCAGTTTTGAACGATTTATGGAGGATTTTGGAGGAGCAAGTATTTTTAATAAAGAACTGATTATCCAGGAAGAAATTGGTACGGAGATTTACGGCATGTACAAAGAAATCAAATCTGCGATGGAACAGAAAGGGGTTCAGGTACGTATGCCGTTTACTTTAACCATTAAATAAATTAATGACTCCCGAGAGCAGAAAGCGGGCATATCGCATTTACATTTACCTTGGGGCGCTTTTTATTACCTCTCTGGTTGTTTCAAATTTAATTTTCCAAAAATTCTTTTTTTGGTATCCTTTTGGAGATGTAACTGTTTTTGGGGCACCTTTATTTGAAATTTCCGTTGGGGTATTACCATATCCGATCACTTTTTTAATTACTGATCTTATTTCAGAAATATTTGGAAGGAAGAAAGCGAATCAGATTGTTACCACAGGTATATTTGCTTCTTTCTTTTCCATGGGAATCATCCTGATTTCCAATCTGGCTCCGGCAATTCCTTCCTCACCGGTGGATGACTTCGTTTTTAGCCGCGTTTTTGCCTTGTCCCCCCTGGCCGTACTTGCCTCCATGATGGCATACCTTTGTGCCCAATACGTGGACATTGCCATTTATCATTTTTGGAAACGGGTAACCAAAGGCAAATATTTATGGTTGCGTAATAATTTTTCCACTTTCTCTTCTCAAATTATTGACACTACAACGGTGGTGAGTCTGTTGTGCATTTTTGGGGTAATTCCCTGGACTATGTTCCAGGGGTTGGTTATTAGTGGTGTCCTTTTTAAGATTTTCATCGCTATCCTGGACACCCCATTTCTTTATTTATTCGTATATATCTTCAGAAAGCATTTTAAACTGGCTGTTGGTGAAGAAATAGACCTGGATGGTTAGGCCTGAATAGCCATATGCAGGGAGTTGTTTATATAATAGACCTACCTTGGTTTTTATTTTGTAAGTTTTCGATAAAAAGTATACTAATCGGGGCTTTTTTAAGTTCTAATCGAACTGAGTCCCAAATATGATGAAAAAGAAAATATTAAAAATTACCGGCCTGTTTCTTTTACTTGTTTTAGGCGTCCTTATTGCCATCCCTTTTTTTCTGGAGGCAAAAATTGGCGACCTGATCAAGGCCAACGTTAATAGGAATATTAACGGAACTTTGGATTTTTCCGGAGTTGATCTTAGTCTCCTTAGAAGCTTCCCCAATGCTGAACTTCGAATTCAGGATTTATATATTCTGACTGACAGCCCATTTGAAGGGGATACCCTTTTTAAATCAAAGTCTATCTCTTTGGAGATGGGAATTAAGGAACTTTTTAAAGGTGCCGACGAACCAATTAAAATTAAAAGTTTAACCCTGGACAAAGCCGTTCTGAAGCTCTTAACAGATAAGGATCAAAATACAAATTACGAGATAGCCAGAGAAGCCGAATCAAATTCCGCAAAAGGTGATGCCCCGGGGGGGTTTACTTTTGCCCTGGAATCGTATCAGCTAATGAATTCTGAACTGTCCTACGAAGACCTGGATTCCGGAGTGCTCCTTCAACTGAAAAGTGTGGAACACATAGGGAAAGGAGACCTTTCTTTGGAAAATAGTGAATTGGATACGCAAACCAGTGCTGTAGTGTCATTTGAGCTGGACAGTACCCGTTATCTGGAGAGAACGATGGTTAAGCTTAAAGCATTAATAGGAATTGATCTTACAACTGACACCTATTCCTTTTTGAAGAATGAGGGCTTTGTAAACAGGCTTCCTCTAGTATTTGAGGGGTATGTAAGGAATTTGGAAGATAAGCAGGAAGTGGATATTTCCTTCAAAACCCCATCATCGGATTTTGATAACTTTTTGGCAGTTATTCCTGAAGCTTATGCTCAAAACCTAAAAGAAGTTAAAACTACAGGAATTTTTGATATCGCAGGTGAGATAGATGGCATTCTGGATGATCAACATATCCCGAAGTTCCATATTCAGATTAATGCCGAGAATGCATCTGTTAAATATCCTGATTTACCAAAGGCCATAAAGAATATCAATATGGATGTGAGTATTAAAAATACTTCAGGCCTGGTGGAGGATACTTTTATAGATATAGGCAAGGCATCATTTGCGATAGAGAAGGACCGATTCGAATTAAGTTCACATATTACAGAATTATCAGGCAATACCAAAGTGCGATCACATATAGTTTGTAACATGGATCTTGCCAATATTTCCAAAGCTTACCCAATGCCCGAAGAAATAGATTTGAAAGGTCTTCTGGATGCGGATATTACTTCCTCTTTTGATATGGAATCCATTGAGAAAAAAAGGTATGAAAAAACAGTATTAAATGGCCATTTAAAAGTAAATGAACTAAGGTACAATTCGGAGCAATCATCTGTCCCGCTAACAATTCATTCTGCAGCCATGGAGTTTTCTCCGGCAAAAGTCCTGCTGAGCAATATGAATGGACAGCTTGGAAATACAGACTTTAAAATAGACGGGGCCATAAGGAACCTGCTTGGGTTTTTATTCAATGATGAGAAAGTGGCCGGTAATTTTAAAATGAATTCCAATTCTTTTGATCTGGGAGATTTTATGACTGAGAAAGAGGTGAAGGAAACGGTGGTGGATAAATCCGTATCCAACCAGGAAAGCGCAAAGCTGACAACGGAAAAGATACAAATTCCCGCATTCCTTGATATTACTATTGATGCGCAGGCAAATTCGGTAATTTACGACAACCTGATTTTGAGAAATGTAAAGGGACAATTAAAAATTGCTGATGAAAAGGCCGAACTTTCTAATTTCCAGTCAACGTTATTCGGTGGAAACCTTAATTTGAATGGTTACACAAGTACCAAAGGAAATATGCCGGATTTTTCAATGCAGCTGGGTATGGGCAGTTTAAATTTGGAAGAGACTTTTAAATCATTAGAACTTTTTAGGATGTTGGCACCCATGGCTGCAGCCCTGGAGGGAAAACTTAATTCGACAATAGAAATATCAGGAAGCCTAAAAGATGATTTCACTCCCGATTTAAAAACAATTTCCGGGAATGTGCTTGCCGAAGTGCTGGCTGTTAAATTAAATCCTGAAAATGCAAAAATTTTGAATGCACTTAATTCCCGGTTAAATTTTATTGAGCCGGATAAGTTTAATTTAAAGACCTTAAAAACAGTACTCTCATTTAAAGATGGGACAGTAAATGTCAAACCATTTACAATTAAGTATGAAGACATTGCCATTACAGTGGAAGGGGCTCACTCATTTGACAAAAAGTTGAATTATGATTTAAATATTGAGGTCCCCAGGAAATATTTGGGAGAACAGGTTAATACGCTAATTGCACAGATAGACGAAAGGGAATTGGATAATTTAACCCTCCCGGTAAATGCTTCTGTCAGCGGAGACTATGATGCGCCTGTAATAAATACGGACTTTACTACAGGAATAAAGGAGTTAACCTCAAGACTTATTGCGGTACAAACACAAAAAATGGTGAACCAGGGCTCTGAGAAGGCCGGAGAACTGCTTGGAGGCCTTTTGTCAGGGAAGGTCACAAAAAAGGACACATTGAATAAAAAGGGTGGGGAAAGTGTAAAATTAAATGATGTACTGGGTGGGGTTATGGCAAATCAAACAAAAATCAAGGATACTTCGACTTCAAATAAAGACTCCCTGACAAAAGAAGACCCGGTAACGAAGGCGGCAAAAGGAATTCTGGGTGGGATTTTAGGTGGAAAAAAACAAAGTACAGATGCCTCGAAGAAACAAAAAGATACTGTTAATTAACTAGAAGAGAAACATATAACCCCTCATTCCCCCTAATATTAAACACCGTATTATCCCCGAATATCAAATATTGTCCTTTTATTCCTTTTAAGACATTTTTAAAGGTGCTTGTTTTTTCGAGATTAAGGCTTTTCACCTTATCCGGGTATCGCAGAACCGGAAACTCCATATGGGTCTCCATATTGTTTTCAATATAATAGGCAGCGGCTTCGCTGGGTATAAATTTGCTTAATTTATTTCGCCATTGAACCAAATCTACATCTTCAATGGAATTGGTGAGCATTTTACGCCAGTTGGTTTTATCGCTTACATGCTCCTTTAAGGCCACCTCAGTTATACCTGCCAAATAACGGTTGGGGACTTCAACAATTTCGATAGCTTCATGTGCACCCTGATCTATCCATCTGGTGGGGATTTGTGATTTCCGTGTAACACCTACCTTGACATTACTGGAGTTTGCCAAATACACAACATGAGGTTGTAGCTGCACTTTTTTTTCATAATCCAAATCCCGGTCTTCCTGATTTAAATGCGCCACGCTAAGTTCCGGCCTCATTATCCAGTCTCCCGCAGCCGGGGTTTCAAAAAAGCATTTTTGGCAATAACCCTGTCTGAAAATGGGTTTATCCTCCTTGCAATTCAAACACTGATATTTAATAAAGTTAAACTGTAATTCTTTATCTAATACCTGATTGACATTCAAAAAATCATCATTGAACAGTAAATAATACTGAATTGGTCGGCCCATTTCCGACGGCATTTTACGCAATACTCCTTCGTAACGCATGAATGGTAATTTTTATTAGAAATCCGTTTGAAAATACTAACTTTAGCAGTTAGTTTCAGACCGCTAAAGATACCCAAAAATGCCGATACCTCTATTTAATTCTATAGCTTCATGGCTTTTGAAAAAACGCTATCACCAGATAGAACTTTTTCTCAAGTATCCCGGTGAAGTACAGGAGGAAGTATTGTATCAGTTATTGGGATTCGCAGAAGACACAAAGATTGGCAGGAAACACGAGTTTAGTTCTATCACAAACTATAAAACTTTTGCCGAACGTATTCCAATAGTTTCCTATGAGGAAATAGAGCCTTTAATAGAGCGTACCAGAAGAGGGGAACAAAATATCTTCTGGCCAACTGCCATTAAATGGTTTGCTAAAAGCAGCGGGACAACTAATGCCAAAAGTAAATTTATTCCGGTAAGTGAGGAGGCATTGGAAGATTGCCATTATAAATCAGGGAAAGACTTATTGTGTCTCTATTTAAACAACAATGAGAATTCTCAGTTATTTACGGGCAAAAGCCTGAGGTTAGGCGGTAGCAAAGAGTTGTATGAAGACAATGGTTCATTTTTCGGAGACCTTTCAGCTATTTTAATAGACAATATGCCATTTTGGGCAGAATTGAGCAGTACTCCAAGTAGCAGGGTTTCCCTGATGAGTGAATGGGAATCCAAAATGATGGCTATTATAAAGGAAAGCATTCAGGAAAATGTTACCAGCTTGGCTGGGGTTCCATCCTGGATGTTAGTGCTCTTAAATAAAGTCCTGGAGGAGACAGGAAAAAATGATTTGTTTGAAGTTTGGGAAAATCTTGAAGTCTTTTTCCATGGTGGGGTGAGTTTTAATCCATATCTGGAACAGTACCATAATCTCCTCCCAAGGAAAAGATTCAACTATTATGAGATTTACAACGCATCTGAAGGGTTTTTTGCCATACAGGACAGGAATAATGCAGATGATTTGCTATTAATGCTTGACTACGGGATTTTTTATGAATTCATTCCAATGGATGCCTATGGTTTGCCAGATCAAAAAGTAATTCCATTATGGGAGGTGGAGCTGCATAAAAATTACGCTATAATAATTACCACGAATGCCGGACTTTGGCGTTATAAGATAGGGGATACCGTTCGTTTTACCTCTACCAATCCCTATAGGATAAAGATTACAGGCAGGACAAAACACTATATTAATGCTTTTGGGGAGGAACTCATCATTGAAAATGCCGAAGAGGCCCTTAAAAATAGTTGTCAAAAAACAGGTGCTGAAATAATGGATTATACCGCTGCTCCCATTTTTATGTCTGGTAAAGAAAAAGGGGCACACGAATGGATTATTGAATTTCGAAAAGCTCCTGAGGAAATTGAATACTTTACGGAAGTGTTGGACAACGCCCTTAAATCACTTAATTCTGATTATGAGGCTAAGAGGTATAACAGTATGACTCTAAAAATGCCTATGGTACATAAGGCCAGAAAAAATCTTTTTTATGACTGGCTAAAGTCCAAAGGGAAATTGGGCGGCCAACATAAAATTCCCCGATTGTCCAATGAGCGTATATATCTAGATGAATTACTCGAGATGAACAGGTAGCCGCACACAACTTATTTCGCTTATTATTACTTTAAAATTTCTCGGATTCAGCTACTATATCGATGAAATGCACCACGTGAACAAAAAAATAGTGTGATTAGGCAAATAATGATCAATTTGTCGGTCCTAACTTAACCCGTTTATTATTAAACTTTACTTTTATGGCAGAACGATTGGTTATTTTATCCGACATGTGGGGCGCAAAAAAGGGCCTTTGGATTACTTCATATCTTGGTTATTTACAACAATATTTTGACATTGTTTTTTATGATAGCTTTAAACTTTCCGATATAAGCCCTATAAATTATACGGCTGAAAATATCGGTAGAACATTAAAAAACGGAGGAATTGATACGGCCGTGGCTCAACTTTTAAGAAAAGAAAAAGAAGAAAGCCATTACCTTACCTTCTGTGCGGGGGGCACCATTGCCTGGAAAGCTGCCTTAGCCGGCTTACCGATAAAATCCCTGATGGCAATATCTCCTTTGGACCTTCATTTGGAAACTGAAAAACCAGATTGTAAGATTAGTTTACTTTATGGGGAAATCCAGGAGGACAGGCCCAACCGGGAATGGGCAACCGAATTGGATGTGGACATGGAGATCATGCCGAAATTTGGCAGGGAATTATATAGTGACGACAAAATAATCCAAAAGGTATGCCTTGATTTGCTGGAATCCTATCTAAAAAATGAACTGAGTTTTAAGAAACGGCCTTTAGTTTCTTAATGGTTTCGTAGGATATTTTACTTTCAGCATAAGGTTTGGAGACCTTAAATTCCGTTTCATCGCTACTGGGAAGCTCAAACATGGCATCTGTAAAAACAGCTTCACATAAAGATCTTAAACCTCTGGCTCCCAGCTTATATTCGATAGCCTTTTCTACAATGTAATCCAATGCTTGTTCAGTAATAGTAAAACTAATGCCATCCATGGCAAATAATTTTTCATACTGTTTAATAATCGCATTTTTAGGCTCTGTCAGAATTGCTCGTAAAGTTTTTTCATCCAGGGGATTCATATGCGTAAGAACAGGGAGTCTTCCTATTATTTCCGGAATAAGACCAAATTCTTTTAGGTCTTTTGGTATAATATATTGAAGTACATTGGTGTTATCCAAACTTTCTTCTTTTTTTGCAGCGCTATAGCCAATGGCCTGCATATTCAAACGTTTGGTTATAATCCGTTCTATTCCATCAAAAGCGCCTCCTGCGATAAAAAGAATATTTTCAGTATTAACTTCTATAAATTTTTGATCAGGGTGTTTTCTTCCTCCTTTAGGCGGGACATTTACAACAGTTCCCTCCAATAATTTCAATAGTCCCTGTTGTACACCTTCCCCGGAAACATCTCGTGTAATGGAAGGATTATCACTCTTTCGGGCTATTTTGTCAATCTCGTCAATAAAAACAATCCCTCTCTCTGCTTTTTCCAGATTGTAATCCGCCGCTTGTAAAAGCCGGGTTAGGATACTTTCCACATCTTCACCTACATACCCTGCCTCAGTTAATACCGTGGCATCCACAATAGCCAGGGGTACATTAAGCATCCGGGCAATGGTCTTGGCCATTAATGTTTTACCCGTACCTGTCTGGCCCACCATGACAATATTGCTTTTTTGAATCTCTACATCATCATCTTTGGAATGTGGTTGCAAAAGCCTTTTATAATGATTGTATACCGCTACGGACAAAACTTTCTTTGTGCGTTCCTGACCAATGACATAGGTATCCAGGAAGTCTTTTATCTCTTTAGGCTTTTTTAGAATGAGTTCTGAAGACAGATCATCATTTTTGGATTGCTTGGATTCTTCAGCCACAATACCGTGTGCCTGCTCAATACACCTGTCACAAATATGCGCATCCAAACCTGCAATCAATAAATTGGTTTCAGGTTTCTTTCTTCCACAAAATGAACATTCAAGGTTTTCCTTTGCCATAACTTCAGCTAGATTTCTTTACAATAACGAAACAAAATTGATTTTGGTTCATTAAAATAACCCCATAGTACTATAAATATGGGTATTTTGTCGAAATTAATCCTTATCCCTTTCTAAAATTTCATCAATCATACCATAATCCTTTGCTTCCTGGGCTTTCATCCAATAATCCCTATCACTGTCTTCATATACCTTTTCAAATTTTTGCCCCGTGTGTTTGGATATTATCTCATACAATTCATCCTTAATTTTAAGAACTTCTATGGCCGCTATTTCAATATCGCTGGCTTGTCCCTGGGCACCGGACATGGGTTGGTGTATCATTACCCTGGAATGTGTCAGGCCACTGCGCTTACCTTTTTCTCCAGCACACAAAAGAACGGCAGCCATGGAAGCGGCCATTCCGGTGCATATGGTGGCTACATCCGGCTTAATAAATTGCATGGTGTCATAAATACCCAGCCCTGCATATACACTTCCTCCCGGAGAGTTAATATAAATCTGAATATCCTTTGATGAATCGGTACTGGACAAAAACAGTAATTGGGCCTGTACAATATTTGCCACCTGATCATTAATTCCTGTTCCCAAAAAAATGATACGGTCCATCATAAGCCGGGAAAAAACATCCATTGCAATTGCGTTCAATTGCCTTTCTTCTATAATGTTGGGTGTCATGTTGACCGGATACATGCTGCTTATAATACGCTCGTAGTACATGCTGTTAATGCCTTGGTCCTTAATGGCATAATTTTGAAATTCTTTTCCGAAATCCATATTTAAAATGATAATATTTTTAAAAAAAAAGGTGCCGAAATTATTGCTTTCGGCACCGTAAAGATACTTAATTTATTTTTGAATTTTAACCGTAAACCTCTTTCACAAAATTATCATAGGTCACTTCTTTCTTTTTTAAATTTGCCTTTTCCTTATAAAGGGCAAGAAGTTTTTGACTCATCAGTTGCTCCGACAGTCTTTTTACTTCTTCCTGATTACTCAAAACTCTGGATGCAATATTGTCAAGTTCTTCTTCCTGAGGGTTTAACTGTCCATATTGTGCCATTTGAGATTTAATAAAACCTTTGGCAAATTCTTTGAGCTCATCAAACTTAATTTCAACGCCGTTATCTTTAATAATTTTACCTTCAATCAATTGATAGCGCAATCCTTTTTCTGATTTTTCGTATTCGTCATTGGCTTCTTCTTCAGAGAGTGGTCTTTCACCGGTAGTCTGAATCCACTTTTTAAGAAATCCGGCGGGAAGGTCAAACTTTATCGTCTCAATAAGTCTCTCGGTAACATCATTTAATAATTTCTGATCTGCCTGTTGCTCAAATTGTTTCTCAGAATCTTCTTTGATTCTTTCTCTGAGTTCTTTTTCTGAAGTAATTACATCTTTTCCAAAAAGTTTGTCAAACAATTCCTGATCCAAAGCTGCAGATTCCCTTTCGTTGATTTCCTCAATGGCAAAACTTACCTCTATATTTAATTTTTCCGCCTTATCCCTTTGTATGCCAAGTGCTCCGGATAAAAAATAATCTTCTTTGAAAAGCCCCTTGGTTTTCAAAATTACCGTATCCCCGGTTTTTTTTCCCAGAAGACCGTCTATGGCTTTTTTACTCTTTAATTTAGACATTTCAAGAGTGGACTTATGATCTATTCCCTCTTCTTCATTTTTAAAAATGCCCGTAAGCTCATCATTCTTCCCAATCCGGGACTTACTAATCAGTTTTCCGTATTGTTTTCTAATACGATCAACCTGTTCATCTATCATTTTCTTATCGGCAACAATCTTATAATGTATTACCGGTTTTTTTGTCTTTAGCGCCACTTCAAAACTAGGTGCAAGGCCTAATTCAAATTCAAAAGAAAAGTCTTCTCCGTCCCAATTAAAATTATCCTGTTGCTTAGGGAGCGGATTTCCAAGCACATCCAACTTTTCTTCGGTGAGGTATTTGTTGAGGTTATCCTGTAAAAGTTTATTTACTTCATCAACCAAAACGGCCTTGCCATATTGTTTCTTGATTAATCCCATAGGAACCTGTCCTTTCCTGAACCCGGGAATATTGGCTTGTTTCTTATAATCCTTAAGAATTTTATCTACCTTGTCGCTATAGTCGTCTTTTGTTATTGCTACTTTAACAATGGCATTTAACTCGTCTATCTGCTCTTTCTGAATGTTCATCGATATCTCTGTATTTGCTTTCTAAAATGGGATGCAAAAATAGGATATTTTCTGAAGTGGGACAAGTTTTTAAATAGCTGATTATCAAATGTTGAATAAGGAGATTTAATCCTCTTTTAAAAATGAGAATAAGATCGATTCAAGGAAAGTCAATAAAAGGCTGAACAGTAATGCCCACCAAATAGAATCCACAGTAAAACCTGATACAAATTTGTCTGCCATCAAGATAATCAAGGCGTTAATAATAAGCAGGAATAAGCCCAAAGTCAATATGGTAATAGGCAAAGTCAGAATAACCAAAATAGGTTTTACTATAAAATTTAACAGACCCAATACAATAGCAACAATGATTGCTGTGGTATAGGAATCTACTCCAACTCCGGGAAGTATTTTTGACAGTATAACCACTGCAAGGGCGCTCAGTAAAATTCGAAGAATTAGTTTCATTTGTTTTGGTATTTAGGATTAATAAAAAAGGTGCCTAAATGAATAGACACCCTTAAATGTAATTATATTTTGTTATTATTTAATATATAGTCCCGTATAATCCAGTGGATTAACTCCTGGCATATTAGATCCATATTTTTCGTTAATAACTTCGAGGAATAAATTAGCAAGCAAGGCATATCCCCTTGGTGAAGGGTGAACGCCATCTAAAGAATAAGCACCCCCTGTAGCATAGGTTGCCGTAACAGTACTTCCATCGCTCAAGGGAATGCCTGTATCAGTAATTGAGTTCATTAACTCTTGTGCGTCTACGAAAGCTAAGTTATACTGTTGCGCAAGTGCCTCTATTGTTTGATTGAAAGTTGCTACTGCATTTGATACCAATTGTTGTTCCTGAGGCGTTAGTACCCATTTGTCTGCCAAAGGAACGGCAACTCCATTAATAGAAGTGGGATCATTAGGATTAGCCAGTGTTCCAATGATGGTTTGAGAGGTGAATACCAATAAATCTTCCGGTGTAGCCTGTCGCATATTAATAAGGGCAGGGTTGAAACCGGTTAAATCTGTTAAATCTTCATCTATAATAACCACAGGGTTTGCATCACCTGCTTGAAAAGAAATCACTCGTGCAGCTGCTTCTTCTGGCGTTATCACGTTCAATGCGGCAATTTGCGCTACTCCCCCATTATAGGCTGCATATGCCCCGTTAAGAAGGGCAGCGGTAGCTTCATCCAATGGTACTGGATTGTATGGAACCGTTGTAAAATAAGGAAGTGAGTTTATGTCTAGGATATTTGCAACCACGCCGTCTGCACCATTTTCAGTTAAAGTTTGCAGTAATCCGTTATAAACACCTGCAAAAACCATAGGATCAGTGATGTCATTGCTTCCGTAGGTAGATGGATCCAGATTACCTGTTTGATCAATCCCGACACCACCTGAAGTCGCATAATTTAAAATATCAATATGTCCTATCCAAAGTGAGAAAAAACTTGGATTTTGCACAGCAGCATCACCAATAATGGTTGCGTTATCTGAACTTGCAAACCTGGCATAATACGGATTGGCGAGGCCGACGGCAATACCCGCTATATTTCCATATCCGGGGGCTATCAAATGATAACTCTTGGCTCCCGGCACTCCCATATTATTAAAGGTGCCGGAAAGTTTATTGGTTATTTCGGTTGTACCTGTGCCTTCAATCGGAACCGGTGCAGGGTCACCTGTAGAAAAATCCAGAATATATCTGTTTCCAAAAAGTGATTGCCCCCCAAGGGTTGCTCCACCTAAATTATCGGCCATAAAGGGAATATTAAAGGCGCCACCTCCTGCAAGTGCAAAATTGGATGCCATCATATTTGGATATGAAGCCGTTTGCCCATCTATAAAAAGAGCCGCATCAGAATATCCTGCCGTTAATGAATTACCAACCGCAACGAAGTTTGAAAAATCAGCAGAACCACTGGTATATTCTATATCTTCCGGTCCATCGGGAGGAGTAATTCCTCCGTTGTCGTCATTACTGCATGATACTAAAAGAAGCCCAAAACCGAATAATGCTAAAAGCTTTTTCATATTAATATTTTTGTGTTAATTATTGCTCAGAGTATAATCTGCCACATTGGAATCAAATTTAAAGAAAATTATGAGACTCGCAATATATAAGGCTTCATAATTATGCATGCATAACAAATAGCCTGAATTTTTATGAAATCAGAAATTTTAGAGATTCCTCATAGAATTGCTGCGGGTTCTCTGCATGAAGCCAGTGGCCGGCATTTGCAATACTTTTAATCTCAGCCAGTGGAAAATGCCTCTTTATTTCCGGTATATCTTCTGGCGTAATATAAGCCGACCTGTCACCTTTAAGGAATAGCGTTGGCCCGTTAAAAATATCGGTAGCACTTATCGTATCTCCAATCTCCTCCATTTTTGTACTCAGAACATTCAAATTAAATCTAAACCCCAGTTGTTCTTTTTCTACCCAATAAAGATTTTTTAATAAAAATTGTCTTATTCCCATATCCGTCAATTCTTTTGAAAGCGCTTCATCAGCCTCCTTCCTGGAACTTATTTTGTCCAGCGCCAAGGTTGTTAAGGCATGAAGAATGTTCTTATGATGCGGGGGGTAATATTTTGGAGCAATATCGGCAACTATCAATTTATCGGTAAGCTCAGGATATGTACAGGCGAATTTCATAGCGGTTTTTCCACCCATAGAATGCCCCAAAAAGCACACTTTGGATAATTGGTAATGTTCCAAATACGCCCTTAGGTCATTGACCATTTCCTCATAGGTAAAAATATCAGACCAGAAACTTTTTCCGTGATTGCGCTGGTCTATTAAATGAACCTGAAAACCGGCAGAGGCATATTTGTTGCCGAGTGTTTTCCAGTTGTCGGACATGCCTAAAAATCCGTGAAGGATAATTAATGGCGTGCCTTCGCCAATGATATTTGAATGAAGTAATGGCATTAACGCAATTTATGTAAATACATTTTTATAACATTTTCCAATCCCAGGTAAAGCGATTCGCAAATTAGCGCATGCCCGATGGAAACCTCAAGCAGATGAGGAATATTTTCTTTAAAGTATTTTATGTTGTCAAGGCTTAAATCATGCCCGGCATTTATACCCAATCCCAATTCATGTGCGGCATTTGCGGCAGCAATGAATGGCTGTATCCCAATTCTGTTACCTGTTTCAAAACTCTTTGCATATTGCTCTGTATAAAGTTCAATTCTATCGGCACCTGTTTCAGCTGCGCCGGCAATCATTCTTATTTCCGGATCTACAAATATCGAAGTGCGAATATGTTTTTCTTTAAACACCCCAATAACCTCTTTTAAAAAGTCTTTGTGAGTCAGTGTATCCCAACCTGCATTGGAGGTTAACGCATGAACTGAGTCCGGAACCAGGGTAACCTGTTGAGGTTGAACTTCGAGTACTAAATCAATAAATTTATCAATTGGATTACCTTCAATATTAAGTTCAGTAGTTACTATCTCCTTTAGTTTACGGGCATCCTCGTATTTTATATGTCTTTCGTCCGGTCTGGGATGGATAGTGATTCCTTGTGCCCCAAAATCTTCTATATCAGCGACTACTTTTAAGAGATTCGGAACATTTCCTCCCCGTGAATTTCTTAAAGTGGCTATTTTGTTAACATTAACGCTAAGTTTTGTCATTTTGCGATATTTATATTTTCCAGGGTTCAAAAATACAAATTAGGCATACCTTTTGATGTTTAAAATTAGTATTTTGCGTAAGATATTAAGAAGATGCAGATTCAGTCACATATAATAACTACAATTCCGGTTTTTGATCTGGAAAGCCCACTTGAAAAAGTCATACATTTTTTTAAGCACACCACCTATTCGCATGTGGCAATAGTTGAGGACAAAATATTTTTGGGTGTCTTATCGGAAAATGATCTTGAAACATTTGAAAGTAACAAGAAAATTGAGGACTACAGGTATAATCTCGAATCTTTTTATGCTTCAGTTAACACTTCATGGCTTGATGTCCTCGAAATATTTGCCAGAAATGAATCCAATTTGTTACCTGTTTTGGATGATGAAAAACAGGTAATGGGTTACTATAATTTAAATGATATTGTTGGTGTTTTTATAAATACGCCATTTTTCACAGAACCCGGGGGGATATTGGTATTGGCAAAAGGAATAAAAGATTATTCTTTTAGTGAAATAGCTCAGATAGTTGAAAGTAATAACACCAAGTTACTCGGGGCATTTATTACAGATGTTCGAAATGAGGTTATTCAGATTACCATTAAAATCAACACGAATAATTTTAATGAAGTGCTGCACACCTTCCGACGTTATAACTACACTATACTTATGGGCAACAAGGATGATCAGTTTATTGAGAATTTAAAGGATAGATCGGATTATCTTGATAAATACCTTAATGTATAAAGTCTATGCGCAGAAATGTTCTTTTTAATGTGGTTATACCTTCTTTACCATCCATAATCAAAGGCTAATTTCATAAAATATTCTAAAATGAAAATTGCGATATATGCCAAGATCTACGAGAATGAGACCCTGGATTATGTCATGGAATTACTGGACGAATGCAGCAATGTTGGGGCGAAGGTTAGTATTGAATCGGATTTTTATGCGCAGTTGTCTGCTTCAAGAAAAATAGGGCAATATGATACCTTTGATCAGAAAACGGGTTTGGATTCGTCTTTCGAAATGTTTGTGAGTTTTGGGGGGGATGGCACTATTTTAAGAGCCATAACCTATATCCGTGATTTGGGGATCCCAATTGTTGGCGTAAATACAGGAAGACTAGGTTTTTTATCCACTTTAAAAAAGGAAGAAGTCAGAAGAGTGATTGCTGACTTTGTTTCAGGAGCATATGCAATAGATGAACGCAGTTTGGTGGAAGTGAATGCGGATTTTGACATCCCTGAATTCAGGGATATGAATTTTGCACTGAATGAAGTATCTGTAAGCCGGAAGGATACTACCTCAATGATTACCGTAGAAACCCACCTTAATAATGAATATTTGACCTCTTATTGGGCAGATGGCCTTATAGTGGCCACACCGACAGGGTCAACAGGCTATTCCCTCAGCTGTGGAGGCCCTGTGATAATGCCCGGCGTACAATCCCTTGTAATTACACCAATTGCACCCCATAATTTAAATGCGAGGCCCCTGGTCATTTCAGACGATACCATCATTCGGTTAAAAGTTTCAGGCCGCGAAGAAAATCATCTGGTTTCTTTAGATTCGCGAATTGCAACTATAGAAAATGAAAAAGAAATTACGGTTAAAAGGGCCTCGTTTAACATAAAAATGATTGCCTACACTTCCGAAAGCTTTTTGGAAACCATAAGAAACAAATTGTTATGGGGACAGGATAAGCGGAATTAGATACTTCCTCAAAACAATAAATAACTGCAAATACTGTTTATCAAAAGGTACCAGAGGTATAAGATAAAATAGGTATAAAATACCTTATTAATTATATTAGCAAACTTTTGAAATTAATGAGAGCTTTTATTGTTGTTATTCTTTTGTTTGGATTTGGCTTGCTAAATGGCCAAACTTACGAAATTGGAATTTATGCCGGGGGCACCAATAATATTGGAGATGTCGGAAGAACAAACTATATCGCACCTTCAGGTCCGGCGATCGGGGGGATTTTTAAATGGAATAAAAGCAAGCGCTATGCATGGAGAGGTAGCGTTATTTATGGCAAGTTTACTGCAGATGACACAAAATCTAGTATTTCTTCCCGACAACAAAGGGGCTATAAGATGGATAATTCTGTGCTGGAGGCATCTGCAGGACTGGAATTTAACTTTGTAGAGTATAATTTGCATAAATTAGGGCCTGCGTTTACCCCATATTTATATACAGGTATTACCTATTTCAGATATGGGTATAAATATTTTGATGCCGGGCAGGTGCAGGATTTAGATCAAAAGGAAGGCTCTTTTGCCATTCCAATGACCGTTGGACTAAAGGCAAGGTTGAATCAGTTTTTGATTATAGGCGCAGAAATAGGAGCTCGGTTGACTTTTACTGACAATTTGGATGGAAGTAATCCGGAAGGATCTAATTATGAACAATTTAAGTTTGGAAATATTTTTAGCGATGATTGGTATGTTTTCTCGGGAATTACACTAACTTATACCTTTGGTAGAAAACCATGTTCCGATTGTTTTGAGTAGCACCTATGATGAACACTATTGATGAATTAAAAAACGGGAAACTTCCGCAGCATCTCGCTATCATAATGGATGGTAATGGGAGATGGGCGAAACAACAGGGGAGGCTACGTGTTTTTGGTCACGAACATGGTGTAAAGGCAGTACGGGATGTGGCTGTTAACTGCTCAAAACTTGGGATTAAATATCTTACCCTTTATGCCTTTTCCACAGAAAACTGGCAGCGACCAAAAATAGAGGTTGAAACATTGATGAAGTTATTGGTGTCGTCTTTAAAGAAAGAACTTCCGACACTAAACGAGAATAATATTAAGCTTAATGCTATTGGCAATATTGAATCACTTCCTGCCAGGGCCCTTAGAGAACTCAAAGAAGTAATGGCCAAAACAAGTCAGAATTCCACTATGACCCTGACTCTTGCTTTAAGTTACGGTTCAAGAGAAGAGATTAAGAATGCGGTTCAAGCCATTAGTGCCAAAGTTAAAAATAATATAATTTCTCCCGAAAATATTGATGAAACCATTATAAATAACCATCTTTACACGCGAAATTTACCAGACGTAGACTTGCTTATCCGCACCAGTGGTGAACACAGGATTAGCAATTTTTTGCTTTGGCAGATAGCGTATGCTGAATTATATTTTATTGATGTATTTTGGCCCGATTTTAATGAGCATCACTTGTTAGAGGCTATAAAGAATTACCAGCACAGAGAACGAAGATTTGGAAAAACTAGCGAACAACTCAACTAGCGATATGAAAAAGTTCATATCACTTGAACTTCTGATTTTACTTTTACTACTCCTTTTTACTACAATCACTTCTGCACAGGAAACTCCCTATGGAAATGGAAAAAAATATATCCTGGGAGGAATCGAAGTTAAAGGCTTGCAAAGCTATAATGAGCAGACCGTTATTACATTTACAGGACTCAGGGAAGGTCAGCCAATTACGGTTCCGGGTGATCAGATAAGTGACGTCATTAAAAAACTTTGGGACCTTGAATTGTTCAGTGATATTAAATTTTATATCTCCAATATTGAAGGTGAAACAGTCTACCTGGAACTTGATATTGTAGAAAGACCTACTTTATCTAAGGTTACGATATATGGGATTAAAAAGAAAAAAATAGACGATATAATTAAGGAGACAGACCTTAAAAAGGGAAAGAAGGTAACAGAGAGCTTTATTTCCAATACCAGAAATTATATTCAGAACAAGTACAAAAAGGATGGTTATTTAAATGCAAAAGTAACAATTGCCACCGCCATAGACACTTCAGATACCAATGCGGAAAGCATGGTGGTTAATATTAAAACCGGAGATAAGGTAAAGATTAAAAATATTACTATTGATGGTAATAAAATGCTCTCTGACAAACAGTTGCGCAAATCACTCAAAAATACCAAGAAACAACAATTTGGCAGGGTTTGGAAAAAATCAAAATATATTGAAGCTGACTATCAGGAGGATCTGGCAGCCATGGTTGATAAATATGCCGAGAAAGGTTATAGGGATGCCAGGGTACTCACAGATTCCATTACCATAGTTAATGACAAGAAAATAAATATAGATATCAAAGTTGAGGAGGGTAATAAATACTACTTCGGAGATATTAATTTTATTGGAAATTCGGTATATACCGATGGTCAGCTAAATAAGGTTTTAGGTATTAAAAAAGGGGATACTTATAATGGGGTACTTTTGAGAGAACGCATTGCAGATGATACTAAACCGGATGCTGAAGATATCACAAACCTTTATCAAAATAACGGCTATTTATTTTCGCAGATAAATCCGGTTGAGGTATCTGCCCAGAACGATACGATAAATTTCGAGATCAGGATTATTGAAGGTAAAGAGACTTTTTTGAACCATGTTTATGTTGAAGGAAATGACAAAACCAATGATCATGTCATATTCAGGGAATTACGGACTCGTCCCGGACAGAAATACAGCAAGGACAATATTGTCAGGAGTGTAAGGGAATTGGGGCAACTTGGCTTTTTTGATGCCGAACAAATAAAACCCGATATTCTTAACCCCGATCCAAATGCCGGTACTGTTGATTTAAAGTATAGCCTTGTAGAATCAGGAGCGAGTCAGATTGAGCTTCAGGGAGGTTATGGCGGTGGCGGATTTATAGGTACCCTGGGCTTGTCTTTCAATAATTTTTCAATAAAAAATATTTTTAATGGGAAGGCCTATACTCCGGTTCCAATGGGCGACGGGCAAACATTTGCATTGCGTCTGCAGGCCAGTAGGACTTTCAGGGTTTATAGTCTTAGTTTTTCCGAGCCCTGGCTTGGAGGCAAAAGACCGGTAAGATTTAATTTTTCGCTTTCCAGGACGCAGCAATTTTTGGCCTCATTTGACGGTTCAGGAAGGATTCAGGTAAATAAAGATCAGCAATTTTCTATTACTGGTGCTTCGGTTGGGCTTGCTAAAAGAGTACAATGGCCAGATGACTTTTTCACCATATCCCATTCATTGGGGTATCAGTTATATGATTTTAAAAACTATAATTCCGGTCTCTTTAATTTTGGTAATGGAAGCTCCAATTCTCTTGCCTACACCTTGGGGATATCCAGGAGTTCGGCGGGCCCGGGAAGGATATTCCCATTATCAGGTTCCATTTTTGAAGTAACCGCCAAGATGACCCCTCCCTATTCCCTTTTTAACAATACGGATTATGCGGCTTTGCAGGAAAGAAGCGATGAACTTGGTTTAATCTCCCAGGATCGTCCTTTAACCCCGGATGAGGTAAATGAGTTGCAGACTATTGAGCAGGAAAGGTTTAAGTGGTTGGAGTATTTTAAAATTAAATTTAAAGGAGACTGGTATACGCGAATAGTAGGGAAATTAGTACTGCGTACAAATGTTGAGTTTGGATTTCTCGGAAGCTATAACAGTGATGTGGGTAAGGTGCCTTTCGAAAGATACTTCATGGGAGGGGATGGCCTCGGTGGTAATTTTACGCTAGATGGCAGAGAGACTATACAATTAAGGGGGTATGAGAATAATTCCATAACACCACTCGATCCCATTACAGGGCAGCAGGAGGGTGGAATTGTGTTCAATAAATATTCTCTGGAACTTCGATATCCATTAACATTAAAGCCTTCTGCGTCTATTTATGCCTTAACTTTTTTAGAGGCAGGTAATAATTTCAACAATTTTCAGGAATATAATCCGTTTCTGTTAAAACGATCGGCCGGAGTGGGGGTCCGGATATTTATGCCGGCTTTTGGTCTGTTGGGAATTGACTTTGGTTATGGATTTGATGAGGATGGACGGCCACAATCTGCAGGCAATGGTCCAAGCGGATGGCAAACGCACTTTATTATAGGGCAGCAATTCTAACCTGGGAAATTTTTCCAATAATACTTTTAGGTAATCCACTCATTTTAAAATAATTAGTAATTTTGGCACGATATTTTCTATGTAATAAAACGAATTGAATAATGAAGACAAAAGTTCTTTTAATAATTGTTGGTTTATTGCTTTGGTCTTACACGTTTGCGCAAAGAGGTGTTAGAATAGGTTATGTAGACATGGAGTATATACTCGAAAATGTTGAAGAATACCGAGATGCCAGTGAGCAATTGGAAAACAAAGTCCAAAGATGGAAAGTAGAAATTGAGCAGAAACAAAGTGAAGTGGATCAAATGAAGAAGGATTTGATGGCTGAAAAAGTGTTATTGACCAATGAACTCATCCTGGAAAGAGAAGAAGAAATTCAGATTCTGGAAAAGGAAATGCTGGAATATCAACAAAACCGATTTGGACCCAAAGGTGATTTGGTTCTGCAAAAGCAGCGACTAATACAGCCTATACAGGATCAGGTTTTTAATGAAGTGCAAAAAATAGGTGCAAATAAAAAGTACGATTTTATTTTTGATAAATCTGCGGATGTCGTAATGTTGTACTCCGAAAAAAGGCACGATATTAGCGAGTTAGTGCTGAGAGGTATTGCAAGGACCAGGAAGGTTAGTAAACCAAAGGCTAAAGCAAACACCAAAAGCCAGTTGGACACCTTTGAAGGGGAGCCGGAAGAAGAGGAAATAAGTGATGCTTTACTCGAAAGGCAGGCAATGGCAAAGCAAGCGGAAGAAACAAGAATAAAAACAGCTGAAGAGCGAAGGGAAGAGCAGCTTAAAATAAGAGAAGAACGCAAAAAGGCATATGAGGAAAGAAGAAACAAATTATTAGAAGAGCGGGAAGCAAAAAGAAAGGAAAAAGAAGAGGAAAGAAAACAAATAATTGAAAATAACGAAGACACTAAAAACTAAAACTCGAAATTTAATTAAATTAACACTCAAATAGTAAATTCAAAAATCATGAAACAGTTTAAAAAAGTAGCAATAGCCATAATTTTCATAGTAGCCGCTACTAGTTTTGTAAATGCACAAAGTAAGATTGCGCACATCAACGTAACGGAATTATTGGGCGAGATGCCTGAAATGAAAGCTGCACAGGCAGAGCTAAAAAAACTACAGGAAACCTACAGGGCAGATATTGAGAGTTCTATGACGGAACTAAAAAATAAATATACTCAGTATTCAAATGAAGCTACCACAAAATCTGAAGAAGAGAATCAAAAAAGAGCTCAGGAACTTCAGGGTTTTGAGAAAAACATTGGAGAAGCACAACAAGCAGCACAACAGGAATTAGCTAAGAAGCAGGCAGAATTGTTTGAACCAATTTCTATAAAAGCAAAAGCAGCGATAGAAAAAGTAGCTGCAGCGCAAGGATATGATTACGTGATAGATGCTACTCAAGGCGGCGGTTTAATTGTTGCAAATGGCAAGGATCTATTGGCAGAAGTAAAACAGGAATTAGGATTTTAATTTTTTGTTTAATTCAACTTATATTAATTCCGTCCCCTTAAGGACGGTTTTTTTTTGCCTAATTTTTTAATGACACCGAAATTCAATTCTTTAATCCTCACAGTTCTAAAACCTTGCTTTATATGAGCAATAGAATGATAAGGGATATGGCACATAATAATTACCCGGGTGAGTACTGAAACCTTGTTTTAGGATTGTATAACTTTGTTATTTAAAATAAATTACCATAAATCGCATTTAACATGAATGCACAACCCATAGGTATTTTTGATTCGGGAGTGGGAGGTACATCTATATGGAAAGAAATACATGCTCTGTTGCCCCATGAGCATACGATTTATCTGGCAGATAGTAAGAATGCTCCTTATGGTCAAAAAACCAGCGAAGAAATAATTGCCTTAAGCATTA
>Ga0316195_10000085_pt1 | contig 28754 bp, 26 predicted proteins | sample Phised1_MG_FD_204937 | JGI IMG/M metagenome (GOLD analysis project Ga0316195, IMG submission 204937) | Coastal sediment microbial communities from Maine, United States - Phippsburg sediment 1 | ecosystem: Environmental > Aquatic > Marine > Coastal > Sediment | place: USA: Maine | collected...
AAGCGATTGTAAACCTGCTCAGTTGACCACTATGTCTCCGCGTCCACTGCGATTCGGACAATCATGGACGGTGCCCCGTCCATCGAGGTCGCCTGGCTTTCAAACGGTCCCAATCAAGTCACGCCACGGTTTACGCCGCCCTTGGCGAATACGCGCGGGTGTTGTTGGTGGCGTCCGATTAAAGTAGAGTCAAAGCTCCTGCCAACCTCTAAGCAGCAAAAGCGAGCAGGGCCAAAACACTGTCGTATCACTCAGGCGGACTCGCTTTGGGCGGCCGCATGAACGTTTCGTCCGTCAAACCGGGAAAGACCCCTATGCTAGTCAAGAAAAAAGTTCTTGTAACGGGTGGCGCCGGTTTTATCGGGTCACATCTTTGCAATAGGCTGATCAGCCTTGGTAACGATGTGTTGTGCGTAGACAATCTGTTTACTGGTAGCAAGCGAAACATCGAACACCTCTTCGCCGAAAGTCGATTCGAGTTCATGCGCCACGACACCACATTTCCTCTATATGTCGAAGTCGACCAGATCTACAACCTCGCCTGCCCGGCATCTCCGATTCACTATCAACATGACCCGGTTCAGACGACCAAGACGTCGGTTCACGGCGCCATAAACATGCTTGGCCTCGCCAAGCGTCTGCGCGCCACCATTTTGCAGGCATCAACAAGCGAAGTTTACGGCGATCCAGAGGTTCATCCTCAGCCGGAGTCGTATTGGGGAAAAGTCAATCCAATCGGTATCCGCTCCTGTTATGACGAGGGAAAGCGCTGTGCCGAAACCCTTTTCTTCGATTACTACCGCCAACACAACCTGGCGATTCGGGTGGTAAGAATATTCAATACCTACGGCCCGAACATGCACCCCGCAGACGGTCGTGTCGTGTCGAATTTCATCGTGCAAGCGCTTCAGAATAAAGACATCACGATATTCGGTGACGGCTCACAAACCAGAAGCTTTCAGTACATCGACGACTTGATCGATGCGCTGATTCTGATGATGAACAACGATCAAGACTTTATTGGGCCGGTCAATCTTGGGAATCCAAACGAATTCTCCGTAAAGCAGCTGGCAGAAATGGTCCTTGAGCTGATTCCCGAAAGCGAGAGCAAAATAGTAACTCGCGACCTTCCCCAGGATGACCCGAAACAACGACAACCGGATATTTCTCTCGCCAAGTCCCAATTGGATTGGCAGCCCTCAACGGAACTTGAAGAAGGATTACGGAAGACTATTTCGTATTTTCGCGACCTGCTGTAAGAACGGTCCGGTAGACGTCCTCCGTCTGTTCAAAATTTCTCGCGTGACTGAAGCGCGCCTCTGCTTTGCGGCGGGCGGCGCTGCCGAATGTACGGCATAACTCTGGATCATCCCATAACCGTTGCATTTTTGAGGCAAGATCATCAGTATCGCCTGGCTCATATAGAAAGCCATCTACACCGTCATCCACAAGTTGCTCAAGTGCGCCTATTCTGGCCGCGATTACCGGTATTCCGTGCGCCATAGCCTCGGCGCCAACAACTCCATAAGTCTCAAACCATCGGCTGGGAAAAACCAACATGCGGGCGTTGCGATAGTAGGCGTCTAGTTCATGCCGCTGAGTGGTAACAACGACGTCCACAGTGTCGGGCAGGTTGATCGTGACGAAATGGTTAATGTTTCGCGAGAGCTTCGCCGGAACATCACATTTCGCAGCTGCCGCCAAGAAATCATCGATGCCTTTTTCCGGCACGAATCGGCCGCTGAATGCTGCGTACTGACCGGCGCCAGCATCGGCAGGCTCCTCAGGAATTTCTATAGCATGAGGTATTGACGTTATATGTTTCGCGTCGATATCAGCGTTGTCGACCAACCATTGTCGTGTGAATTCCGAGCAAGTGATGAAATGATCCACATGTTTGCTGATCCACCGGCGCTTGCGAACCATGAAGTTATAGGCAGCATTGATGATGCTTTCGGGCATATTTCCTCGGCAGTTATGCACGACCGCCCAATACTCTTTGCCACCGAGACACTTTGTACAGACACCTTGGTTACGAAAGTGATTTCGCACCGGACAGGTCAAATGGTAATCATCACAGGTCATGACTAACGGTATGCTGTGTTTCTTGCAGATTTCGAGAATTTTCGGTGATAGGTAAGGGAATAATTCATTTGCATGCACCAGGTCCGGCTTGAAAGCCAGCAGTTGCTCCTCAAACTCGCGGGCGCTGTCCGGCGCATAAAACGCGCTGACTGCCGCATGCAGTCGGCCAGTGAAGTTGTTCGGGTAGTCGCTACTTTTCCTGGTAAACACCTCAATCTCGTATCCCTGCTTGCGACCAATATCAATCGTCGCCAAGGTCGAGGCCAAGGAACCACCTCCACTACGAGGCTGAACGAATGCGTGCAATATCTTCATTATTTTTTTCTTGGTCGGCACTGTGCCGCTACTGTGTGACTATTGGGCAGAAGAGTCTGGGGCGCACTTTGCGCTTTGGCGTTTCTGACTCATGAATTGCTTCAATACGCTGACAATAAACTTCGCATTGTACCGAGCATACCGGTACGCCAATCTTCTGGGCTCCTGACTCAGGCGAAAAAGCCACTGAAGGCCGGTTCGTTTCATCCATTCCGGCGCAGGCCTGGTCCTCCCAGACAGCAAGTCGAACACGCTGCCACAGCCAACCAGAGGGACGTTCAACCGCTCTGTTACTGATTGCATCCAATAGTCCTGTTGCGGAGTGCCTAACGCGGCCCAAACGATGTCTGCCCGACTTTCTTTGATGTTTGCGACGATTTTGTTGCACCTTTCTTCCGGTACCGGTCTCTCTGGCGTTGCAGCAGCACCAACTATCTGAATACTTGGAAATCGCAGCCTCAGAGCATCTGCAACTTCCTCGGGTTGCCCAACACGACCACCAACCAGAAAATGCCGCCACTCAGGAAACCTCGAGCAGCATGCGAACATAAGATCGTCATTGTGCACACGCTCGCAAGTGTGACCGAACATTCTGAGGGCCCATACCACCGGCATGCCGTCCGTAGTGACGACGTCCGCGGCATTCAGCAGTTCTCTAAAATCCCGGTCGTCTTCGGCGATGCCCAGCGAATACGAATTTGCGCAACTGACGTATCCTCCCTTGTTGCAGGCGATCATTTTCGCAAGATAGTTCTGTGTTCCCTGAATATCGGATGTCGTGACCTGCACCCCCATCAGCGGCGCCTTCGGTGGCAAGGTCATCGAGTCGCTACAGGATTGGTTGTGCGCATGCTGTAGACTTTCACCTTCGTTAGGCAAAGTCACCTGAGCGCTACAGCGATTTGCGTTTCAGAAATGTCCCCTGAGCGAACCCAGTACGGTGTGCGCAGTTTCCGGCGTATGACTCTCATTCCGCGCGCAAATGGTCTGCTAAGCAGATAGCCTATTGCTCCGTCGGTAAGAAGTGTCATTAAGCCGGCCTTGAACCCCCCGGCTGATTGCAGTTGGTGCACTGCAAGAACCGTTGAATGCACCTTGCGTCGCCTTGATGCCAGTCGTGGAGGCAACGCGTCTGACCAACTATCAACAATCTGGAGAATTTCGCGCTGCATGCGCAGCCCATATGTATGCGACATGTTGCCAGCATGGATGCGGTAATAACAGACGATGTTTTGAACCGCGGCGACCTCATATACCCGGGAAAAAGCCAGGTACATATGGTAATCGGGACACGCACTTATTCCGGCCGGCAGCGCTGGCACGGTTTCGAATGCGGAGCGGCGAAAGAGTACGGTCCCAATAGCGATAAAGCAGGAGTCGACAAACAGTTGCTCAAAGATGTCACCTTCGGGTAGTGGACGAAACTCATGTCGATGGTCGTAGTCAACCAAGGTGCCATCAGGATAGAACTTCAATGCCCGACCGTAGACCAGCCCAACGTTGGGGCGTGATGCTGCTAGTTCGATCTGCAGAGCCAGTTTATTCGCTGTCCAAAGATCGTCCTGATCAAGAAAGCCGACCCACTCTCCCACTGCGCAGTCCAGCGCGGCAGTTCGGGACGGCCCGAGGCCGCAGTTCTTTTCCGATCGAAAGTATTGGATTCTGGGCTCGTCGTAAGATGCAATGATCTCGGCGCTGCTATCGCTGGAGCAGTCGTCCCAGATGATCAGTTCCCAGTCCGAATAGGTCTGAGCCAACACACTATCGATTGTTTCCCGAAGCGTCACTTCGCCGTTGTATACGTTTATTATTATGCTGACTTCTGGCATCGAACCATCTTCCCAACGGCCTTTTATGCAGTCAAGGTATATTCAACTATAATCAACGGCGCTTTCTGCAGCTGGTGCAACATAATATGAAAACTCGAGCGTCCGGACCGAATAAGAGAAAATTTAGTGCGATGACCATCGCCTTGTTAATAGTCATCGGCGGCGGGTGTCGTCCTGACAGTGGCTATGCGTCCGGCGGCCAATTGCCGCGAAGTTCTGTTCAGGACGGTGAGTATGTTCAGAACGGGGGGTTCGAGCAGCGGTCTGACAGCGACTCCAATCTTCCCCCGGCCTGGGTCCAGAATATCGGCAAGACTGGGAAGAAGGGCGATATCACTCAGCTCGATGAAAAGTCATTTTCGGGTGGAATGGCAATTCGCATAACGCCTAACCAGAACAATGACAGTGATTTTCCCATTGCGTTGGCGCAAGAAATTCCCACCGCTGATCTGCGAGGAAAAGAAGTAATCTTTTCTGGGCACATAGCGACTGACGGCGGCGCGAAAGCGCTTATCGGTTTGATGAATATCGTACGAGGCAAGCAAGGGGAGTTCTCAATGATCTTCCAGGCGCCGACGGGAGGCGACTGGTCATACCAGGAACAACGCTATCAGGTGCCTGATGATCCCGATGTCAAACTTTACTTGTCGATCTGGACGCCCGATACCGGCGGCGTTGCCTGGTTCGATGACATTTCCGTACGGCTTGCAAACAGTGCGCAAGAGAGCATCTCCGATACAGCCCAGTCGCCGCCCCGTGTTGCACCCCCAGATGATGGCGGACACCGGTGGCCTACAAGTTCCCAAACGCTGGAAGCGCAGATTACCGTTGATACGAATAACATTATTCGGGACATACCCAGCACGCTATTTGGCGCCAACGTCGAGTGGCGATGGAATGCGACGAGTCTCTGGCAAGAACGCGAACAACGCGTTGATCCACAGGTGTTGAGGCTCTCTGACGAAATGGGAGTAACGTTAGTCCGATATCCGGGCGGGATCTACTCCGACCACTATCATTGGCGTGATGGTATCGGGCCCTACGAGGCACGACCCAAGATCAAGCACGAGCCGGGCAAGGCCGATGAATCCCGGGCGAACTTCGGAACCGATGAGGCACTCAAGTTCGCCGACGACATTGGCGCTGAATTGCTAATCACGGTAAACATCACGACCGGGACCGCCGAAGAGGCGGCCGACTGGGTGCGATACGTCAACAAGGACGAGCTCCGTGTCAGATTTTGGGAGATAGGAAACGAGCAGTACATCAAATCGAATTCAGCAGTCTCAAAAGCGGCGACGATGAAACCTGCCGACTATGCCCTCAAGGTTCGGCAGTTCGCAACAGCTATGAAAGCCGCGGATCCAAGGGTAAAAATCGGAATCATAGGTGGGCTGAATGAGGGTAGTTATCGCCAGATGAGCTACCCAAAGTGGGATGAAATAGTCATTGGGTCTGTCGGTGAACACGCCGATTTCATTTCCGTGCACAACGCTTACGCTCCGATATTGACGGGTGACGAGAAGGGCAAAGATCTACGCACTGTTTATGAGGCGATGTTAGGTCGCCCAGCCGCTATTGCGCGAAACCTCGATCGGCTCTCTGCCGAGATTGATTCCCTCTACCCGGCGGGGACACAGCGCCCATTCATAGCTGTTACCGAGTGGGGCCCAATATTTCAGTTTTTCCACGCCGGAGCTTATGTCGACCATCCCAAGACTCTGGGATCCGCATTGTTCGCAGCAGCTACGTTAAAGGCGTTCGTAGAATCGCCGTCGACCAATATTGCCGCATTCTGGATGCTTAACGATTACAGCGTACTCGGCTGGATCGGTTCCGCTAACGACGATTTTCCGCCAAACCCGGATTGGGTACCTACGGCGCGTTACTACGCATTTCAAATGTTCAGTCGGTTCTTCGGCAGTCGGTTGATCGAAAGCAAGTCGCGCTCGCCGAGTTTCAGCACGCAGAAAGTCGGCTGGTCTGATGCTGAGTCCAACCTTCCATATCTGGATGTTATTTCCAGCCTCGATGAAGACGGAAGAAACCTCTACATCATGGCCATTAACAATCATTTCGATGCGGCTATTCTTACTGATATCGAACTCCAGGGATTCCAGCCTGCAGACGGTGGCTTTCGGTGGGTTCTTTCTGGCTCAGCGATCGATGCACATACCGGTACAAAAGTCATTAATGTCCCGGGACTCAATCGTGGTAAACAAATGACCGACGGGGTCAATGGGCGATTCGACCAAAGCTCGAGCGACGATATCTGGTTCGAAAGTGATGATATTGGCGGTTTTTCCAGCCAGTTCTCATACGAGTTTCCGCCACACTCTGTTACGACTCTCAAATTGACGCGTCAATAATTCGATCCTGCCGCCTCTTGGCCCTCTAACGATGTCACCAGAATGAGTGAAGTCATCATTTCCGTTGTTATCCCGGCCTACTACCGCCCGGACCTTCTGGAGAAAGCCATCCGGTCCTGTATGACGCAGACGCTATCGACGGACAACTACGAAATTATTGTCGTGGACAGTTCCAGCGATGATCGAAACGTCAAACTCGTGGAGTCACTACAGCCGGAGTCGAAGTGCTCCCTTACCTGCCTGACTAAAGTGCCTGAGGGTCCGGGACCTTCGAGAAACCTTGGGGGCCAGCACGCCCGCGGCAGGATTCTCGCCTTCATGGACAGCGACTGTCAGGCGTATCCTGGTTGGCTGGAGGCTGCTGTCGCGGCATTCGATGAGAAGATAAGCTTAGTTCAGGGACGCACAGTTCCCGAGCCCGGAGCGCCGTATAGCGTCTTTAATCGTTCGTTTCAAATTGAAAAGGAGACGATCATCTATGAGGCGCTAAACATCTTTTATCGACGGGATGTGTTTCTCGAACACGGCGGATTTGCCGCGGAGGAAAATCCCACTGCCATGTCCGTATTGGGCGGCGAAGATGTCGACCTGGCCTGGAGGGTCAAACGCTCTGGTTGGGAAAGTTCCTTCGCAACGGATGCAGTTGTAACTCACATCGTAGAACGACAATCTGTGTGGCAATGGCTATATGACAAGAGAATGACGGTCGTACCACGAATTCCAAAAGACTTTCCTGAAACCCGTCAATTTTTTTTCGCCCGATATTTCTATGACGACATTCAAGCCTACTTGATCCTCGCAATGGCCGGAGCTTCATTGTCATTTCTTTTACCGGCGACCTTGCTAGCGACTATCCCGTACTGTCTGCGGAGAGGTTCCGAACCTACCAAGGCTCTACCGGGACCATTGCGATTGCTCCGAATTGTTGTGTATTTGCCCCGCGATCTGCTCACGTGTATTGCCCTGCTCCGCGGCAGTCTGCGCTACCGTACCGTATTGCTCTAAAACGTTTGTTGCCTCAATAGGCTTTCATCCGGGAAGCGATCTAACCAGCTCACAGGGCTCCAATACGAGACCGTCCCGACGGCAGCGTTTTGCCGCTTGCTTGGCTTCCCTGTAGCCAGCCAAAATCTTTTTACGATATGCCACATAATAATAGATATCGGAGACACGACTACGTACCCCGGACTGCGCCCCAAGTTGACGCAGGATCGCCCGGGCAACAATATTGTCGAGCAATGGAAATGCCATGCGATTCAACAATCTCTTCGAATATCGCCAAAATCCGAGGCGCATCGACAACACACCATACCTATCGAGTATCTCGGGTTCCGGAATTGCCTGTGTCGTCGCCCATATCCACCGGCCAATAAACGTTCCTTTTGTAGGAGCGTCTTCCAGTTTGAGCTGGTGTATGTGTTGACCTCGCGCAGACTCACAAAATCGTAATTGAAGACCATGGCCCGCAAGACGATGACCGCAAACCAGGTCCTCGTTGTACAGATACCGCTCGTCAAACATGCCGTAATCAAGCATGAAATCGCGTTTTATCGATAGGTTGCATGTCCAAAAATAAATGTAGCTTATGGTCCCCCCGGTTCGCAGCGGACGGTAGTCAAATTCGTGGAATAGCGAGACGGGGTTTGCTTTCATATACTTCGGTACGTACGCGACACCAACTGCCGCTGCCTCTTTCTCAGGAAACTGCATGTGATACTCGGCATGTCGCTGAATGAGATCAGGGTCTGGCATCAGGTCATCGTCAAGTATGACGATGACCGATCCTTTCGCCGCTCGAATACCTGCGTTTCGCGGTGCCGATGGTCCACCGCTGGGCTCAATACTCAGGTAGCGCAGCTTTCCCGGATACTCGCGCGTCGCCGCGGACAGCACCTCTTCGGTCGAGTCGTCCGAACCATTATTGACAAATATGACCTCATAGGAGGTGTTTGCTCCAACTTCCTGGTTCATCAACAAAGGAACTGAGTCGCGTAACAGCGAAGCTCGATTGAAGGTTGGAATGACGACAGTTACGAGCATCGGCTCTAGTGACTCATTTTCTGCAGTAACGCGCCAAAACGACAGAGGTGGACCTCAGAACGGGCTACCGACAAGCTTGCTACTTTTTAATAACCCAGGGTGGTGATCCGGATTCGATTAAGTCCTCGAGTTCCTGCTGGTCCTTGCTCGTATCCATCGACTTCCAGAACCCCGTGTGCTCATGTACATACAGCGAACCCTGTCGTGCGAAATTCGGCAAGACTTCTTGCTCCAGATTATTTCCCTGCCATTCAAGAAGTGCCTGCTTCTCAAAAACCATGAAACCAGCATTTATCCAGTAGTCTTTGACGAGCGGCTTTTCTTCAAAACGCTTTACCTGGAAGTCATCGTCATACACTACCAGGCCATACTGCGCGCGAAGGGGTACTGTGGTTAGCGTTGCCAATCTTTTCGATTTGCGATGAGAATCCAGTAACGCATGCAAGTCTACATCGCCAAGACCGTCTCCATAGGTCGCGAAGAACTGATCGCCTACAAACGAACCGCAGCGCGCAATCCTGTCACCTGTGTCACCATCGGCTCCGGTATCTACGATACGAACGTCCCAGTCGGGAAACCGGCCATCGAAATAGTCGATGAGCATTTCTTTCCGGTGTCCGGCAGCCAATACAAACTCAGTAAACCCCTGGTCGGCAAAAATTCTCATCAAGTGAACGATAATGGGAGACCCGTTCACCGGCATCATCGGTTTCGGAAAATGTTCGGTATACGGATAGGCGCGCGTTCCCTTGCCGCCACACAAAATAATGGTCTTCATTAAATATGATATTCCCTACGTTTCAAGAAATGCTGAGCTACTGATAGTAGTCCTGAAGGACTTGGTAACTCAGAACAGTCGATGCAGCAGCGTTTATGTAACTGAGTGGACGACCCACAAAATCGTCCAGAAAACGAATTGCCTCGCTACGTTTGCGCTCCGGAACAAAAACGATATCGTCTGGCTGAAGCATCGCTATCGTCAACGACATATGGGGAACGGGCTGCCCTCTTTCTGGAACCTGCACTGGAATGGCCCGCAGGATGCCGTCTTCACCCAGTCGGATAATGCTGACTTCCCTGCTTGCTGCGGACCGCAACATACCACCGGCAGCGGTTATCGCTTCCAGCGCGGTAGTTGCCTGGCGCAGTGGCACCGCGCGTTGCGTCGCAACGTCGCCCAACACAAATACATTCGCGGACCGAATATCTACGGCAATCACAGTGACTATCGGATCTCGCAGCCGCTCTGACAATCGGGTCGTGAGCTCCTCTTCGAGTTCCTCAAATGTTAGACCCGCAGCCTTAATACCACTCACCGTTGGAAGCGAGATTTTGCCGTCCGGTCTGACCTGCACGACGCGCGATACTTCTGGGACCTGCCATACTGATATCTCAATTCGGTCGCCCGCCATCAATAGATATTGCTTTACATATCGTCCCTTTGCCTCAACAATTTTTCTGTCGACTGGCATCTCAGTATCAACTGTCGTCGCACTGCATCCAGCCAGGAGAGTGCCGGCAATAATCAAAGCCCCGAATATCTCTTTCGGCGAGGCCCGAAAAAGCCGCCGGTCCGTTTGGTAATGCGTAAACAGTGCTTTGATGTTATTCATGAAGTGTCAAGCCCCGAACCTCGAATCAGTGTTTCATACGAACGATGTTCAATTTGAAGTACTCGCCGCAAACGTGAGCGCATCTGGACGCTGCCCCCGCGCATAATAGGTGAGAATGCGCCGCAGCGCACCAACCACATCACTAACATCTTTATCACTCAGGTCTGCGTTAAGAGGCAGGGACAAAGTACGAAGGCCAATATGGTGTGCTGCCGGGAAGTCTTCTGGATGGTGTCCTTTTAGCTCTGCATAATAGTGCAACATATGCAACGGCGTGTAGTGAACGCCCGTACCTATGTTCTCCGCCTTCATGGCCTTAACGACCTCACTAACGCCTACGGTTAGACTGTCTATATCAAGTAGCACGGAATAAATATGGTAGCCGTGACGCGTGCCTTCCTCAATTGACGTGGGAATCGTTACGGACAAATCCCGGAGCATCTCGTCGTATGACTGCCATATCCGACGACGCGCCTTCCACCGCTCTTCCAGACCGCGCAGCTGGACAAGCCCGATCGAAGCCTCAATGTCGGTCATGTTGTATTTGAATCCGGCAGCGAACACATCATAGGAATTGCCACTGCCCTGGATTCGGGACCAGGCATCACAATTCATACCGTGCGAGACCAGCCGTTGCGCTGCCTGATTAATCTTCTTGTCCTTCGTGATGACCATCCCACCATCGGCCGTAGTAATGCTCTTCGTGGCATAGAAACTGAAACATCCTACATCGCCGAGCAGACCTGCCCCCGTGCCAAAATATTCGGACTCAATCGCATGCGCGCAGTCTTCAATGACCCGCAGATCATACTTTTCAGCCACTGCCATAACGGCCCGCATATCGCAGCATCGCCCGCCTATGTGTACAACCATGATTGCTTTGGTGCGAGGCGTTATCGATTGTTCGATCAGTTCACAGTCAATATTGTAAGTCGAGCTCTGACAATCGACGAAAACAGGTGTGCCACCAGCGTGAATCACTGCATGCGCGCTGGCGCAAAACGTCATCGTCGGCACGATTACTTCGTCGCCCTCACCCACACCGACGGCGATCAGAGCCAGATGCAGCGCAGCAGACCCACTGTTAACGGCCGTAGCGTAGGGAGCGCCTTTGTACCTGGCGAATGCAGATTCGAATTCACGGACACGAGGACCCAGGCCTATCCATCGACTTCGGATGCAGTCTGCCACAGCATGGACTTCGTCCTCACCAATCAGTGGCGCACCATAGATGATCTGCTCGGCCTTGTTGCGAATAGGATTACCTCCAGCAATCGCTGGGCATGCGGGTGAGCTATCTGACATACTGAAATCCTGTGCAATAGCTTGTCGGAAGCAGAGTGTAAATTTCTGCTGACGTGTACAGCATCGTTCCCGTCAGGCTTATCCCGATCAAATCAACCACCATCATTACTACCGCTCCGGCGCTGGTGCCCGTCGCCGACTTCAACCCAAGCATTGGACTTCGTCAATCCACGATTCAGTGAGAAATACTTTCGAAGCAGACGCCCCAAATAGGCATGATCGTATGATATGTGCAGCGCATCGGCCAATTGATGAGCCGTCCGCATATCGATCGAATACTCGGTGCCGCGGTCGATTTTATCTGAGTTAGCGGTCTTTCCCAGCACCAACTCCATCTCCCTGACTATTTGGGGAACGGCATAGGCGCGCAAAGCAACATCAACGCAGCGATTATGCATCGTTTTGTCGCCAATCAACGCTGAACTGATCATGACCGCATCCTCAATGTCGATCGGAAAGCGGACCGCATTCTGCCAAACCGCTAATCGACAGCCCCTGACGATTTGGTCCCGAATGTAGAACGGCAATGTCCTCGCGAGATTGCTTTCGCCGACCACGACAGGAAGCCTCAAGACAAGGTACGGGAGCCCCGCATGCTTCAAATGCTCTGCAATCTTGATCTTGTGCTGGACGTAGGGCGTATTCCACCGATCAGGGTCGACAATACTACAGGTGCTGAAGTAGACCAAAAGACTGTCTCTGTATTCATTGCGCACCTGACTGAGCAACTTGGTTTCTCGGTCAAATACTGACTGATCCGTCTCCAGCGAATTTGCTGTTCCGGACGCGAATACTACGACCTCTTCGGAGTCCTTAAATTCTGCGAAAGCCCTCGCAAGCATGCCGTTTCCGATAATCATTCGTCATAAACCCCCTTGGCCACGCTACCAGCCAGGCTTTCGAAAGATTACCAAAACCGTGAGAAAGATTAGCTTCAGATCGAGCCAGACGGACCAGGTGTCTATGTACTTCAGGTCCAGATTGACCCAATCCTTGAAGGGCATCTTATGGTCGCCGCTGATTTGCCAAAAACAGGTCAATCCGGGAGGCATAGAAAGGCGGCGCAGATGCCACCAGTCGCGACCAGCAGCTTCATCATTCGGCAGCGGTCGGGGTCCGACAAGGCTCATGTCACCAATCAAGACATTCCACAATTGGGTCAGCTCGTCGAGATGGTACGACCGCAGTACACTTCCTACCCGAGTAATGCGAGGATCGTTCTTGATTTTGAAGGCGACGCCGTCAGTTTCGTTCAAGCCCGAATAGTCCTCCCTAAGTGCAGGGGCGTTGCTTACCATAGACCGAAATTTGATCATACGAAACTTGCGCCCGTGCAAACCGGTACGCTCAGAGAGAAATAGAACGCTTCCAGGCGAATCAAGTTTGATCGCGATGGCTATGACAGCGAACAGCGGGCTCAGCACGATCAGGCCAACAAGGGCTCCAAGAATATCTATGAGCCTCTTGATACCCAACTGCACATAGTTTGATGGCCCAGTAAAATGGGTCACCATGGGAATCGTCCCTGCCATCGTCAGTTCCGACTTATGGTCCGGCTGACCGAATGCGTCCGGTTGTAGCATTACTGTGATACCTGTCTCACGTCCGATTGAGATTATTTTTTGAGTTTCGTCGTAGAAACTTCTCAACGGCAACGTAATCACGATCTCATCAATGACATTGGACTTAACGATTTCTCGAACGTCCTCTACATTCGCAATTATCCGAACAGGAGGTGTGTCTTCCGACGCAACAACGGTACTGGGCTCGATGCCCGAGCGCGGCAAGTCGACAATCTCATGAATCCGAATACCGAAGTGTCTATTTTCTCGAATGAGCCTCACCAGCGTCGCGGCCCTCTGGCCACCACCGACAATCAACCAGATCTGATCGTCTTTCCCTTTCCGGCGCCACTGCCGAACTAGCAGTCGCATCGTCAATCGTAGCGCTGTCATGCTACCCGTGCAGGCCAGCATTAGGAACAGCAAGGCTTTGGTCGTAATGGACAAGCCAAGAACAATTGCGATTAGAATCGAAAACGCCGTAGCGTAAAGCGTTACCTCGGCGAGACAAACCAGTTCCCGGGACAATCGCTCTGTGCGGCGCGCATGATATGCCCCCAGGCGACTACCGATAATAATGAATATGGCGATGGCGGCCGTGTATAAACCGACAAGAACTTCGCTGCCGTGGCTTGCTAACGTCAACGCATCACTGTCCGCAACCCAAAGCGAGAGGGCGCCAAACGAAGCAAACGCGAGCGCGTCAATCACGAGCAAATGCGTGCCCACGAGGCGCACGTTATGATAGAGCATGACATCGAGCTCCGGTTATTATTATTCTAGGCGCCAGAGTCACTTACGAGAGCATTATAAAGTTGCTCCTGACGTGGGACACACTATATCATAAGCTTATGAAAGGGGTACCAGACCGATCTTAAGCAACCAGTTTCTATTTACTGTGTTGTGCCTCGCAGGCGGCCAAGACCGGTAGAAAGACCATATATACATAAGACGATTGAACTGAAGCAGATCGCGACAAACCTCCCCGCAAACGGCGCAGTTTCGCTTAGTGCGGGGAGTGGATCCTAAATAGTTTCAACTACAACCTAATTGCCAGATTCGGCTGGCGAGTGAACTCTTGACAAATACGTTGCAAATTTACGAAGAACGCCTTCCGCCCGATCATGACCGGGAGGACATGTTTGATTTTGTCGCCACGATCCAATCTCTGGTCAGCGCGGTTCGATTAAACATAAACATCGTATTCGTCACGACATTCATCGTTCTTTGCATGGCTGGTATTTATCACTATGTCTGGCCGCCAACGTACACCGTTGAGGCTGCCATTTCAGTCGAGCGAACAGACGATCCACAGAGAGATGCGTTTTACAAGGAGTGGAATCTGTTTCGCAAAGAAGATGCCCGCACAGAAATCGAGCTGATGAAATCCGGTGCGGTTATGAAGGCCGTCATTGAAAAAGAGTCTTTGAGCTATGACGATGTCTACCACCCATTCATGTCGCAGATAAGCTATTTCTGGCAGGAATCATTTCCTGGTCGGACCTATCGATCGTTTAAGGACTGGATATTCGGAGTAGATCCCAACGGGCTTTCGGAAGAAGAGAAAGAGCTCGGCAAGACCATTAAGGACATGAAGGCGGGCTTCACAGTTCAGGCTTCTGGCGATGTGCTGATTGGTATTGTGCGCGCGCGAGGTCCAAGCGCACGTATCGCCAGCATCACGAACACCTGGCTTGACGAATATATGGCCTGGAGAAAAGAGCAGCATTTGCAGGAAGCCCAAAGATCGATTGATGCATTAAGCCAGCAAATTGACAAGGCTCATGCCGAGATCCAGGGGATTTCTGAGGAGCGCGTCAATTTTTTGACCGAGAATGGTCTCGTGTTCGATTTCAGTAAGGAAACTCAGCAGGTAGACGAACTGGTCAAACTCGAAACTCAACTTGCAGCGAGCAGGACCCGAATAGAAATCATTCAGGCAAAGATGAAAGAAATTCAGTTACAGCTCGAACAAGAACCGCAGACCGAAATTGTGAGCTCGGTAACTGACCTCAATAAGCTGAGGGAAACAGCCAAAATGCGGCGCTTGGAGCTCGAGGCCACGCTGATAAAAGAGCAGTATCGATTTAAAGAAGATTCCCCAGAAGTCTTGCGGATAAAGGGACAGATTGAGGATCTGACAAATCTAATCGAATCGAGCCCGGAAACGCGTCAAGAGTCTGTGACCTCTGCGTTGAATCCTGTTCGCGCCGAACTGCTGTTGGGCCAGAGTAACCTTAAGAGCGAGGCGGCGGGTCTGCTTGCGGCTGTCGCTGCCATGGAAGGCACGCGCGAAGAAATGCGAGCCCAACTGGCTCAGGCACCTGCGCTTGCCGCCCAATTACGGGATCTGGATCGTCGTTATGCCGTCGCGCAACAGGTTTATAAGCTCTTGCTCACCAAGTCCGCTCAGGCCGACGTTTCTCTTTTATCCACGGTGTACGCGATGCCCAGTCTAAGAGTGGTTGACTACGCTGCGACCCCGTCGCATCAGAGCTGGCCAAAAGCAAAATTTCTATATCCTGGCGCGTTAGTTGTTGGTTTGATTCTGGGGTCGCTCGCCGCGTGGTTGATGAGTTCGTTTGGCGGTCGGGTATCGCAACTTCATTTCCAGAACCGACGCTTCGGAACGCCTCTGCTCGCAGTCCTCAATGTAAAGATGAATGACATGCCAGCAATGGAGCAATTTAGTGAAAGACGAGCTTTGGAGCATGTTCCAGCGAATGAACGGATATAGGAAGATGTTTGCCGCATTGCGTGTATTGCTTCCAGGATCGGCCCGAGTTCGGACGAAAACTCGGTCCGTCAGGTCTCCAGCCGCGTCTGGCGCGCGGAGCGAAAAGTAGATGTTGCGTCAGACGAGCAGAAATTTGGCACTGCGTTCAAGGATGGTAATAAGGGATCGCGCCCAAAGAGCTTACAACTATTGTCGGAGCATGCTCCAAATCCAGCCAGAGGACCCGTACGAGTATTTGTTCGCGTATCGTCATCTTGCGCGACAACTTTCTCTGCGAAGTCCTGAATGTGGTTCCACACTACTGGCGACGCCGTTCAGTTCACGGCCAGTCACCCAAAGTTGTGCGTTGCTGGCAAGCAGCCTTGCTTCCATGTCACAAAAGCCGATCTTACTCGTAGACCTCAGTGAGGAAGACAGAAGTCTGGCCAATCTTCTTGGACTCACCAGCGCAATGTATTGTGCGACTGACCAACGATCCAGGTTTTTTTCGGAGTCGGGAAAATGGTACATATCAACACGAGAGGGAATCCCGGTTGGGCCTTATAGTTCTGTGGATGAAGCAGAAGTCGCCCTCGCAGATTTCGTGCGGGCCCCAAACTGGGTTAAAACGCTGAAAGGCCGCAGCTGGGCGCCAACGAAGTTTGTTCTACCGACTCACTTTCAGAATCTCTTCTTTTTACCACCCGCCCCGGCACGACTGGCATTAGTTCGCGGTGTGTACCTGGGGGATAAAGACAAAAATATCGCTGAGCTGCTCGATCACTTTTACAAACAGTTTGGCTACGTCGTGTTTTACGGCGGGTCTATACTGAACAACTCACTCATGCTCTCTCTGATACCTCATGTCAATGAAGTACTTCATGCAGTTGTGGAAAGTACTACGAAAGTGCGAGATGTCGACTCAGCGATCACGACCCTACAAACATACAATGCGCGACAGGTAGCCACCATTCTCGTGCGGGCGTCCAAAGACGCAAACAAAGTGCATCTCTCGGCCACGTAGCAGGGCCTGAGCGACTCAGGTTCGTTCTTATGAGAATGATTCGCGCTGATTCGACCATTATCCAGGCGATACTCGCTGTCGCAGCGACGCTGATGGCCGCGGCGGTTTTTGGACTAGTCGCTATCGTCGGCGGTATACGGCTGATTGTGGTCATTTTTGGGGCGGCGGCAATTGTCTACTTGCTGGCACAGTCGCCCAATCCACGAAAGCTCATTTTGTGGATGCTGCTCATCTCCCTACCCATGGCGCTGAGCAAACATTTCGACACTATTGTTTTCAAGGGAGGTGGCGAGCAGTCATTTCGCATTGAGCTGTACGATATTTTTGTCGCAATGCTGCTGGTGGCGCAGCTTCGCGATGCGATTGCCGGACGAACCCTTGGTATTCGAATCCCACGGATAACGTGGTTTTGGGTTGCGCTGATGGTGATTGGCGTAACCGATGTCATAGCGGGGCCCTGGCGAACGTCCGGCGCACATGAACTGGTAAGAATGTTCAAGGTAATGCTGCTTTTCATTGTGCTCGTAAATGAAATCAAGGGCCCCAGGCAGCTTCTGGGCTGCGCTATCCCGATTGCGTTAGGGGTTTTGATTCAATCGGGGGTTGCGCTGTTGCAGTATATGAAAGGCGGCCTCCTTGGATGGGAGGTGCTGGGCGAAACTACCGCGAAGACAATCGAGAACCTGGCCTACACAAGTGTTGAGGGATCGCTGACATTTCGACCTAGCGGTTTACTGCTTCATGCGAATATTCTGGGAGTCTATTTTATGATCACGCTCCCGTTGCTTATCGCGGCGATTCTCAGTGAAAAGAACTTTTTTGTTCGTGGCGTTTTGCTTATCGCCGTAGGTGGCGGCGTCGCTGGACTAGTCCTCTCGCAGTCTCGCTCGGCGTGGGTAGGCTTCGCGCTGGCCTATGTTCTTTTGCTTGCTCTCCTGATATCGCATCGGCAGCTTCGTGAGCGATCTCTCGGTCTCGCCGCTTTGTCCGGAGCGACCATGCTTGCCGTACTGATCCCATTTTCAGATCGGATACTCACTCGACTATTTTCCAGTAAGAGTGATGCGAGTGTTGGGCGCGAAGTATTCCTTCAGGACTTCTACAGACTGATCAATGACCATTGGCTTTTCGGAACGGGACTGAATTCTTATTCCTATGAGATTGTCCCTTATCTGAGCTTTTCGGTCAGTATCTACGACAATTGGGTTCCGCCGGTCCACAATATCTACTACTTGTGGTGGGCTGAAACCGGGATCTTCGGCCTCGCCCTGCATCTGGGCTTGTGGTTTTCCATTCTGTGGGTGGGCATCAAGAACCTGCAGGTCCGGGACAAGACTCTCTTTACATTCAATGCCAGCTGTCTGGCGGCTATGTTGGCGCTGCTCTTCGATGGATTCCTGAGCTTTTCGCTTCGGGTGAATCAACCTCAACGGATCTTTTTCCTGCTAGCTGCCATTATTTTCTCGATCCACTACTGGCGTCTTCGCAACGACAGACATGTCCGCGCACGCGCTCCCGCGTCAAGTATCCGATATCAACGGGTAACACGTTGAGTCAAAAGCGAATTAGCAGGGTTGCATAAATGAGATCGAGCGCATCGATGGACGACGAGTCAGTTCGCCCGGCGTGGGAGTCCGATGAGATCCCGCCCATGATTTTTATTGTTGGATTGCATCGTTCCGGTACGACCTTCCTTTATGAAACATTGAGCCAGGTTCTACCAGTAGCCAAACTGACGGTGCAAAACGTTGTTTACTACCGGGCACTTGTCGCGAGTTATTTTCACGACGGTGGAAAGCAGGACGAAGAATCGCTGACTGCGTATTTCGACAAGCATCAAACGAAGACTCGCGGCCGCGACGCTCTGACTTTGTCTCCGGCAACAGCCGAGGAGTACGGCTGGATTCTGAAAGCAGAAAGCGGATCCTACGCAATTGGCAAGCGGTCGCTCTCAGTGCTCAAGGACGTTGCCGATAAGTTGGTCTTTGTTAACCCGGATACTCAAGCCGTGTTGCTCAAAAATCCGTGGGACACGGGGAACGTGAACACACTGGCTGACGAATTTCCCGACGCAAGATTTATTTTCCTGCGCAGGGACCCGCTCGAGATTCTCAACTCGGAACTCGGCAACCTGCTCTATTTCACAGAAAATCGGGATCCATTGATCACATTACTAACAAGGCAAGCTACCGACACGCGCATTTCTTTGACCATCGCACGTTTTCTCAGAGTACTACTTGGTCGACGTCTATTTTCTCTATTGTGTATTCGTCTAATGTCGAAAGACGTGGCGAACAACGTCCAAAAATTCAACTTGTCCCTGGCCGGCGCCCATAAGGACCGAACCCTGGAAATCACATACGATGATCTCGTAGATAGCCCAAAACAGACTCTGGAGTTGGTCGCATCCTTTACTGAACTTCCGGTTAACCACGACGTCATGTCCAGAATCTCGCCGAAAAGGCGTGGTGTTGGCCTATCTCCTCTGGTTTCGGACCGGGAGAAGTATCTGCGCGAACAGCTGCGTATCACCGACGTTCGTAGATTGAATACCTGAGGATGCAACTTATCCATGCCAACAATGACTGGCGGTATTCCGATGACTGAGGATTCGCAAGTCGGGCAGCGGCGTCAAGAGGATCAGCGGGACGAGTCCGGGCCGGCGGCGACATTTTTGATCGGTGAACTCGGACAGCGGCGCATCTTCCGAAACGCGTTCGCCCTCGCGATTGGCAGAAACTTGAACTCCTTGGCACGACTTGTCATCGCAAGCATGGTGGTACGCGGGCTTGGCGCGGAAACTTTTGGTATTTACTCCGTGATTGTGGCCCTGCTTGCGATCGCCGATTGGATTCTGGATTTTGGTACGACCGACGTATTTGTACGTGAACTGGTTAAGAACCCGGAGCGCTACCAGCGATTACGAAAGAGTCTGATCGCGTTCAAGTTGGTGCAGACCCCGGTTTCAATCGTTCTTATGATTCTGGCCCTCGTATCATTGAACTTCAGCGCGGACCTCATTCGGGCCGGCGTTGTCGCTTGTCTCAGTTTGACGTTCTTCTGGGGGGTTGCCGTTTATAGGTCGATATTCAAGGCAACCCTGACTATGGAGCGCGAAATGGTCGCAGAATTCTTTTCTGTAGTTGTCATGATCCCACTGATACTGATTGCGATCCGCTTCGATCTTGGAATCTCCGGGCTGATGTGGTCGCTCGTCTTGTCACGCGCCGTATTCCTGAGTGGCTGCGCGATTCTTGCAAACGGTGAGAGGTCGCTTTCAATTGACGGCGTGGATCGCGAGGATATTGTTTGGCTGGCTCGATCGTCGCTTGTTATAGGCGTGATCGGGTTGCTTATCGTAATCAATCTTTCGGTCGAGATGATTCTGCTTTCGCGTCTTAGCGATCTATCGGACGTTGCATATTATTCGGCGGCGCAAAAACTAGTCTGGCCGGTTTTCATGGTTCTGGGTGCGTTAGGCGTCTCATACTATCCAGTCCTGGCCGCTCAGTATCCGCGCAGCGGAGAACAGTTTGGCCAGACTTGTCAACAACTGCTTAACCTGACAGTACTTGCGGGCGGAGCCGCGATTTGTGGCATCTATTGTGGTGCGGAGTTCTTGCTCTCAATACTTGGTGCTGAGCTGGTTCCAGCTGCGGCAGCGTTACGAATCCTGGCTGTCGCCTTTGTCGTTAAGGCTGTCGCGGGGGTCATCGGACCGGTTCTTTTTATTGTGCACGCCCAAAATCGCGCGATCCGCTATTACTCGGTAGCGTTAATTATCAAGACCACAGCAATCTACCTTCTGGCACCAACTTACGGCTTCGTGGGTACAGCGTACATTTCGCTAGTGACAGAAGCCCTCTTCATTACACCATTGACATTGTTCTACGTATGGCGGTTGACACGCTTCAGGCCAAAGCTGACAACGGCCGGTCCAGTAGTTGTTATGACGGTCGCGTCGATCGGTTTGGCTGGTCTCGTGCTGGAACAGGGAACTTTTCTCTGTGCCGTAGCGGCAGTGGTAGCGTACTGCGCGTTATTATTGATATTCCGAGTTGTGACGTTTGACTCTATTAGGCTCTTAATGAGAAAGCGCAGTGGCTAGAGGTGCACTGAGTTACTCCAGCACCTCCGGAATTGGCAAAGGTGCGATGAACCTACCCTCATAGGAATAGTCCCGCCGGAGCGTTTCGACAATCTCGTCCTTGAAATTCCAGGCTCCTATGAGAACGTAGTCTGGCTTCATTTCCATCAACTCCGCCGGGCTTACGACTGGAATTCTCACACCGGGACAGAGTAGCCCCTGCTTGCGCTCATTTGCGTCGCCACACGCCGCAACAAGGCTTCGATCGATCTCACAATAATTCAGCATGGTCATAAACTTCGCCGCGGCGCCATACGAAACAACTTTATTTCCCTCGCTCTTAAGCTCGGTTAACATCTGCCGGAGAGACTGTTTCTGCCGGCTTACGTCCTTGGAGAATCGCCGCCAACCAGATACCGAGTTCAGGTCGATAAAGCGCTCAAAGGAAAGCATCGTTTCATCATTTCGCGGTCGGCTGTCGGACTCGTGGACAACCTCACAAAGTAGAGACCCACCATTCATATCGACGAAATCGATATCGATGATCTTCATTCCATACTGGGTGAACAGGTTGTGGAGCGAACCCACCGTTAGATATGAGAGATGTTCATGAAATATCGTGTCATATTGAGTTTCGGCTCGCAGCATGTATGCATAGGGCAGCTCGAGAATTAGCACGCCGTCGGGTTTCAACAGTTTTTTTATGCCAGCGGTCAGGTCCTGAAGTTCGCTCGAGTGACCCAGCACATTCCGCGCAACAATAATGTCAGCGCCTTGTCGAGTCTCCAGAATCTGATCCGCGATCGATTCGCCGAAAAAATCGCGGATCGACGTCAGCCCTCTGGCTGTTGCCTCATCTGCAAAATTGGATGGATCGACGCCGAGTATCTCGAAGCCAACATCTCGAAAATGTTGCAGTAGAAAGCCATCATTGCTCGCTATCTCAACTAGAAAGGGTGGCGACTCCGTCTGGCCATGGCGCTCGTAGAGCCGTGTTGACAACCACTCCGCATGCTTTTTGGCACCGGCGGAAGTTGAAGTCATCCACAGGTATTCGCCGAACAGTTTTTCGCGCGGAACTTCATCCCGAATTTGGAGCATTGTGCAGCTCGTGCACATGACGAGACTCAATGGCTCAAGACTCTTGTCGGCATCACCGCTTTCGTCTGATACAAATGAGTTAGCAAGCGGCACGTTTCCCATATCGAGAATTACCTCGTGATCACTCGAATTACATGCACGACATGTGAACTGGTCTTTCATCTTAGTCGACACTCCTTCAGCTCTTTGTGGCCCAAGTTAGGCCCTTCTCAGCGGCCCGATTCGTATATTGATTTATCTGGCTGATCACGACGGGGTACATGTCCCGCCCGGGCTCATGCAGGAATGCCTTATACCAGTCGGAGATCGCATCAAGAGCTTCGGTAACCGACCAGATTGCCCGCCACCCCAGGTACTCCTGGGCCTTTGTGCAATCGAGACGAAGTAGCTTCGACTCAGCACCCGACGAATCCTCCTCTATCTTCAATGCGGTATTCGCCGGGCCCCAGCGTTTCAGCAACTCGCTGACCATGGCCTCTACCGTCCACATATCCTCGTCTGCGGGGCCAAAATTCCATCCGCCGAGATACTTTTCCGGGTCCTCTGCCATTTTCGCTGCCAGCCAGAGGTAGCCACTAAGCGGCTCGAGCACGTGTTGCCAGGGTCGAGTAGCATTTGGACTTCGAATGACGATGTCCTCCTCGTTAACGATCGCACGCACAATATCGGGAATAATTCTGTCCCGTGCCCAGTCGCCGCCACCAATCACGTTGCCAGCTCTCGTAGACGCGATCGGGAGAAACTCATCGAAGCCGGTCACTTTTTGAAATCGTGAGTCACTGTAACAGCGGACTACAAGTTCCGAGCAGGCCTTACTCGCACTATAGGGATCGTACCCGCCAAGTTCGTCATTCTCACGATAGCCCCAGATCCAGTTCTGATTTCGATAACACTTGTCACTGGTAATCGACACAACCGCTTTGACTGATCCACAGTGTCTGGCCGCATCAAGCACGTTTACGGTACCCATAACGTTGGCGTCAAACGTTTCAACAGGATCGTCGTAGGACTGACGAACAAGCGCCTGCGCCGCCAAGTGTAGAACCACGTCCGGCTTTGCTTGGTCGAAACAACGACCGACTTCTTCACGATTACACACGTTTCCATTAACGTGCGTTATCCGGTCTATAAGCCGACTCGCCTCAAAGTTGTTCGGTTGACCAGGGGGTTCCAGCGCAAAACCAACTACTTTTGCACCCAGCTGATCCAGCCACGCGCATAGCCAGCTACCCTTGAAGCCGGTATTGCCGGTGACAAGCACGGTCTTTCCTGCGTAAAACGACGAAAGGTTGTTGTCCATATTGTTCATATCCATACGATTTATTCGGTGATTTTCTGTTGATACCAACTGATCGTTTTCTTCAGCCCTTCCTCAAGAGATACGTGCGGGCGCCACCCCCAATCTTCACCGACCTCTATCGGCGTACTGGCAGGGCTGCCACCCATCGCATCATCTTCTTGCACAGATTTCGGACGCAAGTCCGAGCGTCCCATACAGGTCAAAATTGCATCGACCATTTCACCCAGTGTCATCAGCTTCTGGCTACGCACGGTTACAGTACGCAGCGTCGTTCGACCTCCGGCGACCTGCTCCGCCAAGAAGAGAATAGCCTCCGCTGCATCATCTACGTAAAGAAAGTTGATTGGTGTTGCCGGACTGCTACGAAATGACGGCTCCTGACCCTGGAGCACAGAACAGATCGTTCCCGGAACCAGCCGCCGCAGATTTCGATCGTAAGGTCCGTAGAGATTGGTCAGCCGCGCAATACCGACGGACAGGCCAAACGAGCTCGCGTAACAATGAGCCAGTATTTCCGCGCACATCTTTGATGCGGCATATGGACCGATGTCGATGATCTCTGCCAAAGGTCTCTTAAAGCCGCCCCAGCATCCGGATGCCCCGTCTGTGGATGCGAGAATCAATGTCGCATTTGGATTCGACGTTCTCACTGCTTCCAATAAATGAAGCGTACCGGAAATATTGGACTGGAAAGTCGCTGTGGCCTCTTCGCCACCAACCTGACTCTGCGCAGCGAGGTGCAGCACAAAATCGAACGAGGAAGACTGGAGTTGCCCGGAAAGAGCATCAGAATCGGTAATATCACACACCAAGGCCTTGCACGATTGTGGGCAACTGCTTGCAGAACGCACCAGCGCGGTCACATTTGCAGTTGCGTTTCGTAACAGCTGAACTACGGACTGGCCAAGCATCCCGGTCGCACCGGTGACCAGAACGGATTTGTCTTTCCACTCACGACTCGAGTAGAACATCAGACGAAATCGAACTTAAATCGATTCAGAATTGACGGCTCATCTTTCGGCATTTATCGTTATTATCAAGTATTCTGAGGGCGGCGCCAATTCATCTGCATCTCTAAGAAAAGGGATTGAAATTTGCGTTTCGTGATGCGGAGAAGCGGTTCCGCAACCTTTTTAGTGCGACTCTCGACTATACCATACGCGCTACATCTTACTCGTTGACTGTCGACGCTTATGTCCAATTCTAATCGGGCAACCACGGCCTGCGAGTCCGGCAATACTCGGGGGGCGGTCATTAGCAATTTAGACGATGCCGATAACAAGAAGGGGAGCGGAAAGTAAACCTCATGCAGCGACTTACCTGGAAGGATACTCTGGCGCGACTGCGGACTGATCACGAGCGTCTCCTCTCCATACTTGCCGCAGGGCGGCCAGATGACCCACCGCGGAGCGCCTATCTTCGGGCGTCTTTTGTTTGCGTTTTCCTATACAGAGTTTCGAACTTTTTTTATCGCAAGAATCATCGACTAACCGCACGCTTTTTTTGGCACCTCAATCTTGTGATGACGGGCGCGGATATTAGCGAGCCTGCCGATATCGGAGAAGGCCTTGTCATATGCAATCCACCGGGCGTCGCCATCATGGGAACGGCCGGGCGAAACCTGACCGTTATGCCATGCGCTGGTCTCGGCGCCGAGCTCGGACGCTACGAAGACATCGGAGCGGGCCCCGGCTTCTGCCTCATAGGCGATGATGTTGTTCTGGAGCCGCACAGCGGGATTCTTGGTCCGGTACGGGCAGGAAATCGTGTTCGCGTCGGTGCTGGTATCGCACTGACACGGGACGTCCCGGACGACACCATAGTGGCCGGCCCTCGCCCGCGCTTTATTACACCACGGACACACAAATGAGCAACCTGCATGACGGTTGCGGCGCGCATGGACATGGGACATGGTCTGGTACATGGCAAAATGTCCGAGGCGACATTGATCGTCACCTGACAATGACGCCAGACAGCGCGGCCCTCGAGATTACACTAAAGCGTAAGATCGGTTCGTTTCTTCGCCCTGAAATCCAAAGCCTGTTCTTTCATCGACTCGCTCACTACTTACACGTAAATAATTGGCGGCGGCTCGCTCGTGCGATCTCCCGTCTGAATTTTCAATTGCACAAGATCAACATAACGCCACAGAGCTGCATCGGGCCGCGGTGCCGACTACCTCACCCACCTGGTGTCATGTTTCATGGTCGAGCAGGGTCAGACCTTACGATTTACTCTCTTGCGATATGTACTACGGCAGAAGACAACCTTGATGGATATCCCGAGAGCGGCCCGCATTTGGGCAACCACGTACTTTTAGGAGCGCATTGCGTCCTGATGGGACCGATTAGCGTTGGAGACGGCAGCAAAATCGTATTTGCTGTCCGTCTCAATTGCGATGTTCCTTCGGGGGTAATTGCATTATCCAAGGTTTTGCGGTTGAGTTACCAATCACCGGATGGCGGCAAGGTATCGTCGCGCGCCGGCAACTTGGCAACGAATTCCGGTCACCGTGATTGACACAGCGGCATTAGAGGGACTATGCAACTCAAGCCAGTTAGCAAGGCAGAACTGAACGACCTGGCCACCCTCAGCGCCACACGCGCCTCAATTACTATTGCAATTGATATTGCAGCAGTCGTCGGACTTTTGATGCTGGCGGCCTGGAGTAAGCAAGTACTGGTTGTCAGCTTGGTGATCATTCTGATCGCACGACAACAACATGCGCTTGCAATTCTCATTCATGAAGGCGTACACAGGCGGCTATTCCGTTCTCGACGACTGAACGACGTCGCCGCAAGGTGGCTTCTCGCGGGACCACTGTTTGTCAGTTTTGACGGCTACCGACGCATGCACCTTCGCCATCATGCCTACACAATGACTTCCGACGATCCGGATTTCCAGTTCGTCAAGGATTTCCCAATGTCGATAGGACAGTTTTCAAAAAGCGTGCTGCACGACCTGACCGGTGCGTCTTATCTATTTCTGCTGCGCCACTACTGGCAAGGTGGGCGCAAGGAATTCAGGTCAATCTTCGGGCTGCTGGGCAGCGCAGTACCGCCAATTGCTGTCAATGCTTTGCTTCTTGCCGCTTGCTTGTGGAACGGATATGCATGGGTGTATTTCGTATGCTGGTTGGCGCCATTGTTTTTGGTATTCCCCCTGCTCCTGCATGTACGAGGAATTTGTGAACACGGTGGGCAAGAACCCAATCCTGATCCATTGCAATGCACCTGGACTGTGCTAAATCCAATAGAGACGTTCTTTGTCGCCCCACACAACATCAACTATCACATGGAACATCACGCCTTCCCAGCGGTACCCCAGTTCAACTTGCCGAAATTGCATCGGCTACTCGCGGCCAGCGGAAGCTTGCCTACTGAAAATATTCATCGCAGCTATTGGACAATCCTCAAAACACTCATCGTGCCTCGATGAAACCCACGTTCCTTGTCATTGGCGCTGCAAAGGCCGGGACAACCAGTCTGTGCGCCCTTCTTGGCAGCCATCCGGGCGTCTTCATGACAGAACCGAAGGAAACGAATTTTTTTGCCTACGACGAACTGTTCGCCAAGGGTCCAGAATGGTATGAATCGTTTTACCGAGAGGCTGGAGATTGTTGCGCACGCGGCGAGGGCTCGCCATTGTATACGCTCGACAGCATTTATCCCGATACTGCGAGGCGAATCGCGAGTTACGGGCCTGCTCTGAAGCTCGTTTTCATTGCCCGGCATCCACTCAAACGAATCGAATCCGGCTGGCTTGAAATGCGTACCTGGGGGGACGAGACGGTGCATGCCAATTTTGACCGCGCACTTCGACTAAATCACGACTGGTTGGTAGAGTCCACAAAATATTGGCAACAGTTGGAGCGCTATCGTCGTTTTTTTCCTGATGAGCAGATACTTGTACTCTTCTTCGAGGACTTCATTGCGGATCGGCAGAGTGTGCTGTCACGCACTTTTGAATTCCTTGGAGTTGACGCAGAAGCCCCGATTGATGTTTCGATATCCCATCTAAACCGGTCAAGCGACAAGCGCATACGTCGTCGTAGTGTTTCCATGCTGCGCGCAATACCAGGGATCGGACTGGCCTACAACGCGGCGAAAATGCTGATGCCCGAGTCATTTCGTGTAGCTATCCGCAATCATGTCCTCAACGCACCGGTAACCGAACGCCCACGGTGGAAGCCTGAATCGCAACTTCAAATCGTCAAGGAGTTACGCGGCGACTGCGAACGCTTTTTGGATTACTGCGGCAAGCCACACGATTACTGGGATATCGACACGCCGCTGGGCTAGGTTTGAGCGATTCCTGTCGGGGTTCGTTCTTCGATGCCGGCGAGCTGACCGACCTGGCGACCGTGTCCGCGTCGGACTTCTTTAAGCGCTTTGTCACGCCTGCGCGGCGCTGACGGCTTCGCCACCACGTACGCAGAGCGTCTTTAATCACCGAGTTGTGGCGGATCGTCGATTGCGCCCGCCTGCAAAATAGGGGCGACATCAAGATCATCTGCGTCCATCATCTTGGCGATTCTGAGGAGAGCGGAGCGCAACATCTGTTGCTCCCAGTCCTCGAGCTGGCGAAATTTCCGATAAAACTCGGCCTGCAGTGGCTCGGGCGCGGCTGCCAGCGTGTCGCGACCGAGATCGGTCAAGCTCACATTGACGATGCGCTTGTCCTTGCTTGATTTATCGCGCTTAACCATTCCGCCTCGTTCCAGGCGATCGATGATTCTCGTTACAGTCGCCTGTGAAACGACGATGTGGCGTGCCAGCGTACTGGTGGATGGATTGCCTTCCTTTTCGATTCCCAGCATCAGCAGCAACTGCGGCGCCGTCAGCCCCGACTCTTTGGCGAGTTTTTGTGAATAGAGGTCTGTGGCGCGCATTATTCTGCGCAGAGAAATCAGTATGTCGTCGGAATCTTTCACAGCATATCGATCCTTGTCAGAAGAGTAACCGCCGAGCCTAGTCTAATTGAAACCGATCTGCGACATCTTTACCCAGTGCGTCTTTCAGAGGCAATAGCCGCGGCGCGAAGTTTCGCCAGACCTCAAGGCCACCCCGATAGATCGGTTGCCGGACCTGTTCAGAGCTCGGCGTCCTGACGTCCCGTTCGGTTTGATGAAACTCGAGACATTCTTTCTCGAACGGCAGTCCACAGAATTCCAGCATCCGCCGAACCTGCCCTTCGAGATCATCCACAACATCTTCATGCAGGACGCGCAGCACAAACCCCGGGAGTACCTCGTCCCAGTGATCCATGAGACGTACATAGTCTGCGTAATACCTGCCGATATCGCTCAGGTCATAGCTGAACTCCTGGCCTTCGGCGAATAGCTGCTTCCATGCGCTGAAACAGCACGCCATCGGGTGGCGGCGCGCGTCAATGATTTTGGCGTTCGG
>Ga0316195_10000086_pt1 | contig 28652 bp, 25 predicted proteins | sample Phised1_MG_FD_204937 | JGI IMG/M metagenome (GOLD analysis project Ga0316195, IMG submission 204937) | Coastal sediment microbial communities from Maine, United States - Phippsburg sediment 1 | ecosystem: Environmental > Aquatic > Marine > Coastal > Sediment | place: USA: Maine | collected...
TGGTGCAGCTGGAGAACTTTGCCAAGCGCAAGCCGCATCAGCTGTCCGGCGGCCAGCAGCAGCGCGTCGCGCTGGCGCGCAGCCTGGCCAAGCAGCCGCAGCTGCTGCTGCTGGACGAGCCGCTGGGAGCGCTGGACAAGAAGCTGCGCGAGGAAACACAGATCGAGCTGGTGAACATCATCGAGTCCGTCGGCGTGACCTGCGTGATGGTCACGCACGACCAGGACGAGGCCATGACGATGGCCTCGCGCATTGCAATCATGAGCGAAGGTCGCTTCCTGCAGGTCGGGCCGCCGGCGGAGATCTACGAAGCGCCGGCATCGCGTTTCGTCGCCGACTTCATCGGCAACGTCAACCTGATGGACGGCAAGGTGGGGGTGGACGAGCCCGACCACGTGATCGTCGAGTGCCCCGACTGCAACCACTACGTTGCGCACGGCATCTCCGGCAACGAAGGCATGCGCGTGACCGTGGCGCTGCGGCCGGAAAAGATCCATCTGTCGCGCAAGCAGCCCGAAGACAGCTACAACACCGTGCGCGGCACCATCAAGGAGTTGTCGTACTTCGGCAGCTTTACCGTCTACCACCTCGAACTGGCCAGCGGCGCACGCCTCAAGGTCAGCCAGGCCAACCTGCAGCGCCACCGTGACGACGAGTTCACCTGGGGCGACGAGGTCTGGGCGCACTGGTCGCGCTTGTCCCAGGTGGTGCTGACGCAATGAAGACCGCGACGCCTCTGGCACGCTGGTTCAGTGGCCGCAAGCTGGTCATTGCCGCGCCGTACACGTGGCTTCTGGTGTTCTTTCTTCTGCCCTTCCTGATCGTCTTCAAGATCAGCGTCTCCGAGATGGAGACAGTGCAGTTCAAGGATCTGATCACCTTCAACGACGGTCTGGTTCAACTGACGCTGAAGCTGTCGAACTACACCTTCATCGCCCAGGATGCGCTGTACCTCAGCACCTACCTGGCGAGCCTGAAGTACGCTGCCTCGACCACCGTGCTGTGCCTGCTGATCGGCTACCCCTTCGCCTACTTCATGGCGCGTGCCAAGTCCACGCTGCAGCCGACACTGCTGATGCTGGTGATGTTGCCCTTCTGGACCTCGTTCCTGCTGCGCGTCTATGCGTGGAAGGGCCTGCTCAGCGACAACGGGCTGGTGGCCGACCTGATCATCGGCAGCGGCCTCGATCAAATTCTGGCTGCCGCCGGGCTGATCTCGGCGCCGGGCCGCTTGATGCACACGCCCTTTTCGCTGGTGCTGGGCATGACCTACACCTACCTGCCATTCATGATCCTGCCGCTGTACGGCAATCTGGCGAAGATGGACCTGCGGCTGCTTGAAGCCGCGGCCGACCTCGGCGCCAACGCCTGGACAGCTTTCTGGAAGATCACCGTGCCGCTGTCCAAGGCCGGCATCATCGCCGGATCGATGCTGGTGTTCATCCCATGCATCGGCGAGTTCGTGATCCCTGAACTGCTGGGCGGGCCCGAGACGCTGATGATCGGCCGCGTCATGTGGGACGAGTTCTTCTCTAACAACGACTGGCCGATGGCCTCCAGCGTGGCGGTGGTGATGGTGCTGTTGATCATCGTGCCGCTGGCCATCTTCTACAAGTACCAGGCCGAGGCACAGGAGGCCCGCCGGTGAAGCCGGCCAACGCCTTCAACCGATGGTTCGCGCGCGGCTGGCTGTCGCTGGGCTACCTGTTCCTGTACGTGCCGATCGTGGCGCTGGTGGTCTACTCATTCAACGATTCGCCGGTCCCTAACGTCTGGCGCGGCTTCACGTTGAAGTGGTACGCCGCGTTGGTCGAGGACCACGAACTGCAGGCCGGCCTGTGGCTGAGCCTGAAGATCGCCTTCCTCACCGCCTGCGGCTCGGTGGTGCTGGGCACTCTGGCTGCATTCGCGCTGGTCAAGTACAAGCGCTTCTTCGGCCGCACGATGTTCAGCGGCATGGTCAACGCGCCGCTGGTCATGCCCGAGGTGGTGGTCGGCCTGTCGCTGCTGCTGATGCTGGTGTCGGTGCAGCGCGCGATCGGCTTTCCCGAGCGCGGGCTTATGACCATCTGGCTGGGCCACCTGCTGGTCGGCTTGGCCTACGCGGCGGTGATCGTGCAGTCGCGGCTGCTCGACCTGAACCCCTCGCTCGAAGAGGCCGCGATGGATCTGGGCGCGCGGCCTTCACAGGTGTTCTGGCTGGTGACGCTGCCGATGATCTCGCAATCGCTGATGTCGGCCTGGCTGCTGACCTTCACGTTGTCGCTGGACGACGTGGTGCTGTCGGCCTTCCTTTCCGGACCCGGAGCCACGACGATGCCGCTGGTGATCTTTTCGCGTGCGCGATTGGGGCTGAACCCGAGCGTCAATGCCGTGGCCACGTTGATCGTCGTCGTCGTTGCCGTGGGCGTGATCGTTGCCAGCTACATGATTGCGCATGCCGAACGCCAGCGCCTGCGCGAACTTGCCGAAGCCACCCGCGGCTGAGCGTGCCGCCCGTCGATTTTCCAAGGAGACCTCCGATGCACCTGAACCGATTCCAGACCACCTTGCTGGCCCTCGCGCTGTCGGCCGCCTTCCCCGTCGCGGCGCAGAGCAATGCGGAGATGCTGCAGAAGTTCGATGCGCTGCAAAAGCGGGTCGAGCAACTGGAAAAGGAACTCAAGGAAGCCAAGACAAAGGCCGCCGCCATCCCGACGCCGCCGCCCGGTGCGCAATGGGGCATGACACCCGAGCAGGTCGCCGAGATGAACCGCTTGACCGTCAAGACCGAGGCACTCGAGGATTCGCGCGAGGCCAGCGGCTTCCTGGGCCTAAAGATCAGCGGCCAGATGCAGGCGGCCTACATCTACAACCAGGCGCAGGATCTGGCCGGCTTCCAGTTCCTCGATTCGGTGGCCAACTACGGCTACAACTACTGGAACTCCTACATCGGCATGGCCCTTATCGACTTCCAGAAGGAGATGCAGGACGGCACCAAGTGGCGGCTGACGCTGGCACCGCAGCGCGGCGTCGGTTCGGCCATCGACGGTTATTCGATCGTGCAGGAAGCCAGCGTGTCCGTGCCGCTGACCGACCTGCAGACACGCTTCATCGCCGGCCAGATTCCCGACTGGTCGGGCTACGAATACTTGCAGCCGACGCTGAACAAACTGATCACGCACAACCTGCTGTTCGACTTCACACTGCCCACAGGCTACATCGGCGCTGGCATCGACTACACCAGCGGCAAGTGGGTGACCAAGGCCATGCTGGCGCAGATGAACCAGAACGCCAACTACTCGATGGCCAAGGGATCGGTGCTCACCTTCCGCGTGGACTACGCGCGCGGTGAATACCAGGGCTTCGGCATGGCCGGCGTGTACGGCCAGGCGCCGAACTTCGTTAACGGCTATGCCTGCGACGATTGCTCACCTACCAACTCGAACCTCGGCCTGTTCGAGATCGACGGCTACTTCATCCGCGGCGACTGGACCTTGCAGGGCCAGTTGAGCTATGGCTACCAGAAGGATGCAGCGATCACGCGGAGCGCGAATGACGGGCTGCAGACCGCATCGTGGTACGGCCTGTCCGCGCTGGCGGCTTACAAGTTCACGCCGCGCTTCGAAGGCGTCGGCCGTTTCGACTACATCAACAACGGCAGCAACGGCGGCGGCCTGCTGGGCTATGGCCAGGACTTCGGCAACGGCATCGGACCGGACGGCTACCTGGGCTGCGATGGCAGCTACACCGCCGATTGCAACAAGGGCGCCAGCCGTTATGCGTTGTCGCTGGGCGTCAACTACAACTTCAATGCCTATACGATCTTCAAGGCCGAGGCCCGCTACGACTGGTCGAACCTGAACGTCTTCGAGTACGTCAGCGACGGCGGCTTCCGCAAGAACAACACCGTGCTGGGCACATCGGTAGTGGTCTCGTTCTGATGCTTGCGAGCGCGTAGCATGCCCCTCGCGGGTTCCGCGTGGGGGGATAGAGGATGAAGGACCTGATCGAACGGCTGCGCACCAGCGGCGTGCACAGCCTGCTGGCGCAGTTCACCGACCTGAACGGCGTGGCCAAGGGCAAGCTGGTGCCGTTGGCGCACCTGAATGAACTGCTCACCGAAGGTGTCGGCTTTGCCGGCCCGTCGATCGTGGGCACCGGGCTGCCGCGCACCGGACCGCGCTGCGAGTACCACGCCCGCGGCTACGCCAGCACCGTCACCAGCCTGCCCTGGATGCCGGGGGTGGCCCGCGTGGTATGCGACGGCTTCGTCAACGGCCAGCCCTTCGATGCCTGTCCACGCCAGGTGCTCAAGCGCGGGGTCGCGCGCCTGGCCGAGCGTGGCTGGCACCTGCGCACCGGCATCGAGCCGGAGTTCTTCCTGCTGCGCCAGCACGAGGGGCGATGGCTCGCGGCCGACGCGACTGACCGGCTCGACAAGCCGTCCTACGATCTGAAGTCGCTGTCGCGCCAGCAGGATTTCCTGCACGCGCTGCACGCCGCCCTGGCGCACGCCGGGCTGGACGTGCTGCAAATCGACCACGAGGACGCGCTCGGCCAGTATGAGGTGAATTTCGGCTTTGACGAGGCGTTGGCCAGTGCCGACCACCTGATGCTGTTCAAGCAGACGGCGCAGGCGCTGGCCGAGGCGCGCGGCATGGTCTTCTCGATGATGCCGAAGCCCTTCGCCGACCAGCCCGGCAGCGGCATGCACTTTCACGTCTCGCTATGGTCGGGCTGGAACCCTAAGCGGCCGGACAACGCGATGAATCTGTTCGCACCGCACCGCAGCGATGGCAGCATCGACTTGGACGGTACCTTGTCGCCACTGGGCCGGCAGTTCATCGCTGGCGTGCTCGCGCACGCGCCGGCGCTGACGGCACTCGCGGCGCCGACGGTCAACTCCTACAAGCGGCTGCGTGTCGGGCCCTCACGTTCGGGCACCAGCTGGGCGCCAGCACATGTGGCCTACGGGCCGAACAACCGCACCGCCGCACTGCGCACCCTGCATGGCCGCTTCGAGTGGCGCGTGCCCGATGCCGCCACCAACCCCTATCTGGTCACGGCGGCGCTGATTGCCGCGGGCATCGACGGAATTGACCGCAAGCTCGAAGCCCCGGCGGAGGTCGACGACGATCTTTTCGAGATGCCGGAACGTACCCGCCAGGAGCGCGCCATCGAACTGCTGCCGCAGAGCCTGCGCGAAGCGCTCGACGCGCTGGCCGCCGACGATCTGATATGCACCACGCTGGGCGAGACGCTGACCGAGCAGTTTCTGACTCTCAAGCGCGCTGAGCTGGCCGACTACGAACAGCATGTCGGGGATTGGGAACTGCAGCGTTATGTCGCCGCATTTTGAGCGCGCCCGGTCCGGCCGCTGCCGGCCCGATCGACCCGTCAACCGGCCGGACGGCCAGAGCGTTTCGCGGCGAGCGCCGACGCGGCGCGGGCGGCCTTGACGCGCGCCGCGCCTGTGCCCTGGCTGGCCTATGCCAGCCTGGGCGCCAGCATGGCGGTGGTGGGCCTGTACGTCGGCCTATCGAAGCTGCTGCTCGCGGCCTTCCCGGTGTTCCTGCTGGCATGGCTGCGCTTCGGCTTGGCGGCGCTGGCGATGGCGCATTGGGTGCGCCGGCGCGAAGGCGACGCGCCGCTGTCAGGACATGACCGCAGGCTGCTGTTCTGGGAGAGCTTCCTGGGAAACTTCCTGTTCTCGATCTGCATGCTCTTTGGCGTGGCGTTGACCTCCGCCGTGGCGGCCGGCGTGATCATGGCCGCCATCCCGGCGGCGGTGGCATTGCTCTCACGCCTGTTCCTCGGCGAGCATATCCGCGGCCGGGTCATGGCGGCGATCGGCTGCGCGGTATTTGGCATCATGATGCTGGCGCTGGCCAAGGAGACGAGTGGCGCCGCCGTCGGCGCCGCGACCTATCTGGGCTACGCGCTGCTGATCGGCGCGGTGCTGTGCGAGGCCAGCTATGTCGTCATTGGCAAGCGGCTGACCGGCACGGTCTCGCCGCGGCGCATCAGCGCGTTGATCAACCTGTGGGGCCTGGTGCTGGTCACGCCCCTTGGGCTCTGGCAGGCCCGCGCCTTCGACTTCGGCGCGGTGAGCTTACCGACGTGGGGTCTGCTGCTGTTCTATGCCGTTGCCGCGAGCATGGTCACGGTGTGGCTGTGGATGATGGGGCTGCGCCATGTGCCGGCGCCGCAGGCCGGTGTGTTCACCGTGATGCTGCCGATCACTGCGGCGCTGGTGGGCGTGCTGTTCCTCGGCGAGCCCTTCGGCACGCTGCACCTGGTGGCCTTCGCACTGGCCGTGACGGGTCTGCTTCTGGCCACCTGGCCGGGCCGCTTCAGGCCCGGCGCGTCTGCCCGTAGTGCCTGAACTTCTCCAGCACCTCGGCCATCTGCAAGGTGCTCAGGCGCGCCGGTTCGCCCAACGGCAGCAGCTTCAAGTAGATCTCGCACAAGGCTTCGACCTCGATCGCCACCTTCATCGCCGACGCCAGCGTGGTGCCCGCAGCGACCAGCCCGTGATGCGCCATCAGGCAGGCGTCGCGCGTGGCCAGCGCCTGCGCCACCGCCTGCGAGAGCGCGACGCTGCCGAAGCCGTGATACGCCGTGCACGGCACCGAATCTCCGCCAGCCACCGCCACCATGTAGTGGAAGGGCGGTAGTTCGCGCTGCAGGCAGGCCAGTGCGGTGGCGTGCACCGAGTGGGTGTGCACGACGGCATTGACGTCGGCACGCGCGGCATAGGTTGCCTGATGGAAGTGCCATTCCGAAGACGGCAGCCAGTCACCCACCACGGCGCCGTCATCGCCGACCCAGACCATGTGCTGCGCGCGCAGCGCGTCGGCACCCATGCCGGTGGGCGTGATCAACATGCCCGGGCGGCCGTCGCGTGCGCAGCGCAGGCTGAGATTGCCGGTGCTGCCGCGGTTCAGGCCCAGCATGTCGAGCCGCACCATCGCCTGCACCGCCTGCGCGCGATGTGCCGACTCGTCGGCAACGGGCGTCATACCTTCTCCTTGGCCAAGGCCCACAGCGCCTCGGGCCGCGCGGCGACCACGCCGCGCTCGGTGATCAATCCCGATAGCAGCGTGGCCGGCGTGACGTCGAAGGCCGGATTCGCCGCGACGCAGTCCGTTGGCGCAAGCTGCACCTCGACGACTTCGCCGCTGGCGCTGCGGCCGCTGACATGCGTAAGCTCGCGCGCGTCGCGTTGCTCGATAGGGATCTCGCTCAGGCCATCGTGCAGCGACAGGTCCAGCGTGGACAGCGGCATCGCCGCATAGAAGGGCACGCCGTTGTCGCGTGCGGCCAGCGCCTTCAGGTAGGTGCCGATCTTGTTGCACACGTCGCCATTGGCGCTGACGCGGTCGCAGCCGACGATGACGATGTCCACCTGGCCGTGCTGCATCAGGTGCCCGCCGGCGTTGTCGGCGACCAGCGTGCAGGGTACGCGCTGCTGCATCAGCTCCCACATCGTCAGGCTGGCGCCCTGGTTGCGCGGGCGGGTTTCGTCCACCCACACGTGCACCTCGATGCCGGCCGCCTGCGCCTGGTACACCGGGGCCAGCGCCGTGCCCCAGTCCACCGTGGCCAACCAGCCGGCGTTGCAGTGTGTCAGCAGGTTGATGCGCCGGCCGTGCCGGGCCGCCAGCTCGCCCAGCAGCTGCGCGCCGTGGCGGCCGATGGCCTGGTTGGTGCGCACGTCCTCATCGGCGATCGCCGCGGCTTCCACCCAGGCTGCGGCGGCACGCTGCCCGGGCGCCAGCGCGCACAGATGCTGCTGCATGCGCTGCAGGGCCCAGGCGAGGTTTACGGCGGTCGGCCGGGCCGACGCCAGACGCGCATGAGCCTGCGCCAATGCCGCGTCGGAGGCGTCGGCGTTGGCCTGCAGCGCCATCCCGTAGGCAGCGGTGGCACCGATCAGCGGCGCGCCGCGCACCCACATGTCGCGGATGGCGGCGGCCACCTCATCGACGCTGGACAGCCGCTCGACGACGACGCGGTGTGGCAACTGCCGCTGGTCGATGACGTGCAGCGCGTTCTTCCCGGGTGCTGGCCACAACGTGCGCTGGCGGCGGCCGTCGACCTGCATGCAGCGCCTCGGCCCGGTCTGCTCGTTCGCCTACAGCGCCGGCGCCAGATCGGCGGCACTGCGTAGCGCGGCCAGGCGTGCGGCACGTGCCAGCTTGGCCACTTCGTCCGGTGCACGGCCTTTCAGCCGGTGGTCTGACCACACCTGGCGCCACTTGCGTGCGCCGGGGCTGCCGTTCCACAGCCCCAGCATGTGGCGTGCCGCGAGCACCCACGGTGTGCCCTGTGCGTGCAGCCGATTCATGTAGCGCAGCATTGCGACTTCGACGGCGTCGCGGTCGGGCACGTCGCTCGAGGGCACCGCACCGAGGAAATCGACGTCCCAGCCGGCCATCGACCAGGGGTGGTGATAAGCCTCGCGGCCGATCATCACACCGTCCACCTGTTCCAGCTGGGAATGGATCGCCGCGTCGCCGGCCACGCCGCCGTTGATCACGAAGCGCAGCGCAGGAAAGTCACGCTTCAGCCGATAGACCGTCTCGTAACGCAGCGGCGGGATCTCGCGGTTGTCTTTAGGGCTCAAGCCGTCAAGCCAGGCATTACGGGCGTGCACGATGAAAAGCTCGCAACCCGCCGCGGCGACAGTGCCGACGAAGTCGCGCACGAAGTCGTAGCTTTCCACGCGGTCGATGCCGATGCGGTGCTTGACCGTCACCGGCAGGGCCGCTGCATCGCGCATCGCCCGGACTCCGCTGGCGACGCGTTCAGGTTCGGCCATCAGACACGCGCCGAAGGCTCCGCGCTGCACGCGGTCGCTCGGGCAGCCGCAGTTTAGATTGATCTCGTCGTAGCCCCAGGTCTCGGCCAGCTGGGCGCAGCTCGCGAGATCAGCGGGGTCGCTGCCGCCCAGCTGCAGCGCCAGCGGATGCTCCTCGGCGCTGTAGTCCAGGTGGCGCGGCACGTCGCCGTGCAGCAGCGCACCGGTGCTGACCATCTCCGTGTACAGGCGCGTGCGCCGCGTGATCAGTCGATGGAAGAACCGGCAATGCCGGTCAGTCCAATCCATCATCGGGGCAACGCTCAACCGCCACGGATTCACGTTCGCTGGCCGAGTGGCATCCTGGGTGGCGGCCACCGCTAGCACAGTCCGGCGCCAGTCAGCCTGCCTTCTTCGGCGCGGTCTTCTTGGCCGAGGCCTTGCGGGCCGGAGCCTTCTTCGCTGCGGTCTTCTTCTTCGCAGGCTTCAGTTCTGCCAGCTTGCGATCGGCCGCCTTGTTGATCTGGGTCGCCTTGGCCCTGACCGCCTTCTTGACAGCGGCAATTTCCTGATTGGCACTCTTCTTCAGGCTCGACACCCGGCGTGATGCCGTGGTGCGCACCGCGCCGATCTCGGCCTGTGCCTCCTTCTTCGCGTCGGCCAGAGTCTTTTCGACGCTGCGCTTGGCCTTGCGCGCGCTGGCTTCGATCTTGCGCTTGGTCTGCTCGCTGCTGCGGCTGACCTCGCGTTTGGTCTTGTTGACTCGGGCCGCCGCGGCGTCGCCCAGGGCCTTGATCTTGTCGGCCAGCGCTTCGCCGATCTCGCGCGTGGCCTTCTTCAGGTCCTTCGTGGCCTTATCGAGGCTGGTGGTCTTGGTCTTGCGTGTTGCCATGGTTTGCTCCTGTGGAAATGGCGGTTGTACGTTCAACTGGCAGCGCGCGATCGCGCCGCGTTCCGCGCGATACCTTCGGCGACGCGCGGTATCAGCGGCAGCGGCATGTCGTGGCCCATGCCCGGCACGATGTCTGCCTCGGCGCCGGCGATCTTCTGCACCAGATCGTGCGCGGCATGCACCGGCACCAGCGGGTCGACCGCACCGTGGATCACCCGCGTCGGTGCGGTAATGTGCCTCAGCAGCGGCGATCGGTCGCCGTCGGCCACCACCGCCACCAACTGCCGCGCGGTGCCGGCCGGTCGGTAGGCCCGCTTGTAGGAGGCCATGAGGCGCTGCTGAAGACGCTGCGGATCTGGCGGGTAGTCGGGGCTGCCGATAACCTTCAGCACCTGGGCCATGTGCGCCATGTAGGCGTCGGGGTCGCCGGCCTGCGGCCGCGACATTAGCGCGCGTTGTGCCGCGAGCCGCGCCTGCGGCAGGTTGCGCGCGCCCGAGCTGGTCATGATCAGCGTCAGGCTCTTCACGCGCAGCGGGTGCTTGGCCGCGATGTGCTGCGCGATCATGCCACCCATCGAGGCACCACAGATGTGCGCACGTTGCACGCCCAACGCGTCGAGCACGCCGAGCGCGTCGGCGGCCATGTCGGCCAGCTGGTACGGCGCGCGCACCTGCAGCCGCAGCCGATGGCGCAACGCCGCCGCCACCACGTTGGGCACGCCCAACTTGTCGAAACCCTGGCTCAGGCCAACGTCGCGGTTGTCATGGCGGATGACGCGAAAGCCGCGCTCGACCAGCAACTGCACCAGCTCCTCGGGCCAGCCGATGAGCTGCATGCCCAGGCCCATGATCAGCAGCAGCGGTTCGCCGTGTTCCGGGCCCTGCACGTCGACCTCGATCTCGACGCCGTTGGCGATGACCTTCATGCCTGAACCTCGCGGAACTGCCTCGCCTGCGCGCCGCGGAAGAACAAGCGGTGTGCAGCGCGGGCGTCGAAGCGCTGCCAATGCGCCGGGTCCTGGCGCAGCCTGTCGGCGATGACGTACAGCACCAGCGGGTTCACGCCCATGCCGATGTGGCTGGCGTTGACCTCGATGTTCTCGGTGTGTGGTTCGTCGTCATTGAGGCTGCTACGCCAATCGACGATGCCGTCGGTGCGGCTGTAGATCGAGGTGGTGGGAACGCGCGGCGCAGTGCTCAGGCGCGCCGCGCGCTCCGGGTCATGACGCGAGGGGCCGTTGTGGCGCTCGTAGGCAGCGGTGGCGCGGGTCGGCCGCGGGTGGCCGGAAAATGGCGAACCCAACGTGATCACGCAGCGTGTCTGCGCTTCCAGATGCTTAGCGATTTCTCGTGCAAAGACACCGCCCAGGCTCCAGCCGACCAGGCTGACCTTGACGCCGTGGCGATCGGCGACGCGGCGCACCAGGTCGCGACAGGCCTCGCGCACGCCGCCAGCGGGGCCGCGGTTGGTGCCCAGTCCCCAGCCGTAGGGCGCGTAGCCGCGTTCGCGAAGAAAGCGGCGCATCGGTGCGGTGCTCAGATCCGAGGCCTGGAAGCCGGGGAGCACGACCACCGGGTGGCCGTCGCCCTGCGGACCGCGCTTCAGCCAAGGCATCGCCGCCCAAGCGGCCGCGTATTCCCAGGGTGCACGCGCTTCGAGCAGCAACAGCCAGGGACTGGGCGGACGCAGTGGGTGGCGTTGGTGGTCGGCAGTGCTCATGAGCAATTCAATGCGCCGCGGCGCGAGGCTGTCCCAATCAGCATCTTAGCCCGATGCGCCGCGTTTCAAGAGGCGCCGCGGCGTGGCCTTCGGCGCTGGTGCGCGCGACCCTGCCGCGTCGCGAGACGCTGTGGCGGCACCTACGGCCACACGTTTCACCGACGCTGATGCCATCTTGCCGGCCTGCCCCACGGCTGCGGCCACGCCGCGGGTGAGCGAACTGCGCACGCGCTGCAGCGTGCCTGCAGGCTCTGCGTCCGCCGCGCTCTCCTCCTCGGGCAACGGCATAGCGCGCACGTCGTCGAAGGCGATGATGATGGCGTCAGCAAGCTCGCGCACCTCGGGCATGGCCTGGCCGTCGGCGATCAACCCGAAGTCGAGCGAGCCGGCATAACTCTGCACAGTGATATTGAGCGCACTTCCGTGGATGACGATCGACGTGGGGAAGTTGCCGACCATGCGTGCGCCGGCCATGAACAGCGGCTTCTGCGGCCCGGGCACGTTGGAGATGGTCAGGTTCGCCGCCTGCGGCATGTGGTCCTTGACGCGGGTCTTGCCGACCAGCAGCGTCAATGCTTCCAGCATCCAGGGCACCCCGATCGACGGAAAGTCGGTCGGCACGATGCCCTTCACGCTGCCGAGCGTCGCCTTCATGGCCTCGGTGGCAGCGCGGATGTGAGCCAAGCGCTGCGAAGGATCGGCGATGTCGGTGCCCAGGCTGATCACGCTCATGCCTGCCTGGTTGTCCGCGGTGGTGTCTCCCTTGGCGCGAAGGGACACCGGCACGGCGGCGATCATCGATTTCTTCGGTAGCGCGCGGCGTTTGGCGTAGAAGCGGCGCAGCGCGCTGCTGCACACCAGCAGCACCATGTCGTTGATCGTGGCACCGTGCGCCTTGCCCAGCGCCTTCAGTTCGCCCAGCGGCAGGCTCACGCCAGTGAAGGCGCGGGTCGGGCCGACGCGGCCGTTGATCGGCATGGTCGGCGCCATCGACAAGCGCTCGCCGCCGAGCCGCGAGCGCGCCAGCGCCAGTTTGGCCGCATCGTTCAGCGTACCGATCGTGGCCGGCAACTCGCGCACCATCTTGCCGACCTGCTGCGCCTGGTGGCCGAGCACGCCGCGCAGCATCTCGGTCATCTCCAGCTTGTACACGCGCTGGCGCGAGGAGGACTTGATCTCCAGCGGCGCCGGGTTCGCGCTCAGGTCGAACAGCACGTTGGACAGCGCCACTGCTGCCTGTCCGTCCACAGCCGCGTGGTGCAGCTGCATGTAAACACCGACGCGCCGGTGGCCGTACTCGTCGCTCGCCAGGCCCTCGAACACGTAGTACTTCCACAGCGGGCGCTTGCGGTCGAGCAGCACCATGTGCAGCCGCGCGACCTCTCGCTCCATCTGTACGACGTCAGCCTTCGAACGCCCCTGCTTCGGCAGCCTGACCTCGACCACGTGCTCGCGCAGATCGGGTTCGGCATCGACCCAGGCCGGTGCAGCCAGGTTCAACGGCATCCACCACAGTTTGCGGCGGAACACCGGAATCAGCGGCAGGCGGTGCTCGATGTGGCGTCGCAGGTCGCTGACGAAGCGGCCCTTGTAGCCCTTAGGCAGCACGAAGACCTGCATCGCGCCGACGTGCATCGGCATCTCGGGTGTCTCGAGATATAGAAAGGTGGCGTCGAGCCCAGAAAGCTGGTCCATGCGGTCTCCTTCGACGGGCCCCATCTTAGGTGCAGCGCGTTCGCGCCTGCTTGCCCTAGTGCAGTGCCGGCCCCGCATCGCGCCGCAGCGCCAGCCACTCGTTGAGCGTCAGCGCCCCCAGCACCATCATCCCGCCACCCAGCACCGCGATCGAAGGTGCCTCCTGCGTGCCCAGCCACACCCAGGCCACGCCGAAGACCACCTCCAGCAGTGCGAGCAGCGAGATCTCGGGCGCGCTGAGCACCTGCGACACCCGCACCGCGAGCAGGCAGGGGATGGCAAGTTGGACGACTCCGAGCAGACCGAGCAGCGCCAGATCGTGCGTGCTGGCGTGGAAGGGCCAAGACAGTGGCAGCGTGGCCGCGGCCGACAGCAGCGCGCCCAGCAGCACTGGCGCCAGCATGTCGGGCATCTGGTCGCCATGGCGGCCGCGCAGGTGCTGCAGCAGCGTCCAGTTCACGGCGGCGGCCACCGGCACGCACAGCGCGACCGCGGTGCCGACCCAATGGCGTGCATCGGCGCCCCCGAGCCTGGCGCCGTACATCCATGCGATCCCTGCCCCGGCCACGACGATCGCAGCCCAGGTGCGCCGCGGCAGCCTGTGGTCCAGCGCGGCGCGTGCCACCAGCGCCGTGAGCAGCGGGGCGATGGCCATTGTCACAAGCACGTTGGCAACGTCGGTGAGAGTCAGCGCGACCATGAACGCTGTGAACATCGTCGCCCAGCACACGGCCGACAGCCACAGCGCGCGCCCGCCGCTGCGCAGCGTGCCCCATAGCACCGCCGGCCCGCGCAGCCATCCCAACATCAGCACCAGCGCGACAGCATTGAACAGACTGCGCCAGAAGGTCAGCTCGAAGCCGGTGGCGTTGTCGAGATGGCGCGTGACAATGCCGGCGATGCTCCACATCAGCGTCACCGCAATCATCAGCAGCACCGCCCTTCGATGCGACATGGCGCCGGCCAGCTGCGTCAGGCCGCCTCGCGACTGGCGCGCTTACGTTCGTGTTCCTTCAAATGGCGCTTGCGGATACGGATGCTCTTCGGCGTGATCTCGACCAATTCGTCGTCGGCGATGAACTCGACCGCGTACTCCAGCGTCAGAATGATCGGCGGCGTGATCTTGATCGCGTCTTCCTTGCCGCTGACCCGGAAGTTGGTCAGTTGCTTGCCGCGCACCGCGTTGACCACCAGGTCGTTGTCGCGGCTGTGGATGCCAATGACCATGCCCTCGTACAAGGGGTCGCCGGCCTTGACGAACATGCGGCCACGATCATCGAGCTTGCCCAGCGAATAGGTCACTGCCTCGCCGTCGTCCTGGCTGATCAGCACGCCGTTCTTGCGTCCTTCGATCTCACCCTTGTAGGCCTCGTAGCCGTCGAAGATGTTGCTGATGAGGCCGGTGCCGCGCGTCAGGTTCAGGAACTCGTTCTGGAAGCCGATCAGCCCGCGCGCCGGGATGCGGTATTCGAGCCGCACACGGCCCATCCCGTCGGGCTCCATGTTCACCAGTTCGGCCTTGCGTTCGCCAAGCGCCTGCATCACCGCGCCCTGGTGCTGGTCCTCGACGTCGGCGGTGACCAGCTCGATCGGCTCCTGGCGTTCGCCGTCGACCTCATGGAAGACGACGCGCGGCTTGCTCACCGCCAGCTCGTAGCCTTCACGGCGCATCGTCTCGAGCAGGATGGTCAGGTGCAGCTCACCGCGGCCCGAGACCTCGAAGATGCCGTCCTCGTCGGTGTCCTTGACCTTCAGCGCGACGTTGCTCTGCAGCTCGCGCTCGAGCCGGTCGCGGATCTGACGGCTGGTGACGAACTTGCCCTCCCGCCCGGCCAGCGGAGAGTTGTTGACGCAGAAGTTCATCGTCAGCGTCGGCTCGTCGACCATTAGCATCGGCAGCGGCACCGGGTTGTCTATGTCGGTCAGCGTGACGCCGATGCCGATGCCCTCGATGCCGTTGATCAGCACGATGTCGCCCGGGCCGGCTTCGGTGGCTTGTTTGCGCTCCAGTCCCTCGAACTTCAGCACCTGGTTGACGCGCGCCTTGATGGGCGCGCTGTCCGGCCCGCTGTACACCGCCACATCCTGCATCGGCTTCAAGGTGCCCTGGTTGACGCGGCCGATGCCGATGCGCCCGACGTAGGTCGAGTAGTCGAGCGAGCAGATTTGCAGCTGCAGTGGGTCGTCGGGGCTGCCCTCGTGTGCCGGCACGTGTTCGAGCATCGCGTCGAACAGCGGCACCAGGTCGGTGCCGGTTTCGCCCTGCTTCAGCGTCGCCCAGCCGTTCAGGCCCGAGGCGAAGATCACCGGGAAGTCGAGCTGCGCCTCGGTGGCATGCAGCTTGTCGAACAGGTCGAAGGTGGCGTTGATGACGTAGTCGGGCCGCGCACCGGGACGGTCGACCTTGTTCACCACGACGATCGGCTTCAACCCGAGGGCCAGCGCCTTCTTGGTGACGAAACGCGTCTGCGGCATCGGGCCTTCAACCGCATCGACCAGCAGCAGCACGCTATCGACCATCGACAGCACACGCTCGACCTCGCCGCCGAAGTCGGCGTGGCCCGGGGTGTCGACGATGTTGATGTGCGTGCCCTTCCATTCCACCGCGCAGTTCTTCGCGAGGATGGTGATTCCGCGTTCCTTTTCCAGGTCGTTGCTGTCCATCACACGCTCGGCAACCTTTTCGTTCTCGCGGAAGGTGCCGCTCTGGCGCAGCAGCTGGTCGACCAGCGTGGTCTTGCCATGGTCGACGTGGGCGATGATGGCGATGTTGCGGATCTGTCGGGTCATTTCAGGCTTTCGAGAGTGCTCGCCACCTCGGCGGGTGAGAGCAGACGGTCGGCGATCAGTTCGCCGCCCGCGATGTGGGCACTGCCCAGGAAGACGTCAGCCATGCGGCCCTGGGCGGCCGGCGGCGGACCGTACACGCGCACCGCCGGTGCATCGCCCAGCGCGACGCGCCGGCGCACACCGGTGAGGAAGCGTCCCGACTCATCGTCGGGCAGATGCACCTGCGGCCAATCCGCCAGCAGCGCATCGGCCGGACGCAGCAGCGCATCGCGCTCGGGCTCGCTCAGCGCGCCAAGTTGCTCAAGCGTGACGGCATGGGCCAAGTCGAGCGCGCCGCAGCTGGTGCGGCGCAGCGCGCTCAGGTGCGCGCCGCAGCCCAGCGTTTCGCCAATATCTTCGGCCAGCGTGCGGATGTAGGTGCCTTTGCTGCAAGACACATCGAGCACCAGCCGTTCGGACTGCCACTCGACGATCTCGATGTGATGGACATGCACTCGGCGCGGCGTGCGTTCGATCTCGATGCCGTTGCGGGCATAGTCGTACAACGCCCTGCCCTGGTGCTTCAGCGCCGAGTGCATCGGCGGCAGTTGGTCGACTGAGCCACTGTGCCGAGCCAGCGCGGACTCGATCGCCGCGCGATCGACCTGTACCGGCCGCTGCTGCAGCACCTCGCCTTCGGCGTCCCCCGTGCTGGTGCGTTGGCCCAGTCTCAGGGTCGCGCGGTAGGCCTTGTCGGCGTCCAGGCTGACCTGCGAGAACTTGGTCGCGGCGCCGAAACACAGCGGCAGAAGCCCCGTGGCCAGCGGGTCGAGCGTGCCGGTATGGCCGGCCTTCTCGGCGCGGTACAGGCGCTTGGCTTTCTGCAACGCGTCGTTGCTGCTCAGGCCCAGCGGCTTGTCGAGCAGCAGCACGCCGTGCACGGCGCGGCGCACGATGCGCTGGCGCGGAGGGAATTTCACTCGTCGTCCTTCGCCCGGCTGGCGTTGGCCTGGGCGATCAACGCGCTCAGTTCGGCGGCACGTTCGGTCGTGCGGTCGAAGTGAAAGTGCAGCGTCGGCACGGTGTGGATCTGCAGCCTCTTGAACAGGCTGTTGCGCAGGAAGCCGGCAGCCTCGTTCAGTGCTGCCTCGCATTCGGCCACGTCGCCGTTCAGCAGCGAGAAGAAGATCTTCGCGTGCGCGTAGTCCGGCGTGACCTCGACCGCGTTGATCGTGACCATGCCGATGCGCGGGTCCTTCAACTCGCGCACCAGTCCCGCCACATCGCGCTGGATCTGGTCGGCTATGCGAAAGCCGCGGTTGGGGATCGATCGTTTGTGACGCATGATGAAAACAGGTTCGAGCAGGCCTTGAAACGACAAACCCCGCCTTCGTCGCGGAAGGCGGGGTCTGCCATCAGACGCGCGCCGCCGCTACAGGGTGCGGGCGACTTCCTTGACTTCGAAGAACTCGAGCAGGTCGCCCTCGGCGATGTCGTTGTAGTTCTTGATCTTGACGCCGCACTCGAAGCCTTCCTTGACCTCGCGCACGTCCTCCTTGATGCGGCGCACGCTCTCCACCTCGCCGGTGTGGACGACCACGTTGTCACGCAGGATTCGCACGCGCGCACCGCGGCGCACCAAGCCGGCAGTGATCATGCAGCCGGCGACCGTGCCGATCTTCGAGGCGACGAACTTGGTGCGGATCTCGGCCGTGCCGATCACTTCCTCGCGCTGCTCGGGGGCCAGCATGCCGGTCATCGCCGCCTTGATCTCGTCCACCGCGTCGTAGATGATCGTGTAGTAGCGCAGGTCGACGCTGTTGCCTTCGGCCAGCTTTCGCGCACCGGCGTCGGCGCGCACATTGAAGCCGATGACCACCGCCTTCGAGGCGATCGCCAGGTTGACGTCGCTCTCGCTGATTGCGCCCACCGCCGAGTGCACGATCTGGATCTTGACCTCGTCGGTACTGAGCTTGAGCAGCGCCTGTGCCAGAGCTTCCTGAGAGCCTTGAACGTCGGCCTTGACGATCAGCGGAAGCATCTGCGCCTGGCCGTCGCCCATGGTCTCGAACATGTTCTCCAGCTTGGCGGCCTGCTTTTTGGCCAGCTTGACGTCGCGGTACTTGCCCTGGCGGAAGGTGGCGATCTCGCGCGCACGGCGCTCGTCGCCCAACACCATGAAATCGTCGCCTGCCTGCGGCACTTCGGTCAGGCCCTGGATCTCCACAGGAATGGACGGTCCCGCCTCGTCGGTGGACTTGCCGTCCTCGTCGAGCATCGCGCGCACGCGGCCGTAGCTCGAGCCGGCGAGCACGACATCGCCCTTCTTCAGTGTGCCGCTTTGCACCAGCACCGTGGCCACCGGGCCGCGGCCCTTGTCCAGCCGTGCCTCGATGACGATGCCCTTGGCCATCGCATCCGCGGGTGCCTTCAGCTCCAGCACCTCGGCCTGCAGCAGCACCTGCTCGAGCAGCTCGTCAATGCCCTGGCCGGTCTTCGCCGACACCGGCACGAAGGGTGAATCGCCGCCGAAGTCCTCCGGCACCACCTGTTCGGCGACCAGTTCGCTCTTCACGCGCTCGGGGTTGGCCTCGGGTTTGTCGATCTTGTTCATCGCCACGATGATGGGCACACCCGCCGCCTTGGCATGCGAGATGGCTTCCTTGGTCTGCGGCATAACGCCGTCGTCGGCCGCAACCACCAGGATCACCAGGTCGGTGGCCTTGGCGCCGCGCGCACGCATCGCCGTGAAGGCCGCGTGGCCCGGCGTGTCGAGGAAGGTGATCATGCCGCGCGGCGTTTCCACGTGGTACGCGCCGATGTGCTGGGTGATGCCGCCGGCCTCGCCCGAGGCGACGCGCGTCGTGCGAATCCTGTCCAGCAGTGAGGTCTTGCCGTGATCGACGTGGCCCATCACCGTCACCACCGGGGCTCGGGGTTGGTCCTCGCCAGTGGTCGCAGCCTCTTCCTCCTCGAGGAACGCTTCCGGGTCGTCGAGCTTGGCGGCCACAGCCTGGTGGCCCATCTCCTCGACCAGGATCATTGCGGTTTCCTGGTCCAGCTGCTGGTTGATGGTCACCATCTGGCCCAGCTTCATCAGTTGCTTGATCAGCTCGCTGGCCTTGACCGACATCTTGTGCGCCAGATCGGCCACGCTGATGGTTTCGGGCACGTGCACTTCCTGCGCCACGAACTCGCTCGGCGCCACGTAGCTGCTGCCGGAGCCTTCCTGATGACTGCCGCGGCGCGAGCCGCGCGGCGCACGCCAGCCCGGGCGACCGGAGGCCCCGCCGTCACCGCGCGGCTTGAGCGCGCGCTTCTTGGCGGCATCGTCGGCCCAGCTGGACGACAGCTTCTCGGACTTCAGCGCTTTCTTGTCGCCCGGCTTGGCGGCCGTGGCCCCAGCCCCCGGCGCTGTCTTGGGCTTGTGGATCGTGCCGGTAATGGCTTCCTTGCCGGCGTCGCCCGGCTTGGGCTCCGGAGGCTTGGCCACCATCACCGTCTTCGGCCGGTTCATCATTTCGCGGATTGCCGCGGCTTCGGATTCGGCAGCGCGACGGCGCTGATCCAGATCGGCCTGGCGCTTCTTGTCCTCGGCCTCGATCGTCGAGGCCTTGATCACGCGCAGCGCCGGCTTTGGCGCTTCCACTGGCGGCGTCGGCGTTGTCGCAGGTTCAGCAGCAGCAGCGGCAGCTTCGGCCTTCTCGTCCTTCTTGGCCTTGCCCTTGGGCGCGGCGGCGGCTGCCGCGGCGGCCGCAGCCTCGGCAGCGGCCGCTTCTTCTCGGGCCTTGGCCTGAGCGGCCTCGCGTTCGGCGCGCTCCTGTTCCTCGCGAACACGGCGGCGCTCGGCCAGTTCGGCTTCCTGCGCGCGCAGCGCCTCGGCCTGGGCCTGGGCCTCGGCCTCGCGGCGCGCCAGTTCGGCCTGCTCGGCCTCGGCAGCGGCCGCCGCTTCGTCCACCGCCGAGCTGTCGTCGCGCTTGACGAAGACACGCTTCTTGCGCACCTCGACCTGGATGGTGCGGGCCTTGCCACTGGCATCGGCCTGCTTGATCTCGCTGGTGCTCTTGCGCACCAGCGTGATCTTCTTGCGCTCGCTGCCGCCGGTGCCGTGCGCGTTGCGCAAGAACTCCAGCAGGCGCTCTTTGTCGGCTTCGGTCAGCGCGTCGTCGGCGGACTTCTTCGCGACCCCGGCCGACAGCAACTGCTCGAGCAGTGCGGCCGCGGGGCGATTCAGCTCCGTGGCAAACTGGGCGACGGTGGTCACGGCCATTGGCGGGTTTCCTTCAGTTCAGCTTCTAGGGCGGGCGGTGTCTGGCGGGGCCGGGCGGTCAAGCCGTGAACCAGTGTTCGCGCGCCTTCATGATCAGGGTCTTGGCCTGCTCTTCGTCGATGGACGTCATCTCGGTCAGTTCGTCCACCGCCAGATCGGCCAGGTCGTCGCGGGTGTTGATGCCGGCATCGGACAGTACGCCGATCAGCTCCGGCGTCAGTCCCTCCAGGTCGCGCAGGTCCTGCGAGACGTCGTCGACCTTTTCCTCGCGGGCGATCTCCATCGTCAGCAAAGCGTCCTTGGCGCGGGTGCGCAGCTCGTTGATGGTGCCCTCGTCGAAGGACTCGATCTCCAGCATCTCCTGCAGCGGCACGTAGGCTACCTCTTCCAGGCTGGTGAAGCCTTCGGCTATGAGGATGTCGGCCACCTCGGCATCGACGTCGAGCTTGTCGACGAAGAGCTGGCGCACCGAGTCGCTCTCTTCGCTTTGCTTGGCCTGCGATTCCTCGGCGGTCATGATGTTGATGCGCCAGCCGGTCAGGTCGGAGGCCAGGCGCACGTTCTGCCCACCGCGGCCAATGGCGATGGCCAAGTTCTCCTCGTCCACCACCACGTCCATCGCGTGCTTCTCTTCGTCGACGACGATCGACTGCACATTCGCCGGCGCCAACGCGCCGATGACGAACTGCGCCGGGTCCTCGGACCACAGCACGATGTCCACGCGCTCGCCGGCCAGTTCGTTGGTCACGCCGTTGACACGCGAGCCGCGCACGCCGACGCAGGTGCCGATCGGGTCGACACGCCGGTCGTGCGAGACGACGGCAATCTTGGCGCGCGAGCCGGGGTCGCGCGCGCAGCTCTTGATTTCCAGCAGGCCCTGCTCGATCTCCGGCACCTCCTGGCGGAACAGCTCCATCATGAACCCTGGGCTGGAGCGCGACAGCATGATCTGCGCGCCGCGTTGCGTCGGGTCGATGCCCGCGATGAAGGCGCGCACACGGTCGCCCGAGCGCAGGTTCTCCTTCGGGATCATCTCGCTGCGCTTCAGGCGCCCTTCGACGCGGCCGCTCTCGACGATGATGTCGCCCTTGTCCAGGCGCTTGACGGTGCCGACGAAGATCTTCTCGCCGCGCGACAGGAAGTCGTTGAGCAGCTGCTCGCGCTCGGCATCGCGGATCTTCTGCAGGATCACCTGCTTTGCCGCCTGCGCGCCAATGCGTCCGATCGGCACCGAGTCGATCGGCTCTTCGATGTAGTCGCCTTCCTCGATGTCGGGAATGCGGTCCAGCGCATCCGACAGCATTTCCTCGGCGTCGGGGTTCTGCAAGCCCGCTGCGTCAGGCACCACCAACCAGCGGCGGAAGGTCTCGGACTCGCCGGTGTCACGATCGACGGCGACACGGATGTCCCAGTCGGCGCCGTGGAACTTCTTGCTGGCCGACGCAAGCGCCGCTTCGACGGCCTCGAAGACCACTTCGAGCTCGACGCTCTTTTCGCGCGAGATCGCGTCCACCAACATCAGCATTTCGCGATTCATCGTGTCAAACCTCCGTCAACCCCGCGGCCCGCGTCCGCCGCCTTGTTCGCACCGGGCAGCTTGCTGCCCCGTCCTTTGAAATTCAACACCGGCACGAGGCGTGCCTCGCGTACTTCGTCCAACTGAAACTCGAGCGCCTGGCCGCCGTTGTCGCCGCTCAGCGCAAGGCGCCAGCCCGACGTCGCGGCCTGCAGCTGCCCGCGATAGTTCTTGCGGCCCTTGAAGGCCTGTTTCAGTGTCAGCTGGACTTCCTGGCCCGCGAATCGCTCGTAGTCCGCCCGACGCTTCAGCGGACGGTCCAGCCCCGGAGAGGAGACCTCGAGCCGCTCGTAGGGAACGGCTTCGACGTCGAGCACGTACTGCAGCTGGCGCGTGACGCGCTCGCAGTCCTCGACGGTGATGAACTCGGCTTCGCCCGTCGAATAGCTGTGCCCGGGTATACGATCGATGGTTACGCGCAGCAAGCCTGCGGCCGAGCGCTCCACGTCTACCAGCTCGTAGTCCAAGCCGGTGACCGTGCGCTCGATGATCTCTTGACGTTGCGTCGTGCCCAAGTGCGTCTGCCTGCCTCCGCCCGCCCTTGCCGCCTGCCGCGCAGCGCGGGCCGGCTGTTCGGGGGTGCGAAAAGCGTTCAACCATAAAAAATGGGCTGGAGTAAATCCGCCCATGCAGTGTGTCAGCGAAAAGCGCATTGTAACCTGAGGCGCAGCCCCGGGCAACCTTGGCGGGTGGGCAGCCGCCCCGTGGCCAGCCTCATGCCAGAATTCCCTGGATCAAGACCGGTGCCGCGGCGGCCACCGGGGTCACCGCTGGAGCGCAAATGGGATTCCTCGCAGGCAAGAGATTGCTGATTACCGGGCTGTTGTCGAACCGCTCGATCGCCTACGGCATCGCCCGAGCCTGCCACCGTGAGGGCGCCGAGCTGGCCTTCAGCTACGTCGGCGAGCGCTTCCGCGAGCGCATCGTCGGTTTCGCCAAGGAGTTTGGTAGCGAACTGGTCTTCGATTGCGACGTCGGGGACGATGCCCAGATCGAGGCGATGTTCGAGCAGCTGGGCCGACAATGGCCGCAATTCGACGGCTTCGTGCACTCGATCGGCTTCGCTCCGCGCGAGTCGATCGCTGGCAACTTTCTAGACGGCCTATCGCGCGAGGCCTTCCGCATCGCGCACGACATCTCCGCCTACAGCTTCCCGGCCATGGCCAAGGCGGCGCTGCCCCGATTGCGCACCGGCAGTGCATTGCTGACGATGACCTACCTGGGCGCCGAGCGCGTCGTGCCGAATTACAACACGATGGGCCTGGCGAAGGCCTCGCTAGAGGCCAGCGTGCGCTATCTGGCGGCGGACTTGGGGCCGAAGGGCATCCGCGTCAACGGCATATCGGCCGGGCCGATCCGCACACTGGCCGCTTCAGGCATCAAGGATTTCGGCAAGCTGCTCGATGCCTTCGCCAAGGCCGCGCCGCTGCGCCGCACGGTCACGATCGACGACGTCGGCAACGTCGCAGCCTTCCTGCTATCGGACCTGGCCGCCGGCGTCAGCGCGGAGATCACCTACGTGGACGGCGGTTTCAACCAGGTCACCCTGGCACCGGTGGACGCCGCCCCGCCCCCCTGACCGGATGGATCAGGGACCGTCGAGCGCGCGCGCTGCACCGCGCAGCGCTGGTGTTCCGCCGGCATCGATGACCCACACCGGGATGGCCTGCAGGTAGGCGGCAAAGCGGCCCTTGGCTTCGAAGCGCTGGCGGAAGCGTGAAGCCTCGATCGCCGCACCCAGCCGCGGCACGATGCCGCCGCCCAGATAGACCCCGCCCGTCGCGCCGAACGTCAGCGCCAGGTTGCCGGCGACATTGCCCAGGAAGCCCAGGAACATTTCGATGACGGCGCCGCAATCAACATCGCTGCCGGCCATAGCGCTTTGCACGATCTCGGCGGCGCTGCTATCGGGTGCGTCGCGACCCTGAACCGCGGCCCACGCGCGGTGCAGATTCTCCAAGCCGGAACCCGACAACACGCGTTCGGCAGAGACATGGCCGAACTGCGCACGCAGTGCAGCGAGCACGGCAGCCTCTTCGTCGTCCGTGGCCGCCAGCGTCACGTGGCCGCCTTCGCCGCTGATCACGGCGTCTGGCCCGCTGCCACCGTGCACCAGCGCGGAAACGCCCAGCCCGGTGCCGGGCCCGATCAGCGCCCTGGTGCCGCCCGGAGTGGCCGTGCCGTCACCGACGGCGCGCAGTTCCTGCGCAACGAGCACCGGCAAAGCCAGCGCCAGCGCCGCGAAGTCGTTGAGCAAGCGCAGGCGGGTCAGCCCGAGAGAGCAGCGCAGCGCCTCGATCGAAAAGCGCCAGTGGTGGTTGGTCATCTGCACCTTGTCGCCGAGCACCGGGTTGGCGATGCCAATAGCGGCCTGTACCGGGCGGCCTAGGCCGTGCTCGACAAGGTAGTGGCGAATCGCGGCCTCCAAGGTCTCGAAGTCGGCGCAGCGATAACTGGCCACTGCATCGATCGGCGCGCTGCTTTCCGCCTGCCAGGCAAAGCGGGCATTGGTGCCGCCCACGTCGCCGAGCAGGCGCGGACCGGCAGTCCTGGTTGGGCTGATTGCGCCGGCGTCCATGCGGCCCTCAGCTGCTGGTGCGCACGCAGTCCACGAAGTAGCGGCGGGTTCCGTCGGCCTGCTCTTCTTCCACCAGGCCGTGGACGTCGGTGTCGAAGCCTGGGAAGGCCGCGTTGAACTGCCTCGTGAAGCGCAGGAAATCGACGATGCGCTTGTTGAAACGCTCACCCGGAATGAGCAGCGGAATGCCCGGAGGGTATGGCGTGAGCAGCGAGGTAGTGATGCGCCCTTCGAGCGCGTCGATGTCCACGCGGTCGGTCTCGCGGTGCGCGATGCGCGCAAAGGCATCGCTGGGTTTCATGGCCGGTTGCAGGTCGGACAAGTACATCTCGGTCACCAGCCGGGCGATGTCGCCCTTGGCGTACATGTCGTGGATGCTCTGGCACAGGTCACGCAAGCCGGTGCGCTCGTAGCGCGGGTGGGCAGCACAGAACTCGGGCAGCACGCGCCACATCGAGGCGTTCCTGTCGTAGTCGTCCTTGAACTGCTGCAGTGCGGTCAGCAGCGTGTTCCAGCGGCCTTTGGTGATGCCGATGGTGAACATGATGAAGAACGAGTACAGGCCGGTCTTCTCGACGACGATGCCGTGTTCGGCCAGGTACTTGGTGACGATCGCCGCTGGGATGCCCGTCTTGGAGAACTTGCCCGACACGTCCAGCCCGGGCGTGATGATCGTGCACTTGATCGGGTCCAGCAGGTTGAAGCCCTCGGCCAGGTCGCCGAATCCATGCCACTTGTCGCCGGCTTTCAGCACCCAGTCGTCGGCGCGGCCAATGCCCTCGGTGGCCAGCTTTTCCGGGCCCCAGACCTTGAACCACCAGTCGCGGCCATACTCCTTGGCTACCTTGCGCATCGCGCGGCGGAAGTCGAGCGACTCGGCGATGCTTTCTTCGACCAGCGCCGTGCCACCTGGCGCTTCCATCATCGCCGCGGCCACGTCGCAGCTGGCGATGATCGCGTACTGCGGGCTGGTGCTGGTGTGCATCAGGTAGGCCTCGTTGAACAGGTGTCGGTCGAGCTTGCGCTGCTGCGCGTCCTGCACCAGCACCTGGCTGGCCTGGCTCAGCCCGGCGAGCAGCTTGTGCGTGCTCTGTGTGGAAAACACCAACTGGTTCTTCGGCCGCTTGCGCTTCTTGCCCATCGCGTGAAACTGGCCGTAGAAGCTGTGGAACGCCGCGTGCGGCAGCCAGGCCTCGTCGAAATGCAGCGTGTCGATGGTGCCGTCGAGCGAGTGCTTGATGGTCTCGGTGTTGTAGAGCACACCATCGTAGGTGCTCTGTGTCAGCGTCAGGATGCGCGGCCTGGCCTTCTTCGAATCGACACCGGCGAGCAGCGGGTTGGCGGCGATCTTCTTGCGGATCGCCTCGGGCGAGAACTCGCTTTGCGGGATCGGACCGATGATGCCGTAATGGTTGCGCGTGGGCCGCAGGAACACCGGCACCGCGCCGGTCATGATGATGCTGTGCAAGATGCTCTTGTGGCAATTGCGGTCGACCACCACCACGTCGCCCGGCGCCACCGTGTGGTGCCAGACTATCTTGTTGCTGGTGCTGGTGCCGTTGGTGACGAAGAAGCAATGGTCGGCATTGAAGATTCGCGCGGCGTTCTTTTCGCTCTGCGCCACCGGGCCGGTGTGATCGAGCAGCTGGCCGAGCTCGTCCACCGAGTTGCACACGTCGGCGCGCAGCATGTTCTCGCCGAAGAACTGGTGGAACATCTGGCCCACAGGGCTCTTCAGGAAGGCCACGCCGCCCGAGTGCCCCGGGCAGTGCCATGAGTAGGAACCATCCTGCGCGTAATCGACCAGCGCGCGGAAGAACGGGGGCGCTAGGCCGTCGAGGTAGCTCTTGGCCTCGCGGATGATGTGCCGGGCCACGAACTCCGGCGTGTCCTCGAACATGTGGATGAAGCCGTGCAGCTCGCGCAAGATGTCGTTGGGGATGTGCTGGCTGGTGCGCGTCTCGCCGTAGATGTAGATCGGAATGTCGGCGTTCTTGAACCGGATTTCCTGGATGAATTTGCGCAGGCTCAACACCGCCGGGTCGATGTCCGGCCCCCCCTTGAACTCCTCGTCGTCGATGCTCAGGATGAACGCGCTGGCGCGGCTTTGCTGCTGCGCGAACTGGCTCAGGTCCCCGTAGCTGGTGTTGCCCAGCACCTCGAAGCCCTCCTTCTCGATGGCCTGCGCCAGCGCGCGGATACCCAAGCCCGAGGTGTTCTCGGAGCGGAAGTCCTCGTCGATGATGAAGATCGGGAAGCGGAATCGTTGCATGAGAAGCAGGCCCGCGTCGGGCCGTTGGCGAATCAACTGCGCAGTGTAGAGCCGACCTGTGATGACGAACCTGTCGCTACACTCGCCCGGGACGCTGTGTGACGCGGAGGCAACGATGGACTGGAGCAACTCGACGATCTGGTGGGTGGCCGCGGGCGTGCTGGTCGTGGCCGAGTTGAACGCCGGCAGCTTCTACCTGCTGATGCTGGCACTGGGCTGCGCAGCCGGTGCGCTGGCCGCCCATGCCGGCCTGCCGTCGAGTTGGCAGGTGGTGGTGGCAGCGGCGATCGGCAGCGGCGCCACGGCGCTGTGGCACTTCAAGCGAGCCCGCGCGCCGCGCTCCGCGCCCGCCGAATCGAACCGCGACGTCAACCTCGACGTCGGCGAGCGCATCCGCATCCCGGTGTGGGACGAGACCCTTTCTTCACGCGTCGAGTACCGCGGTAGCCTGTGGACGGTGCAGTTCCGCGGCAGCGGCAAACCCCAGCCGGGCGAACATGTCATCGTCGCCGTGCAAGGCAACCGGCTCATCGTCGCGCCGGCGGCCCCCTGATCTCCTTCCTGAAAGCAAACACATGGAAATTGCCGTCGTCCTGGCCGTCATCGCCATCATCTTCATTTCCCAGACCTTCAAGATCGTGCCGCAGCAAAACGCGTGGGTCGTCGAGCGGCTGGGCAAGTTCGACCGCACGCTGACGCCGGGACTCAAGTTCGTCATTCCCTTCATCGAGCGCGTCGCCTACAAGCACTCGCTGAAGGAAGTGCCGCTGGATGTGCCCAGCCAGGTCTGCATCACCAAGGACAACACCCAGCTGCAGGTGGACGGCATCATCTACTTCCAGGTGACGGACCCGATGCGTGCCAGCTACGGCTCGAGCAACTACGTCTTCGCGATCACCCAGCTGGCACAGACGCTGCTGCGCAGCGTGATCGGCAAAATGGAGCTGGACAAGACCTTCGAGGAGCGCGACACCATCAACGCATCTGTCGTCAATGCACTGGACGAAGCGGCGATGAACTGGGGTGTCAAGGTGCTGCGCTACGAAATCAAGGACCTGACACCGCCGGCTGAGATCCTGCGCTCGATGCAGGCACAGATCACGGCCGAGCGCGAGAAGCGCGCACTGATCGCGGCCAGCGAAGGCCGCAAGCAAGAGCAGATCAACATCGCGACTGGCGAGCGCGAGGCCTTCATCGCCCGCTCTGAAGGCCAGCGACAGGCCGAGATCAACAACGCGCAGGGTGAAGCCGCCGCGATCGTGGCAGTGGCCGACGCCACCGCCGATGCCATCCGCAAGGTGGCCGAGGCGATCCGCTCGCCTGGCGGCGAGCAGGCGGTGCAGCTCAAGGTCGCCGAAAAGGCGGTCGATGCCTATGCGCAGCTGGCTCAGAAGAACAACACGATGATCGTGCCCGGCAACATGAGCGAGGTGGCGGGCCTGATCGGCACTGCGATGGCGCTGATCAAGGGCGTGCCGGCACCCAAATGAGCACGGCGTTGAACGTGCTGGGCACGCCGCTGCATCCCTGCTCCTACGCCCCGCTGACCGGTTGGCGCCGCGACGGCTGCTGCGACACCGACGCGCAGGATGCCGGCAGCCACGTTATCTGCGCGCGCATGACGGCGACGTTCCTTAACCACCAGATGGAGCGTGGCAACGACCTGATCACGCCGCGGCCCGAGCACCGTTTTGCCGGGCTGAAGCCCGGTGATCGCTGGTGCGTGTGCGCGCTGCGCTGGCGCGAAGCCTACGAAGCTGGCTACGCGCCGCCAGTGGTGCTGGAAAGCACGCATCAGCGCGCGCTGGACTACGTGCTGATGGACTGGTTGCGCAAGCACGCGGTCAGCCCAGTGAGCGGCGAATAGAATCGCCTGCGGTCTCGCGCCCCGCTAAGGGCTCCATGGCCGGCCGCGGAGGGATGGATGAGCGGTTTAAGTCGCACGCCTGGAAAGCGTGTGGGGGTTAACAGCCCCCCGCGGGTTCGAATCCCGCTCCCTCCGCCAGCCGCCTCAGCCAACCCAAGGTGGCGCCACGCTCAAGAGTGAGGCCGCTCGGCGATGGCGGCTGCGTAAGCCAGCACGGCGACGACCATT
>Ga0316195_10000087_pt1 | contig 28439 bp, 26 predicted proteins | sample Phised1_MG_FD_204937 | JGI IMG/M metagenome (GOLD analysis project Ga0316195, IMG submission 204937) | Coastal sediment microbial communities from Maine, United States - Phippsburg sediment 1 | ecosystem: Environmental > Aquatic > Marine > Coastal > Sediment | place: USA: Maine | collected...
ATCCTTTGAGGCGTCTTTAAAACTTTACGATTCCCTTACACCGGAAAAGGAATCCGGGGAAAAAGCAGCACTTCACAACAACCTGGCAGCAGCCTATATGTCGCTTGATATTGAGGCTGCTATCAGCCACTACAAATCTGCACTATCACAATATAACACCCTTGCTAGTTCGGCACAAGAAGGCTTGCTGGCCCATATAGCCAATACGCATTTTGCCTTAGCAGAGGCCTTCCTACAGAAAGCATCATTCACACCAGCAAAAATACACTTCAAGGAAGCCATTAAAGGCCATGAAAAACTTCCGGAGTTAAAGATGATTAAGGCAAGAGCGCACTATCAGCTGGGGCTTATTTACACCGAGGAATTCAATCTCTACGATGCCAAAATACAATATACCAAGGCTTTGGGGATTTACGAGAAGGAAGAAGGGTTTGGACAACCTGACAACAAACCTATTGTTGCCGCCCTGCATAACAATCTAGCGGTTACCTTTAAATCCCTGGAAGAACATCAGAAAGCTATAGCATCCTATAAAAAAACACTGGAATTGTACGAGGAATTATCCAAAAGCCAGGCCACTGTTTTTCTGCCTTATGTAGCCGCCACGCATAGTAGCCTGGCCATTGTGTTTGCAGAAATACAACTTATGGAAAAGGCAATTGATGAAACCGGTAAAGCTTTGGCAATCTACAATGACCTGGCTGACTCCTACCCGGACGATTATACCCATTATCTTGCCACTTCCCTGCATAATTTAGGATTGTTTTATTTTGAGTTAAAAGAGGTTGATAAGGCGGAACATTTTTTTACTGAGGCCCTCTCTTTAAGGAAAAAAATTGCGGTACAGTTCCCGGAATCTTTTGATGCCGATGTTTGTGCCAGTGCGCTCAACCTGGTAGAACTTTATCAACATCTTTTGGAGAACAAAATAGATATATCTTATAAAGAAAAAAGCCTTTCCTTACTCGAGGATGTCAAAAAACGCCTCAACACTTTAGACGATAAGCGGCTTGTGATAAAGAATATGAAGAGTGATTGTACTTATTATCAGGAATATTTCAACACCATTAACCTGGAAGAACTTTCATTGCAAAGGGCAAAAAAAAACGTTCGGGTACTACAGGAAGAGATCAATGGTACACTCTCCCCAAGGGAAAAACTTACCTATCAGGAACAGATCGTGAGCCTTTTGAAAATACAATTTGAACAATACCCTGACAATAAAGATTTAAGGCAACTTCTGGCCTATGCCAATAATGATCTGGGGTGGCTGTACTTGCGTCTGCAGGAACCCGACAAGGCCCTAATCCAAATCCGGCAAGGTGAAAGTATAGATGGCCGAATCAGTTCATTAAAATGTAACCGCGCCCATGCTTACCTGCTTCAGGGACATCTGAAAAAAGCAGAGGTCCTATACCGGGAATTGATTGCTACTCATCAAGCTATATCTGAAAACTATTCGGAAATCATTAGCAAAGATCTTGAGAAACTCAAGGCTGATGGCATTGAGAACAGCTTGATCATCAGGATTAAAAATAGGATACCACTCCTAAGGTAGTTTGACCACAAAAAACCTATTTAGGGCAATGTGATATATCATTTTTAGCAGATGTTCTTATTGCTGTTGGATGATATTCAACTTTTTTAGTCATCCCCTTGATCCCGGAAATAGTTTGAACGCAGATGTCATAATATCCCATAAATCCAGAATCACCGCTCATCAATATAGATGGGAGATTCGCAACCCCATCCTTAAAATTCCAATTGCCCACTTCAAGCCGATCCTATTAATAATTTCTATTTCATTTAACGAGAAGAATAGGCATTCTAAATTATATACAAAATAAAAACCTCCCGAAATCAATCGAAAGGTCTTTCATTATTTCTTTAATTCATTTTTACCTTTTTGTAAATATCAATTCACCTCCATCATTAAAATTGGCAAAATCCAATTCCGCAGCACTTACGGTCATGGTATTACCTGAAATAGTCACATTCAGAGTAGTCTCTATATCGGTCTCATCAACATAGGTGAGCACGCCTCCCTCATACATATAACTGCCTACACTTGTATCTTTCTGCGTAGGGCAAGGAATATCAAGCCCTGTACCTCCCGGATTTACATTAATTTCCAGATAATTTCCTGAGTCTTCAGTAATAACACTCAGGTCTGCATTAAAGGTAATTGTCATAATAGAACAATCCATAGCTGATAAAAAATTTAATATATCCTGGGCATACTTTTCGTTATCACTTGCAGTACTGTCATCTATTTCAAGTGCGGTTAGTTCCCATGATCCCACAATACTGTTTTCTTCCTGAACGACATCTTCTTTGTCCGATGAGCATGACAACAGCAGAGTTGTTGCAACAAAAAGGAGTACTAAATTATGTTTCATTTCTTTTTAGTTTAGAAATTGTTAATCTGTTGAAAAACGCTAAAAAGTCCTGAATAGTATATAAAAGATTGTTTCGTTTTTGGATAAATTTGAAGACAGTCCATCGACCTTCTCAAATTGTATTTTAAATATTGCCTCTTTGTAAGAATTAATAAGACATAAATATTTTCAAAAAATAGAGAAATAACGGTTTGCATTTCAACTTTATAGTTGTACATTTGCAGCCCGTTAAACGGGATTGGAGTGTTTAATTAATAAAAAAAGAAGTAGTGGATACATTAAGCTACAAGACCAAATCTGCTAATAAAAGCACTGTTGAGAAAGAGTGGTTATTAGTTGATGCTGAAGGCCAAACATTGGGGCGTCTCGCTTCTAAAGTGGCGAAAATCTTAAGAGGTAAATACAAGCCAAGTTTTACGCCACACGTGGATTGCGGTGACAATGTTGTTATTGTGAACGCAGAAAAAATTCAACTTAGTGGCAACAAATGGGAAGACAAAACTTACCTTAGGTATACCGGATATCCTGGTGGTCAGAGATCAACCACTGCACGGGAACTGTTAGTCAAAAATCCTGCAAGTATTATTGAAAAAGCAGTAAAAGGTATGCTTCCTAAAAACAAATTAGGCGCTGAATTATTTAGAAACTTAAGAGTTTATGCCGGAACTGAACATGATCAGGAGGCTCAAAAACCAAAGGCTATTAACTTAAATGACCTTAATTAAATGGACATAATTCATAAAATAGGTAGAAGAAAAACGGCGGTTGCACGTGTTTATATTTCAGAAGGAAAAGGCAACATAACCGTTAATAAAAGGACATTAGAGGATTATTTTTCTACGGCTACTTTACAGTATAAAGTAAAACAACCTTTTGCGCTTACTAATACCGTGGACAATTATGATGTAAAAGTTAATGTTTACGGAGGTGGGATTACTGGACAAGCAGAAGCCGTGCGACTGGCTTTGTCTAGAGCTCTTTGTGAGATTGAGGCTGAAAACAGGGTAGTATTAAAACCGGAAGGTCTACTTACCAGAGATCCCAGGATGGTTGAACGTAAAAAGTTCGGTCAGAAAAAGGCACGTAAGAAATTCCAATTCTCGAAACGATAAAATTATAATCTGGTCCTGGAATCAATTCAGGATCGTTAACCCAAGTTCATTGAAAGTCCCACATAAGAGGGACAATTAAAAATCAAAACCTATTTAGGGGAACCTTATTTAAGATCTCTTTAAAACAGGTAAAGGTTAAATTTAGTTTAGCATCTAAATGTTGGAGGCTTTCCCTTAAGAAGGAATACCACTTCAATATTGCTAATTCAAAAGAACGTAAACTAAGTATTAAAATGGCTAAGAAAGCTGAAGTTAAAGAATTATTAGAAGCTGGTGTACACTTTGGACACCTTACACGAAAATGGAATCCAAATATGGCTCCCTATATCTACATGGAGCGGAATGGGATTCACGTAATCAATTTATACAAAACGGTTGCTAAATTGGAAGAGGCTAATGAAGCCCTGTCCAAAATTGCTGCATCTGGCCGGAAAATCTTGTTTGTAGCTACGAAAAAACAGGCCAAAGATATTGTTGCCGAAAAAGTATCCAACGTAAATATGCCATACATTACCGAAAGATGGCCCGGTGGTATGTTGACAAACTTTGTCACCATAAGAAAGGCGGTAAAAAAAATGGCTTCCATAGATCGGATGAAGAAGGACGGGACGTTTAATACCCTTTCTAAAAAAGAGCGTTTGCAGGTAGATCGTTTGCGTGCCAAATTAGAAAAGAACCTTGGTTCTATTTCAGAAATGACGCGTTTACCGGGAGCTTTGTTTATAGTTGATACCATGCGTGAGCACATCGCTGTAAAGGAGGCACAAAAATTGAACATTCCCATCTTCGCTATGGTAGATACCAATTCAGATCCACGACCCATTAATTACGTAATCCCTTCAAATGATGATGCGTCTAAATCTATTAATGTGATTTTAACTGAGGTTACAAATGCAATTGCGGCAGGTCTGGAAGAGCGTAAATCCGAAAAACAATCCGGTAAAGAAGAAGATGCGGACGGTGAAACTACTCCAAAAGATAAATCATCAGAGGTAGTTGTTAAGGAAAAAGCAAAGAAAGAAACAGTTGAAGCGGCTAAGTCACCTGAAAAAGAAAAAAAGGAAGTTAAAAAGGCGGCGAAAGTGGATTCAGACAATCTGACAAAAATTGAAGGTATTGGTCCGAAAGCAGCTGAAGCTCTTATTAAAGCCGGAATTGATTCATATGCGAATTTAGCAAAAACAGATTCTGAAAAAATCAAGGAAATCCTGACTGAAGCGAGCTCCAGAATGGCTCATTTAGATCCAGGCTCCTGGCCAAAACAAGCAGAAATGGCTGCTGAAGGAAACTGGGACGAGTTGAAAGACTGGCAGGATAAGGTTAAAGGTGGAGTAGAGTAATTAAAGTTAAATAATACATAACTGAATACGAGCAGTCGTGTTCTATAAAAAATAAATAAAATGGTAAAAATTACCGCTGCAGAAGTTAACAATTTAAGAAAGACCACAGGTGCAGGCATGATGGATTGTAAAAATGCCCTGGTTGAAGCAGAAGGAGATTTTGAACTAGCTATAGAAATCCTTAGAAAAAAGGGGCAAAAAGTGGCTGCCAAGAGGGCAGACAGAGATTCTTCTGAAGGTGCTACAATAGCGGCCGTAAATTCTGACAATACAAGTGGAGTCATTATTTCGCTCAATTGTGAAACAGATTTTGTTGCTAAGAATGATAGTTTTGTTACCCTTGCCAATGAGTTGGCTGAACTTGCACTTAATTTTGACAACAAGGATGAATTTCTAAATGCAAGTTACAATGGCATATCGGTACAGGAAAAACTGACCGAACAAACTGGGGTAATTGGCGAAAAAATTGAAATTGGCGGCTTTAAAAAACTGAATGCCCCATTTGTAGGATCATATATTCATGCCGGCAACAAGATTGCAACTTTAGTTGGACTTTCAAGTGCCGTAGAGGGTGCTGCTGTAGCCGCCAAAGACGTGGCTATGCAGGCCGCTGCAATGAATCCTGTTGCATTGGACGAATCCGCTGTAGATCAATCAGTTATTGACAAAGAGATAGAAATTGCCAAAGAGCAGTTACGCCAGGAAGGTAAGCCCGAGGCCATGTTGGATAACATCGCAAAAGGAAAATTAAAACGTTTCTTTAAAGACAATACGCTGGTAAACCAGGATTTTATTAAGGACAATAAACAAAGTGTTTCTCAGTACATCAAATCTGTGGATCCGAAGTTGGAAATCACAGGTTTTGAGCGGGTAGCTTTAGGATAAAACACCTGTTAAAGACTAGGTACAAACCACTTTTCAAAAAGAAAAGTGGTTTTTTGTTTGATCTGCTTTACCCAATCCCGTTCTTCCAGTTCAAAAAATTCATTTACAGAGATTTTAAATATTCCGGAGAGGCCATAATACAGTAAAGTGGGTGGTGCATATTTCCAAAGTTCCAAAGCACTGATTGTTTTCCTAAGCATTGGCACAGGTAAAACTCATATGTAGAATTGCTCTAACAATTAGCCTTTTAACCAGGCTTTCCTAAGTATGGATTGCGGAGTATTTTCCAAATTATCTAATGGTGCAATGATCGTTACCTTAACGGTTGGATCCCCTACTTTACCCTGAAGAATTAATTCTTCTTCACCACGTTGAACGACCATATTAATCTCTCTGTTGGCAGTCCATCCAAAACTTTGTCCAATAATTGGCCTTATTGATTCTAATGAAATGGGCATGCCATCAATACTCTTTATGGTATCACCTCCCTGTGCCCCAAGATCTGTAAAGAAGGTATTTAATTCAATGCCGTTTCTTATAAATATCGCATCATTGTTATTTTGATCAATATCTATGAAGGGTATTTCTCCGTTTAAAAAATAACCGCTTTGCTCTTGTACATCTACCATTCCTAATCCCACTGAGGCCAGAATCTCTTCATAATCCAAAGGGGTTGTGCCTATAACATATGTGTCAAAAAATGGCTTAATTTCAGGATAAGTCATTGCTACAATCTCATCAATAAGATCCTTGTCTTCAAATGGAGTATCATTATCATATTTTTTTGAAAGCTCTTTCATTAACCATAATACCCCCTTTTCACCGTTACTCAATTCCCTAAGTTTAATATCCAGGCTCATATTTATTAAGGTTCCTTTTTCATAAACATTGGCATAATTCCCTTTATAAGGGTTTTCAAAGATGTTTTTACTCATTGTTGTAAATGACATTTCATCATCATATGCCCCGGAGTTATATATTTTATCTGCAATGCGCTTATAAAATTCAGCTTCATCTATCAGACCCTGCTGAATCTGAAAAAGGTTTGCGAAATATTCCGTTGTCCCTTCATACATCCATAGGTGCTCAGACATTTTAGGGTTGTTAAAATCAAAGTATTGTATTTCTTTTGAATGCACATTCAGGGGGGTAACAATATGAAAAAATTCATGTGAGACAACATCAACCATTGCTTTTTCCAGATCTTGTAATGGCATTTGTTCAGGCAGCACGACTAAGGTAGAAGTATGATGTTCCAAGGCTCCGAATCCGGAGGCATCCCTTTCATCCAGTGTAGATAAGTACAACAAAATATTATATTCCTTTGTGCCATCAATATCACCAAGAAAAGCCTTTTGAGCCCTCATCATACGTTCCATGCTTTCTCGTAAATCTGCTGCGGAATAAACATCATTTGGAGAATAAACGCTCAGATTAACAGCGATATCATTAATGACAAAAGAAGCGGTATTTGATTTTGCATAAAGTATAGGGCTATCTACCACTTCAAAATATCTTGACGCTAAAAATGTATCTGCAGTACTATTGGTATCATCCTGTTTTTTTTTCAATGATGTTGTAGGCGCCAAATCTGAAGGAGCAGAAACAATTAACTCATAAGGTACTTCTTTTAATCCCTCAAAATAGCCAACAAAGCCGTGAAGATTCAATACAAAATTTTGATCTTTTAAAATATTTGTCCCTGCAGGAGAAAATACCGGATCATCCAATTCACTTTCCGTATCATAGGTGTCCGTTACATAATAAGCGATCTTATCTAATTTTGTGGCATCGGAGATGTTCCATTCATTGGTTCCTACTGAAGTAACCAAAAGTTCCTTGCCTTCGTAATCATAGGCTTTGAGCTCCTGAATATATTTTCCATAATCATCCAAACTATAAGTCCCGGGAACCGTCTTTGGTATAAAAAAAGAAACATTTTGTTCACTAAATGACCCCGGATTTACGGTTACACGTACTCTGTCATTTGTAACATTCACCAAATCAATGTTTGTTTCTATAACTGTTTTATCTGCTGATTGAACAGATTTTGAAGCACCACAACCATATAAAAGAGCAAGGGAAATATAAAGGATTATTAATTTTTTCATTTTGTGCCTGAGATAGTATTATTTTAAAACAAGATTATTAAAATTAATCAAGATCATCTTAGTTATTAGGAAATAATTAGGATGAATTTAAACCTAATAACGAAGAGTTCCCGTAAATATTTTTGATTATTTTTGTTTGCAAATCAGGGAAAGACAATATGTTATACAAAAGAGTACTTCTGAAACTCAGTGGTGAAGCACTAATGGGCAATAAACAATACGGGATAGATGCTACGCGACTGGCAGTTTATGCGGAAGAAATAAAAGAAGTAGTAGACTTAGGTGTTGAATTAGCAATTGTCATTGGAGGTGGAAATATCTTTAGGGGACTTGCAGGGGCAAGTAATGGCATGGACAGGGTTCAGGCAGATCATATGGGGATGCTGGCAACGGTGATCAACGGTCTGGCATTGCAAAGTGCTTTGGAAGACAAAGGTGTACAAACAAGATTACAATCTGCAATAAAGATTAATGAGGTCGCGGAACCTTTTATTAGAAGGAGGGCAATGCGCCATTTAGAAAAAGGAAGGGTAGTTATTTTTGGTGGTGGTACGGGAAATCCATATTTCACTACAGATTCAGCCGCAGTTTTAAGGGCAATTGAAATTGAAGCCGACGTTATTTTAAAAGGGACCAGGGTTGATGGCATTTATACCAGTGATCCTGAAAAAGATAAAACCGCCACTAAATTTGATACTATTAGCTTCAATGATGTACTTACCAAAGGTTTAAAGGTAATGGATACTACAGCTTTTACGCTTAGTCAGGAAAACAATCTTCCAATTGTAGTCTTTGATATGAATAAAACAGGTAATCTCCTTAAAATAGTATCCGGGGAAAATATTGGAACGGTAGTAGATCTTTAGTTTGGTATAATTTGTGTAAATAAGTATAAAATTGATTATGGACGAAGATGTTAAATTTATTTTAGAGGCCACCAGGGAAAGTATGGATGGGGCCATCCTACATTTGGAAAAAGCATTAGTGAAAATAAGAGCAGGAAAAGCAAGCCCAGCCATGTTGTCTTCGGTAATGGTGGAATACTACGGCTCACAGACTCCCTTATCACAAATGTCTAATATAAATACCCCGGATGCCCGAACACTATCAGTTCAACCTTGGGAAAAAAATATGTTGTCCGAAATAGAAACCGCCATTATGAATGCCAACCTTGGCTTTAATCCTATGAACAATGGTGAGGTAGTAATTATAAATGTTCCTCCTCTAACGGAAGAAAGAAGAAAACAATTGGTAAAGCAGGCAAAATCCGAAGCGGAAGATGCCAAAATAAGCGTTCGCAGCGCAAGGCAAGAAGGCAACAAAGAAATCAAAAGCCTGGGGATCTCCGAAGATCTTGAAAAAAACGCAGAAATCGATATTCAGGAAATGACCAACATTTATACTGAAAAAATAGACAGTATACTTCAAGTCAAGGAGGCAGAGATCATGAAAATCTAATCCCCTGTTATTTCCAATCCACCAGGTGACCAGTTCCATTTGGTTTTTTAAGTCCCCTTGGAAAAACAAATTTCTTTGAATCTATTGCCATAGATAATTTAACGCAATTATAGCTATCCCCAAAAATAAATTGAAATAATGGCTACAATAACAATGACGGCACAAATTATTATTAGTGTCCGGTATAATATAATGGCAATTCTACTATAGTCTTTCTCATCAGCCATACTATCATTTCTTTAAAACTTTCGGGTATAATGGAGATTACCCTTTGGTGATTTGTGGCCCACCTCAATTTACACAAATTCCTACGAAAACATCTAATCGTAATACAATTGACAGAATTCTCTATTTTATCCGGGGATTCTAGGTACAGTCCCCGTTGTTTTCTACCTTTGCCGCGATAAAAATTACAACGGTCAGTGTAGAATGTCTTAATTAAACTGGTCATCAGACTTAAATATTTATAAATAACATTGAATTTGATATTGCTTCTGGCAGTGTTTAAAAATCAGGATTCATAAATACAATATGGTTGCAAAGATAACGAGAGGTTTTTGGGCAAAGACTGCGAGAATTATTCTTAGGAACAGAATTCTTATCCTTTTAATTATAGCTGCCATTACTGTTTTCCTGGGGTTCCAATGGAAAAATATGCAATTCTCAACTTCCGAGGCGAATCTGCTTCCGGATGACCACCCCCTGAATATTGAATATGATGCCTTTCTTAAACAATTTGGTGAAGAAGGAAATACGATTGCTTTTGCTATAAAAGACAGCTTACTTTTTGAAGTTGAAAATTTCAACCATTGGAATAGACTAAGTAAGCAGCTGGCTGCCTTTCCCGAGGTAGATTATGTGGTCTCTACCGACAACCTGAAGGAACTTATCCGGGATAAGGATAAACAAGAATTTGTGTTGCGCCCGCTTATTCAAAAAGCTCCGGTCAATAACATGGAGGTTGACAGTCTTGTTGAATATATGTTCCATAATTTACCTTTTTATGATAACCTGTTATACAACAAAGAAACAGGAACGATAAGAACGCTTGTCTATCTTGACAAGGATATTGTTAACACTTCTGTTCGAAAAGATTTTATTTTAAAAGACCTTCATACTCTGATTTCCAATTTTGAAGAGGAAACCAATATGGATGTTCGGGTATCCGGAATGCCCTATATACGGACCATGAACACTCAAAATATTATTGATGAAATAGGAATATTTATTGCAGGGGCTCTTATTGTTACCTCCCTAATATTCTTTTTCTTTTTCCGCAGTATTCGCGCCACGTTAATCTCCATGTGTGTTGTGCTTATTGGGGTTATGTGGGCTTTCGGCATCCTTGGGCTTTTGAGATATGAAATTACAGTTCTCACAGCATTGATACCCCCTTTAATAATTGTCATTGGAATTCCTAATTGTATTTTCCTTATCAATAAATATCAGCAGGAAGTTAAAAAGCACGGAAATCAGGCATTATCCTTAAAAAGGGTAATATCCAAAATTGGTAATGCCACTCTAATGACTAATGTTACCACCGCGTGTGGTTTTGCAACTTTTATTATAACAGACAGTAAACTATTAACAGAGTTTGGGATCGTCGCTTCCATAAATATCTTAGGCATCTTTATACTTTCCATACTTATAATTCCAATCGTATACAGTTTTATGTACCCCCCTAAAACCAAACATCTGAAACACCTTAACAAAAAGTGGATAGATGCTTTTGTAAACTGGATGGAACACATTGTAAGAGAAAAACGGATATCTGTTTATGTGATTTCTTTGATAGCATTAATCATTAGTATAATTGGGATTTATCAAATTAAAATTTCCGGGAGTGTCATTGAAGACATGCCTAAAAACACCGGTTTTTATAAGGATATTCGCTTTTTTGATGAAGAGTTTAACGGTATAATGCCTATTGAAATTGTTATAGATACCGAAAGGAAAAAAGGGGTGCTAAAACCAGTTACGCTTAAAAAAATGAATGAATTGGGGGATGTCATTGATGAAACACCTGAATTATCAAAACCCATTTCAGTGGTGAATTTGGTCAAATATTCCAAACAGGCTTTTTATAATGGTATTCCCAAATATTATCAATTACCAACATCTCAGGAATATAACTTCATCATGGACGTTGCCAGAAAATCAGAGGGAAATGAAGGCTTAATTGAGAATTTTGTGGATAGCACAGGGCAGGTAGCCAGAATTACCACTTTCATAAAAGATGTTCCGACCGAACGAATGGAAGAAATCAAAAAATCCATGCTTGATGAAATCGAAAAGATTTTTCCTGCCGATCGCTTTAATGTATATATAACGGGAAAGGCATTACTTTTTTTGGAAGGGACCAAATATTTGGTAAAGAACCTGGTGCTTTCATTATCCCTTGCTATTGGCTTAATCGCCTTATTTATGGCGTATTTATTCCGTTCATTCAGAATGATAGTTATTTCTTTAATACCAAATCTTTTGCCATTGGCTATTACCGCAGGCATTATGGGTTTTGTTGGTGTCCCCATAAAGCCTTCAACAATATTGGTGTTCAGCATCGCTTTTGGGATTTCAGTAGATGATACGATTCATTTTCTTGCAAAATACAGGCAGGAACTGTCCGCTAACCATTGGAGAATTCAAAAATCTGTCTATGCCGCTTTACGCGAGACAGGGGTAAGCATGTTTTATACCTCTATTGTCCTTTTCTTTGGCTTTTCTGTATTTACAATTTCCAGTTTTGGAGGCACCGTTGCTTTGGGCGCTTTAGTTTCTGCAACCTTACTCTTTGCTATGTTGGCAAATTTAATTTTGCTTCCTTCACTTCTTCTATCATTAGAGCGAAGTATCGCCAATAAACAAGTCCTCAAAAAACCTCAAATTGATATTCTTCCAAAGGAGGAGTTACATAGGCGAAGAAATGAAGATTGAGTTAAAGCTTCTTTACAGGTATATTATAAAAAGTTTAGAGGCATATATTTTTACCAAAAAGTTATCTTTGCCATTCAAATTTAGAATTGGTCTCATATGAAATCGTACAGTATTAAGGAGCTGCTTCAGACTCTACCCTCAAAACAGGAGATAGAGGTAAATGGATGGGTCAGAACATTTAGAAGTAATCGATTTATTGCTCTAAATGATGGCTCAACCATTAATAATATTCAATGTGTGGTTGATTTTGAACAATTCAATGAAGACGTACTAAAGAAAATTACAACTGGTGCTGCCTTGAAAATAAAAGGAATCCTGGTAGAAAGCCTGGGCAAAGGCCAGAACGTGGAGATACAGGCCAATGAAATTTTTGTTCATGGTGATGCTGATCCCGATAGCTATCCTATTCAGCCCAAAAAACATTCCATGGAATTTTTGAGGGAACAGGCGCATTTAAGAATACGCACAAATACTTTTGCAGCTGTTATGCGTGTAAGATCTGCCCTGGCATTTGCAATTCACGCGTATTTTCAAAAAAATGGATTTTACTATTTTCATGCCCCTATAATTACCGGTTCAGATGCCGAAGGCGCAGGTGAAATGTTCAGAGTAAGTACGCTAGACCCTAAAAAACCACCGTTGACGGATAAGGGTGAGGTTAATTATAAAGAAGATTTTTTTGGCAAGGAAACAAATCTAACGGTATCGGGCCAGCTGGAAGCAGAAGCATATGCAATGGGATTGGGTAAAGTATACACTTTTGGGCCTACTTTTAGAGCTGAGAATTCTAATACTTCAAGACACCTTGCAGAGTTCTGGATGATTGAACCTGAAATGGCCTTTTATGATCTAAAGGACAATATGAATCTGGCGGAAGATTTTATTAAAAATATTATTTCTTATCTGTTGGAAAATTGCGAAGAGGATTTGGTATTCCTTGAAAAAAGACTGCTTGATGAAGACAAATCCAAACCATTGACGGAAAGAAGTGAAATGGCGCTTATAGACAGGCTGAAATTTATAGTGGACAATAAGTTTGTAAGAATCACTTATACCGAAGCAATTGAAATTTTAAAAAATAGCAAGCCCAATAAAAAGAAAAAATTCCAGTTCCCGATTGAGGAATGGGGAGCAGATTTACAAAGTGAACATGAACGATATCTGGTAGAAAAACACTTTAAATGCCCGGTTATATTATTTGATTATCCCGCTAAAATTAAGGCCTTTTATATGCGCTTGAACGAAGATGGGAAAACTGTAAGAGCAATGGATATTCTATTCCCGGGAATTGGTGAAATTGTCGGAGGCTCACAGCGCGAAGAAAGGCTGGACGTCTTAAAAGAAAAAATCACCGCCCTGGGGATTGATGAAAAAGAACTTTGGTGGTACCTTGATCTCAGGAAATTTGGCACTGCGATTCACAGTGGATTTGGACTAGGCTTTGAGCGGATGGTGCAATTTGCCACCGGAATGGGCAATATACGAGATGTAATACCTTTTCCTAGAACACCTCAAAATGCAGAGTTTTAAGACCTGAATCCTTACATCATATTAATTCTTTAACTTTATAGTCAGGAAAAGAATATAAGCTTATGCTCAAACAACACTTACAGTTTAAATTATCGCAGAAGCTATCTCCACAGCAAATTCAATTGATGAAGCTTATTCAGCTTCCCACACAGGCATTTGAGCAACGCATAAATCAGGAGCTCGAAGAGAATCCTGCATTAGAAAGTGGCAAAGATGAAAAAAGTACATTAGAAGATGATTTTAGCGACGACTATGAAGGGGAAACAGACAGTGAAACCATTGCTGCAGAGGATATTAATATTGATGATTATTTAAGTGACGATGAAGTTCCCGATTATCGTACCAGGGCGAATAATTACAGTGCGGATGATGATGAAAAGAGCGTTCCTTATGCCGCCGGGATTTCGTTTAACCAATTCTTGATTAATCAATTAAATACGGTCACCCTAAACGATCTGGAGTGGGCCATTGCTGAATTTCTGGTTGGCAGTGTTGATGAGAGTGGCTATATACGGAGGCCTGTATCTGATATAGCAGACGATTTGGCATTTACACAAAACATCCATTGCGAAGAGGAGGATATTGAAAGGGTTTTAAAAGTGGTCCAGGAATTGGATCCTCCCGGCGTTGGGGCCAGAACATTGGATGAATGCCTCATACTTCAGCTTAAACGCAAAGAGCGAACACCAAATATTAATTTGGCAATCAACATACTGGATAAATCTTTTGAACAGTTCACCAAAAAGCATTACAACAAATTGCTTCAGAAATACGATATAACCGAAGATGAACTTAAAGATGCCATATCGGAAATTGAAAAACTGAATCCCAAACCAGGCGGGTCCTATGCCGGCAGCAATAAGGTTATTGAGCATATTGTTCCGGATTTTTCCATTAAGATCGTTGAAGGGGAACTGGAATTGACCTTAAATGGAAGAAATGCCCCTGAACTTCATATTTCCAATGAGTATAGTAATATGTTAGCCGGGTATAAAAGTTCAAAGGACAAGTCAAAATCCCAAAAGGATGCAGTCATGTTCATTAAACAGAAGTTAGATTCTGCAAAGTGGTTTATTGACGCCATAAAACAGAGACAGCAAACACTCTATATCACCATGAATGCCATAATGCAATATCAAAAAGAATACTTTCTGAGTGGTGATGAACGCAAATTACGGCCAATGATTTTAAAAGACATTGCAGATGCCATACATATGGACGTGAGCACCGTATCAAGAGTGGCCAATAGCAAATACGTAGACACCCCATATGGCACCAAATTAATTAAAGAATATTTCTCCGAATCAATGAAGAACGAAGAGGGCGAGGATGTCTCTACTAAGGAAATTAAAAACATATTGGAAACTGTAATAAGTGACGAAGAAAAGAAAAAACCGCTAACAGATGATAAATTGGCTGCGCTGCTTAAAGCGAAAGGATATCCAATTGCCCGGAGAACAGTCGCCAAGTACAGAGAACAATTGGGTATCCCTGTCGCCCGTCTTAGAAAACAGATCTAATGAGGTTGTTTTTTAAGATAATTTCTTATTTATTTCATCCTATTTTTACGGCCATAGCGGGTACAATTACGTATTTTGTCATAACTCCGAAATACAGTCCTTTAGAACTACAGAGTGGTAATGTTTTACCCATTTTCATCCTTACCATAATCATACCCATCATTAGTTTTTTTATTTTGAGAAACCTTGGAGTTGTTCACTCCATATTTTTACCTAGCACAAATGAGCGTAAATATCCGTTGATTATCCAAATTTCCTTACTCCTGATGATATTGTTAAAAGTCATCCCCAATAATTATATTCTGGAAGTATATTTTTTCTTTGCCGGATTGCTTACCGCAACAATAGCCTGCCTGGTATTGATTTTTTTTAAATTTAAAACCAGTTTACATATGTTGGGCATGGGAAGTTATCTTATGTTTTTAATTGCGCTGAGCATTCATTTTGAAGTTAATATAATTATTGCCATAAGCCTTTTTACACTTTTAACCGGAATAGTGGCCACAGCAAGACTCTATCTGAATGTACATACCAGGGCCGAAGTACTTATAGGTTTCCTAATAGGTTTTGGGTCTCAATTATTGACCATTAAATTCTGGCTTTAGTAATTTATAAAATATAAAAAATAATGCCAATTCGTAAAGGTCGGAATTCAATTGGTGTTCCCTCAACGGTAGTCACATTGTCATTAAACAAATTACTTAAAGCGTAGTAGACATGCACATTAAAAGTGCTATAGCCAAAATTGAGCATAACGCCATATCTAAAATTACGGGTATCGGTATTGTAAAAAGAAATCTTTTCTGTATTGGACACAAATTTTGATCTGCTTCCTACAATATAGCCCAATTTCATACCCGCATATACCCTCCAAAATTTATAATCACTTGGTGTGGATGTTCTCCATCTAAATTCTATGGGTAATTCTATTACATGAGTGTCCAGTTTATTCCTCTTATAAGATACATCAGAATCTAGAATGGTATATTCAAAACCCGTATCTGTTTCATTAACGAACAAATTGGTATAATACGAATTATATGCATACCCGAGACCAATACCGATTCCAACATTCCTTCTACTATTCAAAGGGATATCTTTTATTATCCCCCCTTGTAAACCATAGGAAAAATTACTTTGCTTAACTCCCTCCGGTTTATTGAGTATTAAATTATAAGTTATCCCAAGATAAAATTGATCCTCGAGATACTTAAGATCTTCGACCTCCGAATTCTGTTGCGCACAAAGATTAATCGCGAAACCCAACATCAAAACCAGACAAAAATATTTCATAAGTCTTTAAAGGTAAATATTATACGAAGCCATGTGTAAAAAAAAGCGCTTCAAAATATATTTGAAGCGCTTTTTATAATTAATTTAAAGATGAAAGTTAATTCTCTATTGCAAATTTCTAAAAGCATCACCCTCATAGGTGGTATAATTAACCTTCAGAGCGTTTACCTTTCGTAACTCCAGTTTTATATCAGCTATAAGTCCCATGTTTGCCTCTTTATCCACCTTAAGTGCAGTAGTAAGAACATTCTGCAGTTCCTGAGGCTTTTTAGCTCTTTCCTGTAAAATGAAATCCCCAACTTCCGAGACATTTGCAAACTTATCATTGAGTTGTATTTTTGGTTCAGTACCAAATACCTTTTGATATTCCCGAGTTGGTTTGCCCACATAGATGTACAATACCCTATCCTTTTTTTCCAGCTTTTTAACCTCACTGGCATTTGGTAAAACATTATCGACCATTAATGAGCTATCCTTCATAACTGTAACCGTCATAAAAAAGAACAACAGCATAAAAACAATATCCGGCAATGAAGCCGTAGATACTGCGGGAAGATCCCCATCTTTTTTCTTATTAAACTTTGCCATAATTAAAACTTAACTTCTCGTTAATTGCTGGTTGATGTTTCTGCCTCAGATAATTTTTGAGGAAAAAGCTCTTGTATTTTCTGAACCTTATCTTTTAAATCTTCTCTAATGCCCGAAGGTGTTTCTGGATTCAAAAATTCCCCTTCCATATCAGTAAAATTTCTGCCAAACAAACGTTGTGCCTCTCGATTTCGAAGATCATTATAAGCTCCTACCAATTCATTTTGAACGGTTATATAGGTGCCATAACGTGTTTCACGATCATTCTTTAGAGAAATAATTGCTTTCGTAGGATTATCCGAAGAACTCGCATCTTTTTTACCTTTACAATAGTTGCAACTACCATCACCCCCATTGTCCAGAAAGGCAATCGCTCTTTCCCTTAGTTGTTTAAGATCCAACAATTCTTCTTCAACTAGCAGTTGACCGTTTTTATTGATATTAACTGTAAAAATATTTTTTTGTTTAATAACAACATCCGTATCTGGCGGCTCCATTGGCGGAAGCATCCTGTCCAATCCTGCATCTGTTTCAATAGTCGTAGTTACTAAGAAAAAGATAAGCAGTAAGAAGGCAATATCTGCCATAGATCCTGCATTAACTTCTGGTGGTCCTCCTCTTCTAGGCATAGCTTTAACGTTTTTATTTGTTTGTCATTTTTTTAATTCCTCCAAGGAGCATAGCTCCTACGGCTATAAGAACCAGGAGAAAAAACATATTGAGACCAGTCCCAATTCTCCTTATCGTTGTTTCTGAGGTACTGATACCCCTGCCGGCCATTTCTTCTATACTAACATCGGTACCACTTGCAAGAACATAAGAGATAATTACAACCACTATAAACCCGCCTAAAACCATAAGTGTTTTTTTAAGACTCGTTGGGTTGGCAAATAAATTTTTGAGTGTAAATAAAAGACTTACGGCTACTGCAATAGCCAATAGAAGGTAGGTAATGATAAACATGAAGTTCATAGCCCCACTTTCTACTGCCTCTGTAGCGGGAACATCCCTTCCTGGCAGTTGATACCATAATATCGCAGATAACGCTCCTAAAACAACCAATACTATTTTAACAATTTTATTCATAATATTTATGATTTAGTGTGCGATTTATTTTTTGTGGTCTACCAGCATATCGATCAAAGTGATCGAAGAATCTTCCATGTCGTTAACAATACTATCAATTTTAGCAATAATATAATTGTAGAAAATTTGAAGAATAATAGCCGTAATCAGACCAAAAACTGTTGTTAATAATGCAACCTGAATATCACCTGCAATTAACGACGCACTAAGGTTACCAACAGCGCTAATCTTTTGGAAGGCCTGGATCATACCAATTACCGTTCCCATGAATCCTAGCATAGGTGCAATAGCAATAAATAAAGACAACCAGGATACATTTTTCTCTAATTGTCCCATTTGAACTCCACCATATGCAATAACTGCCTTTTCAGCTGATTCAATGCTCTCTCCTGCTCTATCCAATCCTTGATAATAAATAGAAGCCACCGGCCCTTTAGTATTTCTACATACTTCTTTAGCAGCTTCAATTCCTCCAGTTGCAAGAGCATCTTCAACTTGTTGTTTCAATTTTGAGGTATTAGTGCTAGCCATATTCAAATAAATGATTCTTTCAATGGCGACAGCCAATCCTAAAATCAAACACAATAGAACAATACCCATAAAACCAGCTCCACCTTGAATAAACTGTTCTTTTAAAACCTGGGTAAAACCCTTATTTGATTCCGCTGTAACTTCATCCTGAAGCATAATTGTAGCAGTAGCCACAGTTGAAGATAAATTGGAAACTATTGCGTTCGCTTTTGCGCTTACCGTATTTGTGCTTAGAACAAATAGCCCGGCCATAGCCAGGATCGAGAATAATCTTTTCATTTCTTTCAAACTTAAATTTAGTTAGTTAATAGGGTTAAAGATAAAAAAAAAATACAATTAAAAAATTAAAACTTTTTACTATTAGAAGCACGACACTAATGAATATGCCAATTGCTTCTTAATTATAACAAAAATGCTGAATTTGACTTCAGCACAAGTCTGAAGTCGGATAACAAATTTAACATCTGTTGCAGAGAGGAAGGGATTCGAACCCTCGATACACTTGTGATGTATACACACTTTCCAGGCGTGCGCCTTCGACCACTCGGCCACCTCTCTATACTGTAATTTACAGGGCGAGCAATAAACAAAAAAAAAATTAGTTTAAAAAACTTTACCAGTTTAATTTTATGTCAATTCTCCTCTTAATGAAGTTTCAAAAATTGTTCTGAACGATTTATGTGAGACGCCACTACCCAATAAGTACATGAGTTTGGTAATTGCCGCCTCAGAAGTAATATCTCCACCATTTATTAGTTGCAATTTTTTTAGCTGTTCGCTCGTACTATATCTACCCATAATTACTGAACCTCCTGAGCATTGAGTTACATTGACAATATGTAATCCTCTCTTAATAGCTTCCCTGAGATCTGACAGTAACCAATCATCAGTAGGTGCATTACCTGCACCATATGTTTCAAAAACCAACGCCTTTAAGTCAGGGATGTTCAATATGCCCTGCAGCAATGTACGGTTAAAACCCGGAAACAGCTTAAAGATTGCCACATTGGTGTCCATAACCTTATGGACTTTTAAGTTCTTACCCTTTTTATTTTTTAAAAGATAATTATGGTTAATCTTTAAATGAACACCAGATTCTGCCAGGGCCGGGAAGTTTAATGAAGTGAAGGCCTGAAAGTGCTCCGCATTAATTTTTGTAGTTCTGTTAGCACGGTATAATTTGTATTCAAAATACAGGCAGACCTCCTGTACAACAGCCTGGTTATTTTCCTGCAAGGCGGCAATTTGAATGGACGTGATTAGGTTTTCTTTAGCATCTGTGCGAAGATCTCCAATAGGTAACTGCGAACCGGTAAAAATTACAGGTTTCGAAAGGTTCTCCAGCATATAACTCAAGGCCGATGACGAATAACTCATGGTATCACTTCCCTGAAGCACCACAAAGCCATCATACTTTGCGTAATGTTTCTCAATTATAGTAGCTATTAAAACCCAATGTGATGGGTTCATATTGGAAGAATCTATTGGCGTTTTAAATGAAACGCTTTCAATATCGCATTCCAACTGACTTAATTCGGGAATATTACTGACTAACTTATTAAAATCAAAAGCCCTTAAGGTTCCGGAAGGATAGTCTTTGATCATTCCTATGGTCCCTCCGGTATAGATTAGTAATATGGTAGGTTTTTTACTCATTTAAAAGAGTGGTGTTTTCTTGGATACGATTTTATAATTAATGTCTTTAAACAACTGCAAAAAGCACTAAACTCCAAATACATCTTTGGAATTCTGTGTCGTAATTTCGGCAATCTCTTTTTCATCCAGTCCATATAGCTGGGATAGCTTTTTTAATACCTCCAGTAAATATACACTTTCATTACGTTTTCCCCTGTAAGGTACAGGAGATAGATATGGCGAATCCGTTTCCAGAACTATATGGCTTAAGTCAATCTTATTTAAAAATCTATCGATTTTTCCATTTTTAAAAGTAACGACACCACCTATTCCCAGTTTCATATTATATTTTATGGCCTTTTTAGCCTGTTCTTCAGTACCTGTAAAACAATGAAATATACCATAAAGCTCCTTCCCCTTTTCCTCTTCGAGGACTTCAAAAATCTCATCAAAAGAATCTCTGCAATGAATTACTATGGGCAAACCATACTTTTTTGCCAAATGTATCTGGAACTTAAAGGCTTCCTGTTGTTCTGTCAAAAAAGTTTTATCCCAATAAAGGTCTATACCTATCTCACCAACAGCATAGAAGCTCCTGTTGGACAACATTCGATCAACGTGAATAAGTTCTTCTTTATAATTCTCCTTAACATGGGTAGGGTGTAAGCCCATCATCAAAAACATGTTTTTAGGGTATCGCTTTTCAAGATCCAGCATGGATTGTGTATAGGTGGAATCAATAGACGGGATAAAAAAACGTTTAATCCCATGTTCAATAGCTCTTTGGATGACCACATCTCTATCCTGATCAAAAGCTTCGCTGTATAAATGTGTATGCGTATCTGTTATAACCATAGAGCAAAAATAGAATTATCTTTGTCAAAAAAAATCCTGGATGTGCAATCTGAAAAAAGTTTTAAAAAATAAAGGATATATTAAAATCCCCCTGATTCTGAGTGGAACAAATCATTTGGAGATCACAGCCAGCATTAACGGGATTAGGGGGCGATTTATTCTGGACACAGGTGCATCCAACACCTGCGTAGGTGTTGACAAAGCGAGCTATTTTAAATTAATTTCCAAGGATTCAAAAATAAAAGCCGCAGGCGCTGGCGCTACAGATATGGAAACACTGGTTTCAGCTAAAAACGTAATTGAAATTGGCAGTTGGAAAAAAGAAAAACAAAAGATAGTGGTTTTCGATCTGGTACATGTAAATGAAGCACTCAAAGCCCATGAATCTCTGCCTGTTGACGGCATAATAGGCGCAGATATTCTAATTAAATCAAAGGCCGTGATTGATTATAAATCCGGAAATTTATTTATGAAAAATAAAAAATAATCTTCCTTTTTTGCTTCCTCCAATTTAACTACAACTCAAGCGCTTTTTCCGGGGAACCATCCATCAATAATTCCACTGGGTTTTCCAAAGCCTCTTTTACGGCAACCAGAAATCCTACAGATTCTCTTCCATCAATAATTCTATGATCATATGAAAGGGCGACATACATTATGGGCGCTATAACTATAGCCCCTTCCTTTACAATGGGTCTTTCCACAATATTGTGCATCCCGAGGATTCCGCTTTGTGGTGGGTTTATTATTGGTGTTGATAACATTGATCCAAAAACCCCACCATTTGAAATGGTAAAAGTGCCTCCGGTCATTTCGTCTACAGTAATCTGGCCATCACGGGCTCTTAGCGCAAGGCGCTTCACTTCTGCCTCAACACCCCTGAAGGTAAGATTTTCAGCATTTCTGATAACAGGCACCATAAGACCCTTTGGACCCGAAACGGCGATGCTTATATCACAAAAATCAAAAGAGAGCATCTCCTTACCGTCAATCATCGAATTAACAGAAGGGAACATTTCAAGTGCACGTATTACCGCTTTGGTGAAAAATGACATGAACCCAAGACTGACGTCATGCTTATCTTTAAATAGATCTTTATATTGTTTTCTCAAAGCAAAAACTGCAGACATGTCTACTTCATTAAAAGTAGTAAGCATTGCGGTTTCGTTTTTGGCAGCAACGAGGCGTTCTGCCACTTTACGCCTCAGCATTGAAAGTTTAGTCCGATGTTCTCCACGACTCCCGCCGGTAGGGCTCCCCATGGAAGGTACTGATTTCACTGCATCTTCCTTGGTAATTCTGCCATCCTTTCCGGTCCCGATTAACCCGGTTGGATCTATTCCTTTCTCGTCAAGTATTTTTCTTGCAGCAGGTGAAGGCACTCCTTTGGCGTAAGTTTCTTTTGCAACTTCTTTCCTGGAAGGTTCTTCCTTCACAATAGCTGCATTGGTTTTATCTTCTGTTTTTATCTCAGTTTTTGCCGCGCTATCTTTTGGTTTTTCCGCACTGGTGTCTATCAGACACACAACTTCTCCTACCGCTACAGCATCACCTTCTGAAGCTTTCAAAGTAATTATTCCACTTTCTTCAGCCGGCAGCTCAAGAGTTGCTTTATCTGAATCTACCTCGGCAATTGCCTGGTCCTTTTCCACATAATCTCCATCGCTTACTAACCATGCTGCTATTTCCACTTCGGTTATGGATTCTCCCGGTGAGGGAACTTTCATTTCTAAAATCATGCCTTATTCATTTATTAAGTATTGTCTAATCATTACGAACAAAATCTTCTTTAACAGGGAGATAATCCACACGAATTTCTCCATTGACCTCAATACGGTCAAAATACAACTGGGCACCAATAGCTTCCTCCATTTCCAGGGTATTCTGAAGGCTTAAATGCAAGTGTGGTTCCGTAGAATTCCCGGAATTTCCACATTTTGCCAACAAATCGCCCTGACCTACATCCTGCCCTTCTTCTACTTCAATAGAGTTTTCCATTAAATGGGCCATTAAAATAAATTCGTCCTGGTCTGTTTGCAAAACTATGGTATTTCCTGTGAGTTGCTCTGGATTGGTTTGTCCTGGAATATTGTCTGGTACCCCATCAATAATTTTTACTACACGACCATTACAGGGAGCTATAATTTCTTCTCCAAAGGCATAATAGTTCTCTTTTAGCAACGGGTCCCCCTCATGGGAAGCTCCTTCCCTCACCTTTAGCAAGTCGTAGGCATACTGTTGGCTCACTTCTTTTACATGGTAGTTTTGTGTTTCATTCAGACCTCCCCAATATACAAACCATTCTCCTATGACCGGCAAGATCATAGGTGTAGAATTTCTTTTTAAAATAGGTGCCCCCAAAGGTTTAGGGGGGGAGATAAATAATCCATTAATTTTATTTTGGGAATTTAAGGATAGCATGATATCTGCAACCGATTTGTCAAAAACCACCCTATAGATATGGGCCCCTTCTCTGAAGGTATAAAACTCCATAGATTTTATATCCCCTGTTAATCGGTTTACATTTTCCTTGAAGAAATTTCTAGTTTCCATCCGGGTGAAAGTTTTTTTCATTCCGTCATCATACAATTCATAAATCCCATCATAATCACCATTGTTGAATAATTCCGTGAATACAGAGACCAGCCTGGCATAATTGGGCTGTTCCTCCTGCGGAAAGGTTTCCATCGAAATTAAAAACAATAAAAGGAATAATGATCTCATTATTTCTTGTATTGGCTTTTAGATACCTGTTTGGTCATATTGTCTTTCTCCTTATCAAAGACGTAATCTATAACCTGTTGTTGTCGTAATCTCGATCGGACAGCGCTACCCGCTGCAGGTGAAGCATAAAAGCGTCTTGAAGCTACGCGAAATTTCTGAGCCTTGCTATAATGTGTAAACATATGACTCCAGGCTCCCATATTTCTGGGTTCTTCCTGTGCCCAAACCCAGTCATCAGCATTTTTATACTTATTAATTATGGCAGTCATTTTTTGCTCAGGCACCGGAAATAATTGCTCTACCCTTACCAAAGCAACATCATCCCGTTTATTCTCTTCTTTAAATGCCAGCAGGTCATAATAGAATTTTCCGGTACAAAAGACCAGGCTCTTAACCTTATTAATTTCAGCGCTTGTATCATCAATAACTTCCTGAAAACCGCCGCTGGAAAATTCTTCTACAGCAGAAACCGCTTTTGGGTGACGCAACAAACTTTTAGGCGTGAATACAATTAAAGGTTTTCTGAAATTGGCTTTCATTTGTCTCCTGAGCAAATGGAATATGTTTGCCGGGGTTGTGCAATCCGCAACATACATATTGTCTCTTGCGCATAATTGGAGATACCTTTCCATTCTCGCCGATGAGTGTTCCGCACCCTGACCTTCGTATCCGTGCGGCAAGAGCAATACCAATCCGTTCTGTAATTTCCATTTATCCTCTGCCGCAGATATATATTGATCGATCATGATCTGAGCCCCGTTACTAAAGTCGCCAAATTGTGCTTCCCATATAGTTAAGGTATTTGGACTCGCCATCGCATATCCATAATCAAACCCTACCACCCCATATTCTGATAATAGAGAATTGTATATCTGAAATCTTCCCTGATTATCGCCAAGGTTATTTAATAACATTATCTCTTCTTCACTTTCTTCTACTTTCATCACCGCATGGCGATGTGAAAAAGTTCCTCTTTCTACATCCTGTCCGGACATCCTAACATCAAAACCCTCTTCTAAAAGAGTTCCATAAGCCAGTAATTCGCCCATGGCCCAATCAAGTTTATCTGTTTCGAAGAACATTTTTTCGCGATCCCCTACAAGTTTTTCAACTTTGCGCAGAAATTTCTTATCCTTCGGAAGCTGAGTAATCACTTTGGCAATTGCTGTTAGTTTTTTCTTGTCATATGAAGTGTCTATGGCATCCAACATTTCCCATTCACGTACATTTTGAAAGCCACTCCACTCATCCGCCATAAAAGGGGTAATAATGGTTTTATCTTCTTTTCTTGAATCTTCCAATTCTTCTTCTAAACTGGCTTTGTATTCCAGTTCCAATTTATCTACAAAATCCGCTTCAATAATTCCCTGGGAGATTAATTCTTCAGCATAGATATCCCTCGGGTTTTTATGTTTGGCTATGGCTTTATACAATTTAGGTTGTGTAAAACGTGGTTCGTCCCCTTCGTTATGTCCATACTTTCTATACCCCAATAAGTCAATAAAAACATCCCTTTGAAAGCGCATTCTATATTCCAGGGCAAAAAGGGAGGCGTGAACCACTGCTTCTACATCATCTGCGTTCACATGTAAAACAGGGCTTAAGGTAACTTTGCCTACATCGGTACAATAAGTGGAAGATCTCCCGTCGAGGTAATTAGTAGTAAAACCAATTTGGTTGTTTACCACAATATGAATGGTGCCATTGGTTTTATAACCATCCAATTCTGCCATCTGCACTACTTCATAGACTATTCCCTGGCCTGCAATGGCAGCATCTCCATGAACTACAATAGGCAGTACCTTAGAGAAATCTTCAGGATAATGTCTGTCTTGTTTTGCCCGGGTTATACCTTCCACCACAGCACCTACGGTTTCCAAATGGGAGGGGTTAGGAGCAATATTCATATTAATCTTGTTGCCATTAACGGCCAGACGCTCTGAGGTCCATCCCAAATGATATTTTACATCCCCATCAAAGATTTCCTCCTCATAGTCCTTTCCATCAAACTCACTAAAAATATCTTTTGCAGATTTTCCAAAAATATTGGTCAATACATTTAGCCTTCCCCTATGGGCCATGCCCATTACAAATTGCCTTACACCCATTTCAGCCGCTCTTTCGACAACTGCGTCTATTGCCGGGATAAGTGATTCATTTCCTTCAAGTGAAAACCTTTTTTGACCCACATATTTTGTATGCAGGAATCCTTCAAAAGATACTGCCTGATTAAGTTTTCTCAGTATATGTTTCTTTCGGTCACTATCAAAATTTGGGTGATTGTCATTCACGTTTAGCCTGTCCTGTATCCATTGAACCCGTTCAGGGCTTCTTATATACATGTATTCAACACCAATAGCATCGCAATAAATACTTTGCAAATGCCGAATGATATCACGTAATTCTATAGGACCCAATCCAATCACCTCCCCGGCATTAAATATGGTATCCAGGTCGCTTTGCGACAGGCCAAAATTTTCAATATCAAGTGTAGGCGTATATTTTCGTCTTTCTCTGACAGGGTTTGTTTTGGTAAACAAATGCCCCCTACTACGATAGGCATCAATTAATTTCACCACCTGAAATTCTTTATATAGCACCTCAGGTATTGGCATGGGCTGACCTTCAACAAGCACGGATAACCCATTATGCCCGTCAACTCCAACTTCATCAAGGGCACTTTCCATTCCGAAATCAAATCCCTGGAAAAAAGCACGCCAGCTTGGTTCTACACTATCAGGATTTGTAAGATACCTGTCATATAACTCTGCGAAAAAAGAAGTATGCGCCGTATTTAAAAAGGAATATTTATCCATGAACGCGAATCAGTATGTTATAAAAAATAAGGTCAAAAATACAATAATTAATAGTTTTCGATATTATATAGGGGTATATTAATTAAAAATCATAGTCTATGTCTTTGAATATTACATCCCGATATAAATATTTTATTTTAATAGTGGTTTTCTTCTCCATTAGTTTGGCCTGTTTTGCTCAAGGGCCAAAGCCTCAGAGTGATTTTTGGAGAAATGTAAGATATGGAGGGGCATTAGGCCTGGGTTTCGGGAATAATAGCTTTAATATTGCTGTTTCTCCCAGTGCCATCTATCAGGTAAGTGAGAACTTTGCAACCGGTTTAGGCCTGAACTTTGAATATTCAAAATTCGGGGATTCTGAATTCACCGCATACGGAGGAAGTATTTTAAACTTTTATAATCCTATCAGTGCCATTCAATTATCTGCGGTGCTTCAACAATTAAGAGTAAGCACCAATTATAGTTCGGCTTCCCCGTTCTTGGATGAAAACTACTGGAGCACAGCCCTTTTCCTGGGAGTTGGATATAGTACCAGGAATGTTACTTTTGGCATCCAATATGATGTGTTACATAATGACAGAAGTATATACGCTGATCCCTGGGCACCTTTTATAAGGGTCTATTTTTAACTGAATATTCCTTGTTAATACTACTTATATTTTTGTCTGTACCATACTTTTTGCCATATCCTTTTCAAAATCAGGAAGGTATAGTGTTCACTGATATTTTGCTTGTCGGTATCTATAATAACCCTTGCCTTTTTTTCAGCAACATCCACTATATAGAGAAGATTCAAAAAATCTGAAAACTTTTCCTCAATGAGGAAATGAATGTTTTTTTGCAGTAAATATTTGAGTTCATTTGGATTACTGTCAGTAGGCAAATCAAATGACAAATTTGCCAGACTAAAATCCTTTTTTAATTGGAGTACAAGTTCTTTATAGAGTTGGTGCGAATTGGCATACCCTATTAATTCTTCACTTTTTTTAAACTCAGGTATCATAAAAAAACTGAATACTTCATATTTAATCTAATTTTTGGACTAGACTACTCCATCCATCATAACAAAAGCCAATTTCTCCAGGGTTTTTTTATTACGTGAATTTTAAATATTTAATTTCTTATTTTTTGTTCCCATTCCCAGGCAGATTTCATGGCCTGATCCAAAGTAGATTCTGCCTTCCATCCTAAAATTTCATTGGCTTTCCTGGTATCCGCAAATGCGGAGATTATATCACCAGCCCTCCTATCTACAATTGTATAGTTCAATTTATTTCCTGAAACCCTTTCAAAACTCCTGATAACTTCAAGAACTGAACTACCTGCACCGGTACCCACATTGAACACTTCATAATTCTGTGAATTCTTTCCCTCCAGAAGGCGTTCTAAAGCGACTACATGGGCCTTTGCCAAATCAACCACATGAATATAATCCCTTATACAGGTACCATCTGGTGTCGGATAATCATCGCCAAAAACTGAGAGTTGTTCTCTTAAACCGGCACCTGTTTGCGTAATAAAAGGAACCAGATTCTGCGGAATACCAATGGGTAATTCTCCTATCTCCGCACTCGGATGTGCACCCATGGGATTAAAATACCTAAGGGCTATTGCCTGTAGTT
>Ga0316195_10000088_pt1 | contig 28253 bp, 26 predicted proteins | sample Phised1_MG_FD_204937 | JGI IMG/M metagenome (GOLD analysis project Ga0316195, IMG submission 204937) | Coastal sediment microbial communities from Maine, United States - Phippsburg sediment 1 | ecosystem: Environmental > Aquatic > Marine > Coastal > Sediment | place: USA: Maine | collected...
AGCAGGCGCGCCGAGTCCTCAACGTGCCTCGGGACATATCCCGAGTTGTCGATGACAGCATCCCATTTGCGATCCTTCAGGCCCTCCAGCCCATTATCACGATCACCCTTAATCGTCTCGAGATCGGGGAATGACGTGTTGTTCGACTTGCCGCGATTAAACAGGGTCACCGAGTGGCCGCGGCGCAACGCTTCGCGCACCATGTGCGGCCCGATGAAACCTGTACCACCCAGGATCAGAATATTGAGCGGTCGCCCTTGCCCGGCTTCTTTGCCATCGGCACGGCTCGCCAATGGCAGTCCTGTTGCCGCTGCGGCTGCACCGATAGCACCCGCCTTGATGAACTCACGTCTACTGCTCGCCATACCCTGCTCTCCGTCCCAGGCTCAGGACGGCAGTCTAGCCTATCGGTGCAGGCAGCTCTAATCAGGGGTCGAGCGGCATGATCATCACAGGGCTAAACCCAATACCGTACCCCGCATCAACCGCGACCACTGTATCCCTTATAGGCACGTTGTTCGCCGCCATGACCGAGAAAGGTGCCTTCGGGTTTTCACCATGCAACGCTTGCACATAAGGCGCAACGCTACTGCCGCTCATGACGCGACCGTTAACGTTAAACACGCCGGCGGACTCGATCGTCACAACAATCGCAGCGACGGCATCATCCGGAACAGTCAGGCCCGCAGGCAGTGTGATCGGGATACCCTCTTCCCGAACAAACGAAGCGACAACGATAAAGAAAATCAACATGATGAAGACCACGTCGAGCATGGGTGACAAATTGATGTCAGTTCGGTCTTCGGGAAATACGGCATGGAATCGACTCATCACAAACTCCCGTTGTGAGGATTCCCGCCTGCTTATCACGCACCGACCGGTGCGTCAGTCTCTATACTAGCACGTACCTAGCGATAGCGACCCTGCAACTTCTGCAATTCGTCGTTGCCAGGATGCAGTCCTTCATAGGGCAACTGTGAAAGCGGCGTGTCAATATTCTGCATCAGTTCGTGCATCTCCGCACGATCCTCATTGACGTACAACAGTCCGGTCGTGATCTCTCCCGCATTGAAGCGCTCGCGAAGATGCCTGAAAGCCTCCGCACGACTGGTCGGATCGTAGTCACGATCGACCTTGCGCAGAACGATCGTATCGCCACCGTGCAGATGAATCGGCAGCGCTTCTCCCTCGTTGTAAGATGCTTTGATCTCTTCGGTGGGATGAATGTAGTCAATATTGGCCACATGGCGATAGAACTCGCGCGTGTGCGCGTAGCTCTTGGTCGACCCCTCATGGTCGTTGAAGGTCACGCAAGGACTGATGATATCGACCAACGAGAACCCGGAATGCATGATGGCGCCCTTGATAAGAGGAATCAGCTGTTCCTTGTCACCCGAAAAACTGCGAGCGATATAGGTGGCGCCAAGCGCCAGCGCAGTGCTCGCCGGGTCGATCGGCTCCTGCTGATTGGGCAAACCTTTTTTGGGTTTGCTGCCAATGTCCGCGGATGCAGAGAACTGGCCCTTTGTCAGCCCGTAAACGCCATTGTTCTCAATCAAGTAACACATGTTCAGATTACGCCGGATCGCATGCACGAACTGGCCAACGCCGATGGACAACGAATCGCCATCGCCCGAGACGCCGATATACGTCATGTCGCGATTAGCCGCATTCGCGCCGGTCGTAACAGAAGGCATGCGACCGTGTACGGAGTTAAAGCCATGCGCCTGGCTCACAAAATAGGCTGGCGTTTTTGATGAGCAGCCAATACCACTCATCTTGGCCAGCATGTGGGGCTTGATGTCGAGTTCAAACACGGCCTGGATAAGCGCCGCCGTCACCGAGTCGTGGCCGCAACCCGCACACAACGTGGAAACTGCGCCTTCGTAGTCGCGCGTCGTCAGGCCAAGCTTGTTCTTCGGCAGACTCGGGTGTGAGATTTTAGGCTTGGCAATATAGGTCACAGTATCATCCTGTTCAGGCTGCTCGCCCTTTGGCTATTTCTTCGAGCACCCCATCAACGACAAAACCGGGGTTAATCGGCATGCCATCGTAGTGCAACAGCGACACGAGTTTTCTCTGGTCTGCGTCAATGTCCGTGATCAGCAGCGTACGCAATTGCGCATCGCGGTTCTGCTCGACAACATAGACGACGTCGTGCTGCTCGATAAACTCCCGCACAGAGTCAGTGAAAGGGAACGCCCTCACACGGCAGTAATTAAGGCCAACGTTTTGTCCTTTGAGCCGATCCAGCGCTTCCTTGCAGGCACCATCACAACTGCCGAGCGTAAGAATTGCGGCCTTGTTGAATTTGGAATAGCGGATTTCGGCATCCGGCACCATGGTACGCGCAGTCTCCCACTTGACGAGCAGGCGATCGACGACATCCTGGTACTCCGCTGAATCTTCTGTATACGCGCCCAACTTGGTATGACCTGAGCCGCGCGTAAAGTAGGCGCCCTTGGGATGAACCCCGGGCAAGGTCCGATAAGTGATGCCGTCACCATCGACGTCAAGGTAACGGTAGAACTTCTCCATTTTCTCAAGATCCTCGGCGTCATACACTTTGCCGCGATCAGGAACATAAGAATCGTCCCATTCAAGCTCCGGGACCATCCAGTCATTCATGCCGATATCGAGATCCGTAAGGACCATTACCGGTGTCTGCAGGCGTTCCGCAAGATCAAATGCCTGTGGTGACATGTAGAAGCACTCGGCCGGGTCCGCCGGGAACAGCAACACATGCTTCGTGTCGCCATGCGAAGCATACGCGCAACTCAGAAGGTCGCATTGCTGCGTACGGGTCGGCATACCCGTCGACGGACCGGTACGCTGCACATCGAACAGCACGGCAGGAATTTCCGCGTAGTACGCGAACCCGATGAACTCGCTCATCAGAGAGATGCCCGGCCCGCTCGTGGGTGTAAATGACCTCGCGCCGTTCCAGCTGGCCCCTAGCACCATGCCGATGGCAGCAAGCTCGTCTTCTGCCTGGATGATGCAGTAGGTGCGCTTGCCGGTTTCCGGATCCACGCGGTAGCGCCCGCAGAACGTGCGGAACGCGTCCATAAGCGAAGTCGACGGCGTAATCGGATACCACGCACCGACCGTCGCACCGGCATACATACACCCCAGCCCCGCGGCGGTATTGCCATCGATAACGATATTGCCTTTGGTCGCGTCCATTTTTTCGACGTGCGCCGGTAACGGGCACGGGAAGCTCTTCGACGTGTAGTCGTAACCCAGGTTAATCGCTTCCATATTCGACGCGATGAGGTGCTGCTTGGCGGCGAAGGTCTCTTCCAGCAGACCCTTGATGATATCGAGATCCAGTTGGAGCAGCGCCGCGATCGCCCCGACGTACGCAATGTTCTTCATCAGGATGCGTGCACGAGCGCCGTCGAAATGCTCATTACACATCTTCGACAACGGGATTCCGATAATTGTAATGTCGTCACGATTCAGCAGGCTGTTACGCGGCCAGGTTGAGTCGTAGACCAGGCAACCACCTGGCTCCACCTCGGCAAGATCGCGCGCATACGTCTGCGCGTTCATGGCCACCATGATATCGACCCGGTCAGAACGACAGCTGTAACCGTCACCCGTAACACGAATCTCATACCAGGTTGGCAAGCCCTGGATATTGGAGGGGAAGTAATTCTTGCCCACAACGGGCACGCCCATCCGGAATATGGCCTTGCGCAGCAAGCCGTTGGCGCTCGCCGAACCGGTGCCATTGACCGTGGCAATTTTGATGACGACGTCGTTAATTGATGCCACGGGAATCCTCTACTTCGCTGCTCCGCCTGCGGCGGTTTGCGGCTGGTCGGATGCAGCCTCATCGGCGGCGTAGGGAATGAGTATTAGTGATTTTTGCATGTCCCAGGCACCGGTCGGGCAACGTTCGGCGCACAATCCGCAATGCACGCAAATGTCTTCGTCCTTGACCATAACGCGTGCCGTGTGAGGCAAGGCGCCGGAAACATACAGGGCCTGGTCGGGGTTCAGCGCCGGGCTCTTGAGGCGTGCCCGAATTTCTTCTTCCTCACCGTTCGGCGTGATCGTCAGGCAATTGACCGGGCAGATATCGAGACAGGCGTCGCACTCAATACACAGGTTTTCTGTAAAGACCGTCTGGATGTCGCAATTAAGGCAGCGCTCGACTTCCTCTACTGCCTGTTCGGCAGTGAAACCAAGCTCTACCTCGATGTTCAGTTTCTTGAAGCGCTCTTTCAGCCCGACGTGCGGCACCAGTTGGCGCGACACACCGTCGTAGTCGTTTGAGTAGCTCCATTCATGCATGCCCATCTTCTGGGTTGACAGGTTGAGACCCATGGGCAAACGATCGTGCAGATCTTCGCCCTGACAATACTTGTGCATCGAGATGGCGGCCTGGTGGCCGTGCTCTACCGCCCAGATGATGTTCTTGGGACCAAACGCCGAATCGCCACCGAAGAAGATACCGTCGCGAGTACACATCATCGTGGTCTCATCGACAACCGGGCAGTCCCATTTATCGAACTCGATGCCCAAATCGCGCTCAATCCACGGAAACGCGTTGTCCTGCCCAATGGCCAGTACGACATCATCGCAGGGAATAACAACCTCGCCCGTCGACGTACCACGGTCGATGCGCCCATTCTCCTCGATGTTGTATTCCATCAGGTCAAACCTCATGCCGACGAGCTTGCCGTCCTCGTAGACGAATTCTTTCGGCGAGTGATTGACCAGGATTTGGACATTTTCTTCCTCGGCATCTTCGAGTTCCCACTCCGATGCCTTGAAAAACCCACGTGGCTTGCGCGCCATCACCTTCACGTCATCGGCGCCAAGCCGGAGCGAGGTACGACAACAATCCATCGCCGTGTTGCCAACACCAATGATCAGGACCTTTTTCCCGATCTCCTTGATGTGTTCAAACGCAACCGACTCCAGCCACTCAATGCCAATATGGATTCGGTCGGAGTCATAACGGCCAGGAATTTCGAGGTTTTTGCCTTTCGGTGCGCCTGTGCCAACAAATACAGCGTCGAAACCCTCATCGAGCAGGTCTTTCATACTATTGATACGGTGACCAAGCTTCAGGTCCACACCCATGTCGAGGATATAGCCGATCTCTTCGTCGAGCACCGCCGGCGGCAGGCGAAAAGACGGAATGTTCGTCCGCATCAGGCCGCCCGTAGTATCCAGCGCCTCAAAGATCGTCACTTCGTAACCCATCGGAGCCAGGTCGTTGGCAACAGTCAGTGATGCACAGCCGGCTCCGAGCAATGCAACCTTCTTGCCGTTGGTCTTTTCCGGGGCCTTGGGAAGTCGCTCGGTAATGTCATCACGATGATCGGCAGCGACGCGCTTGAGGCGACAGATCGCCACCGGCTTGTCTTCAACTCGACCACGACGGCAAGCGGGTTCGCAGGGACGATCGCATACTCGCCCGAGAATGCCGGGGAAGACGTTGGACTTACGGTTCTCCATATATGCATCGCTGAACCGCCCCTGGGCGATCATACGAATATACGAAGGAACGTCGGTATGTGCCGGACAGCCCCACTGGCAGTCAACAACTTTGTGAAAGTAATCGGGGTTAGATGTATCTGTCGGCTTCATTTGCTGGCGCTAGCATAACGGGATCACCCAGAAAGTAAACAGTTCTGCCAAGACTACCGGGCTTGACCAAAGTCGAGTCGGCGTCCGGCAACTCCGTCACCCTCCACCAGCGCATCGACGTCCCGGGTCTCGCCTTTATTGGCGTGTCGTGCATTGTTGATCAGGAGCCTCTTCATGCGCGTATTATGAGAGGGCATCGAGGCGATTACCACCTCGGCACTACTCGCCGGGCCAGAGCGCTTTGCGGATCCACTGCTGGTATGCGATAAGAGCCGAATGAACACGATCGATTACCTGGACCTGATTCGGCGCGCGCGCGTGTATGACGTCGCCGATAAGACGCCACTGGATCTGGCAACCAACCTCTCAAAGCGCATTGGCAATCGCGTACTGATGAAGCGCGAGGACCTGCAGCCCGTGTTCTCGTTCAAGCTGCGCGGGGCATACAACAAAATCGCCGGGCTTTCCGATGCCGACCTCAGTCGGGGCGTCATCTGCAGTTCTGCCGGCAATCATGCGCAGGGGGTGGCGCTCGCAGCGAAACGCAAGGGTATCCGCGCTGTAATCGTCATGCCGGTGACCACTCCGGCGATCAAGACCGAGGCCGTCGCGGCACTGGGTGGAGAGGTTATGTTGCATGGCGATACTTACGACGACGCCTATGCGCGTGCGTGCGAACTCGCCGCGGAGGAAGGCCTCGTATTTATCCACCCGTTTGATGATCCGGACGTGATCGCAGGCCAGGGCACTATCGGCAAGGAAATTCTCGATCAGGCTGACGAGAAGATTGATGTACTCTTCGTGCCGGTCGGTGGTGGCGGCCTGATCGCGGGAATCGCCGCCTGGGTTAAGCAGATGCAGCCGGATATTCACATCATCGGCGTCGAGCCCGACGATTCGGCAGCAATGCAGGCATCGCTGGCTGCTGGTCATCCCGTTACGCTCGACCATGTGGGCATATTTGCGGATGGTGTTGCAGTTCGCCGCGTGGGCGACGAGACGTTTCGACTGTGTCAGCAATTCGTCGACGAATTCATCACCGTCGAGACCGACCAGATTTGTGCCGCTATCCGGGATATCTTTGAGGACACGCGCTCAATCGTCGAGCCTGCTGGCGGCCTGGCCGTCGCGGCGGCCAAAAAATACGCGGCCGCGAACCATCTCAGTGGGAAGACACTGGTGACGATCAGCTGCGGCGCCAATGTCAACTTCGATCGCCTGCGCCATATAGCAGAGCGTGCTGCAGTGGGCGAGCAAACAGAAATGCTCCTGGCTGCCGAGATACCGGAACGGCCGGGCAGTTTCCGCCGCTTCTGCGAAGCAGTCGGTCGCCGCAGCATTACCGAGTTCAATTATCGCTACGCCGACGATCGCAAGGCGCATATCTTCGCGGGCATTCAACTGCGAAATGGCATGCAGGAACGTGTCGAACTGCTGGCCAGCCTACGCGACGAGGGTTTCCCGGTTGAGGACCTGAGCGACAATGAAATGGCAAAGCTGCACGTACGGCATATGGTCGGTGGGCGGTCAGCGGGTATTCGCAATGAACGCCTGTTCCGATTCGAGTTCCCTGAGCGGCCGGGCGCCCTGCTCGACTTTCTTGACGCGATCGGTACGGACTGGAACATCAGCCTGTTTCACTACCGCAATCACGGCTCGGACTATGGCCGCATTCTGGCTGGCATCGATGTGCCGCAGGATGAGACTGATGAACTCGAAGCCCATCTCGGGGAACTCGGCTACACCCACTGGGAAGAAAGCGACAACCCCGCGTACAGGATGTTTCTGAGCTAGCGGGTACTATTTGGGCCTTTTTCCTGCTGGCTGCAACCTTTTGCCGCGGCGGCGCATCGAATAGATAGAGTGTTAAAAGCGCAAGCAGGTGACTCGACGTAACAAACTGAAAACCCCTTATGCTGTTTGTTTCGTATTATTCGGCGGTGGCTTTTGTCACCGCCTTTTTTTGCTCACCACATCTGCCGCATCCGCTCGGCTACATCAATCTGCTTGTCCGAGCGCACCCTGAACGAACTGCCTTCGTTCTCCGGCCTTCCCGCAAAGCGATTCTCCATCGTTCCCAGCAAACGATCCGACATGAAGCGGCTGCGAGCGCCATAAACATGGCGATCGCCATCACGGCGTTGTTGCGTGACATGGAAACGCAGCGGTGACACCAGCGACAACGACTGCTTCGCGCGCGTCATCGCCACATACAGGAGCCGACGTTCTTCCTCGATCATTTCGGGCTTTCCCGTCGCAAATTCAGACGGAAAATTGCCGTCAGTAACATTGAGGACAAATACCGACTCCCACTCCTGACCTTTGGCCGAATGCACGGTCGACAGGATCAGGTAGTCCTCATCGAGCAAGGGATCCCCCGCAAGGTCACCTGCAGCACTGGGTGGGTCGAGGGTCAGTTCGGTCAGGAAGCGCTCACGCGTCGGGTAGCGCCCCGATATCTGTTCCAGTTGTTCGAGGTCAGCTTCGCGGGTATCGAGTGCATCGTACATGCGTTCGAGATGCGGCTGATACCAGCGCCTGACCTGGGACAATTGTGACTGCCACCCTCGATCATCAAATTCGGCATCTGACAGCGATGCAAGTAACTCGCAGAAAGCCGGCCAGTCCCGCGACGCTGCGGCCGGTGGTCGAAAGTCACGCAGCGCACCGAGAAAATGATCGTTGATGGCCAGGTGCTCGAAACACCGGGAGGCCGTTGCGGGCCCCATTCCCGGCAGCAACTTCAGCACACGAAATGCCGCAACCTCGTTCTTTGGATTCTCCGCCCATTTCAAGACCGACAGCAGATCCTTGACATGCGCTGCTTCAAGAAACTTGAGCCCGCCATATTTTACGTAGGGAATGTTGCGCCGCACGAGCTCAAGTTCGAGCCGGTCACTATGATGCGAACCGCGGAACAGTACTGCCTGGTCCTTAAGCTGCATGCCAAGCTCGCGATTGGCAAGGATCGACGTCACGACGTACTCAGCTTCGGCGTCGCCATCTTCAACGGTAACGTAACGGGGCCTGCCCCCGTCCTTGCGCTCGGAGAACAGGTTTTTGCGGTACTGGCGTTCGCTTTCGGCGATCAGGCAATTGGCTGAGTCCAGGATCGGCTGCGTCGAACGGTAATTCTGCTCCAGCGTAATGACCTGAGCGGACGGCATGTATTGGTCGGGGAACCCCAGGATATTCTCGACTTCAGCGGCACGAAACGAATAGATCGACTGCGCGTCATCGCCGACAACAGTGACACCCTGTCCATCCGGCTTCAGCGCATTCAGGATCTGTGCCTGCACAAGATTCGTGTCCTGGTATTCGTCGACCAGCACATGATCAAACCAGGCACCGATCTCCCCGGCGAACTCTGGCTCAGCAACAAGATGGCCCCAGTAGAGCAATAAATCATCGTAGTCGAGCGATTGGCTCTGCTGCTTGCGCAACACATAGCCCCGGAACAGCTCACTGAGCTCGTCCTTCCAGTCCGAACACCACGGGTAGCTCAGGTCCAGCGTTTCGGCGAGGGGCTTTTGCGTGTTTACGCAGCGTGAGTAGATCGCGAGGCACGTATCCTTCTTGGGAAAGCGGCGCGACGTTCGAGTCAGCTTTAGTTCGTGGCGCACCACATCCATCATGTCTGCGGCATCGCCACGGTCCAGTACGGAGAAACCCGGATCGAGGGCCAGGTTGTGTGCAAAGCGGCGCAACAGGCGATTGCCGATTGAATGGAACGTGCCCGACCACGGCAAACCGCCCGAGGGCAGCGGTGCCGCATCACGCGATGAGGCGCGAACGATATTTTCAACGCGCCTCGTCATCTCCTGCGCCGCACGGCGTGTGAATGTCAGTAGCAGGATCCGCTCCGGGCTCACACCTTCAAGCAGCAGATGCGCAACGCGATGTGCCAGCGTCATCGTCTTGCCTGTACCCGCGCCCGCGATTACGAGCAAGGGCCCTGCCCTGAAGCCACCGGCATCGCGCCGCTCGCCGTATTCAGCGGCAAGCCGCTGCGCCGGGTTCAGAGACCCCAGATGGTCAAACTCCTGCTCCACCGACGCCTGCATGAGACACCCCTGCAAAAGTCTGTATTTTTATACAGTACTGGATGTATTTACAAGTGCTTACTGAAGAATGCCTCCATGGCTGGCGCCAGGATGCATGCGCACTACGCTTTTGCACCTGAGGTCGTGTATAAAAGTGATGAAATTCAACCATGACGCTGCTGCGGATCCAAAGAATCACTGAATGACCTTCGAAATCGCACTGGTACTCGGCATCCTCGCAATTTCGCTGGTCCTTTTCATCAGCGAAGTCATTCGCATGGACGTCGTGGCGCTGCTTGTGCTCGGCGCCCTTGCCGTAACGGGGCTCGTCGACTCCAACCAGGCTTTTGCCGGCTTCAGCAACAGTGCGGTTATCACTGTCTGGGCGATGTTCATCCTCAGCGAGGGTCTGACCCGGACCGGCATCGCCGATATCATCGGCCGCCAGGTCATGCGACTCGCGGGCCGCCGCGAAGTCGCGATGATCACTGTCATCATGATTACGGGTGCCGTGTTATCTGCGTTCATGAATAACATCGGCGTCGCAGCACTGATGTTGCCGGTTGTCGTCGAGGTCGCGCGTCGTACCCGTATTGCTCCGTCGAGGCTCCTTATGCCGTTGGCTTACTCGACCCTGCTCGGCGGCCTGATGACCCTGATCGGTACACCCCCCAACCTTCTCATCAGCGAATCGATGGTCCTGAATGGCTACGAACCTTTCGAACTGTTCGACTTCACACCTCTCGGTGGCGCTGTGATGGTCGTCGGTGTCGCGTTCGTCGCACTGGCCGGACGCTTTATGCTGCCGAAAACACGTGCTGCGAGGGATAAACATGTCAGTCAGCGCAGCCTGCGCTCGCGCTACAAGCTGCAGGAACGCACATTCATGCTGCGCGTTCCGACCGATTCGATATTGGTTGGCAAGACGCTTGCCGAAAGTCGCATCGGGGCATCGACGGGCCTCATCATTCTCTCCTTGTTTCGCAATGGACGAAGCGAGACCCTGCCCGGTCGACAGATCGTCCTGCGGGCTGGCGACGGCTTGCTCGTGCAGGGCCGCGTCGACCAGTTTCGCGAACTGCGCCGCTGGTCCGATCTCGTCATCGAGCGTGAGGCGCCTGTCCTCAAGTCGATGGTTGCGTCCAAGGTCATGTACGCCGAGGTCACGATTAGTGACAGCTCGCCGGTGGTTTCGGAACTGGTACGGCATGCCGCATTTCGCACGCGCTTCGATGTCACGGTTGTTGGCATCATGCGCCGCGGCTCCTATCGGCTGACGAATCTCGCCTATATGCCGATCAAGGCCGGCGATCAGGTGCTCGTGCAAGGCGAAATCGATGCGATTGCACAACTCGAAAAGTTCTCGGACTTTTCAGCGGTGGAGATCCGCACAGAAGAAGAACTCGCGGAATACCACCCCAGTGAGCGCATGTTCGTTGTGCGCCTCCCCAAACACAGTGGCCTCGCAGAAGAAACACTCGCCAAGAGTCGGCTTGCCGACGTGTTCGACTTCCGCGTACTCGCTGTATTCCGCGACGGCGAACTCAGAGTCATGCCACGCGGCGACGAAGTTCTGCTGGGCGGCGACCTGTTGCTGATTGAAGGCCAGCACAGCGACCTCGACGTGCTTCGCGGCTTGCAGGAGCTGGAAATCGATACAAAGGTCCCGGCTAACGTCACGCCATTTGAGTCAGAGCGCCTGACACTCATGGACGCCACGCTGGACCCGCGTTCAGCGCTTGCGGGCCGCACCGTCGGCGAACTCAATTTTCGCGAGCGATATGGCATTGAACTTGCCGGCATCTGGCGAGAGGGTGAAACAGTGGGCACCGAGCTTGCCGACGAGCGCCTGCAAATTGGTGATGCGCTCCTGTTGCTCGGTCCGCGAGATCGCCTCCAGTTATTGTCATCCGACTCCGACTTTCTGATCCTGACTCCGCTGGGCCAGGAGCCGCCGGACACGCGCAGGGCGCCGCTGGCGGCCGCCATCATGCTCGGTGTGGTGCTGACAGTCATGGCCGGCTATGCACCCATTTCGATTGCCGCAGTTATCGGTGGCACGATCATGGTTCTCACCGGCTGCCTCAACATGGAACAGGCCTATCGCGCAATAGACTGGCGAGCCATATTCCTTATAGCGGGTATGTTGCCGCTGGGCACTGCGATGCAGGACACCGGCGCAGCGGAGTATCTCGCCAACCAGGTTATGGAACTCCTGGGTGACGCCGGGCCCTGGCCGGTGATAATGGGCCTCTACATTCTTACCGCGATGGCGACGATGATCATTCCGACCGCGGCACTCGTAGTTCTCATGTCGCCAATCGTTCTGTCAGCCATGGGTGATCTGAACGTCGCTCCGGAGACGGCAATGATGGCCGTCGCGATGGCGGCCTCCGCGAGCTTCACGAGTCCGATTTCCCACCCTGCGAACATCCTGGTCATGGGCCCGGGTGGTTATCGATTTGTCGACTACCTCAAGGTCGGCGTGCCATTGACTATTGTGGTGTTCATCACCGTTATGGTGCTGCTGCCGATACTGTGGCCACTGGTGCCGGTCTAGGGAGAGCCAAGTGAACGAAAGAGTTGTTATTGCAGGAGCCGGCCATGCAGCCGGCCAGGTTGTCACAAGCCTGCGTCAGAATAAATTCGCGGGCGACATCGTGCTTGTTGGTGACGAGCCTTACCTGCCGTACCAGCGACCGCCACTATCCAAAAAGTTTCTTGCGGGGGCGTTGCCAGCCGAACGACTGTACGTCAAACCTGCAAGCTTTTACGACGAGGCCAAGGTCGAACTGCATCTCCAAACCAGCATTGTGGCTATCGACCGTCAGGCGAAATGCCTCTGTCTCGAAGGCGGCGAGACCATAGAGTATGACCGACTGGTGCTCGCACTTGGATCACGAGTTCGTAAACTCCATGTCGACGGTTCAGAATTAAGAGGCGTGCACTACCTGCGCAATATTGCGGACGTTGACGCTATTCGAAAGAAGATGGAGTCGGGTCGCCGCATGGTTATCGTGGGTGCCGGTTATATCGGACTCGAAGTGGCAGCAGTAGCACAACTGGCAGGTCTGGATGTTACGGTTATCGAAATGGCAGACCGCGTCATGAGCCGCGTAGTCTCGCCAGAGATTTCTGATTTCTACCAGATCGAACACACCAACCATGGCGTCAAGTTTCGCCTGTCCACAGGTGTAACGGCACTGAATGGCAAGAAGCGAGTCAAGTCGGTAACGACTTCTGAAGGTGAGGACGTACCCGCGGACATCGTTGTTATTGGCATAGGAATCCAGCCAAACACCGAGCTCGCTACTGATGCGGGACTGGATGTCGACGATGGAATCGTTGTCGATGACCACTGCCAAACGTCCGACCCGGACATTTATGCTGTGGGCGACTGCACAGTGCATCCCAATGCGATCTACGGACGACAGCTACGACTCGAATCCGTACACAACGCGCTGGAACAGGCGAAGACAGCTGCCGCCAACCTATGTGGCAAGGACACCGTATATTCAGAGGTACCCTGGTTTTGGTCGGACCAGTACGACCTGAAGCTGCAAATAGCGGGCCTGTCGGAAGGCTACGATGATGTCGTCATACGCGGCAACCCTGTGGAACGATCGTTTTCCTGCCTCTATCTTCGGGAGGGACGCCTGATCGCGGTCGACGCAATTAATGCGCCGCGCGACTTTGTGCAGTCGAAACAGCTGATCGCCAACCAGGTTGAGGTCGGAACAGACAAGCTGGCTGATTCAAATGTAGCGCTGAAGGATCTGCTGACCTGAAGCCGCAACCTGCGTACTTAGTCTTCAATCCCGTCCGGGTTTTCGGGCATCTCGATTATCAGCCGGCCGTCGGACGACACAAGGCCCGTATCCGCCGAGAAAGCGCGTACGCTCATCGATTCGACACCCTCCATTCTTAGTCCTTTGACCCGTCCAGAGCCGCCAGTCACAGCGGCAGTTCCGAGCGCACCAGGGCCCGCGGTCAAATTACCAAGCCAGTTTCCGCGCCAGCTGTTTGCCGCACTGCGCCATGCCGGGAAGGCGACGTCCCTGATAAACGGAAAGTAATTTTCTGTCTGCTGAACGAACAGGCTGCCATGCGCTGGCAGGTACACATACCAGACGCTATCGACAATTGCTGCACCCTTTAACAGCCTGGTGCTTTCGGAGTCCGACGAGAACTTCACACCAATACCTGCGACCTGGTTGCGCGCGTCACGCATGACCGTTGCCATGGCGCTCGTCGAACGAATGGGTCCTTCCCAGAGCTGCAGTACTTTCTCAGGATACGGTTCCTGCAATGACTCACCATCGTTGGTGTAGGCAATACTTTCGGCCGGCACATTGGCGAAATTGAGAGTGATCAACTCCGCATTGGTCACAGCCAGTGGCGACAGTCCATGGTCGGCGACAAACGGGTTGTAGAGAAGGCCCATTACGAACAGCGCCGCACCGACCAACAGTCCCAGCAAGAGAGAGACAACATATTTCATTCGACTGCCTCCGCTGTTTCCAATGGCTCCAACTTGCCCACATACGTTGCTAACAGCTCGATGCGTCCCGCTGGCGCATCTTCTTCGTTGGAGTCGTTCTCGATCCAGCGCTCCGTCATAAATCCGCTCAGCGGTCCGAACTCACGCGAGCCCGAAGCAATCTCGCCAATGCGGAAGCCACCATTGAGTGGCGCAACATCCATGTTGACGAATAGCGACCCGCGTGCCGGTAAATGCAGAACCCAGTCGATCACGTTGTTATCCTGTGACGTCGCCGCCGCACGCACGGCGACACCAACAACCGCATCTCGTGCATTGCGAATCTTGAAGAGCTCGGTGCGAACATTGGCCAGAACCTCGTCGGCCGGCCACTTCAGTCCGGGAGGTATTGCCGCGGCCTGGGCGGCATCGCCAAGCATGATTCGATCCATCGGTATGTTTATATGGAACGTCTCGGAGTTGCCGCCGTTCGGCGCGACCTTAACGATCGACGCTTCACGAATCTGGTCGACGACCGGAATTGCATACAGGGCGCCTGCAGCGGCGGCCACTCCAAGCGCGATTCCAAGGAAAAATGTCTTCAGCAAAACAGTTCCACCACGAATTAATTCGCCTGCCAAATCAGGCACATGCGCAAAGTTTAGTTAAATTGGTGCCGACGGCCCACCTGATCGACTTTTTTTGTGACGGAACGCACACGATTTGGTGGGGCAAACGCGAACCCGGTCTGTTCTTCCGGGATTTCCGCCCTAGCAGGCCGTGAAATACTGTTGCAGATATTCGTCCAGCGTGATCTCGTCGGCCGCCTCAATCGCCGCCTGGCGCGCCAGAGAGTCAGCGGCCTCGTCAGCCAGGATCTTTTCCTGAGCTGCGCGCAACGGCGCGATGGACGCGAAGTAGTCACGATGGCACTTCGCCATGCCGCGAGCAAACTCAAAGAAGCTGGCGCCGCTTTGTTCCAGTTCGGCGACAATGCGCGCCGAGAGCGTGCTCTCGGGGTTTTCGACCATCGCCTGAAGGATGTCGACGGCGGCTCGGTAGCTGCCGTCACTCCCACTACTGTCGATCGCCTCGGCGACCGTCATGACATGCCCGAGTATCTCGGTTGCCCAGGCTTGCAAGGTGACGGCTTTGCCGCCGCGTCGCAGACGAAAGTCAGGATCGCGCCCGCGTTTCGCGGTGGCAGTATGGTTGTGCCGAATTTCGTCCAGTTCGTCATTGTTAAGTTTCGGGCTGTCTTCAAGCAAGCAATAGATCAGGAATGCCTCGATGAAGCGCATCGTGTTCTGATTGATGCCCGAAGGGTCGAACATGTTGATGTCAAGCGAACGAATCTCGACATATTCGATGCCATCACGCCGCAAAGCGGCAGTCGGCTGCTCGCCCGACCGTGCGACGCGTTTTGGGCGAACTGACGAGTAGTATTCATTTTCAATTTGCAGGAGGTTGGTGTTCAGCTGCTCATAGCGATCGCCAACTTTTACGCCGATTGCTTCATAAGACGGTTCCGGCGTACAGATAGCGCTGCTCAGGTCGCGCACGTACTCATCGAGACTGTTCAATGAGATGTTGATGCGCGACTGGTTCTGGTTGCTATAGCCCAGGTCACTCATGCGCAACGAGGTTGCGAACGGCTCAAACCAGGTATCAGCATTCAGCGAAGGCAGTTTTGCCGCCGCACCGGCGAAGGATTTACAAACTGCCGGCGAAGCGCCGAAAAGATAAAGGACGATCCAGCCCATACGGCGAAAATTTCGGATCATGCCGAGATAGTGGTCGGACCGAAACGTCACGTCGTCACGTTCGTCGCCAAGCACAGCGCGATAGGCCGGCCAGAATGCCGCGGGTACCGAGTAATTGAAGTGGACTCCGGCTATGACCTGCATTTGCCGACCGTACCGATGCCCGAGGCCACGCCGGTAAATGGTCTTCATGCGACCCACATTGGAATCGCCGTACTTCGCCAACGGTATCTCGCGATCAGCCGGAATGCGACAAGGCATGCTGGCCGTCCACAGCATTTCTTCGCCTAGATGCGCGTAAGTGAACTGGTGGATGTCACAAATACAACGCAGCGCTTCCCAGGTGGTTGGAAAAGCCGGCGTTACAAACTCCAGCAGTGCCTCCGAGAAGTCGGTGGTGATGTAACGATTGGTCAGGGCCGAGCCAAGACCAGCCGGATGCGGTGTCTGCGAAAGAAACCCGTCCGGGGTAATGCGCAGCGACTCCTTCTCGACGCCCTTCAATCCGCCATTGAGTACATTGCTGCCAGCCGCAGCAAGAGCCTCCAGGCGCTGTTCAAACCCCTGCTTCAAATCACTTCCTCTGGATTTGCTCGCACGTTCCGAGCTCTCATGCAGTTTTACCATATTAACAGGGCGTGTCTCAGCGGGTACTATGCCTTCTTGCTATTCCTTTAACCCTATCCGGAGCCGACAAGGCATGAATGATTCGAAGCGCAGGCGTTTTCGCGACCGCAACTCAGGGGCACCCACACTAATCAATGAAGGCTGCAAGATCACTGGTGTAGTTACTGGCAGCGGCGACTTCCAGATCAGTGGCGAAATCGACGGCGACTGCGAGATTGACGGCAACATCATCCTCGCACGCAACGGCTTCTGGGCCGGCACCATCAAGGCCAACAATGTGGTCATTTCCGGGCATGTCGAAGGCGACATTATTGCCTCCGGCAAAGTAGAGATCGCGGACTCCGCAAAAATCACGGGCACTGTGACGGGTGAAGCCATCGCTGTCGCAGAGGGCGCCGTGGTTGAGGGCGTGATGAAAACTACTGTGCAACCGGAGCCGGTGGGCTTTGTGGAAAAGCGCAGTAAGGACGACGCCTGACGGCGGTTTGAACCCTGGAGGGCTGCTCAGCCCTTTTTATTATCCACTGTGGAAACAACGCGTTTCCGGCACGGCCGGGGTGCTACACTTGAGGGAGTAATTTGGCCGAATAATAACGATGACATGATCGGCAGCAGGATTCCCAGGTTTTTTCTGTACACGGCGGTGCTTGGCACCGCGGTCGCGGCAATCATGTTGTCGATGTTCTTTGGTCAGTATCGCTGGCTTGCCGGGCAGATAATGACGACAAGCTACGAAGAGCACCGCGCGCTCCTCGAGGCAAACTTCAACAGGCACACGCGGGCAGAACTGCGTGCTATCTCCGACGCATTGCCAGCCGACCTGGCCGCGGCGGATGAGAATTCAATCGTCCTCGCACTTAATCGTGCGCTCATTGCAAATCCGAAGTTGACCGGTTTGCGGGTCACGCTATCAACAGGTGCGACTTTTGCCATCGGTGCTTTTCCGCAGGTGGATGGCAACCCGGATACCGTATGGCTGGACGACCACCTGCTGCAGTCCAGTCCAATAGTCCGGAATGAGTTGGAGGTTGGACGAATTACCGGCTCATTTGCACTGGATTCGTTCCACGCCGACCTGACGAGTTTCACTGAAGTAATAAACACCAGGGAAAGCGAAAATCGCCAGGTCAGCTACCTGTGGATCGGTGGCGGTACCATTGCCGTCCTGCTGCTGTGCGGTACGGTGGTCTGGTTGCTGGTTCGCGGTCACACGAAACGGATTCGGCAATTAAAGGCACAGGCCGAGAAATTCCGGGACGCCGACTTTGGCGAACCCCTACCTGAATCACGTGGCGATGAACTCGGTGCGCTTGCCGCCGTTTTCAACGACATGCGGGACAAGTTACTAACCACGACCCATTCGCGCAACTACGTGGACAGCATTCTATCCGGGATGAACGAGGCCATCATCGTAACGACCGATAGCGGCCAGATTGAGCGAACCAATACGGCGACGACGCATCTGCTCGGTTACGAAGAGGATGAACTCAAGGGAACCTCGATCGACCTGGTGATCAACTCGAAGAAGAGCCGATCACTAGCGAATGATTCACCGTCGGGACTACCGCGTGAGGCAACTTTCGAAAGTAAGTTCGGTGAGTCAATACCGGTGTCCTACACCTGCTCGGTTATCCAGGGAGACGACGGCAAGACCTGTCGAATCTATGCGGCGCAGAACATCACTGAACGACGCCGAGCCGAGAAACGGATTCGCTACCTCGCACGTATGGATGCCCTGACGAAGATCCCGAACCGCATGCAGTTCCAGCATCTTCTACAGCGTGGTATTGCGCGTGCTCGGCGCGCCGGCAAGCCGCTTTGCCTGTTCTATATCGATATCGACCACTTCAAGGAAATCAACGATACGTTTGGTCACCTTGCCGGTGACACCACGCTGGAGACGGTCGCAGAGCGGTTGTCAGCAGCTCTCCCCGAACAGTCAGTCATCGGTCGTCTGGCCGGCGATGAATTCGCTGTGATCCTGGAGCAGTTGGGGCCCGATAGAACGGGACAACGCGAGACATCCGAACTGGCACAGAAACTTCTGAACCGGCTTGCTGACCCGTTCTTCGTCCAGGGTCATGAAGTATTCATGACCGCCAGCATGGGTATTGCCTACTACCCCATGGATGCGCCGAACGTTATCGACCTGATTCGCAATGCGGACGCCGCGCTGTACAGCGCCAAGAAAACCGGCGGAAACGTCTTCTCGTTCTATGTGCCGGAAATGAACGAAGCCTCCGTTGAACGGCTAATTACAAAGAGCAAGCTCAAGCGAGCGTTCGAGCGCGACGAACTATTGGTCCATTACCAGCCGAAATACAATCTTGAAACCGGCGAGGTCTTTGGAGCAGAGGCGCTGGTCCGATGGGAATTGCCGGAACGCGGCCTTATCCTGCCCTCTGACTTCATACCAATCGCAGAAGAAACCAGTCTCATCATTGAGATTGGCGAATGGGTGCTCGACAAGGTCTGCGAGGATTTTCGTGTGTGGCAACGCAGCGTCGGCTCTCCGGGTCGCGTCTCGGTGAACCTGTCTCTGAAACAACTGCGGCAGCTGAACTTTATCAACCGCATTGGATCGATAATGCGCGGCCACGAGATGTCGCCTACCTCACTTGAACTGGAGATTACCGAAACGACGCTCATGGAAAACCCGGAGCGCACGATTCGCCTGCTCGACCAGCTGTACGGGCTGGGACTGCATCTGGCGATCGATGATTTCGGAACCGGGTATTCCTCTTTGAGTGCGCTGCAACAGTTCCCGATTAGCACGCTTAAAATCGACAAGTCCTTCGTCCGAAATATTGCGACTAACCCCGATGACGCCACGATTGTCGATACGATTATTCAAATGGGCCGCAATCTGAACATGGACGTCGTCGCCGAAGGTGTCGAAGATGAGGATCAGTTGAGTTTCCTGCAGAAGCTCGGTTGCTCTTACGTGCAGGGGCTGCTGTTTGGTGATCCCATGAGCGCCGATAACTATCTTGAGCTGCTGCTTGCCCAGGCTGAAGGCACGGACACACATCGCGCACTGTTTGCCTGATCCCGGCGTTCATTATTGGTTCAGGTGGACCCGACGATAATCGGGTCTATGCGATGTAAGCAACTGATTTAAAAAGCCCTTTCACCCGACTTCACTCGAACCCGGCAACATGCTTAAATTACCGGTCCAAAACAACCTGCCTGCCCGCAATAGCCGCAGGCTCGACAAAGTAGGACGCATGAACAAACTGACCAAAATGGCCATACTCGTAGCCATGATCTTCGCCGCGCAAGGTGCCCTTGCCTGTGACTACCCGCAACGCATCGATGTGCCGAATGGCGCGACCGCAACCAAGGACGACATGATCGCCGGACAGAGGGGCGTGAAGACATACATGGCGTCGATGGAAGAGTACCTGGCCTGTATTGAAGCCGAAGAAGCACAGGCTGTTTTGGGGCTCGGTGATGTCGACGAAGACACTAAGCGCCAGCGCGAGGAAATGTTCAACAAGAAATACAATGCGGCCGTTGAGGAAATGAACCTTGTCGCTGAAGAATTCAATATGCAGGTCCGTGCCTATAAGGACCGGAATCGATAGTCACTTTCGTACACATAAAAAAAGCCCGTCCAGCACGGGCTTTTTTTTGTCCGTTGATTCTGCTGCTACTTCAGCTTGTCGATTTCGCGACCCAGATCAAATTTGTTCTCGGTTACGATGCGCTCAAGAACGCGAATACGCTCTTCAAGTCGTTCGATATGCGCAAGAGTTTCTTCAAGCTCAGGATCGGGATCCGTGGTTTTCTTGTTGCCTTTCAATTTCAGATACCTCTGAAGGGTGTCCGCCGTAAAGACGATCGCTACGATACAGACAACCCAAAACATCGTATTCATTGGCAGCCCCCTATGCTGTTATCAAAGTCTGCGTAACTTCTCGTCGAGTTCATACCGCGACGACGTGACGTATTTTTCTATTCTGGCGAGACGCTCATCCATCGACCTGTAGCGCCTGCGCACTTCCTCAACACCGGGTTTTGCCCGCCTGATTTCCTCGCGCAGCTTCTCCTTCCGCAGCTCTTCATGGTCGGCCTTGACGTGCGCCTTGGACGACCACGAAGGAATCAGGAAGACGGCCGCGAGATAGCCGATAATTGCGAACGGCATCGCACAAAGAAACGTGATGAATGCCAGGAGGCGCGTCACCTTAAGGTTAAATCCAAGATACTCGGCGAGACCGGCGCAGACCCCGCCGAGGATAGCTTTGTCCTTGTCACGGTAAAGTCTTCGTTCCGGCGTTCCTGCGTAGATGCTCATACACGCCTCCAGAATTCATATTCGCTCCGGCGCCCGGAATAGACCAGCGGTTTCTCCTTGATCAGCACGGTCAGGCCAATATAGATGGCGGCGGTCAGCCAGAAAAACAACAACAGGCTGATGACCGCAATCACCCGAACCGTGCCGAGCTTGAAATTGAACCGGTCCGCCACGCCCGCACAGACGCCGAATATCCAGCCGTTTTCACGATCACGGTAGAAGCCTCGAAATGGGCCGTAGTCAATATTCCACGTGTCTCGACTCATTCTTTCCTCCGTATTTCTGCATCTTGTTCTGACGGAAGCCCTGCTTTTACTCGGCGCCCGCGGTTCGCTCCGCTGCAACACGCGCTTTCAGTGCATCCAGTTCCTTGTTCACCGATTCCTCGGCTTCCAGGCTCGCAAACTCGTGGTTCAGGTCCTTTGGCAGTCCGAGATCATAGGCCTCGACCCGGCCCTCGACATCATCAATTCGCCGCGTGTAGGCCTCGAAGCGCACCATGGCATCGTCGATCTTGTAGTCATGGATCTTCTTCCGCGCCGCCAACCGACTGCTCGCAGTCTTGTGTCGCGCCAACAAGGCCTTCTGCCTCGTCTTGGCATCATCAAGCTTGCTCTCAAGGCGGGCAATGTCCTCGTTGAGTTTCGCCAGCCCCTCGTCGACGGCGGCGTAGTCCTCTTTCAGGACTTCGACGGCGGACGCGGCGCGAGACTTCTCAACCAGCGCGGCCTTGGCCAGATCCTCGCGGCCCTTGCGCATCGCAAGTTCGGCTTTGTCATCCCAATCCCTTCTCTCACGGTCGAGCGCTTCGATCTTGCGGTTCAGGTCCTTCTTGTCGGCGATTGAACGTGCGGCCGCAGAGCGAACCTCGACGAGCGTGTCCTCCATTTCCTGAATCATCAGGCGGACGATCTTCTCGGGATCCTCGGCTTTGTCGAGAATCGCGTTGATGTTCGAGTTCACGATGTCGCTGAATCTCGTGAAAATACCCATGATTTTTCCTCTCTTCGCGTGACTGTGTTAGTAATATTGCAGCAATCGTGCCAACTCCGATGAATTAGATTAAGTCATTGATAATACTAGGTTAATAGCGTTTCTCGTATCGTTCCGAGGAATTTCATGTTGGCTATATTCACTACTAGGTAGTCGTTTTTGCTAACTTATGGTGTAATTCGCCAATGGCGGTCTCCCCTGAATCCCAGCCAATCATTGGCGAAGCCCCGGCGTTCCTGGAAATGCTGGAACATGTGTCGCGCGCGGCCCCCCTTTCAAAACCGGTACTCGTGGTCGGCGAGCGCGGTACCGGCAAAGAACTCGTCGCATCCAGGCTGCACTTTCTCTCAGACCGCTGGGAACAGCCGGTCGTCAAGGTCAACTGCGCCGCCCTGACCGAGTCAATCCTGGAGTCAGAGCTGTTCGGGCATGAAGCCGGCGCGTTCACGGGAGCCGCCAGGACCCACATCGGACATTTTGAACGAGCTGACGGAGGCACCCTTATTCTCGATGAGCTGGCGACGATCTCGCTGCGCATGCAGGAGAAGATCCTGCGGACGATCGAGTACGGTGAGATTCAGCGTGTTGGCGGCAACGAGACGCTGCGTGTCGACGTCAGGATTGTTGGTTCGACGAATGCCGACCTGCAATCACTGGCCGCGGACGGCCGTTTTCGCAAGGACCTGCTTGATCGACTCGCGTTCGACGTAATAACCCTGCCTCCACTGCGCGATCGTGTGGAAGACATCCTGCCGTTGGCGAATGCCTTCGCCATCAACATGGCGAGCGAACTTAAGTGGAGATTCTTTCCAGGATTCAGTGCGAGGGCGACGTCCGCCATGCTGAGGAACAAGTGGCCCGGCAACGTGCGGGAACTGAAGTATGCGATCGAGCGGTCTGTCTATCGCTCCGCCGACCCCGAAAAGCCTATTGGTGATATCGCGCTCGACCCGTTTGATTCACCGTACAAGATGGCTGAAGTCCCTGCCCGGGACAGACCTGTTATGGCGCGACGGAAGGCGCCGCTCTTGCCGGCCGACCTGAAGCAACGGCTAATTGATACCGAAATAGATTTGCTTGAGGCCGCCCTTGAGAAAGCGCGCTTTAACCAGCGCCTCGCTGCAGACCTGCTTGGACTGAGCTATCACCAGTTCCGGGGCAGGCTGCGCCGACTGAACGTCAGCTGCCGCCCCGGCACCGGGTGACTAACTGTCGTCGCGATAGCGACGGACGTAAATAGCGGCCGTGGTCAGGATGGCGCACACCAGCAGGCCACTCCAGAAACCAGGGTCGGTAACGAACCCGACGAGGTCTATGTGCTGCAGCAGACTGATGTTCTCCAGACCTTCTCGCCACTGCTCCTCCTCGAAGAAGCGCTCAAGACTCATGCTATGGAACAGCGGCCTCATGTCGCCTCGATCCCCGATCGTGGTCAGGAAATACTGCGTACGAAATACGATCCACTCAAGCAAACCCAGGACGATAGGGGGCATGAATGCCATCAGTATCGGCATGCGCTTGGCCCAGGTCGAAACGAACAGGAACCAGGCAATAAATGGCGACATCCACATACCTGACGCCACCACCACGATTAAGGCTGCAAGCCAATTATCCAGAATCGACACCGAACCCCAGATCAGCACGCCGGCATCGCCGCCTTTCGCGGAAACCCAGATACTGGTGATAATCAGGTTGACCAGATGAGTCATCCAAATCCCCACGGCCGTGATCGCAGGAATGACGATGGCGGCTGTCAACAGCTTGGATATAACGGTTTCCGCGTCGGTCACTGGCATTGAACGCCAGAACAGGATGCTCTTGTCCTTACGCTCGGCGTAAAGTGAGTCAAGACTGTAAAAGACGGTGAGGAACATCAGCGCAACAAGGAAGACCCAGGACGTTCCCAGGAAGAAGCCTGTCAATGCGGCTCGGCGCTCACCGTCACCCGCAAGGTTCTGCGCCCCAAAGATAGCCACGTCGAGCTCCTTGGCAAAACCGGATGCCAGCATCAGCATTGCCAGAACACCCAGGGTCACGATGACAGCAATAGCAGCCGGCGTAACGTAGATCGAGCGATGTTCCCACAGCTCTCGTTTGATCAGGGCAGGTTGGTGAGCAATCATTTGCGCGCCTCCTTGATTTTCGCCACGAACAGGTCAGCTACCGACGGAATTCGTAGCTCACCAAGCCCTTCCAGATGCTCGCGACTCACGCCTTCAAACAACATGATCGATTTACCAAACATCTGATTCTCGGCGATCGGCCCAAGACCACGCGCCTTTTGTGCGCCCTCGCCCGAAGTCAGGACCTCGACGTAGGTATCGCTTAATGCGTCCATCGACGAATCGAGCAGGATCTTGCCATCGTTAATGAACATGACGTCGGTGAGGAGATTTTCGATTTCTTCGACCTGATGCGTCGTGATCAGGATAGTGCGTTCTTCGTCGAAATAATCGTTAAGAAGGTTGGCATAGAACTCCTTGCGGAACAGGATATCGAGACCAATTGTCGGTTCGTCAAGTACGAGCAGTTTGGCGTCGATCGCCATAATGATCGACAGGTGCAGCTGCGTGACCATGCCCTTGGACAGTTCTTTAACTTTGGCATCAGCTCGAACACTTGTCTGGAGCAGCAGCTCTTCTGCCCGCGAGCGGGAGAAATTGGGGTGTATGGCTTCGACATAGTCGAGAACCTGCGACACCTTGATCCAGCGAGGCAGCACAGCCACGTCCGCGATAAAGCAGATGTTCTGCATCAGCTGCTTGCGCTGTTTAAAGGGATCGAATCCCAGAACCGACAGATCGCCCTCGCAATCAGTCAATCCCAGCACAGCCTTGAGGAGCGTAGTTTTGCCCGCGCCATTCGGCCCGATAAGCCCGAGAATCTTGCCCTTCTCGATTTCGAAACTGACGTTATCAACGGCGCGCACCGCGCCAAAGTTTTTGGAAACGCTACGGGCGTTGACCAGGCTAGTCATTGTCCACTCCTGAATCCTTTTGTATTTGTTGTTGTACCAGGTCTCCCACCTCGAGCCCGAGCCGCTCAATGGTGGCCAGGACTTTCGGCCATTCCTTGTCCAGGAAACGTCCTCGCTCTGCTTTAAGTAGTTCTTTGCGGGCGCCTTCATTGACGAACATGCCGCGGCCGCGCTTCTTCTCGACCAGCCCCTCATCGACAAGCTCCTGGTAACCCTTGAGCACTGTCAGCGGGTTAAGCCGGTATTCTGCGGCGACGTTCCTGACCGACGGCAGCGCATCGCCATCCCCGAGGACGCCTTCCAGAATCATGGCTACGACGCGATCGCGCAACTGGCGATAGATCGGCTGGTCTTCATTCCATTTAGGATCCATAGATACTTCGGTTCCTGCTCGTGTCTCACGCCTTGGCGCTTGAAAAGGCGCCGGTCTTAAAGACCGGCGCAACGTTCCGTCGCTACTTTACTCGTCTTCGAGACGGAAATGACTGACTCTTACAAGCTCATCGCTCGCTGCATCGAGCGCCGCACGCTGGTAAGCCTGGGCATTCGTCTGGCCAGAAACCAGTGCGGCCAGCATCAGCAACATGACGATTAAGCTAATGATTTCATTGATATACGATGATAGCTTGCTCATATCTCATCTCCCGGACCTTCCGGGCGCCCTGTCTAAGGGGGTTAGTGAACTAGTGTTATAGTTGACTATAACACTAAGAATCCAATTTGCAAGTCTTTTGGTCAATATTTTTTTAACCCGCGTTACCCGCAGTACACGTTAGTACTGGAAAGGTTGATGGAAACGCCAATGGCCGCCAACGCAGAATCCCTGACAGGACCCCGAGGCCCGAATACTGCCGCCCTTTGCAGCAGACCGGCGCTCGCCTATGCTCAGGCCATGGCCCACACACCGGATGACAGCGCCCTGATGTTGCGATACGGGGGTGGTGACGTGCAGGCTTTCGAGATCCTGTACCGGCGCCACAAGGACCCCATTTACCGCTACCTCCTCCGGCTGAGCGGCCATCAGGATAGTGCCGACGACATTTTCCAGGACGTGTGGGGAAAGATAATCAAGGCGCGTGAGTCCTATCGCCCGAGCGCGAAATTCACAACATTCCTTTATCGCGTCGCCCATAACTGTTTCATCGACTATGTGCGCCGCAACAAGCGTCACTCGACGAACTCGGTGCTGGAGCCCGAACTGCACAGTGATCCGGCGGAATCCGTCGAGATGGCAACCGAGCGCCACCTGGCGAGGGAGCGGCTCGAAATCGCTTTGAGTACCTTGCCCGACGAACAGCGGGATGCATTCCTGTTACACGAAGAGGGTGGCCTCAGTGTTGACCAGATCGCGACGGTAACCGGCTGCAACCGGGAAACTGCAAAGAGTCGACTTCGCTATGCTGTGGCCAAGCTGCGGAACGCGATCGATGAACCGGCAGAACGACCATGACTACAGAATCGAACCACAACGACCCGCGCGTTTCCGAGGCCTACCAGGGCCTGGCAACGGAAATTACCCCGCCAGAGCTGGACCGCAAGATTCTGGCGTTGGCAGCCGGTAAGTCGCGCTCGCGTTACGGTCTGGCCAGGGCCTGGATCAGGCCGGTCGCATGGGCTGCAACCATTGCCCTCAGCGTCGCAGTCGTGCTGGAGATGTCGCAGCTCAGGTACGAGGCTACGCCAGAATTCGATGCCGATAGTGTCGAAACTCCGGAGGAGGTCCTGATCCTGGATGAAGTCCCGGCAAGGGAAAAAGACGACAACCGCCTGCAACGTGAACCTGCAAAGGCCGCAGATGAGCCGGCCCCGGTGCAACTCAGCGTGCCGGCAGCAAAACAGGCACGCTCACAGTCTGGATCGAAACCGGCTACCGCCGCAGTGGCTGAAGGTTTCAGTTTTGACACAGCAACAACACGTGAGAAAAAAGAGCACGTCCGCCATTGCGATCCGGACATGCTGTTGTCAGCCGAGACCTGGTACAGGTGTATCGAGGATCTGCGTGCCCAAGGCCTTTCCGACGCCGCCGACAGCGAGCTTTTATTGCTCCTGACTGAATTCCCGGATTTCGAGGAATCGAGGTAAAGCAGGTAGTTCCCGAAAGTGTCTGACGGGCCAGCCGGTGCTAAAATCGCGGCCCTGAAATCCACTGATTACCTTGCCAGGACAAACACAATGAAAGCACCCGTTCGTGTCACGATAACCGGCGCTGCCGGCCAGATCGGCTACCAGCTCGCCTTCCGTATCGCCTCCGGCCAGATGCTGGGCAGCGACCAGCCCGTCATTCTCCAGCTGCTCGAGATTCCTCCCGCCTTGCCAGCACTGCAGGGTGTTGTGATGGAACTCGATGATTGCGCCTTTGGCACCCTTGCCGGCATCGTCGCAACGGACGATCCGAACGCTGCGTTCAAGGACGCTGATTACGCGTTGCTCGTAGGCGCGCGTCCTCGCGGTCCGGGTATGGAGCGCAAGGACCTGCTCGAGGCCAATGCCGCGATTTTCTCGGTGCAGGGCAAGGCCATGAATGATCACGCCAGCCGGGACATCAGGGTGCTTGTTGTCGGCAACCCGGCCAATACGAATGCGCTGATCGCGCAGGCGAATGCGCCGGATCTGCAGCCACGCAACTTCACAGCCATGACGCGCCTCGACCACAACCGTGCGAAGGCGCAGCTCGCCGCGAAGACAGGCAGCCACGTCAACGACATCAAGTGCATGAGCATTTGGGGCAACCACTCGGCGACGCAGTACCCGGACGTGAATCATGCGAGCGTCGGTGGCAAGAGCGCCACTGAACTCGTCGACCAGAACTGGCTTGCCGATGAGTTCATTCCGGTTGTGCAGCAGCGCGGCGCGGCCATCATCAAGGCACGTGGTGCATCATCGGCCGCTTCGGCCGCTTCGGCTGCGATTGATCACATGCATGACTGGGCTCTCGGCACTCCTGATGGCGACTGGGTCAGCATGGGTATCCCTGCCGATGGCAGCTACGACATCGGGCCTGGAATCATCTACTCCTACCCGGTGCGTTGCAGCGGTGGCGACTACGAAATTGTGCAGGGCCTGGATATCGATGGCTTTAGTCGCGAGCGCATGACCAAGACTGAAGCTGAACTGCGTGAGGAACGTGCTGCGATTGAAGAACTCCTATAGAGTATGAGGCAGCAGCTGTGCTGCCTTTTACTCAGTACAAGGAATCTTCGTCGTGTCCGGTTTTACCGTTAGCTTGCTTTGGGCGCTGCTGTTTATCGGCGGTGGTATTTTTCTTGCCTACCAGCGTATAGATCTTCGCACATCGACGATTGCGACAGGCCTTGCCGTTGCCGCATACACTGTATTTGGTGATGGCGCATGGTGGTGGCTCATTATCCTCTGGGTAGCGTTCGGCCTGATGGTCGTGCCCAATCTCATCGAGGTGCGGCGCGAGAAAATCACCAGACCCCTGCTGGCGGTTTACCGCAAGATG
>Ga0316195_10000090_pt1 | contig 28105 bp, 25 predicted proteins | sample Phised1_MG_FD_204937 | JGI IMG/M metagenome (GOLD analysis project Ga0316195, IMG submission 204937) | Coastal sediment microbial communities from Maine, United States - Phippsburg sediment 1 | ecosystem: Environmental > Aquatic > Marine > Coastal > Sediment | place: USA: Maine | collected...
CTGTTGCCGAAGAGGGGAGAGCTATGGTAGAAGTATTCGCTCTGTTGAGGGGTTTTATGCCGAAACAAAAGAATAATCAAAAGAAATCTTTCCTCGCCATTGTGACCCGCGTACTCCTGGGTTTGGGTGTGCTTGGTCTGCTGCTGGCTATCATCGTTCCGGTTGGCGCCTACCTTTATATCAGTAAGTCTCTGCCTCACGTCGATACCCTGGCCGACTATCGGCCACCGATCATCACCCGGGTCTTAAGCGATGAGGGTGAAGTCATCGCCGAACTGTTCGAGGAGCGCCGCATCGTCGTACCGGTCTCACGCATGCCAAAACAGCTGATCCAGGCCTTCGTCGCGGCCGAAGATTCAAACTTCTTCAAACACAAGGGGATCGATATCGTCTCAATCCTCAGGGCCGCGGTGAGGAACATAGAGGCAGGAGGGATTGTGCAGGGCGGCAGCACCATCACCCAGCAGGTCGCCAAGAGCCTTCTTCTGACTCCGGAACGCAAATTCAAGCGCAAGTTCAAAGAAGCGATTCTCGCCTACCGCATGGAAAAACGCCTGTCCAAGGAAGAAATCCTTTACCTCTACCTGAACCAGATTTTTCTCGGCCATGGCGCCTATGGCGTTCAGGCTGCCGCAGAGAACTACTTCGACAAGGACGTCCAGGACCTGACGCTCGCCGAGTGCAGTATGCTGGCCGGCATGCCGAAGGCTCCCAGTCGCTATTCCCCCTACAGCCACTATGAGCGCGCCAAGGAACGCCAGGAGTACGTCCTCGGCCGCATGGTCAGCGAGGGGTTCATCACCCAGGACGAGGCCAACCAGGCCAAGACACAGGAACTCGTGATCCGGCCACGCATCAACCAGCACATCAACGACGCCGCTTATTTCACCGAGCAGGTGCGTCGCTACCTCGAAGAAACCTACGGTGACGAACTCCTTTATCGCGGCGGCCTCGAAGTTCATACCAGTATGAACCTCAAGATGCAGCTGGCCGCACAGGCGGCGGTTCAGGCCAACCTGCGCGACCATGACAAGCGCCATGGCTACCATGGTCCGCTGGCGACGCTGAGTGAAGATGAGGAAGTCGCTTTTCTGCAGCAACAGGTCGAAACCTTTGCCGCAGCGCCGCCACAGGTCGAAGATATCGTCGAGGGCGTGATCAGCGGCACCGATGGACAGAGCCTGTCCGTGCGTATCGCCGACCGTGAAGGGCGCATCGCGCTGGCCTCTGCCAAGTGGGCCGGTCCACCACAAGTGGTCAAGCGCAACAGCGAGGCAACCGGCAACGCAACCGCGCAAGCCACCCGTCTGCCGCTCGGCGCAAAAGTGCAGGTGCGTATCATTGCCATGCCGAAAAAAGCACCCTGGCAGCTGACCCTCGAAGAAGAGCCAGAAGCACAGGGCGCGTTGCTGGCCATGGATCCGCACAGCGGTCAGATCAAGGTGATGGTCGGTGGTTATGATTTCCGTACTAGTCAGTTCAACCGCGTCCTGCAGGCCCGCCGGCTCCCCGGTTCAGCGATGAAGCCGTTAATCTACGCCGCCGCACTGGACAAGGGCTACACCCCGGCGACGGTCATCCTCGACACGCCGCTGATCTTCAAGGAACGTCTTGAGACTGGTGAAATCAAGGAATGGAAACCGAAGAACTACTCCAAGCGCTTCTACGGTCCGGTGCCGCTACGCACCGCTCTTGCCAAATCGTACAATGTCATCACGATCAAGATTCTCGAGGACATCGGAGTCCGCTATGCGGCCAATTATGCCCGTAAGCTTGGCATCGACTCGCATCTTGACGAAGACCTGACCCTCGGTCTCGGTTCATCGGCGCTGACGCCGATGGAACTGGCGCGCAGCTATGCGGTGCTGGCGAACGGTGGCGTTCGGGTCGTACCGACCTATATCGACAAAATCCTGGATCGCGACGGCAAGGTTATCGAGTCGAACGATCCTGCCGATTTTCCGGAAGGGCCACAAGCGGGCCAGAAACTGATCGGCCAGTCCCGCAGCCGGGTCATCAGCGCTGAAACGGCCTACCTGACCACCAACCTCATGGAGAGCGTGGTACAGCAGGGCACCGGCTGGCGCGCCAAGGCTTTAAAGCGGCCGGTGGCCGGCAAGACCGGTACCACCAATGATCTCAAGGATGCCTGGTTCATCGGTTACGTCCAGCAATTGCTCGCGGTCGCCTGGGTCGGCTATGATCAGGAACGGCCTCTGGGTCGGGGGGAAACCGGGTCCCAGGCCGCCGCTCCGGCCTGGGTCGCCTTCATGGAAAAGGCCACCGAAGAGTTGCCGGTTGAACAGTTCCCTGTACCAGACAGCATCGAGTTCCGGCCGATCGACCCGCTTACCGGCCTGTTGGCCCCCGAGGACAGCCAGGATATCGCGATCGAGGCCTTTGCGCCCAACACGGCACCGGTGCGATATGCGCTCGAAGAGAAGACGCCGCAGGCGAAGGATTTCTTCCGGCTGGATATGGATGAGCTTTGACTTTTGCTTGGATAAGACATAAGTAAAGGGATTCGATCTTGACCGAATCCCTTTACTTTACACGCTTTTGGCTTTGCTCTCATCTTCACGCCCCTGTCGCCGCCATAACCAGGCTCACTACTTATTCCGCCCAACCCCTACTTGCGGACACCGCCCCACAACCGGACAAACCGAACACCAGGCGGTCTGCGCTCGGCAACATTGCCGGCCATGAAAAATCAGCACGTGGGCAGCCTGGGTCCAACGTGTTACCGGCAGCAGTTTACAGAGCTGCTCTTCAATCCTTTCCGGCGTTCGTGCCGACGCCCAACCCAAGCGCCGTGCAATGCGGCTGACATGGGTGTCCACCACCATCCCTGGGACAGCAAAGGCATTCCCCAGAATCACATTCGCAGTTTTGCGGCCGACACCAGGAAGGGCGACCAGCGCTGACATCTCGCATGGAACTTGGCCGTTATGCCTCTGGACCAATCCGGCAGCACAACCGATGAGGTTCTTGGCTTTGTTCCGAAAGAACCCGGTTGTGCGTATGAGGTCTTCCAGTTCTGCAGGGTCGGCGGTGGCAAGGCAGGCTGCTGTGGGAAAGCGGGCAAAGAGCGCCGGGGTCACCTGGTTGACCCGAATATCGGTACACTGGGCGGAAAGAATCGTTGCGACCAGCAGCTGCCACGGATTGCCATGGTCGAGTGCACAGTGCGCATCGGGGTAAGCCTGTTCGAGGCAATCAAGGGTAAGCTGCGCATGAGCACATGTAATGCGGGGTGTTTTCATCATGTAAACAATGGGAATTGCCTCTGTTCAGTCTCAGTTGTCAACCTTGTCCACAGACTTTTCCACTGTAAAGCTAACCCGGAGCCGCTTCCATGAGTCCCCGCGACAGTTGCTGCAAGCGCACCGTGCGACGGGTGTCGGTGACCTGCACCGTCAGGGTCAGCGGCAGGTGAGAGGACGCCTGGCGAGCCAAAAAACTGTGGTTGATCGAGGCGTCGAGAACTCGTACCGCGCCGCGCAGGTAGGCACGGTCGCGCCCGAACACTGGGCAGCGCGCCGGATAGGTGCCACGCCAGAGAGGCCGGCGAGTGCGGCGCAGGATCGAGGCCAGCTCGAGGTTACCCGCACCCCAGAAATAGTCGGCAAAATCACCCAGGATCAAGACCGGGCAAACCAGGGACGGGTTGCCAAGCAGATCCGGGCCAAGCAGTTGGGCTATCTGGTGGCTTCGAAATCGCGGGAAGGTGTCGAGACTGACGTTAAGCAGGTGTAGACGTTTGCCACCAAGGTCCACATCGGCACGCAGACAATGGCCGCCATAACCGAGGTCGAACCGCTGCACGGCCCGGAGTGGATAAAAAGAGAGGTAGGCAAGGGACCCGCCGGTGACATCGCGAAACGCATCCAGGCCAAGACGCTCAGCCAAGTAGGGGAGGATATCCGCATGATGTACGGGGCCGAGTTCCTGAAGGGCAACGATATCGGGTGCCGCGTCAGCGATCACATTCAGGATTCGATCCGGAATGACCTGACCATCACTGCCGCGGCAGTGCTGAATATTATAGCTCATGATGCGGGCGGTGCTCATACCTGCCTCGCTGCTGAAGCCACTGAAATCGTGGCGGTGGGATTATGGTTTTGCGCCGCGCGTAACGTTGAGGATAACAACCGGCTCAACGGGAACGTCGCCGAACTGGCGGAACGTATGCGTCGGGCTGGTGCCGATCTTGTCCACCACCTCCATCCCCTGGGTGACCTTGCCGAACACGGCATAGCCATAACTTCTAATGGAATTATCCTTGTGGTCTAGAAAGCCATTGTCCTTGAGATTGATAAAAAACTGGCTGGTGGCGCTGTCTACCACCCCGGTGCGGGCCATGGCGATGGTCCCGCGCAGATTGCGCAAGCCGTTACCGGCCTCATTCTTGATCGGTGCCGCCGTTTTCTTCGGCACCATCTCGGCGGTAAAGTTGCCTCCCTGGATCATGAAATCCTTGATAACCCGGTGAAAGATCGTGTCCTTGTAGTGCCCGCTATCGACATAGCTTAGGAAGTTGGCCACCGACAGCGGAGCTTTTTCATCGTCTAACTCAACTGTAATCTTGCCGTAATTGGTTTCGATGACAACCTGCTCCACAGCAAAAGCCGGAGATGTCAGCAGGATTGCAGCGAGAACAGCCATGAGTATTCTTTTCATCGTCATTGATCCCTTCTCTTTAATCGTCTTCCGAGGTCAGCGCCCGTTGCATCAGGTCGACAACCGCCACCTTCGGGTCTTTGTTTTCATAGAGAATCTGGTACATCTGTTCAGTGATCGGCATGACTACGCCAAGCTTGAGCGCTAGTTGATAGGCGGACAGGGTCGTTTTGACGCCTTCAGCGACCATGTTCATCTTGTTGAGAATGTCCTCCAGTTTGCGCCCACGTCCCAGCTCGATACCAACCGAACGGTTGCGAGACAAATCGCCGGTGCAGGTCAAAACCAGGTCGCCCATACCGGCCAGACCGTAAAAAGTTGCTTCGTTGGCCCCCTTGGCAACACCGAGGCGGGCGATTTCAACCAAACCACGCGTTATCAGGGCCGCCCTGGCATTGTGGTTGAAGCCAAGCCCGTCACCTACCCCTGAGGCCAAGGCGATGACATTTTTCAACGCTCCGCCGATTTCAATACCGACCACGTCTTGATTGGTATAAACCCGGAAATAGTCAGTGCTGAAAAGCTCCTGGATGCGATGTGCAACCGACAGGTCAGCTGACGCGACTGCCACGGCGGTGGGTTGCTCTTCAGCAACTTCTCGCGCAAAGGATGGCCCCGAGAGATAGGCACTGCGCTGAAGGATCTGCGGGCCTAGAACCTCTGGAAGAACTTCAGACATAGTCATTAGGGTATCATTTTCTATACCCTTAGCTGCGGATACCAGTAGACTGTCAGCTTCGAGATGCGGCGCAAGTTGCTTGAGCACACGCCGCATAACCTGTGACGGCGAGACCAGAATGAGAACCTGCCGACCGGCGACCGCTTCAACCAAATTGTTGGTATACGCAAGGTTTGTAGCAAGAGTTATCCTATCCAGGTACAAGTGATTGGTGCGGGTCGCCTTCAGACGCTCGGCCAGCTCTTTTTCATAAACCCAAAGGGTTACATCGAAACCCTTCTTAGCGAGAACATTGGCAAGGGTCGTGCCCCAGCTACCGGCCCCGATAACTCCGATTCTCATCATGATCAAACCTCAGATGGCCTTTTTTTTCTTTTCAATCCGTTCACGCACCTGCGCCGTTTTACGTTCCAGTATATCCTGTTTCGGATAAATTCCAGCCAATCCCTCCAGTATATTCAGGGCTTCAAGGAGCTTTTCCTGTTCTTCCAGAACGGTCGCCAAGCCGAAACTCGCTTCAAGGGCATAAGGGCTGTCCGGCCAACGCTCCAGCACCAACTGATAGGCTGCCGCAGCTTCAGGGAGTAGACCCTCCAAGGCATAGGTCATTGCGATGCGGTACTGCACTTCTTCAATAAGGTCACTCTCCGGGTAATTCTTGAGCAGGCTTTCGAACTCAATGCGAGCCTGCTCGAAGTTGTTCAAACGGAAATAGCAGTCGGCCACTTCGTACTGCAGCTGGTCACTGTCATGGCCGGGCTCATCGAGAACCCGCTGGTATATAGCTATTGCCTGGCTGCAATCGTTGAGACGGTACTTGTAGAGCACGGCGACCTGCCGTATAGCCGGTTCCACTTCGGCGGCTTCAGGATAGTCCCGTTCCAGCAGGAGGTAATTGAGCAGGGCCTCTGAGTATTTCCCCAGATATAAATCCTGGATTTCGGCCGCCTGGAATAGAGCTTGGGGAGCTTTCTGAAAAGCCGGATGTTCACTGTGCAGCCGAAGGAAGAGGTCGGCTGCGGCATCGTAGATGCCGGCGTCCCTGAGCACCAAACCTTCTTGAAAAGACTCTTCCAGCCTTGTCTGCAGATTGGCGCGATACCAGTAACCTCCGGCAGAGAACAGAACCAGCAGAGCCAGAACAAGAAAAATCCAGAGTCTCTTTTTAGGCGCCTTCCCCTGGCGCTTCAACTCCTCCATCAGGAGCTGTTTCTTCAATTTCTGGATTTCCTTCATCATCTTCCTTCTCTGCCAGCTTGGCGACCGCAACAATCCGCTCTTCGGTTTCCAAGACCATCAGACGCACGCCCATGGTGTTGCGACCAATAATCGACAGGGCGCTCACGCGTGTGCGCAGAACTTTGCCACGATCGGTAATGAACATCAGGTCTGATTCGTTGTCAACTAGTTTAACATCGATCACCTGGCCGTTACGACCACCGGTTTTGATCGTGATAATGCCCTTTCCTCCGCGACTCTGGACGCGGTACTCGGAGAGACTCGTGCGCTTGCCGTAACCGGTTTCCGTAACAGAGACCAGGGTCGACGCGGTCGCATCGGAGACAACCTCCATGCCGATGATCACATCCTTCCCCTCAAGCATCATGCCACGCACACCGCGAGCCGTCCGGCCCATCGGCCGAGCATCGGTTTCCGGGAAACGGATCGATTTACCATTGCGGCTGGCCATAAGGATGTCCATGGAACCATCTGTAAGACGCGCGGCGATCAGACTGTCGCCTTCATCGATGGTCAGTGCGATAATCCCACCCTGTCTCGGGTGTGAATAGGCCATCAGGTCAGTCTTTTTGACCGTTCCTTTCCTGGTAGCCGTGATGATGTAGCGCCCTTCCACAAATTCCTTGACCGGCAGGATGGTCATCACCCTTTCATCGGCCTCCAGGTTCAGAAGGTTGACGATCGCTTTGCCACGTGCCGCGCGGCCACCCTGCGGAATTTCATGAACCTTGAGCCAGTAGACCTTGCCCCGGCTGGTAAAGATTAGGACATAACTGTGGGTCGAGGCAATAAAGAGATTTTCAACGAAATCCTCATCTTTCGGGCGCATGCCGGTTGCCCCCTTACCGCCGCGCCGTTGGGCGCGATAGAGCGAAACCGCGTTCCGCTTGATGTAGCCGGAATGCGACACGGTAACGACCATATCCTCTTCGACAATCAAGTCCTCGATGGAGAGATCTGCGGCCATTTCGATGATCTCGGTGCGCCGGGGATCGCCGTAGCGCTCCCGTACCTCGAGCAGTTCGCCCTTGATGATCTTGAGAATCTCGACTTCGCTGCTAAGGATTTCCTTAAGACGCTTAATCAGCGCCATCACCAGGTTGTACTCCTCGATGATCTTGTCCCGCTCCAGTCCGGTCAGGCGGTGCAGACGCATATCGAGGATCGCCTGAGCCTGGATCTCCGAAAGTTCGAAGCGCGCGACCAGGCGCTCCTTGGCTTCCGCAGGAGTGGCGCTGGTCTTGATCACCTGAATCACTTCATCGAGGTTGTCCAAGGCGATCTTGAGCCCTTCGAGAATGTGGGCGCGGGCCTCGGCCTTTTTCAGTTCAAAAATGGTCCGGCGGGTGACGATATCTTTGCGGTGTTCGATGAAATGCCCAAGGACTTCGCGCAGAGCCAGGATCTTCGGCTGGCCACCGACGATGGCCAGCATGATAATGCCGAAAGAGGACTGCATCGGCGTCATCTTGTAAAGCTGGTTGATGATAACCTGCGGAATCGTGTCCTTCTTGAGCTCAATAACGATACGCATTCCGTCACGGTCAGACTCGTCCCGCAGGTCGGAGATTCCCTCGATCTTCTTGTCCTTGACCAGGTCAGCGATCTTTTCGATCAACCGGGCCTTGTTGACCTGGAAGGGAATTTCGTTGACGATCACGCTTTCCCGGCCGGTGCGGCGGTTCTGCTCTACCATCGCCTTGGCGCGCATCTGAATAATGCCGCGGCCGGTACGATAGGCTTCCCGAATCCCTTCGCGGCCGAGAATAAAACCGGCGGTGGGAAAATCAGGTCCGGGAATATATTGCAGCACGGTTTGATCGTCAATTTTCGGATCATCGATCATCGCCACCAGTCCGTCGATGATCTCGCCGAGATTATGGGGCGGAATCTTGGTCGCCATGCCGACGGCAATGCCCTCGGAGCCGTTGACCAGCAGGTTCGGGAACTTGCAGGGCAAAACCAGCGGCTCTTCGAGGGAGTCGTCGTAGTTGGGCCCGAATTCGACCGTTTCCTTGTCGATGTCGTTGAGCAGTTCATGGGCCAAACGGTCCATGCGCACCTCGGTGTAACGCATCGCCGCCGCCGAGTCGCCGTCGATCGAACCGAAGTTGCCTTGGCCATCCACCAGCGGATACCGCATAGAGAAATCCTGGGCCATGCGCACAATGGTGTCATAGACGGCCGAGTCGCCGTGGGGATGATATTTACCGATGACGTCGCCAACGACACGAGCCGATTTTTTATAAGGCTTGTTGTAATCGTTGCTTAGCTCATTCATGGCGAAGAGCACCCGGCGGTGAACCGGCTTGAGGCCGTCGCGTACATCCGGCAGAGCGCGACCGACGATAACGCTCATGGCGTAGTCCATGTAGGACTTGCGCATTTCGTCTTCAATATTGACTGTGATACGGTTTTGTTCGGAAAGCATTCTCGATTTTCCTCCGGAAAATCCGTGGCGTGTGGCACGTGGCGCGTGTGTGATTTTGCTCGCTACTCGCTACCCGCTACTCGCAACTTGGTTTAAACATCCAAATTCGATACGCTCAAAGCGTTCTGTTCGATGAACTCGCGACGCGGCTCGACCTGGTCGCCCATCAAAACGGTAAAAATCTGTTCAGCTTCGTATGTATCCTCGATCTTGACCTGCAACAAAACCCGCTTTTCCGGGTCCATGGTGGTTTCCCAGAGCTGACCCGGGTTCATCTCGCCCAAACCTTTGTAGCGCTGGATATACTGCCCCTTCTTGGCCCGAGAGAAGAAGTGGTTGAGCAGTTCCTGGCGGTCGTTGACGACGGCTTCCGCTTCGCCATCCTTGCTGATCGCCGCGGTTTCATTCTGACAGATGTCCTCCACCTGCTTGTACGCCTGCAGCAGCAGCTTGTACTCGTACATGGAAAGGTATTCAAGTGTCTTCTGGTCGATGAAAGTCCGCAAATTGCCTCGACTGTAGAGAATCCTCGCCGTATCGCCCTGTACCGTAAACTCGGCATCAGGCTCGATCAAACGCAATTTGACGGCGAGGGGTTCGAGATCGACCAGATCGGCAAATCCGTTCTGCAGTTTACCGCGTACAAAAATGTTCAGCACATCGGCGTTGACGCCCTTGACGACCATCTTGTCAAAATGTTCGTTGTACTCGAGGATGTTGCGCAGGGTCGGAATGATCTGCTTGCCACGCAACACCTTGCCGCTCTTGGTCATCTCTACGGTCATACCCTCGACGCCTTCATCGAGAAGATATTCGCGCAATGCCGCCTCGTCCTTCAGGTAAAGCTCCTTCTTGCCGCGTTTGACCTTGTAGAGCGGCGGTTGCGCGATATAAAGATGGCCGCGCTCAATCAGTTCCGTCATCTGCCGGAAGAAGAAGGTCAATAACAGAGTCCGTATATGCGAACCATCGACGTCGGCGTCGGTCATGATGATGATGCGGTGGTAGCGCAGCTTGGTGATATCGAAATCATCCTTGCCGATACTGGTGCCCATGGCAGTGATCAGGGTGCGGATCTCGTTGGAGGTAAGCATCTTGTCGAAGCGGGCTTTTTCCACGTTGAGAATCTTCCCCTTGAGCGGCAGGATCGCCTGGTAGCGCCGCTCACGCCCCTGCTTGGCACTGCCGCCGGCCGAGTCACCCTCGACCAGATAGAGTTCGCAAAGCGCCGGGTCCTTCTCCTGGCAGTCCGCCAGTTTGCCTGGCAGTGCCAGGCCGTCCAGAGCCCCCTTGCGGCGGGTCAGATCGCGCGCTTTGCGCGCAGCTTCACGGGCTCGGGCGGCGTCGATACCCTTCTCGAGAATCTTGCGGGCCACCGACGGGTTCTCTTCGAGATATTCCGCCAGCTTTTCGTTCATGATCGTTTCGACATAACCCTTGATCTCCGAGTTGCCCAGCTTGGTCTTGGTCTGACCCTCGAACTGCGGGTCGGGAACCTTGACCGAAATAACCGCCGCCATCCCCTCGCGCAGGTCATCCCCGGAAATTGCCGTTTTCATATTTTTAAGCAGGTTGTTGGTGGTTGCATAGGTATTCATGGTGCGTGTGAGCGCGGCCTTGAAACCACTTAGATGGGTACCACCTTCATGCGTATTGATATTGTTGGCGAAAGAGAAGATCTTTTCGTCATAAGCATCGTTGTACTGGATGGCAATTTCTATTTCGACCCCCTCCTTGCTGCCAGTAAACAGGATCGGTTTTGGATGCAGAGCGGTTTTCGCGCGGTTAAGATATTCGACGAAAGAGACGATGCCGCCTTCGTAGTGAAAGATGTGACTCTTATCTGTGCGCTCGTCGACAATTTCAATCTTGACGCCGGCATTGAGAAAAGCCAGTTCGCGGATGCGTTGCGAAAGGGTCTCGAAGGAGAACTCGGTGGTTTCAAAAATTTCCGGGTCGGGCCAGAACAGAATCCGTGTACCGCGTCGCTTGGTTTCTCCGTCCTCAACCAACTCCGTGACTGGCACGCCACGCTCGTAAGTCTGCCGGTAAATCTTGTTGTTGCGGCGAATTTCAAGCTCCAAGCGACTGGACAGCGCATTGACCACCGAGACGCCGACACCGTGCAAGCCGCCGGAAACCTTGTATGAGTCGCTGTCAAACTTGCCTCCGGCATGCAGCACCGTCATAACCACTTCGGCGGCGGGTCTTTTTTGGGTCTGGTGCATATCAACCGGGATTCCCCGGCCATTGTCGACTACGGTCACCGAATTATCCACATGGATAATCACTTTTATTTCATCACAGTGACCAGCCAGGGCTTCGTCGATCGAATTGTCGATGACCTCGTAGACCAAATGGTGCAGACCCTGCACCGAAGTAGAGCCGATATACATCGCCGGCCGCTTGCGGACCGCGGATAGACCTTCTAGTACCTTGATACTGTCTGCATCGTACGCTTTGTTCAGTTCTTGCGTCATGTCACCCTCGTTCTGGGGATATTGCGTTAACCATTCCCTGGTCAATCTTGAAAAAACTTGCCGTCTGCTGCACCGTGTCAGCCAATTGCGGCTGCTGTGCCGAGGTCATGAAAACCTGACCGCGCCGATTCAGCAGAAAGTTAAAAAAACCCTCCTGGCGCCGACTGTCCAGTTCACTGGCGAGATCGTCAAGTAACAGGACGGGGGGCTCCTTGAACTGCTCCTCCAGATCCATCACCTGCGCCGCCTTGAAGGCGAGGAGATATGACCTCTGCTGACCCTGCGAACCGAAGCATCGCAATGATCGGCCATCGACCTGGAAATCCAGGTCATCGCGATGCGGCCCGGTCAGGGTCACTCCCAGTTTCTTTTCTCGTGGTGCTAACCGCTCAAAAGCCTCCCGCATATGGTCTGCCAAATCGGCCAGCGGCTTTTTTTCTATTGAATAATGCAGACAGGCAGTTTCGCCATTACCACTAATTTCCCGGTATACCTGAAAAAGCCTTGGCATAAACCTCTCCAGATATACCTGCCGGTCGTATCTTATCCGACTACCTGTACGGATCAGGGCTTCGGTCCAGGGTGCCAGGCTAGCTGCATCTGACTGCTGTTTCAGCAGTTGGTTCCGTTGCCGTAAAATACGTTCATATTCCTGTACGCGGTCAAGATAGGCCGGTTCGGTCTGCAAGATAGCGCGATCAAGTAACGCCCGACGTCCAGCGGGGAAGCCTTTGATGCTGTTCAACTCCTCCGGGGTAAAGAGAACGGTTCGAAAATAACCGAGAAACTGACTGAGCTTTTGAACCGTTTTACCGTCAATTCGGGGATTGCGTCCGTTCTTCTGCAAACCTATCTCAAGACGGTGCTGAACTCCACCTTGAATAACAATTGCTCCTAACCAGGCCGTTTCAGCAGTATGATTAATCAACTCATATCCACGGGCACCACGAAAACTTTTCAGATGACCAAGCAGGTAAATGGCTTCGAGAAGATTGGTTTTCCCCTGGGCATTATGTCCATAAATGACATTGAAATGCTCATTCCAGGAGAGATCCGCATCTGTCAGGTTGCGGTAGCAGCGAAGCTTCAAATTGTTGAGAATCATACTCTTTATCAAGAAAAAAGCCTTAAATTCAAAGGCTTTTTCTTACCATCTTTTTAAAGTCGCATCGGCATTATAACCGCCAGATAACCGTCCTCTTCGACTGGTTTAATTAAACCAGGTGACAAATTATCCTTGAGAATCATGCGAATCTTGTTCTGATGCTGTACCTGCAATATATCCAGCAAATATCGGGCGTTAAAACCAACTGAAAGATCTGTACCCTGATATTCAATATCGAGTTCTTCACGGGCATCACCCAGTTCTGGATTCGAAGATGAAACTTCAAGCAGGTTGTTTTTGAAATTCATCTTGACGCCCCGCGATTTTTCACTGGAGACAATGATCATCCGGCGCAGAGCATGCAGAAAAGGATCAACGGCAATTGTTGCAAACTGCTCGTTGGTTTTCGGAATAACCCTGCTGTAATCGGGAAATTCACCATCGACCAGGCGCATGATGATCACGGTGCGATCCTTGCTAATAACTGCGTTGTTGTCCATGAAACCGAGGTTCAGATTACCTTCACCCTCCTCGGCCAGTTTTTTCAATTCGAGTATTCCCTTGCGCGGGAGAATGACACCTTTGGATAATTCCGAACTTGCTGTATTGGCTATTTCTTTGTCGATCATCGAAAGCCGATGCCCGTCGGTTGCCACAAAACGCAATTGGTTGGTATTCTCCTGTACCTGACAGAAAATTCCATTCAGATTGTACTTGCTCTCATCCTGAGACACGGCAAAAAAGGTCTTTTCTATCATCTCCTTGCACAAAGCACTGGCCAGGGAGAGAGAATGACTCTGGTCGGGTTTGGGAAAATTAGGAAATTCGTCAGCTGAGAGGCCAACAATATTGAATTGAGCCTTGTCACATTCGACTTCTATCCAACAGTTGTCCTTGGCATTAAAGCTGATCTCGTGATCCGGCAGCTCTTTGATTATTTCATAAAGCTTTTTGGCTGAAACAGTGATCTTGCCGGGTTTACGAATATTGGCCGGGTATGTCGACTGCATGCCGACTTCCAGATCCGTTGCAGTGAACCGTAGTTCACCATCATTTCCTTCCAGAAGTACGTTGGAAAGAACAGGTATGGTATTGCGTTTTTCAACAATACCTTGGATCCTGGCAAGTCCTTTGAGAAAAACCTCTTTTTCAATGGTGAAATTCATATTGGCCTCCTCATCAACAGTATTTACTTAATATTTAAAGAACTAAATAATTAAAAGATTAGTAGTAGTAATAAGGCTTGTTAATACGTTTAAAAGTTATAAATATATATTAATATCAATTATTTATAGTGCTGATAAGTTCCGGTAAAAGCTGTTGGGAAAATGGGGATATTTATTGCTTTCGAAAATACGCCATGTTGTCCCCAGGCTGCCAACCCTCTTTTGCACAGCTTGTTAGTTACTTATTTCGTTTTTAAGTTTTTCAATGGTGCTCCGCAATTGAAAATCCTCTTCCATGAGTTTATCTATCTTGCGAATGGCATGGATGATGGTCGAATGATCCTTGCCACCGAAACGCTCACCGATTTCCGGATAGGAAGACGAGGTCAATTGTCTAGAGAGATACATGGCTATTTGCCTCGGCAAAACCACGGTTTTGAGCCTTTTGGGCGATTTTATATCGGAAATTTTTATATTGAAATGGCTACTTACTTTTTTGAGAATTTCTTCAACAGACAGTTCACGATTGCGTTCAATCAGAATATCCTTGAGAACATCACGGGTCATATCGAGTGAAATAGGTATCGCAGTCAAACTCGCATAGGCACCTATACGAATCAGATAACCTTCAAGTTCCCGGACGTTGTTGCAGATTGAATTGGCCAGAAACAAGGCTACATCTTCAGGTAGTTTGATACTGTTCTGTTCAGCTTTCATTTTCAGAATGGCCAACTTTGTTTCCACATCTGGTGGTTGTATATCTGCAATCAACCCCCATTCGAAACGGGAACGCAACCTTTCTTCAAGGCCCGGAATGTCCTTGGGAAATTTATCAGAGGTAACAATGATTTGCTTGTGTGATTCATAGAGCGCATTGAACGTATGGAAAAATTCCTCCTGGGTACGTTCCTTGCCGGCTATAAATTGAATGTCATCAATCAGGAGCACATCCATGGAACGAAATTTATTGCGGAATTCATCCATACGATTGTAACGCAAGGAGTTGATCAGTTCGTTCATGAATTTTTCGGAGGTGTAATAACATATCCGCACTTGCGGAGATTTTTTAAGGATGGCGTTGCCTATTGCGTTTACCAGGTGGGTTTTACCTAAACCAACACCACCGTAGATGAACAGGGGATTGTAGGTTGTTGCCGGGTTGTTGGCAACGGCCATTGCAGCTGCGTAAGCGAATTGATTGGATGAACCCGAGACAAATTCTTCAAAGGTATATTTGCGATTAAGATTCAAATCCGAGGTATGACTGTTTGTTGTTATGTTTTCATTCCTTGGTGTGGGTTTTTTGTCAGGCTCGCTTTTTTTACCGTGTTTTGGAAGGTGGTCTTTGGCCTGTCCGGAAACATTGAATTGTAGCCGGTAGGTGACAGCTGAAAGTTCAGAAAGAATTTTCTGTATAAGCTTGCTGTAGTTTTCTTTGACCCAATCAAGGACGAACCGGTTTGGCACCTCCAGATAGACCATATCCTGCTCGATCTTCACAAGCTTCAATGGTTTTATCCAAGTTGAAAAGTGTTGTGGACTGAGATTCAGTTCAAGGTGTTCGAGGGTGTCATCCCAGAGTTTACTCATACCGGCTTCAATCATGACTCAAGTGACTGGAAAGTCACAGGGAGAGCAACGTTATCCACAAGCTTTTAAACAACTGTGGATAACAAAATAACCATATTAAATCAGTAGTTTAGATAAATAGATACTCGTGGAAAACTTGATGACAAAGATTATCAGAGGAATTTTTTTATTGCAAGGGAAAATTGTTTTAGAATAATGACTTAAAAATGCAACGGCTTTTCGTTCTTGACTTTAATTTATATCTATGCTTAAAACTGCCTTTTACAAAAATCACCACAGTTGCCATAAACAGGAGCGATGAACTGTCATGAAGCGTACATATCAACCGAGCAAAGTCAGCCGTAAACGTACTCACGGATTTCGCAAGCGCATGCGCACTAAAAATGGCGTCAACGTTATCAAGCGTCGTCGTGCCAGGGGTCGTCGCCGTTTGGCCGTAACCACCCCGACCAAGTAGTATTATACCAACGGGTGAAGGGAGAACAAACCCTCGAGAGGTTTCGTCGGATACGTCGTTCAGGCGAGTACCAGAAGGCGTGGCGCGAGGGGCAACGTTATCATACAACCCATTTTGTTGTGATTGTGAAGCCGACGCGGGATATCTGCCGTATTGGTGTAACAGTGAGTCGTAAAGTTGGGAATGCCGTTTGTCGTAATCGTCTCAAACGCTGGTTTCGCGAATTATTTAGAAAACATTACAGGCAGTTCAGCCAGGTGGCGGATATTTCGATAGTAGCCAAGCGACAAGCCGGTAACCTGAGTCATCTGCAAGTGGACCGTGAAATTCTAACGGTATTTGCCCGTCTGGAGACCGATAATCATGATTAAGCGGTTAACCATGGCGGGTATTCGCTTTTACAGAGTATTCCTTTCCCCACTGAAGCCGCCAACCTGTCGATTTTATCCTTCCTGCTCAACGTACACCCTGCATGCCGTCAACCGGCATGGTGTCGCCTACGGTCTCTGGATGGGACTCAAACGTCTGGCCCGTTGTCATCCCTGGCACCCGGGAGGATACGACCCGGTTGACTAGGGCCTTTCATTATAGGAGTCTGTTTCAATCATGAATTCAACTGAAAATAAAAATCTCGTCCTGGCTATGGTCCTTATGCTTGCTGTCTGGCTGGGCTTTTCATTTTTCTTTCCACCGGCAAATAAAAATCAGCAACAACCGGTTGCACAAGAGAGTGTTCAGCCGGTTGCTGCCAGCGAGGTCAAAGAAAAAACGGTCGTTGAGACGCCCGTCGCTGTGGTTCAGACACCCGTAGACGGTGATTCTGCGACAATGACGGTAAACGAGACCTCGGTTCCTGCGCGGGAGATAGTCGTTGAAACCGCCAAATATCAGGCTGTGTTCACCACCCAGGGAGCACGCTTGGTTTCTTTCATATTGAAGGGTTATCGGGCAACGGCTGCAAAAGATTCTCCCCCCGTTCAGATGTTTGAACCCGCTGGCCCGCTGCGTTACGCAACATTGCGCACAACCGGCGCTGAAGGCTTTGCCCTGGCAGAGAATGCCAGCTTTAAAACGGCAGCGCCGGATCTGGTCGAGATCTCGGGCAGCGATGAATTAAAGCTCAGCTTTCAGCATATTGCCCCAAACGGGATGCAGTATGTAAAAACCTTCATTTTACGCGGTGATCAATATCTTATCGACACGGTTCTTGAGTTACACAACACCAGCCAGACGGCGTTGCGCGGGACCATCGATTTTGCCCTGGTTCAACATTGGGACGATACGGTCAAAACCGACAGTTACTCCTTTTCCGGCCCAGCCTCGCTTATCAACGGTAAAATTCAAGAAGTTAAGGTTGATGACCTCAAGAAAGGTTCCGTAGCTTACGGGCAGGATGTTTCCTGGACATCTTTTCAGAACAAGTATTTCCTTTCCGTTGTCGTGCCTGGTGAAAAAACGCTGGAGAGGGCTCAGGTTCTGCGTGAGGGTGACGCGATCGAGAACCAGTTGAAAACACCTTATTTTACTCTTCAAGGTGGCGAGCAAACCAGGCTGGACTACCTGGTTTATATCGGTCCCAAAGACCCGCAATTACTCAAGGTTGCGGGCCATCAACTGGATGAAGTTGTCCATTTCGGATTCTTCAATATTCTGGCCCAACCCCTCTTTATGGTGCTGACGTTCTTCTACGGATTTTTTAAAAATTATGGTGTATCTATTATCCTGCTGACCATATTGATCAAGCTCCTTTTCTGGCCCTTGACCCACAAGAGTTACTCATCGATGAAGTCAATGCAGAAACTGCAACCGGAAATGCAGAAACTGCGTGACAAATTTAAGAATGACAAGGAAAGACTGAACAAGGAAATGATGGCGTTGTACAAGACCCACAGCGTCAACCCTCTCGGCGGTTGTCTGCCGATGATCGTACAGATCCCGGTCTTTTTCGCTCTTTACAAGGTTCTCTTGGATTCTATTGCCCTGCGGCACGCGCCTTTTGCTTTCTGGTTGACGGATCTCTCTGCCAAAGACCCTTACTACATCACCCCTCTTCTGATGGGTGTGACCATGTTCATACAACAGAAGATGACCCCTTCAACCGCTGACCCGATGCAGGCGAAGATCTTCATGATGATGCCGGTCATCTTTACTTTCATGTTCCTGAATTTCCCGTCAGGGTTGGTCATTTACTGGTTGGTGAATAATCTTCTGACCATTTTGCAGCAGTATTTCATTCATCGTAAGGCCGCCTGACGGGGGACCATGAACGCCCCGTTCCTGTCGGTCGAAATTGTACCTGACGTCCCGGGGACTGTGGTAGAAAGGGCTCTCGTGCAATATCTCTGGTATGAGCCCCTTAAGAGCGGCCCACGGGTTTGCTACATTATTCACTTATCATCACGGAGTTAGCCGATGCTGTCGTTCGATACCATCGTGGCTCCAGCCACTCCACCCGGAGAGGGCGGCGTCGGCATCATTCGCCTCTCTGGACCACAAGCGGTGGAATATCTCGCTGCCGTTTTTCGCGGCAAGGTTTCCCCGCAAACCATGGCGTCACACCACCTCTACCACGGCAACCTGCTAACTAGTGATAATCGACGGGTAGATGAAGTTCTTGTCGTGCTTATGCGCGCTCCGCGCTCCTATACCGGTGAAGATGTGGTCGAAGTCCACTGTCACGGTGGTCGTCAGATTTTGCGCAGCGTGCTCGATTTGTTTCTGGACCGCGGCGCCCGCATGGCGAACCCTGGAGAATTTACCCAACGCGCCTTTCTAAACGGCCGTCTTGATCTGGCTCAGGCAGAAGCCGTAATCGAAGTGATCAAGGCACGTTCCGAGCGGGCCAGTCGCGTAGCTCTGGATCAACTGGATGGGCACCTGTCACGGAAAATTCACAGTTATTCCCAACAGCTTAAAGATTCTCTAGCTCTCCTTGAAGCGCACATCGATTTTCCGGATGATGAGGTGGGTGTTCTCGACCTTTCTGGGCTAATTGTGCCTATGCAGGAGATTGCCCGGGATATGAGAACCCTGGCCACCAGTTTCGATCTCGGACGGGCCTTACGCGAGGGGATTAACGTGTTGATACTCGGTCGACCCAACGTCGGCAAAAGCTCCCTGATGAACGCCATCCTGGGAGAATCAAGGGCGATTGTCACTGAGGTTGCCGGGACGACCCGTGATACCCTGGAAGAGCAATTGGTTCTGGCCGGTTTTCCGGTGCGTCTGGTTGATGCTGCAGGGGTTCGCGATACGGACGACCCCGTTGAGCGTGAAGGTGTGCGGCGGGCTCGAGAGAAAGCGGCTGCAGCCGATCTGGTGCTGATGGTTGTCGACGGCTCCACACCCCTAACCAGAGAGGATTTTCTGGCGCTTGACCTGTGCCGGCCGGAATCAACTCTACTGGTGGTTAACAAAAGCGACCAAGCCCAGAATTGTGAGCTTGACCGGCTGGCGATTCTGCCGTATCGGGTGACCGTTTCGGCAAAATATAACCTTGGTTTTGACGACTTACGTGAAGCGATTGTCGACCGGCTCGGCAGCGACGCGGCGCTGGCCGGCAATGAGGGGCTCGTCATCACAGAGCGTCGGCATCGCGACGCCTTGTTGCGTGCCCTTGTTGCCCTGGATGGTTTTTTCGACTCAGCTGACCAGTCTACCCCCTTTGAGTGCCTGGCTATGGAGTTGCGCGAGGCCCTTGCGGCGCTTGGCTTGATTACCGGCGAAACCACCCCAGACGAGATTCTCGACAAGATATTTTCCCGGTTCTGTATCGGTAAGTAGTTTTCTGTTCCACGTGAAACACCCTGTCCTCTCCCGCACAACTGTTCCACGTGAAACATGCATGACTCTTACGTTTGCTGCAAAGGTAAACAGCTTATGGCAGAAAGTTACGATGTTGTTGTGGTCGGTGCTGGACATGCTGGCTGTGAAGCGGCCCTTGCCGCTGCACGTATGGGCTGCCGTGCACTGTTATTAACCCTCAATCTGGATGCTGTTGCGCAAATGTCCTGCAACCCGGCTATCGGGGGTTTGGCTAAGGGGCACCTGGTGCGCGAAATTGATGCCCTGGGTGGTGAGATGGCGCGTAATATCGATGCCACCGGGATACAATTCCGTGTCCTTAATACGAAAAAGGGTCCTGCGGTAAGGGCCTCGCGAGCCCAGGCGGACCGCGACCTTTACCGTGCACGCATGAAGCAAGTCGTTGAAGCGCAGCCCGGTCTGGATCTCAAGCAGGGCCAGGTGGTGAGGCTGCTGGTCTCAAGTAGTGGTGTTGTGGGAGTGGAAACCCGTGACGGCCTGCGTTTTATGGCGACGGCTGTGATTCTCACGACGGGGACGTTTATGCGTGGCTTGATTCATGTCGGTTTGGTCCACTATCCCGGTGGACGTGCGGGCGAACCTCCTTCGGAAGGCCTTTCAGATCATCTCCGTGAGATTGGTTTTGTTGTGGGTCGTCTGAAAACGGGAACCCCTCCTCGTCTGGCTGCGACGACCATCGACTTTTCGGTTTTGGAGGAACAGCCCGGCGACCCCGTGCCTAAACCCTTTTCCGTAGATACGTTGGCGATAGAGCGACCTCAGGTCTCCTGTCATATCACCTACACAAACGAACGTACTCATGCGGTAATTCGTGGCGGATTGGATCGTTCGCCTCTGTATTCCGGTGTCATAGAAGGTGTCGGGCCGCGATACTGTCCGTCGATAGAAGACAAGGTGGTGCGTTTTCCGGAAAAAGATCAACACCAAATCTTCCTGGAACCAGAGGGCCTCGCCAGCGGCGAAATATACCCGAACGGTGTCTCCACATCCCTGCCGGTCGATGTTCAACTTGCGTACCTCAGGACCATGAAGGGTCTTGAGCAGGTCGAAATCATGCGCCCCGGTTATGCTATTGAATATGATTATGTGGATCCAATTCAACTGCAACCGTCACTTGAGACCAAGTTGCTAAGGGGCCTCTATCATGCCGGCCAGATCAACGGCACCTCTGGTTATGAGGAAGCTGCAGCCCAGGGCCTCCTGGCGGGGATGAATGCAGCACTGCAAGTCAAGGGCCGTGATCCCTTGTTGATTGGCCGGGAGCAGGGTTATATCGGTGTCCTCGTTGATGATCTGGTAAACCTCGGTGCGAAGGAGCCGTACCGGATGTTTACCTCCCGGGCTGAATACCGACTTCTGCTGCGCGAAGACAATGCTGATCAACGGCTCAGCCCCCTCGGCCGCCAGGCAGGATTGTTGCCAGATTCTCGCTGGGAGAGATTCACAAGCAAACTTGAGGACTTGGAACGTGGTAGCGGACGATTGCATGATGTCCGAATCTCTACGAGCAACCACGAGGCTTTGGGCCGTCTCGGTTTGCAGAACCTGAAAAATGGTGCCTCCCTCGAAGAGTTGCTGCGGCGACCGGAAATCGGTATCGATGACCTTACTTTTCTCGATCCCGAGTTAGCTGGTCTTTCAGCAGAGGTGCGCAGCGAGTTGGAGACCGCGGTCAAGTATGCCGGTTATATCCGCCGCCAACAGGAACAGGTTGAGCGCTTTCGCCGCCTGGAAGACCTGACGATCCCGGTCGGGTTCCGTTACGATGCTATTAGTGGCCTCTCCACCGAGGTCCGCGAAAAACTTAAACGCGTGGCACCCCGCACCCTGGGGCAGGCGGGGCGGATTCCCGGGGTCACTCCTGCGGCAATTGCCATCCTCGCGGTTCTCCTGCGACGCTGAGGTTTTTTTTATGACGCTGACGGAGATGCTATTTGACCTTAATATTCGAGTCACCGCGGAAGCGACGGCTCTTTTGGAACAGTTGGCCGATGAATTGCTGCGCTGGAATCGCAGCCGCAACCTGACTGCAATTACCGCCCGCGCGGAGGTTATGGAAAAACACTTGGTCGACTCGTTGACCCTGCTCCCTTTTGCCAGACAAGCTGAGCGCCTCCTGGATGTTGGCTCTGGAGCAGGATTTCCTGCCCTGCCGTTGAAAATCGCCTGCCCGGAACTCGATGTCGTCGCGGTGGACGCGGTGGGCAAAAAGATCGACTTTCAACGCCATGTTACGCGTGCCCTGAAGCTTGAGGGGTTTACAGCGTTGCACGGGCGTGTCGAGATTCTGCAGGAGCAGTCGGGTTACCGGGCGGGGTTCGACCTGGTGACCGCCCGTGCGCTGTGCGGGTTAACCGAACTGTTACGGTTGACGGAACCGTTCCTGGCCCCTGGTGGGCGCCTGGTGGCCATGAAGGGGCCGGAGGGTTGTCAGGAATATGCCGCTCTTTACGCGCCACTACAGCGAGAGGGTTGGACTCTCGCTCTGCACAAACTCTGCCTACCTGTTTCGAAGGCTGAGCGCTGCCTGATTGAGTTGAGACGTTGATGGTGTTTTTACACTATATGTAGTGTTTTTTTTTATGTCTAAGTCAACATCTGGTGGTAGGTTGTTGTCTGGCAAATTTCCTTTGCAGATCCAAGGGCTTATGTTAGTCTGAGCGACTCGAAAAAATCACCCCTCTAAGGAGAAACGGCATGGCCCAGATTATCGCCATAGCCAATCAAAAAGGTGGCGTCGGCAAGACCACGACAGCAGTCAATCTTGCAGCGTCACTTGCCGTAGCCGAGAAACGCACCCTGCTGGTTGATTTGGATCCCCAGGCCAACTCTACCAGTGGCGTCGGTGTCGATCCGAACAGCATTGAGCGGACAGTTTACCATGCCCTGCTCGGCGCCGTTCCGGCAGCGGAGATCCGCCAGAGCACCGCTCTCGAACCTCTCCACCTGCTGCCTGCCAATCCCGACCTGATCGGTGCCGAGGTAGAGTTGATCTCGGCTCTGGCCCGCGAGAATAAGCTAAAGACCGCGCTGGCCGATATCTCTGCTGAGTATGACTATATTCTGATCGATTGTCCTCCTTCGCTGGGTTTGCTGACGATCAACGCCCTGACGGCTGCTGACAGTGTGCTGATTCCCCTGCAGTGTGAATATTACGCCATGGAGGGGTTAAGCCAGCTGATCAACACGATCCGTTTGATCCAACGGGAATTAAACCCCGGCCTGGGTATCCGGGGCATCCTGTTGACAATGTTTGACGCCCGCAACAATCTCTCCCACCAGGTCAGTGAGGAGATTCGCAAGCACTTTTCCACTCAGGTTTTTGAAACCATGATTCCGCGCAACGTCCGCCTTTCTGAGGCACCCAGCCATGGCCTGCCGGCCCTGCTTTACGATATCTCTTCGCGGGGGGCAACCGCTTATCTGGATTTGGCGCGCGAAATCATCCGCATGGAGTAGCCTGTAATATGACCAAGCGTCCCGCATTAGGCAAGGGCATCGGCGCCCTGTTGTCCTCGGCCTCCCAGGATGGTCGTCACAAGTATTTCGTCTGTCCGGTTGAAGATCTCAAGCCCCACCATCAGCAACCGCGCAAGACCTTCAATGACGTCAAGATGGCAGAGCTGGTTGCGTCGATACGAGAAAAGGGTGTGATCCAGCCCCTTGTGGTTCGTCACACTGGCGACCATTACCAGATTATCGCCGGTGAACGGCGCTGGCGGGCTGCCCAGAAGGCCGGCCTCAAGGAAGTTCCGGTTGTCATCCAGGACGTCTCCGAAGACTGGGCGCTGGAAATGGCTCTTATCGAAAATATTCAGCGCGAAGACCTTAACGCCATCGAGGAAGCTGAAGCCTACCGTTATCTGATGAGCACCTTTGACTTGTCTCAGGACGAGGTTGCCCGTCGGGTTGGACGTGAACGGCCGACGGTGGCCAATGCATTGCGCCTTCTGCGTCTGCCGACAACTATACAGCAAGATGTGGTCAGTGGTCAGCTGACGATGGGTCATGCCAGAGCCATGCTGCCCTTGGAGAGTGCCGCGCGTATCAAAGAAGTGCGTGACCAGGTGGTCAAGAAACAGTTTTCCGTGCGCCAGACCGAAGCACTAGTCAAGAAACTCAAGGGCGGTTCGGGTAAGACCGTCCCGCACAAAAACCGGATCGATCCGGAACTTGCTGACCTCGCTGCGCGGTTGCAGCGCAGCCTCGGCACCAAGGTGAATATCCACCCTCAGGCGCGTGGTGGCAAGGGCGGTAAAATTGAAATCAGCTACTACTCTCCTGAAGAATTGGAGAGGTTGCTCGATATATTCACCGGCCGTTGAATTAAAGCCTATTGTTTCAATTAGTTAACTATTTATAGTCAGGAATGTTCGCTATGTTCAATAAGAAGGAAAAGGGACCTATGCGCAAAGAGACTCCGATTGAGAAAAGTGAAATCAAGGCCTTCCTGGGACCCGGCAGTCAGTTCGAAGGCAAACTGGTGTTTAATGAAATCGTTCGCCTGGACGGCGCCTTTCGCGGTGAAGTGACCTCTCACGATACCCTGATCGTCGGTGAGAGCGCTGACATCCAGGCTGATGTGCAGGTTGGTACCCTGATTCTGAGTGGACGTTTCAAGGGGAGCGTCAAGGCCAAGACCCGCGTCGAATTGCGTGCTCCGGCCAAGGTTGACGGCACCATTGAGACGCCGGCTCTGTCGGTGGAGGACGGGGTCACCCTGAATGGTACGATTACCATGACTCTCGGCGAGAGCACGACTGGCGCCAAGCCCGTCGACCTGGGCGCGAAAAAGTAATCAACCCGAGACCTTCTCGGGGGATTAAGAGTCTCCTGCGAACGGTGTTTTTTTGCGAAAAGAGCCTTGACACAGCCTATCTGCTATGGTAGTTATCTTCCGCTTTGACCCTAGGTTAAGGCACCTATAGGCTCTTCTAAGGCTGTATACAGTATACCGATGTGCCCTTGCGGCGCGAACTTAAATGAGGTACGACGGTGATCAAGCTTGACTGGACACTGTTCCTGCAGTTTGCCAACTTCATGATTTTGATGGCAGTGCTCAATGTACTGCTTTTCAAACCATTGCGGGCCGCTCTAAAGGCGCGCAAAGCAACCATTGAAGGCTGCCGAACGAAAGTGCAGGATATCGACGAGCAGGTGCAGGCACAAATTGCCCGCTATGAAGCACAACTTCAAGAGGCCCGCCTTCAAGGCGCTCAGGCGCGCGCAGCACTGCGCAAAGCGGCTCAGGCAGAAGAGTCCCGCATCGTTGGTGAGGCGAGCCAGGCCTCTGCCGTGAAACTGCAGACGATCAAGGAGCAGATTCAGGCAGAGGCAAGCACCGCTCGCAAGATTTTGCGTGATGAGACCGAGACGCTGGCCAAAGATATTGCCGGCAAGGTTCTGGGGAGGGCGGTCTGATGACGATAAGCAACGTTAACGTCAAGGCTGCACTGATCCGGTTGGCCGCTTTGGTCGTTCTTTTACTCGTTCCGTGTTTGGTCTTGGCCTCCGGAGACGGCGGTCATGCCGGCGGCAACGCTGTTCTTAAAGATTTCCTCTACCGCTGTTTCAACTTTGCTCTGATGGTGGGTCTGCTGGTGTATTTCGTCACCAAACCGATCCGCAAGGGACTTAAAGACCGTACCGAGGAGATTCAAAAAACGCTGGCTGAGGCGCAGGCGGCCAAAGAGGCGGCAGAAGCCAAGCATCGCGAATACAGCGACAAGCTGGCCAAGGCGACTGAAGAAATTGCCGGTATTACCGAAGCGATTCGCCGGGAAGGCGAAGTGGAACGTGACAAGATTCTGCTTGCCGCCAAAGAGCTGGCAGCCAAAATAGAGAAGGAAGCCGACAACAAGGCTTCCGGCGTGGTTGCCAAAGCGCGGATAGAATTGCGTGAAGAAGCTGCCCGCCTGGCCGTGGAACTGGCAAAGGATCTGCTCAAACAGCAGGTAACAGCCGAAGACCAGAAACGCCTGGTTGATGAATACATGCAAAAAGTGGGAGAACTCCATTGAGCGTCAGTGCCCTTACCCGACGGTACGCCAAGGCGCTGGTCGAACTCGGCGTGGAACAGAAGGCCGTAGAAACCTACGGCGACGAGTTGGCGAGTGTCAAAGCTGTTCTGGCTCAGGAAGACCTGTTGCGCCTGTTGCTTGACAGCCCCACCCTGGTTCAGGAAAAGAAGGTGGCCATGCTGGGCGACCTCTGCAAGGTTCTTGAGCTGTCTGAAGGAATGGTCAAGTTTCTCGGCCTGCTTCTGGACAAAGGGCGGATCGGCTACCTCGCACAGATCGAAGAGAATTATCGCCGCCAGGCGGACGAGCTGTCCGGTATCCTGAGCGCCAAGATAACCTCAGCCAGTGCGCTGAGTGACGTCCAGCAGCAGGCGATCGCCGCCAGCCTGGAAAAGCAGACTGGTAAGCAGGTTGCCGTGACCGTCAGCATCGATGCCGACCTGATCGGCGGCTTGCAGGCAGAGATCGGCGGCCGCCTCTTTGATGGCAGCGTCAGAACTCAACTTAAACGAATCGAAGAATCCTTAACGAAAGGGTGATGAGGTCGTAACAATGCAAATCAGAGCAGAAGAAATCAGCGCGATAATCAAGAAGCAGATTGAGAGCTTCGGCCGTGAAGTCGAGGTCAGCGAAACCGGTACCATCATCTCGGTGGGTGACGGGATTGCCCGTATCCATGGCCTGGACAAGGCGATGGCCGGTGAGTTGCTGGAGTTTCCGGGCAACACCATGGGCATGGTCCTCAACCTCGAGGAAGACAACGTCGGTGCCGCGATCCTCGGTGACTCCGAGCATATCAAGGAAGGCGACACGGTCAAGCGCACCGAGCGCATTGTCCAGGTCCCGGTCGGCGAAGCGCTGATCGGTCGCGTGGTCAACGGTATCGGCCTCCCGATCGACGGCCAGGGCGAGATTGAAACCGAGACCTACAGCAAGGTCGAGATCAAGGCCCCCGGCATTGTCGCGCGTAAATCGGTGCATGAGCCGATGCAGACCGGCCTCAAGGCAATCGACTCCATGGTCCCCATCGGCCGCGGCCAGCGCGAGCTGATTATCGGCGACCGGCAGACCGGCAAGACCGCGGTTGCGACCGACGCCATCATCAACCAAAAAGGTCAGAACATGATCTGCATCTATGTCGCCATCGGCCAGAAACGCTCGACGGTGGCACAGGTGGTCGACAAGCTCAAGCAGCACGGCGCCATGGACTACACCATCGTCGTCTCAGCTTCAGCATCCGAGGCTGCCCCGCTACAGTATCTCGCACCCTACACCGGCGTCACCATGGGGGAATATTTCCGTGACAGCGGCAAGCACGCCCTGATCATCTACGATGACCTCTCCAAGCAGGCCGTTGCCTATCGCCAGCTCTCGCTGCTGCTGCGCCGCCCGCCGGGCCGTGAGGCCTACCCCGGTGACGTTTTCTATCTCCACAGCCGCTTGCTCGAGCGCGCCGCCAAGCTGAGCGATGAGGAAGGGGCAGGTTCCCTGACTGCTCTGCCGATCATCGAGACCCAGGCCGGCGACGTCTCTGCCTATATTCCGACCAACGTTATCTCGATCACCGACGGTCAGATCTTCCTCGAGACGGACCTCTTTTACTCTGGCGTGCGACCGGCGATCAACGTCGGCCTCTCGGTGTCCCGTGTCGGTGGATCAGCCCAGGTCAAGGCGATGAAACAGGTCGCAGGGACCCTGCGCCTGGCACTTGCCCAGTACCGTGAAATGGCAGCGTTCGCCCAGTTCGGTTCCGACCTGGATGCCGCCACCCAGCGCCAGTTGAATCGTGGTGCCCGCCTGGTTGAGATTCTGAAGCAGGGTCAGTACAAGCCGATGCCGGTTGAAAAGCAGGTTGTTTCGATCTTCGCGGTCAACAACGGTTATGTAGACGAGTACCCCACGACCGTGATCCAGCGTTACGAAAAGGAACTACTTGCTTTTATGGAGAGCAGTTATGCCGATGTGCTCGGCACACTGCGCGAGAAGAAAGCGATGGATGATGAACTGCAGGGTAAGCTCAAGGCCGCTCTGGATGAATTCAAGGGCCAGTTTGTCGCTTAACGGCGCAACGATCGGGTAAGAACAGATGGCAAGTCTTAAGGACATCAAAAAACGGATCAGCTCGGTCAAGAACACGCGGCATATTACCAAGGCCATGAAGATGGTCTCGGCGTCCAAGCTGCGGCGTGCCCAGGAGGCTGTCGTTGCTGCTCGTCCCTATGCGGACAAAATGCACGATGTGCTTTCCAGTCTGGCTTTGCGCGAAGACGCCGACAGTCATCATCTGCTGACCGAGCGCGGCAAGAACAAGGCCCTGATTGTGCTGATTACCGGTGACCGCGGTCTGTGCGGCGGCTTCAACACCAATATTGCCAAAGCTGCGGAACGGTTCATCCGGGAGAATAAAGAAGGCTTTGAGAGTTACGAGCTGCT
>Ga0316195_10000091_pt1 | contig 28047 bp, 27 predicted proteins | sample Phised1_MG_FD_204937 | JGI IMG/M metagenome (GOLD analysis project Ga0316195, IMG submission 204937) | Coastal sediment microbial communities from Maine, United States - Phippsburg sediment 1 | ecosystem: Environmental > Aquatic > Marine > Coastal > Sediment | place: USA: Maine | collected...
GCCTTGCGCAGCACGCGCGTGCCGGCGGCTGCTATCCGCAGTCTCACGCTGCGCCGGTCGGCGCCGTCGCGGTTCGCGGACACCAGTTCGGCGTTCAGCAAGGCCTTGAGCAGGTTGCTGGCGGTGGACTGGTGGATGTCCATCGCCTGGGCCAGCTCACCGACGCCGATGTCAGGCTGGCCTTCGATCACGCTCAGCGCCCACAGTTGCGCGCCGCCGATGCCAGCGCGGCGCTGCACTTGCTGAAAATGCGTCTTGACTGCGTTGAACACCGTACGAAACCGCCGCAGCACGCGTGCCGCTGGCTCCGGCTGCTCGGCGAACGTAGGGGTCGACTTGGGCGCCGGGGACTTGCGCGGTGCGGCGGCGCGGGGCTTTGATGGCATGGGCGAGGATTTTGGCAGCAGCATCTCCAGCGGCCCAAGCCACCGGTTTGTGCAAAAAAGCGGGGCCTGTTCAGGCCCCGCGAAGTCACTACTCCGGGCCGCCCACCGCCGGTCAAGCCGATGAACGGTGCTCAAGTGTATTTGTTTGCATGCAAACCGGGCTGGGCCGATCGTCCGGATAGACCCTGAGTCGCGCAAAAACCCCGGGGCCCAGGCCGGCGCGCGTCCGTCGCGACCCTGCCGCCTACAATGCCCAAAAGAGCCCGGCGCTCGCCGCAAGACACCACCGACCATGGCCTCGAACCCCGCCGAATCCCCTGCTGTCCCCGTTGCGCCATTGACGCTGATCGGCAAGACGGCACTGGTCACCGGTGCGGCGCGTGGCATTGGCAAGGCGGTGGCTACCAAGCTGGCGCACGCCGGCTGCGATGTGGTGCTGAACTACTACAACAGCCACGAAGAGGCCGAGGCGCTGTGCGCCGAGTTCCGCGCGCTGGGCCGCAAGGCGGTGGCGATCAAGGCCAGCGTCGGCCAGCCTGACAGCGTCGACGATCTCTTCACCGAACTGCGAAAGCACTTCGACCGCCTGGACATCGTCGTCAGCAACGCCGCCAGCGGCGTGCTCAAGCCGGCGATGCAAATGTCGCTGAAACACTGGCGCTGGTGCATGGAGACCAACGCTTTCGCGCTGAACCTGCTGGCGCAGCGCGCTGCACCAATGATGGGCAGCGGTGGACGCATCATCGCGCTGTCGAGCCTGGGCTCCTTGCGTGCGATGCCGAACTACGCCTTCATTGGCGCGTCGAAGGCGGCGCTGGAATCGCTGGTGCGATCGCTGGCGCAGGAACTCGGGCCGAGCGGCCTGCGCGTCAATGCCGTCAGCGCCGGCGTGGTCGAGACCGACGCGCTGGGCTACTTTCCCAACCGCGAAGAACTGGTGGCCTCTTTCCAGGCGCGCTGCCCGGCCGGTCCGGTGCTGACGCCCGAGGACGTGGCCGGCGCGGTGTACCTGCTGTGCCTGCCCGAGGCCGCGATGATCAACGGACACACGCTGTTCGTCGACGGCGGCTTCGCCATCTCCGGCTGAGGCGCACGATGGCGATCGATTCCGGGCTGCAAGGCAAGGTCGCGCTCGTCACCGGCGGCAGCCGCGGCATCGGCCGCGCGGTCGTCGAGCGGCTGGCCGGAGATGGCATGCAGGTGGTGTTCTTCTACCGCGACAACGCAGCGGCGGCGCAGGAAGTGCTGGCCGCGGTGGCCGCGGCCAGCGGCCGGGGCGAGGCGTTGCAGGCCGACGTCGCCGATGCCGAGGCGGTGGGCGCCGCGGTGGAGCGCGTGATCAATGCGCACGGGCGCATCGATCTGCTGGTCAACAACGCCGGCATCGTGCGGGACAACCTGCTGGGCTTGCTCGAGGACGTGGACATTCGCGCCGTGCTCGACACCAATGTCGGGGGCACCTTCAACGTGACGCGTGCGGTCGCGCGGCACATGATCTCCAAGCGCAGCGGGCGCATCGTCAATCTCAGCTCGGTCGCGGCCACCAAGGGCGGGCGTGGGCAGTCGAACTACGCCGCCAGCAAAGGTGCGATCGAGGCCTTTACCCGTGCGATGGCGGTGGAGCTGGCGTCGCGCAAGATCACGGTAAACTGCGTCTCCCCGGGCGTGATCGAAACCGAGATGTCGCAGCAGGTGCGCGACCTCGCGGACGAGCAGATCAAGGCGCGAATCCTGCTGCGCCGTTATGGTCAGGCGCTGGATGTCGCGAACGCCGTGTGGTTCCTTGCCTCGCGCTTTGCCGACTACATCACCGGCGAGGTGCTGCACGTGGACGGCGGCTTCAAGATGGAATAGACAAAGAGGACACACAACATGCCGGAACAAGCCATTACCCAGCCCGAGATCGACGCGGTCTTCCCGAAGGTTGCGCAGACCATTGCCGACGCACTCGGCTGCGACCTCGACGAGGTCAAGCCGAAGTCCTCGTTGATCGAGGATCTGGACGCCGAGTCGATTGACTTTCTCGACTTGGTGTTCCGCCTGGAAAAGGGTTTCGGCGTGAAGATCCCCCGCGGCAAGATCGTCGAGGACGCACGCGGCCCGCTGCCGGAATCCGAATTCGAGAGCAAGGGGGTCGTCACCGAGGCCGGGCTGGCACGACTGCGCCAGTTCCTCGACGAGGTGCCGACGGAGCGCATCAAGACGCCGCTGAAGGCGGCCGAAGTGCCACGCCTTTTCACCGCGGAGACCTTCTGCAAGGTGGTAATCCGCGCGCAGCGCGCAGCCGCCTGAAGGCGCGCTGCAGCAGCCTTCTGCAGCTGGGGCGCCCGATGAACGGCCGATTCCGCAGCTTTTCCTTCGTCGACCGCATCACGCTGTGCAGCGCCCATCGGGTCGAGGGCCACTACACCGTGCCGGTCGACGCGACCCGCTTTCCGGCCTCGCTGATGGCCGAGGCGGTCGGCCAGCTGGCTGCGTGGGCATCGATGTCGCAGCTAGACTTCGCCATCAGGCCAGTCGCCGGACTGGCCGCCGAGGCCCACTATGGTCAGGTGCCCCAGCCCGGGCAGCGGCTTGAACTGCAGGCCGACATCGAACGCTGCGACGCCGAGGCCGTGGCCTATCGCGGCAGCGCAACGATCGACGGGCAGCTCGCGGTCGAGATCATCGACTGTGTCGGCCCGATGCTGCCGATGGCTCAATTCGATGATCCGGAGGCAGTGCGCGCCGATTTCCACACGCTGTGTGGCGGCGGTGTGCCGGCGGGGCGTTTCGGCGGCGTGCCGGCACCGCTGCTGTCGCAGATCGAGACGACCGGCAGCGAGCGGCTGCAGGCACTGCTGTCGGTGCCGCTGGCCGAAGCAGCGCCCTACTTCGACGACCACTTCCCGCGTCGTGCCGTTTTCCCTGGCACGCTGCTGCTGGACGCGTTGGCCGACCTGGCGGTGCAACTGGCGCAGCGCAGCGCGCCGCTGCGCGATGCCGCGGCGCTGCTGCCGAGTCGGGTCACGCACGTGAAGATCCGCTCCTTCACCGAACCCGGCGCGGTGCTGCAGCTCGAGGTGGAACTGTTGGACGCCGACGCCGATCGCGCGCGATTGAAGCTCGCTGCCCGCGGCGACGGCAAGACCGTCGCCACCGCGCGAGTCGAAGTCGTGCGCAGGAGCCCGGCATGAGTGCAGCGCCCCGCCGTGTCGCGATCACCGGGCTCGGGCTGGTCACGCCGGTGGGCAACGACGTGGCCAGTACCTGGCAAGCGCTGCTGGCTGCGCGCAGCGGTGCGGCACTGATCAACAGCTTCGACGCCAGCGGCTTTCCGGTGCGCATCGCGGCCGAAGTCAAGGGGCTGGACCCGGCCGCGGTCGAGCGGGCATTCGGTGAGCGCAAGCTGCTGAAGATGGCCAACCGCGCGCACCGCTTTGCGCTGGTCGCTGCTGCACAGGCGCTCGACGATGCCGGCATCCGCCCCACCGCGGCCACCGCCACGCGTTGGGGCTGCGTCGTCGGCACCGGCATGATGGGGGTCAGCTATGACGAACTGTCCGAGGTGCAACGTGACGCCGCCAGCGCCGGCGAACTCGAGCCGGCGCGCCTACTCGAAGCGCCGGGTGCGCCCGCCGACCCGCTGGTGTTCTGCCGCAGCACGGCCAATGCCGGTGCAGCGCTGTTGATGCGCGTGTTCGGCATCCGCGGCTATTCGAGTTCGGTGCACACCGCTTGTGCGTCGGGCGGACAAGCGGTGGGCACGGCGCTCAAACTCATCCGCCGCGGCGAAGCCGATTGCGTGCTGGCCGGCGGCTTCGACTCGATGATCAACCCGGTGGGCCTGTCGGGCTTCTGCCTGCTCAATGCTGTGTCACCGGACAACGACTCCCCGACTACCGCGAGCCGGCCCTTCGATGCGTCCCGCAACGGCTTCGTGCTCGGCGAGGGCGCCGGCTTCCTGGTGCTGGAGGAGTGGAGCGCGGCGCGCCAGCGCGGTGCGCATATCTATGCCGAACTGGCCGGCGACGGCAATTCGCTGTCCAGCTACCGCATCACCGACTCGCACCCCTCGGGCGACGGGCCGATCCAGGCCATGCGCCAGGCGATGCGCGACGCCGGCGCGGCACTGGGCGACATCGACTATCTCAATGCGCACGGCACGTCCACGCCGATGAACGACCGCAGCGAATGTGCCGCGATCAAGGCGGTCTTCGGCGAAGGCCGGCACCGGCTGGCAGTGAGTTCAACCAAGAGCGTGATGGGCCATCTGATCGCCGCCGCTGGCGCGGTGGAAGCCGCCGTGTGCGCGCTGTCCATCCACCACGGTGTGCTGCCGGTGAATGCCAATCTGCGCGAGCTCGACCCCGATTGCGACATCGACGTGGTGCGCGATGTGCCGCGCAAGCGGCGCGTGCGCGTGGCGCTTTCCAATTCGCTCGGATTCGGCGGATCGAACAGCTGCCTGGCCTTCCGCCACCCGGACGAGGCTGAGGCCCTCGCACGCTGGCGCGCCTCGTGAACACGCGGCGCGTCGTCATTACCGGCAGCGGCCTGATCTGCGGCGCGGGCCGCAACCCGGCTGCAGTGCTTGAGGCGCTTGGCTCCGGGCAATCGGCGATCGGGCCGATCGAAGCCTGGGATACCAGTGGCTGGCCCGTGCGCATCGCCGCCGAGGTGCGTGACTACAACGCCGGTGCGCTGACGGGTGACCGCAAGTTGCTGAAGTACATCCGGCGCACCGATGTGTTCGGGCTGTATGCTGCAGACCGGGCGATCGAAGAGGCCGGCTTTGCCTCCTACCGTGCGGCCCTGGACGAAGCGGCCGCGGCCACCTTCGCCGACAGCGCTGGTGTCTTCGTCGGCTCCGGCGGCGGCAGCTTTGCCAACCAGTACGATTTCCTGCCGCTGATCGCAGCCGCAGGCGGCAATCTCGAAAGCTTCGGGCGCGAGTTGTCGGCCACCGTCAACCCGATGTGGCTGCTGCGCTCGCTGCCGAACAACGTGCTCGGCCACGTCGGCATCCGGCACGGGCTGAAAGGCCCGAACGCCTGCGTCACGCACCACAGCGTCAGCGGCCTGCTGGCCTTGGCCGAAGCCGCAGCGGCATTGCGTGCCGACGAGTGCACACGCGCCGTGGTCGTCGCCCACGATGCGTCGATCGAGGCGCAGATGGCGCTGTACTACCACCGTGCCGGCCTGATGTCGGCGCAAGGCCTGTTTGCCTTCGATGCCCGACACGATGGCAGCGTGATGGGCGAAGGCGCCGGTGCGCTAGTGCTCGAAACCGAAACCGCGGCACGCGAACGCGGCGCCAGCGTGCTCGGCGAAGTGCTGGGCAGCGGCAATGCGGGCGATGCGCTCGGCCTGTTGCCGGTGCGCGAGGACGGCGACGCCCTGGCACGCGCCATCGCGAGTGCATTGACGAATTCAGGCATCGGGCCGGGGAACATCGGCATGGTCATCGCGCATGGCAACGGCACCCCGAATTCCGATGCCTCAGAAGCACGCGCCCTGCGGCAGGTCTTCGGTACCGACCTGCCGCCGGTCACCGGTTTCAAGTGGAGCTTCGGCCACCTGCTCGCAGCCGCCGGCATGCTCGAGGTGGTGGTGGCGCTGGCGGCATTGCGCGCGCGTATCGTTCCCGGGATGCCGACACTGGGCACTGCGGCGCCGCATTGCGAGGGCCTGAACCTGTCGCGCGAGGCGCGTGTGCCACGCAGCGACCTGGCGCTGGTGCTGTCGCGCGGCTTCGGGGGCACCAACGCCGCCTGCGTGCTGCGCGCGGCGGCGCCTTGAAACCCGACACACCAACCGAGGTTCCGGCCGGCTCGGCTCGTTGCGGCGTCGACAGCGTCGAGATCGAGCGAATCGAACGCCTGCTGGCGCAGACCCCTGCCGAGCAGCTGGGCGAACTGTTCTCCGTACAGGAACTGGCCGACGCCGGAGAAGGACCCGGGCGAGCGGCCAGTTTGGCAGCACGCTTTGCTGCCAAGGAGGCTTGCACCAAGCTCTTCGCCCGCGAAGCGGCGCTGGGCGCCATCGGTCCGGTGGACTTCTCGATCGCACGCGACGGCTACGGCGCGCCCACCGTGCAGTGCAGCGCTGCGGCCCAGCTGGCCCTGGGTCACAACCGGTTGAAATCGATCAGCGTATCGCTGAGCCACGACCGCACCCAGGCCACCGCGATCGCCCTGGCGCAGGCGGATGCGGCGGCACCGTCGCGCGCCGCGCGCTGGTTCTACCGGCTCGTGCCCTTTCGCCGACAGGTCGTGCTGGACAACCTGCGTCGCGTATATGGCGAGGTGGCCGACGAGGACGAGATCACGCGGCTGGCGCAGGCCCACTACGGCCACCTGGGACGGCTGCTCTGGGAGTTCATCTGTTCGCCGCTGCAGTCGCAGCAGCGCCGCAAGAGCATGGTCAGGGTTGACAACCTGCAGGCCTTGCTCGACGCGCATGCGCTGGGCAAGGGCGTGTTGATCCTGACCGGCCACTTCGGCAATTTCGAGGTCGCCACGACGGCGGGACTGAGCAGCTTTCCCGAGGCCAAGGGGCGCTTTCACTTCGTGCGCCGGCCGATCCGCCCTGAGTGGCTCGACCACCTGGTGACCTGGCGCTTTCGCCGCGCCGGCTTCGGCGTGCTGCCCAAGCGCGGCGGGCTCGACGCCATCCTCGAACGCCTGGCGGCCGGTGACCTGGTGGTCTTCCCATTCGACCAGCACGCGCAGCGTAAGGACGGCGTGCTCGTCGAGTTCTTCGGCCATCCCGCCGGCACCTTGCGCAGCCTGGCGGTGATCGCGCTGAGCACTGGCGCGCCGGTGGTGCCCGCCTCAAGCTGGCGCGAGGATCCGAAGCATCACGTGCTGCGCTTCGAGCCGGCGCTGGCTGCCGTCGAACATGCCGATGTCAACGAGGCCATCCGCCTGAGCACGCGGGCCTTCAATCAGGCATTGGAACGGCTGATCGTCCGACGCCCGGAGCAATGGTGGTGGATGCACCGCCGCTGGAAGCCCTGGCCGAAGCGCAAACGCTCGAACTGAAGAAAGTCTTCTGGCGCTGCTTGGGGCCGCACGGCCAACGCCAGACCCGCTCCTCACCTTGCTGCACGGCTTCCCGGTCGATCTGATGCACCGACGCGGCATACCATTGACGGCATACCCGTCAAGGCGCTTCGGCGTACCTGCCGCGGCCGATGTCAGGCCTTGCCCGCCCGCGCGCCCATGACCCTCACGCGGCCGCCCCCTGCCCCAGCCCCAACAAGCGCATCGCGTTGCGCTTCAGGATGCCGGGTTTGACCCGGTCCTTGAAGCCGGCCTCTTCGAAATCGGCCATCCATCGGTCGGGCGTGATCAGCGGATAGTCGCTGCCAAAGAGCATGCGGTCGGCGAGCAGCGTGTTCGCGTACTGCACCAGTTGCGGCGGGAAATACTTCGGGCTCCAGCCCGACAGGTCGATCCACACGTTGGGCTTATGCAGCGCCAGCGACAAGGCCTCGTCCTGCCACGGCCATGACGGGTGCGCGATGACGATCTGGATGTCGGGGAACTGGATCGCCACGTCCTCCAGCAGCATCGGGTTGCTGTTCTGCAGTCGCAGGCCGCCGCCGCAGCGCATGCCGCTGCCGATGCCCGAGTGGCCGCTGTGGAAGATGGCCGGCAGCTTGTACTCATTGATAACCTCGTAGATCGGCCAGGCCATGCGGTCGTAGGGCAGGAAATCCTGCACCGTGGGGTGGAATTTGAAGCCCTTCACGCCGTGCTGCTCAATCAGCCGGCGCGCCTCGCGAGCGCCCATCTTTCCCTTGTGCGGGTCGATACTGGCGAAGGCGATCATCATGTCGGCGTTGGCCTGGGCGGCCTCGCAGATCTCCTCATTGGGGATGCGCTGGCGGCCCATCTTGGCCTCGGCATCCACCGTGAACATCACCAACCCGATCTTGCGCTCGCGGTAGTAGGCGACGGTCTCGGCGATCGTCGGCCTCCGGTTCGAACGGAAGTACTTGTCGGCCGCGCGGTCGTACTCCTCGCCATAGTTGTCGAAGGGGTTCCAGCAGGACACCTCGGCATGTGTGTGGGTGTCGATGGCGATCAGGTCTTCGAACTTCATGGGCGCTCTCCTCGGCACAACGGCCAATGACGCAAACTAGTTACTCGCAGTAATTATATGGGACAATCCAGTCATTCACGGTTGCCAACACCCTTCGCTATGAATTCCTCCTCCCTGCCCCCAGCCGAACCCCTGCTGGCGCTGCGCGACGGCGCGCTGCTGCACCTACGCCTGAACCGGCCGGCCAAGCGCAATGCAGTCAACGATGGCCTGATCGCTCAACTGGACCGCGCCTTCAGCACGCTGCCAGAAGACGTGCGCTGCATCGTGCTCAGCGGCGAGGGACAGCACTTCTGCGCCGGGCTGGACCTGTCCGAACTGGCCGAGCGTACGGTCTACGATGGTGTCCAGCACTCGCGCATGTGGCATGCCGCGCTCGATCGCATCCAGTTCGCGCCAGTGCCGGTGGTGGTGGCCCTGCACGGCGCGGTGGTCGGCGGCGGGCTGGAAATCGCGGCCGCAGCGCACCTGCGCGTGGCCGAGGCCAGCACCTTCTACGGCCTGCCCGAGGGCCAGCGCGGCCTGTTCGTCGGCGGCGGCGGCTCGGTGCGCATCCCGCGCCTGATGGGCGTGGCGCGCATGGCCGACATGATGCTCACCGGCCGCGTCTTCGACGCCGTCGAGGGCCAAGCTGCGGGGTTGTCGAGCTACCTGGTGGCCGACGGTGAGGGTCTGGTCAAGGCCTTCGAGCTGGCGCGCAGGATTGCCGGCAATGCACCGCTGTCCAACTTCGCGGTGATCCAGGCGCTGCCACGCATCGCCGAACTGGGGCCCAGCGAGGGCTTGTTCATGGAGTCGCTGGTGGCGGCGATCGCGCAGGGGGACCCGGCAGCCAAGCAGCGCATGCAGGCCTTCCTCGACGGCAAGGCGGCCAAGGTGGCGAAAGCGTGAGCGCGGCGCCGTTTCGCAACGTCCGGCTTGGCGGCTGCGTCAGTGCATTGCACGAGCTGGACGCGACGGGAGTGCATCGGCTGAAGTCCACTGAAGCCCTTGCACCCTACCCGCCACGACTGACCGATCGACTGGAAGAGCACGCCGAGCGAACACCCGACCAGGTGCTGGTGGCCCAGCGCGGCACCGACGGCGACTGGCGTCGCATCAGCTACGCGCAGATGCTCGATCGCGTGCGCCGCCTCGGGCAGGCGCTGGCCACGCGCGGACTGTCGGTCGAGCGGCCAATCGTCATCCTGTCGGACAACGACATCGAGCACCTGACGCTGGCGCTGGCGGCAATGTGGGTCGGCGTGCCTTATGCGCCGGTGTCAGTGGCGTACTCGACGCTGTCGCAGGATTTCGCCAAGCTGCGCCACATCCTTGGCACGCTGACGCCGGGCCTCGTGTTCGCCGCCGATGGCCATGCCTTCCGCAGCGCGCTGGCCCAATGCGTACCGCCCGATGTCGAGATCGTGCTGGGCAGCGGCGAGGACACGCCGGCGCTGGCCGGCCGGCGCATCAGCCGCTTCGATGCACTGCTGGCCGAAGCGCCGCATGTCGAGGAAGCGCGCGCGCATGCGCGGGTCGGACCGGACACGATCGCCAAGTTCCTCTTCACCTCGGGTTCGACCAAGCAGCCCAAGGGCGTGGTCAACACCCAGCGCATGCTCTGCGCCAACCAGCAGATGCTGCGCCAATGCTTTGCATTCGTGGCAGACGAGCCGCCGGTGCTGGTGGACTGGCTGCCCTGGAACCACACCTTCGGCGGCAACCACAATGTCGGCATCGCGCTGTACAACGGCGGCACGCTCTACATCGACGAAGGCAAGCCCACGCCCAAGGGCATCGAGGCCACGCTGCGCAACCTGCGCGATGTCGCCCCGACGGTCTACTTCAACGTGCCCAAGGGCTTCGAGGAGATCGCGCGTGCGATGGACCGCGACGCGGATCTTCGGCGCAATCTGTACTCGCGCGTCAAGGCCTTCATGTATGCTGGCGCCGGCTTGAGCCAGGCGGTTTGGGACCACTTGGACCACCACGCGCGCGAAGCCACCGGCCAGCGCGTGCGCATGCTTACCGGACTGGGCATGACCGAGACCGCGCCGTCGTGCACCTTCGCCGTCGGCGACGACATCGCCTCGGGTGACATCGGCCTGCCGGCCCCTGGCGTCGAGGTCAAGCTGGTGCCGGTGGACGGCAAACTGGAGATCCGCTTTCGCGGCCCCAACGTCATGCCCGGCTACTGGCGCGCGCCCGATGAGACCGAAGCCGCTTTCGACGAGGAAGGCTTCTACCGCACCGGCGATGCCGTGGTCTTCAAGGATCCGGCACAGCCGCAACGCGGCCTGCGCTTCGACGGGCGCATCGCGGAAGACTTCAAGTTGTCCACCGGCACCTTCGTCAACGTCGGTCCGCTGCGGATGCGCATCGTGCTGGCAGGCGACCCATTGGTGCAGGACGTGGTGCTAACCGGACTGAATCGCGACGAATTGGGCGCGCTTATCTTCCCGCGCGTCGATGACGCACGCCGACGATTCAGCCTGCCGGCCAGCGCCAGTGCTGGCGAAGTGCTGGCGCACCCCGAGGTGCGCGCGTTCTTCCAGCAGCTGATCGACCGACTGTGGGCAGAAGGCACGGGCAGCGCGACACGGGTGGCGCGGGCCTGGCTGCTCGACGAGCCGCCGCACATCGACCGTGGCGAGGTCACCGACAAGGGCTCGATCAACCAGCGCGCGGTGTTGACGCACCGCGAAGCGCTGGTTGAACGCCTCTATGCCGAGCCTGCGCCGGCCGAGGTGATCCGGCCAACGCGCTGAGACCGGTTCGCCGCGACGCGCATGGGCGGTGGCCGCCTGCGCAAGGCAGCCTTCCACCCGCGTTGCTGCGGCGCGGTCCGAAGCCGCACGCGCCGCTCCTCAGCGTGCCAGCGTGCGCGCCAGGTTCAGCAGTTCCAGGTCCAGCGGCTTGGTCCGACCCACCACATCGGGAAGCGGTGTCGCGTGGATATGCCCGTCGATCAGGCCGATCAACACGCCGTGATCGCTGCGCTCGAGGTGCTCCACCGCTGCAGCGCCCAGCCGCGTGGCCAGCATGCGGTCAGACACGCCCGGCGCGCCGCCCCGCTGCACATGGCCGAGCTTGCACACACGCATGTCGAAACCCAGGCGCGACTCGTGCGTCTTGAAGTATTTGGCCAGCGCGTCGGCGTCGTATTTGGCGCCCTCCGCCACCACGACCAACGCATGCGCCTTGCCGCGCTGGTAGGCGGCGTGAATGTCGGCGGCCACGTCTTCGGGTTCGAACGCCGCTTCGGGCACGCAGATCGTCTCGGCACCACCGGCGATGCCGACCATCGCCGCCAGGTAGCCGCAGTCGCGGCCCATCACCTCGACCATGAAGCCTCGCTGGTGAGACGATGCCGTCACGCGCAGTCGGTCCACCGACTCCAGCGCCACGTCGATCGCGGTGGTGGCGCCGATGGTGATGTCGGTGCCCAACAGGTCGTTGTCGATCGTCGAAGCCACGCCGACCACCGGGAAGCCGCGTGCTGACAGCGCATGCGCGCCGGTTTGCGAGCCGTTACCGCCGATCACCACCAGCGCGCCGATGTCCTGCTGCGCCAGCTCGCGCAGCGCCTTGTCCAGGCCAGCTTCGCTGCGCATCTCCGCACAGCGCGCCGTGCCCAGCGTGGTGCCTGCCAGGGCCAGGATGCCACCCACCTCACGCGGGCCGAAGGGCACGAAATCGCCGTTGATCAACCCGTTGTAGCCGTGGCGCACGCCGAAGACCTCGAAGCCGCGGGCCAGCCCAGTGCGCGTGACGGCGCGAATCGCGGCATTCATGCCGGGTGCGTCGCCACCACTGGTCAGTACTGCGAGTCTCTTCATGGGGCGTTACTCCTTCGCTTCACCGGGGCCGGTCGTCTACACGGCCCGCCACTGCAACGATCTTAGCCCGCGCACGCCGCAGTTGCTGCAGTCCGCAGTGCCAGGTCGTTGCCGGACCGGCCGCCGGCACTGCGACAATCGTCGCGCCATGCGAGCCGGAATCGTCTACGCCGTTGCCGGCTTCGTGCTCTGGGGCCTGATGCCGCTGTATTTCCGCCAGGTCGCTGCCGTGCCGGCGCTGGAGGTGGTGCTACACCGCTCGGTCTGGGCGTTGCTCTTCCTGCTTGGTGTGCTGGCGGCGCTTCGCCGCTTCGCCTGGCTGCGAGGACTGACGCTCCAGCCGCGCCTGATAGGCCTGTTCTTCCTGAACGCGTGGCTGCTCGCCGGAAACTGGCTGCTGTATGTCTATGCGGTGCAAAGCGGCCAGGTCGTGCAGGCCAGCCTCGGCTATTTCATCAATCCCATTGTCAACGTGCTGCTCGGCGTGCTGGTGCTGCATGAACGCCTGCGGCCGCTGCAATGGGCCGCCGTGGCGCTGGCGGCGCTGGGCGTGCTGTGGCTGACGCTGCGCGCCGGACAGTTGCCGTGGGTCGCGCTGGTGCTGGCGCTGAGCTTCGGCCTGTACGGGCTGATCCGCAAGACCTCGACGCTCGGCGCACTGGAAGGCCTGACGCTGGAGACCTTGCTGCTCGCACCGCTGGCGCTGCCGCTGCTGGCCTGGTGGACGCTGCGCGGCAGCGGCGCGATGGCCGCAGGCAACGTGTCGCTCGACCTGTGGCTGCTGCTGGCCGGTCCGCTGACGGCCCTGCCGCTGCTGCTATTCGCCGCCGGTGCACGGCGCCTGCCGCTGGCCACAGTCGGGTTGCTGCAGTACATCTCGCCGACGATCCAGCTGGGCTTGGCGGTGTGGCTGTTCGGCGAGCCGTTCGACCGCCTGCGGCTGCTCGGCTTCGCGCTGATCTGGGCCGCATTGGCGCTGTACTCGCTGGATGCCTGGTGGCGACTGCGTCCGGTGAGCGTGACGCCCTGAGCCCCGTGCCACCGGGCGAAATGCAAAGGCCGCATTGCTGCGGCCCATTCAAGAAACTGGTCGGGGCGAAAGGATTCGAACCTTCGACCCTCTGGTCCCAAACCAGATGCGCTACCAGGCTGCGCTACGCCCCGACGAAGTGCGAATTGTAGCGGCGCCTCAGCTCTCGAGGGGGCTCGGCGCCGGCAATCGCAATTGTTCACACACGGCGATGCACTGCTGGATGTGCTGTTCGCACACATAGCGCAGCGCGCCGTAGGTCAGCACCGCCGACAGTCCCTGCCCTGCAATGGGTACGAACTTGACGGCCTGCTGCGCGCTCAGGCGCACGCCGACCACGGCCAGCAGCTTCAGCACCAGGCCCTGTGTGATGACACGGCCGATCAGCAAGCCACCGCCGGCGGTGATCGCCTTGAAGACCACCAGCCGGCGGTCGGGCGACAGGCGCTCGATCTGCTCGGCGCTCAAGCCGAAGGCGCGGTTGATGTCGGGCAGCACCTTCAGCAGCACGCCGACGTTGGTGGCCCAGTCGATGCCCGGTATCGGCACCACCGCCACTCCGGCCGCCAGCAGCGCGCGCCGCGACACCATGCGGCGGCACTGCTGCGCCACGGCCTCGATCTGCTGCGGCGAGCCGGGCAGCACGTCCCAGGTGGCGGCGTCGGTCATCGCATCAAGCCGGTGCGGGCATCAGCACGATGCCATCGGCATCGGCCACCAGCCATTCACCGGGGCGGACCCATACGCCCCGCAGTTGCAGGACCACGTCGCGCAGCCCCTGGTCGCGGCGCTCGGTGGGCATTGGCACGCACGCCAGCGCGCGGATGCCGACATCGCAGGCCCCCAGTTCGGCCACGTCGCGCACCGCACCGTCGATGACCAGCCCGGCCCAGCCGTTCTTCGCCGCCGCCGCGCCCAGGTTCCCGCCGAGCAGCGCGCGGCGCAGCGAGCCGGCACCGTCGACCACCAGCACCCGGCCCTGCCCCGGTGATTCGACCGCCGCCTTGAGCATCGAATTGTCCTCGAAGCACCTGACGGTGCTTACCAGGCCCTGAAAGGCGGTGCGCCGGCCAAAGTCGCGGAACACCGGCGGCAACACGCGGAAGGCGCCGTCGGCGTCGCCTTTGTGGGCGTCACACAAATCGCAGGTGGCGGGCATGTCTGGTTTCACGAGATTCTTCCGAGACTGAGATCCCCGCCTTTATAGCCCGTTGCACGAAAAAGCTTCGTGCATGGCAGCAGCCACCGGTGGCAAGGTCATTGCGTAACGGGTGTGCGCACTTGACGCACCCTAGAACGTCACGGGCTGTCACCTGCATGCGACGGACTTCCCCATCGTGATCATGCTGGTGGCTGGGCTCGCTTCATGTACGAAGACGAGGAAAATCTCGTCAACCCCGGCGACTGCGTGCAACAGCGGCCCGGCATTCGCCACTGCCTCTTCGACCATTCACCCGAACTGGAGTGCCTGGAGATCGTCGCGCCGGCGGACGTCAGTACCGTGGAGGTGGAGCCGGTGTGCCAGATTCCGGTGTAGAAAGGCTCGTTAACCTAGAACTCCATCTCAAGCTCGTCGATGTCCTCGGGCTCGAGCCTGGCCGCTTCGATCCACTCGTTCAGCTCGGGCATGGCCATGATCTGCACGCAGTAGTTGCCGCATGTCTTGTCGGTGGGGCGCACGTCGTAGGTCTGCAAGCGCGTGACGACCGGTGCGTACATCGCATCGGCCATCGAACGCTCACCGAAGAGGTAAGGCCCGCCATAGCTCGACAGGCACTCGCGCCAGATCTCGTAGATCCGCTCGATGTCGGTCTGTGCGCGGCTCCACACCTTGTAGCCAGGAAAGCGGCCCTTAAGGTTCATCGGCAGCGCAGAGCGCAGCGAGACGAAGCCAGAGTGCATCTCGCCGCAAATGGCTCGGCAGTGCGCGCGCGCGGCGCGGTCGGCTGGCAGCAACCCGGCCTTCGGCTTGATCTCGTGCAGATACTCGCCGATGGCCAGCGTGTCCCAGACCTTCACGCCCTGGTGCCGCAAGCACGGCACCAGCATCGACGGCGCCAGCAGCAGCATCTCCGCACGCACGCCCGGATCGTCCGGCGGGATCACCACCTCCTCGAAGTCCAGCCCGGCAAAGCGCGCCAGCAGCCAGCCGCGCAGCGACCACGACGAGTAGTTCCTGCTGCTGATGGTCATCGTGGTCTTGGGCATGACAGAGGTCCTCCTTGATGCGGCCAGATGTCGCAAGCGTTGTGCCAACGCCCTGCCCACGCTACATGTCGTGAAGCGCCTGGCTGGTCCGTTACTTGCCTCGGGCATGAGGACCTTGCTCGCGCCGATGACCTCGGCAATCGCCCCGCCATGCTTTACCACGCCTACCAACTGCAAAGCGACTGGCTCGGCCCCGTGCAGAGCGCAGCCCGCCTCGGCGCGAGCTACCTCGACATGGGCTGGTTCGGCCTGTTCAAGACGCCGTCGACGCGGCGCGCCGCTGCGGCCTGGGAGGTGTTCTCGCGCCTGAGGCTGACGCACCATCGGCCGTCATTCGGCATCGATTCGGTGCGCGTAGGCGACCTTGAGGTGCCGGTGCGCGAGCTTTCGGTGCATCGCACGCCTTTCGGCACGCTGCAGCGCTTCGTCCGCGATGACATCGGCGAAGCGCCGTCGGCCGAGCGGCCCAAGGTGCTGATCGTCGCGCCCTTGTCCGGCCACTTCGCCACGCTGCTGAACGACACCGCGCGCACGATGCTGGCCGACCACGACGTCTACATCACCGACTGGCACAACGCGCGCAATGTGCCGATTCGCGAGGGCCGCTTCGGACTGGACGAATATGTCGAGCATGTGATCGCCTTCATCGAGTTCCTGGGCCAGGGTACGCACCTGGTGGCGGTGTGCCAGCCCTGCGTGCCGACGCTGGCGGCGGTGGCGCTGATGGCGCAGCACGACCACCCGGCGCAGCCGAAGAGCATGACGCTGATGGCCGGGCCGATCGATTGCCGGATCAACCCGACCCAGGTCAACGAGCTGGCCACCGGCAAGCCCTTGCACTGGTTTGAGAAGAACCTGATCAGCCGCGTGCCGTGGCGCTACCCCGGAGCGATGCGCCGCGTCTATCCTGGCTTCCTGCAGCTGGCCGCCTTCATGAGCATGAACCTGCCGCGGCACCAGCAGGCCTTCCGCGACCTGTACAAGCAGCTGCGCGACGGCGAAGGGTCCGTCGCCGAAAGCACCAAGCGCTTCTACGACGAGTATTTCGCCGTCAACGACCTGCCGGCCGAGTTCTATCTGGAAACGGTCGGCCGTGTCTTCCAGGAGTTCCTGCTCGCGAAGGGAGAACTGACGGTGCGCGGCGAGAAGGTGGAACCCGCGGCGATCCGTCACACCGCGCTGTTCACCGTCGAAGGCGAGCGCGACGACATCTGCAGCATCGGCCAGACCGTGGCCGCGCACGAACTGTGCACCGGTATCCGGCCATACATGAAGAACCACCATGTGCAGCTCGGCGTGGGCCACTACGGCGTGTTCAGCGGGCGGCGCTGGCAGCAGCAGATCTACCCGCGCGTGCGCGAGATGATCTTCGACTGCCATTGAGTGCCTCCGGCGGGGGCCTTCAACTCGCCGCGCGCTGCCGTGCCGCTTCGCGGATCGACGTCAAGGTGGTGCGGGTGGTGCTGACGTCGGTGTCCAGCTTCACGTGGATCAGCGTCGGCTGCGTGGCAGCCAGCGCCGCGGCGAACGCGGGCTCGAAATCGGCCGTGCGCTCGACGACATGCGCGGACCAGCCGTAGGCCCTGGCAAGCATCGCGAAGTCGGGGTTCAGCAAATCGCTTCCGGCCACCCGGCCGGGATACTCGCGCTCCTGGTGCATGCGGATCGTGCCGTAGCTGGCGTTGTCCACGACGATGCTGATCAGCCTGCCCGCACCGCGCCCAGCCCCGTAGGCAGTGGCCGTGGCCAGCTCCTGCCCGGTCATCAGAAAGTCGCCGTCGCCGGCAACGTTGACCACACTGCGCTGCGGGTACAACAACGACGCAGCCACCGCCGCCGGCACGCCGTAGCCCATCGCACCCGAGGTCGGCGCAAGCTGCGTGCGGCCATGGTGTTGCAGCCCGTGGTAGCGCACATAGCGGTGCAGCCATCCGCTGTAGTTGCCTGCGCCGTTGGTGTAGACCGTGTCGGCCGGCGCCAGAAGCTGCACGGTCTTCATCACTACCGCCAGGTCCAGCGGTTCGACGGCCGGTGCGACCTGGTTAGCCTCGTAGTCGGCGTGCGCGCCGCGGGCCCATTCAACCCAGGGAACGTGGATCGGTGCGGCCAATGTTTCCAGCGCCTTCGCAGCACAGACCATCGACGCCTGAAGCAACAGGTCGGCGGCATAGACACGGCCCAGCTCCTCGCCGCCGGCATGGATGTGCACCAGCTTCTGTGCCGGGCGTGGTACCCGCAGCAACGTATAGCCACTGGTGGTCATCTCGCCAAGACGCACCCCCAGCGCGACGATCAGGTCGGCATCGCGCACCCTCGCCGCGAGTTTAGGGTTGATCCCGATCCCGACATCACCGGCATACAGCGCATGCCGGTTGTCGAAGCTGTCCTGGAAGCGAAAGCCGCATGCCACCGGCAGCTGCCAGTTCTCGGCAAATCGCTGCAGCGCCTTGCAGGACTCGGCGTCCCACTGGCTGCCGCCGGCGATGATCAGCGGTCGCTCGGCCGCCAGCAGCAGCGTGCGCAGGTCGCGCAGTGCGCCGGGTGCCGGCCAGGCCTGCGCGGGCTGGACAAGCGGCAGCACCGGTGCGCTCGTCCTCTGAGTGAGCATGTCTTCGGGCAACACCAGCACGACCGGGCCGGGGCGCCCCTGCAGTGCCGTGTGAAAGGCACGCGCCACGTATTCGGGCATGCGCTCGGCGTCATGTACTTCGCCCACCCACTTGGCCATGCCGAGCGTGCCGGGGCCGAACATCTGGCGGTAGTCCACCTCCTGGAAGGCCTCGCGGTCGCGCTGGTCGCTGGCCACCTGGCCGACGAACAGGATCATCGGTGTCGAATCCTGGAACGCGGTGTGCAGTCCGATACTGGCGTTGGTGGCGCCGGGTCCGCGCGTAACGAAGCAGATGCCGGGCCGGCCACTGAGCTTGCCCTGCGCCTCGGCCATGAAGGCAGCGCCGCCCTCCTGCCGGCAGCCGATGAAGCGGATGCGCTCGCGATGCTCGTGGAAGCCGTCGAGCACCGCCAGGTAGCTTTCGCCGGGCACGCCGAAGGCGGTGTCCACGCCTTGGGCGATCAGGGCTTCGACCAGCACGTGGCCGGCGCTTCGGGATCTCATGTTGGTGCGCTCCATCGGGTGAGATGCATTATGCGAACGGTGCGGACGAGGGTTTTCGCTAGCGGGCACAATTCAACGAGTGGTTAATCATCGTCCGATGAGCAAGGCACTTTCCGCCGAAGCGCGCCCGCGCGACGCCGAGCGCTCGCAAAAGGACATTCTCGACGCAGCGCTGGCCGAGTTTGCCGAGCACGGCCTGGGTGGCGCCCGCATGGACCGCATCGCCGAACGCGCCGGCGTGAACAAGCGGCTTATCTACTACTATTTCGAGAACAAGGAAAGCCTGTTCCTGGCCGTGCTTGAGCGTGCCTACGAAGGCATCCGAAGCGAGGAGCAGCGGCTGGAGCTGACGCAGGTCGAGCCCACCGAGGCGATCCGTCGGCTGATCGCCTTCACCTGGAACTACTACCTCGCGCACCCGGAGTTCCTGACGCTGCTGAACAGCGAGAACCTGCATCGGGCGCGCCACCTCAAGCAGTCGAAGAAGATCCCGGCGATGCACTCGCCGCTGGTACAGACGCTGGCCGATGTGCTCGAGCGCGGCCACAAGTGCGGGCTATTCCGCGCGGGGGTCGACCCGGTGCAACTGTACATCTCGATCGCCGGTCTGTCCTACTTCTACCTGGGCAACAACCACACCCTGTCGACGATCTTCAACCGCCCGCTGCTCGGGCCGAAGGCCAGGGTCGAGCGGCTGTCGCACATGACCGACCTGGTGCTGGGCTACCTGGTGCGCGACTGAGAGTAACGGCGGCAGCGCCGCCGGTGTCTGCGGCGACCCAGACCGGATCAGGTCGATGCCGCTGGCGATGACGATCGGCATGCCGGCCAGCGTGTGGACGCCCGGCACCAGGTGCCTGATGCTCCAGTCCAGCGCCACCGCCCAGGCCAGCGCGATGTACGCGAAAGGCGCCACGGCCGACGCGTGGCCGTGGCTGAAGGCCTCCATGATGGACAACCGCCTGAGCAAACCGTTGATCGCCAGGCCCAGCGGCCAGGACCAGTGCGCGGGTACGATGCCTACCCAATCCGCCGCGCTCAGCACGCTGCCAAACAGAACCATGCTGCCGGTGGTCCAACACACCAGCAATGCGCTCGCTTCGGCATGGCCGATGATGCGCCCGTGCACCTCGGACAATGCATGACACGCGGCCGCCACCAGCACTGCCAAAACGCCGATGGGCAGGAAGGCGCTGTGCTCGGGCCGCAGCGCTACAACGACACCGATCAGGCCGGCCGCGATCGCGGCCCAGGTGGTTTGGCGGCATTTTCTCCTGGAGCAGCGCGCCATTGCGCGCGAACATTGCCCGGGCGGCCACCATCATCTTGATCGCGCGCAGGTTGCCGGGCAAGGGCGTGGGCGGGATGCTGCGCCGCCGTGCGATCAACTGATGGCAAGCAGGCGTCAGCCGAACAACACGACCCCTGATCGGGGAGCGCGCGCAGCGGGGCTGGCCGATCGGCCGCACACACGTGGCCTCAAGGCAGGTGCATATGCCGCATCGACCGCCAATCGGGCGCTGCGCCGCTGGCAAAACCGACGCCGCCGAGCGAGCCGATGTCGAGCCTGCCGTCCCGGATGCGCACGCGCACCGCGCCATGACTGCGTTCGTACAGGTCGGGATGCGCGCTCAGGAAGGCCTGCTGCTCAGCGGGAGCCAGTGCCGCCATGCCGTTGACGTAATGGTGGCCGTTGCGCTCGACATGGTCGATGCCCATCAGCGACACCAGTGCCAAATCCTGCTGCAACGCCAGGCCAGCCTGGATCGTCAGGTCTTCGGCACTCATCATGAACTCGCCGCGTCCGCATTCAGCGTTCCACAGCGCGCAGCGCGCGCGGTTGATCAGCGACTTGTACAGGCCCTTACAAGTCTTCGACGACACGCCCCGGTAGCCCATTGCGCGAGCGCGAACGAAGGCGTCAAGCGCGTCGTCCGATTCGTCGATGATCACCGTCTTGTGCGCGGCCAGCGCGCAGACGTCCCGCGCCAGTGCCATCTGGCGCTTGATCGGCTGCTCGATGAAGGCCACGCTGTCGCACAGCCGTGCCAGCCGCGGCTCGGCGCGCATGTGCTGCCACAGCTGCAGTACGCCGTCGACGCTGTCGTACTGCTCGTTGCCGTCGAGCGTGCTGCGGTAGCCGCCATCGATTCGGTCGAGCACCTCGGCGATGCGCATCAGGCGCTGCACGTCGGCATCGACGTCGCCGGCAACCTTGAGCTTGAACCAGCGGTGGCCGTAAGTGGCGACCACCTCCTCCAGCGTTTCCGGCAGGCCGTCGCCGACACGCTCGCCCTGGTCGTCGCGCGTGATCGGGTCGACCAGGCCGACGGTGTGGCGCGCGGCGATGTGCGGCGCCGGCTGCAGCCCAGCGAGCAGGCCGTCGAAATCGAAGCCCGCCAGATCGGGGCAGAGCTCGGTGGCGCGAAGTCCGGCGCGGTTGCCGCGCACCACTTCGTGAAATGGCAGTTGCAATGCGCGGCACAGCGCGTCGAGCACGGCACGGTCGATCAGCGACGGCCCGTAGTTGGCGACCAGGCTGTTCAGGCTCCGCGCCGCGGCTCGCTCGATCTGCTTGGGGTAGTGGCGCACGTAGTGACCGAAGGCTGTGTCGGCCACGTCGTCGAGGTACAGCTCGCGCGCGATGTGCAGCGCGCTGCGCAGTTGGTCGAAGTTGTCTTCGTTGCTCAGCGCGGGGTTCTTGTCGAACCACTTCGGCGCCAGCAGCTCGGCGGCCATGCCATCGGCGCGGGTGCCATCGTCGAGCCGAATGCGCACCCGGGCAAAGGCCTGTGGCGCCGCAGTCAGCGTGACAACGCCGAAGCGGAAGGGCATGCGCAGGCGCACGTCGCGCTCGAACAGGTCGATGCCTTCGACGACGAGTCGCGGTGTGGGCTGGCTCATGCTCACTCCATGCCGAGCAGTTTGTAGATCCGGCGCGTGTAGACGCCGAAGCGCTCGTGAGTTTTCATGTCCAGCGTGCGCGGGTGCGGCAGGTCGATCTCGAAGTTGTCCGCCATTCGCGCCGGCCCGGCGGTCATGACGACGACGCGCGTGCCCAGAAACACCGCCTCGGAGATGCCGTGCGTGACGAACATGATGGTCTTGCCCGATTCCTTCCAGATGCGCAGCAGCTCCAGGTTCATCTTCTCGCGCGTCAGCGCATCCAAGGCGCCGAAGGGTTCGTCCATCAGCACCAGCTTAGGGTCGTGCACCAACGCGCGAGCGATGGCCGCGCGCTGTTGCATACCACCCGACAGCTCGTACGGGTACTTCTGCTCATAGCCCTGCAGCCCGACCATGGCCATCAGGCCGCGCGCGCGCTCGCGTGCCTCGGCCACCGGCAGGCCCAGGATCTCGGCCGGCAGCAGGATGTTGTCAAGGATGCGCCGCCATTTCAGCAGCAGCGGTGCCTGAAAGACCATACCGATGTCGCGTGTCGGGTCGAAGGCGTGCGTGGCCGAGCCGATGCGAACCGTGCCGTCGTCATGCGGATGCAGCCCGGCGAGGATCTTCAGCAGCGTACTCTTGCCGCAGCCCGAAGGCCCGACGAGGGCTACCAGTTCGCCTGGCATGACGTCGAAACTGGCGTCCGAGATCGCGAGGTGCTGCTTGCGCCCGGTCCTGTAGGTCTTGCTGACGCCGGCCAGATGGATGAAGGGTTCAGACATCGAGCGCCCCAATCGCTGTCGCTCCGGCCCGCCAGACGGGCGCGGCCTTCCTTCGGTCGGCCAAGCGGACGGCTTTCATGACACGCGCGCGTCCTTGACCACCAGCAACCGTTCCAGGCCCAGCACCAGCCCGTACAGCAGCATGCCCAGCAGCGTGATCAGGATCACCGCCATGAACATCGCCGGCGTGTCCAGCGTCACCTGCACCTGCAGCATCAGGTAACCCAGCCCGCGGTCGGAGCCGAGGAACTCGCCGACGATCGCGCCGGCCACCGCCAGGATCGCCGCCACCTTCATGCCGGCGAACACATAGGGCAGCGCACCAGGCAGCTGGATCTTCGTGAACAGTTGCCAGCGCGAGCCACGCAGCGAGCGCACCAGGTCGAGCAGCTCGGGCTCGACCTCGCGAAGCCCCCGCGCGGTGGTCAGCAGTATGGGAAACACCGCGATCGAAAACGCCATCATCGCGTTCGGGAACACGCCGTACTTGAACCAGACGATGATCAGCGGGCCCAGCGCCACCTTCGGGATCATGTTCAGCGTCACCAGCAGCGGCAGCATCAGCGATTCGAGCGTCTTCGACCAGGTGAACAGCAGCGCCAGCAGCACACCCACGCTCAGCGCCAGCGCATAGCCGCCGAAGATCTCGGTGCCAGTGACCAGCGTGTTGGCCCACCAGCCGTAGTCGGCCACGCCGAGCGCGCGGAAGGTGTCCACTGGCGATGGCATGACGAACTTCGGCACGTCGCCCAGCCGCACGAACAGGTACCAGACCAGCAGCAGCAACAGGTGCGCAAGCACGCCCAGCGTGTACTGCTTTAGCTTGCTTTCGGAGCCGTCCATCAGGGTTCGTCGTCAGTCCAGCCATCGTGAAAGATGCTGCGCGACGAAGGCATCGTCGGACAGGTCGGCATGCTCGCGACAGACGCGTTCGATTTCGTCGGCCTGGCCCGGCGACAGCGCTTCCTTTGGGTCCAGGCACCAGATCCCGCGCAGCAACCCCTGCCGGCGCAGTACTTCGTGGCAGCCGGGAATGCAGCCGGCGAAGTCGTTGGCGACGTCGAAGAACGCGCTGTTGCAGTCGGAGACGCGCGAATCCAGCGCCAGCAGCGATGCGTCGGCCACGCCGCGCTCGACGGCGGCGTGGATGCGTTCGAGCTGCGCCACCGCGCTGTGTGTCCACACGCTCCAGTGGCCGAGCAGCCCTCCGCGGATACGCACGCTCACGGCTTGATCCTTGCGGCTCACGACAAAGGGAGCCAACAGGTCGAGCACGATATGGTCGTCGTTGCCGGTATATAGCGTGACACGTTCTTCAGCGCCTGCGGCGACCACGCCGCGCACCACGTCGAGCGTGCGGTAGCGGTCGAAGGGTGCTATCTTGATCGCGATGACGTTGTCGATCAGCGCGAAGCGCCGCCAAAACTCCATCGGCAAGGCGATACCGCCCACCGCGGTCTGCAGATAGAAGCCGACCAGTGGAATCTGCCTGGCCACCGCTGCGCAGTGCGCGACCAGTTCGTCGATGCTCGCACCCCTCATCGGCGCCAGCGACAGCATGCCGGCGTGGTACCCGTGTGCGAGTGCGATGCGAGCCTCGCGCTCAGCCTGTGCGGTGCGGCCCGACAGCCCGGCGATCATTGCCACCGGCCGCTGCGTCCATTCGCGCGCCGTGCGCGCCGCCAGTTCCAGCACCGGCTCGTACAGGCCGAGCTCGCGGATCGCGAACTGGGTGGCATGCACGCCCACCGCCAGGCCGCCAGCACCTGCGTCGAGGTAGTAGCGTGTGAGCGCGCGCTGGTGCACTCGATCAAGCTGGCGCGATGCGTCCAGCGCCAGCGGATGCGCCGGGATGACGGTGCCGCGCTGGAGCAGCGATTTCACAGCAGCGGGCAGTTCAGAAGCGCGAGAGGTCATAGGGGGAAACACGGGTCGCACACCCATGCAGACCTCTGGGTGAAACGGATCGCCTGTCTTATACTTTGTGCCGAAATCACTGGTTGGTGAATTTACTTCAACCCCACCCCCCATGGCAACAGGAGTCCTCATGATCAAGCGCCTCGTTCTCCGTTCCTTGGTGGCGGCCGCGGCCGTCGCATCGTTCTCGGCCCAGGCCCAGCAGAAGGTTGATTTCGTCCTGAACTGGGTACCCGGCGGCGACCATGCGCCCTACTACTACGCCAAGAAAATGGGCTGGTACGCGAAGGAAGGCATCGAGCTGAACATCGAGCCCGGCAAGGGTTCGGCCCTGGCCACGCAAAGGGTAGGCGCGGGGGCCACGCCGATCGGCCTGGCCGACATGGGCGGCGTGCTGGTGGCCAAGGGCAAGGGCGCCGACACCGTCGCCGTGTACAACGTCTATGCCAATTCGCCGCAGGGCATGTACTGGCTGAAGAGTTCGGGTATCACTGGCGTGAAGGACTTCCCGGGCAAGAAGATCGGCAACCCGGCCGCCGACGGCGCGCGCGTGATGTGGCCGGCGCTGGCCAAGGCCAACAACATCGACCCGAAGTCGGTCACCTGGGTCAACATCGATGCCAACGCCAAGCTGGCCTCGCTGAAGGCCAAGTCGATCGACGTGACCACGTCCTTCTACAACATCCACCACATCTTCCAGCGCGAACTCGGCGACGACATGGGCTTCCTGGCCTGGCGCGATGCCGGACTGAACCCCTACGGCAACTCGATCATCGTCAATGCCAAGTTCCTGGCCGAGAACAAGGCGTTGGTGGACAAGTTCGTCAAGGTCACGCAGCGCGCCTTCGCGGCTTGCGTGAAGGATCCGAACCCCTGCGTGCAGGCGCTGATCGACGCCAACGGCGCGCTGAAATTCGACAACGAACTGACCAACTGGAGCCTCGTCGAAAAGCTGATGAGCGACAAGTATTCGCGCGAGGTCGCGCTGGGCATCCACGATGACGCGCGCATGGCTGCCGATTACGCGCTGGTGGTCGAGTACATCGGCGTGGACAAACCCTTCGACGTGAAGACCGTCTACACCAACGAGTTCCTCGACCGCTCGATCAAGATGACGAAGTGACGTCGTAGCGGCCCGGGTTTCAGCCCAGTTCCGGGCCGGCGGCGAGCACGATGCGCGACAGGTCTCCAGGTGCCGAATCCATCGCGTGCACCATGCGCGTGAATGGGCGCTGAGAGCTGAAGCCCTGTTGCTGCAACCACGGCAGCAGGCTCCGCTGCCGATCAAGCAGATCGAGATACACGGCGCCGGGCGCGGCACGCAGCGCATCTTGCAGCAGCCCCTTGGTCGCTGCCTCGTCATCCGCGAGCAGCGGGCCGATCTGGTGCGCCTCGCGACCGTCGCGGCCCAGCACGAAGCCGCGCAGCCGGCCGCCCTGTTCCGTCACCCGCGCCGCCTGCGGCCAACGCCGCGCCAGTTCGCGCAACAGCGGCAATCGGCTGGCACCGAACGCCGGGCTATCGATGGCTTCGATGGCCGGCCAGTCATCTTCGCGCAGCGGCCGGCTCGGCACCGCGTCAGGGCAGGGGTGCAGCACCGCACCCGCCTCGCGCCGATAGCGCGCGAAGCCCCATGTGTCGGCGAAGCCTTCCTGCACGTACACCGCGTGGCCGGCGGGCGTGGCATCGAGCACCGCCCCCCGGCGCTGCGCGCGCAGTTGCGCGAGGGCATGACGCAGCAGTCGCTGCGCATGGCCGCGGCGGCGAAAGGCCGGCAGTACCAGCACCATGCTCAACCAGGCAAAGCGCTCCCCATAGGGCAACACGATCACCGATGCGGCCAGCGTCGTGCGGCCGGCAGCATCGACCCCGTCGATGCCCCACCCCTGCCCCAGGCAAAGCATCGTCGACCAGTCGTCGCGATTCTGATTCCAGTTCGCCGACGCGGACAGTTGCACGGCAGCTTCGAGGTCATCCGTGGTCAGCGGTCTGATAGCCGCAACCGTCTCGGTTCGAGTTGAAGCAGACCCCGACCAGGGTTTGCGCGGATCCGCCGCGTTTGCCTCAGCCCGAACCGCAGCGGGATCAGGCCTTCGTAGCCGAGGATCCCCGAGTAGGCGGGGATCCTCGTCCGACTCAGTACTTGCCATCCCGTGTCGAGAAATGTGTTGGCTTGCCCAGACTCGGCCCGCCGCGCCGCACCCAGTCGGACACCCAGTCGATCAGCATATCGATCGGAACACGTGGCTCGCCGAACATCGACACTGCCAGCGAGGTGTCCTCGAGCCAGGCAGTGGCAGCCTCCTTTCCTACCAGCCGCGGCTCGCGGCCCAGACGCTTGCCAAACTCGGCGGCGAGCCAGCGCACACTGGTATGGCGCGCGCCGGTCACGTTGATTGGCGAGGTCGGCGCCGTGCAATGTGCCAGCAGTCGCAGCGCCTGCTCATTGGCATCGCCCTGCCATATGACGTCCGCGTGGCCCATCGTCAGATCGATCTCGCGGCCCTCGAAGACTGCGCTGGCGACGTCGTACAACACACCGTAGCGCATGTCGATGGCATAGGACAGACGCACCAGCCGCCCCGGTGTGCCCCATTGGCGCGAGCCGTACTCGAACATGCGCTCGCGGCCGACACAGGAATTGGCGTAGTCGCCGGCCGGGGGCGTGGTCGGCGTGCTTTCGTCGGCACCGGGTCCGTCCACGGCCACGAAGGGATAGACGCAAGCGGTGGAGAAGGTGACGATGCGCATCTCACGGAAGGCCTCGGCCACCATCATCGGTACGCCAACGTTCATCATCCAGGTCAGCGAAGCATTGCCTGCCGCGCCGAACTTGTGCCCGGCCATGAACACGCAGTTGCGCACGCCGTCGGCCACGTTGGGCAGTGTCTCAAGCGCACGCCGGTCGAGCAGGTCGCATGTGATGCACTCGACGCCGTGGTGCTGTAGCGCCGCCCGGGTGGCAGGGTCGGAGAAGCGCGCCACGCCGATCACGCGCTTGCCCGGCGCCGCACGTTTGGCCATGCGTGCCAGCGTCGGGCCCATCTTGCCGCCGACACCGAGCACAATGATGTCGCCATCGACGCGCGCCAGGTCGATTATCAGCGCCTGCGTCGGCTCGCTCATGAAATCCTCGAGCGCCTCGACGCTGTCGAAGCCTTTCGGAAGTGCACTCACGCCGTGATGCCCTCGAAGCGGTCGCGACCCAGGCTCAGGACGCGCATCTTCGCATCGGCGATCGGGCGCTTCAGCATCCAGAAGCCGCAGTCGGGGTGGATATAGCGCACCCGGCCCGCGCCCAGCACCTTCTCGGCACGTTCGATGGCGCGCGCCACCTGATCGGCGCTTTCCACGTCGGTGGCCTTGATATCGACCACGCCCAGGCCGAAGCCAATCTCGGGCTTCAGTTCCTTGAAGGCCAGCATCTCTTCAGGGGGGCGGTGCGCGCATTCCAGCACCACATGGTCGGCGTGCAGTGCGTTCAGGTAGTTCATCAGCTTGTCCCAGGTGCCCTTCTGCACCGTCTGGCCGCCGTAGTTGCCGAAGCACAGGTGCACTGCCGGCGTGCCCGGCACCGCATCGAGCATGCGGTTGATGGCCGAGGCAGCCCATTGCCACTCCTCGGGGTGACCCGGCAGGTTAGCCTCGTCAATCTGCACGATGTCGGCGTCGAGGTGCTTCACCTGTTCGGCCAATGCAACGGCAATGGCGGCCGCCACCTCGGCCGTGTCGGCGTAGTGTTTGTTGATCAAGGTCTTGGCCAGCATATGCGGGCCTGTGACGGTGAACTTGAAGGTGCGCGTGGCCA
>Ga0316195_10000092_pt1 | contig 27992 bp, 26 predicted proteins | sample Phised1_MG_FD_204937 | JGI IMG/M metagenome (GOLD analysis project Ga0316195, IMG submission 204937) | Coastal sediment microbial communities from Maine, United States - Phippsburg sediment 1 | ecosystem: Environmental > Aquatic > Marine > Coastal > Sediment | place: USA: Maine | collected...
GACGAGGCCATCTCCGACATGAGTTCGAAGTACCGCTCATACACCCTGCGTGGACCGAGGCGCTCCCACTCGAACTCGGAATGCGCTCGATCAAACCACCAGCCATCGATCCAGTGGATCGAGCCGAGCAGCACGTCCCACGGATACGGCTCGATGAACTCGAGAACGGCGTCGATGTTGTCCGCGAAGAAGTCGACCTCGAGGCCGAGCAACACGGGGAGACCGGCGTCCTTGGCCTCCAGGATCACCTCGACGTATCGTTCGAGCGACATGGTTCGGTCGGCCAGCAGGTCGTACTCGGTGTTGGCTCGGATGGTCGGATCGGAAGCCCGCTCCCAGATGTTGCCGATCACATCGGCTGATTCGACACACCGATAGAGGTGTTCGGTGAAGGTGAGTTCGGCGACGTCGCGCCGAATCGCCTTGTCAACGTAGGCCTCGATGTGCTCGAGGCTGTATCGATCAGGAGGGGGAGGGGGCAGGGGGTTGCCCTTGCGATGGGGATAGAGGTGCAGGTGGGAGTCGCTCATGGTGTCCTTCTTCGTGCGCGGCGTGATGAATGCTACACACGGGTCGGGACCGGAATACGCGTAAACGATTATCGATGATCGGAGTGGACTAGGCTGCTCCTGTCATGCAATTCGGCCCAGACGGAGCCGACGGCGGAAGGAGTGAGCATGTTGAAGGCCGCCCAGGTTGGGCTCGGTTGGTGGGGAAGTCAGGTCACCAAGGTTCTCGGGGACAGCGAGAAGATCGAAATTGTCTGCGGCGTCGATCCGTTTGAAGAGACGGCGAAGAAGTACACGGCCGATTACGGTCTGCCCGTCTACTCCGACTACCAGGAAGCGCTCGACGACCCGAACATCGAGGCCGTGATCCTCACCATCCCCCACCTCTTCCATGAAGAGGCGGTCGTTCGTGCTGCCGCGGCCGGCAAAGAGGTCTTTTGCGAGAAGCCGCTGGCCCTCACCGTCGACAGCGCCCGGACGATGATCGAGGCGTGCGACGCCGCGGGCATCATCATGGGAATCGGCCACGAGCGTCGCTTCGAACCCGCATGGGAAGAGATGAAGCGCATGGCCGACGCGGGCGAGCTCGGCACGATCCTCCACATGGAGGCGCACTGGAGTCACGACCGCTGGCTGAACATGGCCGCCGACAACTGGCGGGGAAGCAAGGAAGAAGCCCCGGCGGCGGGATGGACCGGCATGGGTGTCCACCTCAGCGACATGATGCTGAGCCTCGCAGGTGAGGTGGTCGAGGTCCAGGCCCACGTCGCGAAACGCATCCTGGCGATCCCCACCGGCGATGTCGTCTCGGCCCACTTCCGGTTCGCTGACGGCTCAACCGGGAGCATCGCCGCCCTGTCTGCGACTCCCGACTATGCCCGTTTCGCGGTGTTCGGCAGCCTCGCCTGGGCTGAAGCCCGAGAGACCCAGCACGTCGATCCGGGTGGAACGACCCACTTCTACACGCGTCACCGCGGTGACGCCGAGCAGACTCGAATCGACTTCGAGCCCGCAAGCCCGGTCAAGGCCGGCTACGAGCACTGGGCCGACGCCGTCGCAGGGCGGGCCGACTATCGCTTCAGCAACGCCGAGCGCCTCGGCAACGTGGCGATCCTCGAAGCCCTGGTCCGTTCCGCTGAGAAGGGTGGCGTCCCCGAAGCGGTGCAGCAGTACTCCTGACGCACGGAGGTACGATGAAGAACGAGTTCCCTGCCTTCGTGAAGGCGCTGCCCAGGCCGGACGGGGATGTCGCCCTCGATGCCTACCTATCTTCGGGTGATCGTGGTCTCGTGATGTTCTATGAGGCCACCGACCGCGAGATCCTTGTGCCCGAACATGTTCACGGTGACCAGTGGGGGATCGTGCTGAGTGGGACCGTGCGAATGCAGATCGGTGAGGAGACCGGCGAGTATCACCGCGGCGACACCTACTTCGTGCCGGGTGGTGTACCCCACGTCACCTGGGTCGAGCCCGGGACCCGCGGCCTCGACATCTTCGAAGAACACGACCGCTACCTGCCTGCCGCCGAGTAGCCCCCTCACCGCCCTGTCCCCCCACGAAAGTGGGGGGACGCGGAGGAGTGCCCGCGACGACCCAGGGGGCAAGCCGCTCTGATCCGCCCCGCATGGGTTCGACGTCGCCGCGCCCCTGCTACTACATCGACGTGCGGATGGTCTCCACGATTCGGTTCACCGACGGGATCGCCATGTCCTCGATGGCGTCGGCAGCAGGGAGCGGGATGTGAGGTGTGGTGATTCGCACGATGGGTCCGTCGAGATCCCAGAAACACTCCTCGGCCACGATGGAGGCGATCTCCGCCCCCCATCCACACAAACGGGGGTTCTCCTCGACCGTGAAGAGCCTGCCGGTCCTGGCCACCGACATCGCAATGGCGGTCACATCGAGTGGGACCAACGTTCGGGGATCGATGACCTCTGCGTTGATGCCCTCGCGACCCAAGATGTCGGCCGCCTCGATGGCCTTCGGCACCATGGCCGCCAGAGCCACAATCGTCGCGTCACTTCCGGGCCGCACCGTCGTGGCGCGCCCGAGAACATCCACCACCTCGCCGTCTGGCACCTCGCCCTTGGTGGCGAAGAGTGCCTTGTGCTCGAGGAAGACCACCGGGTCGGGGTCTCGTATGGCGGCAGCCATCAAGCCGACGACGTCGGCCGGTGTCGAAGGAGCGACAACCTTGAGGCCAGGGATCGCCATCGCCCAGTTCTCGACACTCTGCGAGTGCTGACCGCCGAAGCGGGAGCCTCCGCCGTTGGCTGAGCGCAGCACGAGTGGCAACTCGACCTGCCCGCCAGTCATGTAGCGGGTCTTGGCGATTTGATTCACAACGATGTCCCAGCACGTGGCGAGGAAGTCACTGAACATGATCTCACCGATGGGACGCAGTCCGTTCATCGCAGCCCCCATCACCATGCCGGTGATGGCCTCTTCGGAAATGGGCGTGTCGCGAACGCGCCGGGGTCCGAATTGCTCGCGCAGTCCCTGAGTGGTCTTGAAGACGCCACCGGCCTCGGCGACGTCCTCACCGATGAGGATCACGCGTTCGTCCCGGGTCATCTCCTGGGCGATACCCCTGGCGACGGCGTCACGGTAGGTCAGCGTCGCCATGATGAACCTCCGTCTGCCCACAGGTCGGTCATGAGGACTGCTTCGCCCGGTTCCGGTGATGCCTTGGCTGCTTCCGTGGCGGCGTCGATCTCAGCGCGTGCAGCTTCCTCGATTCGACCGAGTTCAGATTCTGCGATGCCCATCTTCTCCAGCCTTTCTCGGTAGAGGACGATCGGGTCCTTCTTCATCCAGGCTTCGACCTCCTCGTTGGGGCGGTACTTGCCCGGATCAGCACGCGAGTGCCCGTAGTGTCGATAGGTCTGGGCTTCGATGAGCGAGGGGCCGCCGCCGGAGCGGGCGCGATCCAGGGCCGTGAGCGCGGTTCGATACACGGCGTCGACGTCGTTTCCGTCGACGATGATCCGATCGAGTCCGTAGGCCGCCGCGCGATCCGCTGCCGGGTTCGGCACCGCAGTGACCGACGAAATCGGGGTGTACTCCATGTACAGGTTGTTCTCACAGACGTACACCACCGGCAACCCCCAGACCGCAGCGATGTTGAGGGACTCGTGGAATGCCCCGATATTGGTCGTCCCATCCCCGAAGAAGCACACCGTCACCTGGCCGGTTCCTCGTTCCAACGATGCCCAGGCGGTGCCGGCAGCGACCGGAAGGTGTGCGCCGACGATTGCGTACGAGCCCATGGCATGCTGCTCGACGTCCGTGAGGTGCATTGAACCGCCCTTGCCCCCGCAGCAACCGCTCTCACGACCAAGCAACTCACCCATGAGTGAGTCCATTGGGGCCCCGCGCAGAAGCGTGTGGTTGTGGCCGCGATACGTGCAGAACACCATGTCATCGTGGCGCATCGCCGTCGAGAACCCTGCAGCAACGGCTTCCTGTCCGGTGCCGAGGTGCGTGGTTCCCTTCACCAGGCCGCTCATGAACAAGTCGTAGGCGCGTTTCTCGAACACCCGCGCTCGCGTCATCGCGGCGTACATCTCGAGCCGGATTTCTGGCGCGATTTCGGAACGAGAGTCGGGAACGGACACCGTTCCGCTGCCGGGCGCGTCAGTCATGGTTGTCTCCTGGGTCGACTCACAAGGCGGGTGTGAGAGCACGGGGAGGAGTGCGGGCCGACAGGTTCGCGCTCCCCGGTTGGTATGTCGTAGTTCCGGTCCGTATCATCGATTATCGAAGATTAGTTGTTTCTCCAACGATAGGTCCAACGCACGTGTCCCCGTCAAACCCGCGTCCGTTCTCGAACTGAACCGAACATGAGCGCACCTAAATCGTCGGCCGGAGGTTATGGATGGGGCCTTCGGTGGCGCGTGATCATCGCCTCGATCCTGACGATCACGGCCGCGATCCTTCCCGGCTTCCTCCCGGGAGCGTTGGCCGTGCAACTGTCGGATTCTCTCGGCATCGCCGAAGCCGGGATCGGACTCATCGTGGGGGCGTTCTTCGGCATGTCCGCGCTCGGTTCGTCACGTCTGGGGCGTTTGGTCGAGCGTTTGGATTGGGCAACGGCGATGCGGATTGCGGCGTTGGGCGCCGCGGCGACACTGCTGCTGACGCCGCTCTTCGGTCAGTCGGTTGTGACCCTCGGGTTGGTGACGATCGTAGGAGGCCTCTTTCTGGCGCTGGCGCATCCGGCGGTGAATCTCGGCATCGCCCGCTGTACGGTCGTCGAGCGACAAGGCCTGGCCTACGGATTCAAACACGGAGCGATACCGGCCGCGACCGCGATCGCAGGACTGGGGCTACCCATCGTCGCCATTCCGTTTGGATGGCAGTGGGTCTATGTGATGTGTGCCGTGCTCGCTGTGGTCGCCGCACTGATGGTGCCGTTCGCTCCTCGCTCCTACGAGGTCGATCGCGGCGAGGCCATCGAAACCGAGACCCATGCGGTCCGGAGTTCACCCCTGTCGCTCCTCGTTCTGATGGCTACTGGTGCCGGCCTTGGAATCTTCGGCATGGATGCGCTCGCGACCTTCTTGGTGCCTTACGCGGTGGATGTGGGCTTCGGTGAGGGTGCCGCCGGCGTCTTGCTCGCCATCGGCAGCGTTCTCGGCATCGTCACGCGCGTGATCATGGGGTGGCTGATCGATCGCCGGTCGGCAGGAGGTCTGACGACGGTGGCGGTGTTCCTTGCTCTTGGGGCCGCCGGAATCGCCCTCCTTGCCACTGGATCCGACCCTGCCATCGTCGTTGGCTCGCTGATCGCGTTCACGTTCGGTTGGGGATGGTCGGGTCTCTTCACCTTTGCCGTCGTGCGCCGCAATCCGAAAGCGCCTGCTGCCGCGACCGGTATCACGATGACCGGGATCTATGTCGGCGCGGCGGCGGGCCCTGCGCTCTTCGGCCTTGTCGCCGAGGCGTCTTTCACGGTGGCGTGGGTCATCATGAGTGGCGCGCTTGCACTGGGCGCAGTGCTGATGACGGTTGCCTTGATCAGCGAGCGAGCCCAATCTGCCTAGGTTGCGTCGGTCGTTGGCCCCGTACGTAGATCATCAATGAGGCCGCGAACAACAGGGCTATGGTCGCCATCCAGAATGCGGCACTGAACGAGAAACGATCGGCAACGACGCCGAACAGAAGTGGCCCAATGGCCGCTCCAAGGAACTTGCCGGTTTGCGCAACACCCCACGCAGCGGCCGGCGCCTCCGGGTTGTCCTTGACCACGGCGAAGGTGAAGAGACCCGACCAGCCCCAACCAGCGGTGAAGCCGATGAACCCGCCGATCAACAGTCCCGGGTAGCCACCGAGGTTCAGGATGACGATGCCGACCGCCCCTGCGGTGATCATCGACGCTATCGCTGTGAAGTCGGCCTGTGCCATTCGATCGATGAGTCGTCCTGCCACGAGTCGAGCGATAATGCCGCAGAACCCTCCGGCAGCCAGCAGGACGCCTGCAAGCTGCTCTTCCACGCCGATGGAGACCGAGTAGCTGACGAAGAAGGAACCCAGGGGATCAAGCGCTCCGATGCCGAGACCGACGGCGACAGCGAGAACCACGAGGAGGTGTTTGGGTGTTCGTGGTTTGCCCACCGATGACGTGAGCTGTTTCGGCGGGGGAGTGAGCGTGAAGGGTGCTTCCCGTCTTGGGACAAAGGCGGCGGCAAGAACGGCCAGGACCGCAGCGGCTCTGAACGCCCAACGCCAACCAACGGTCAAGGCGATGGTCGGGACGGCGAGCCCCGCCAGGACCGCAGCGGCAGGTACGCACGCATGTTTGATCCCGAACACCCAACCATGGAGGCTCGGGACGACACAGCGAGCGATCGTGAGATTGGCTGCCGTCTGGGTCAGGGAACTGGCTACCCCGGCGAGGCCAAGCGAGATGCCGAGCACCACAACGGAGTTGCCGATCCAGCCGACAGCACCGAGCGAGAGTGCCGAGAGCAGCGCGGCGATCCGGAGTCCGTTCGCCCAGCCGACTCGTTCCGAGAGGCGCCCCGCCGTCGGCGAAACCAGCGCCGCCATTCCGAAGAACAGAGCGATGAGAACGCCGAGTCCCGTCAGGGTTAGACCAATGTCGAGTCCGATCTGGACGACGAGTGCAGCGGTGAGGAAACTCGGCAGCATCGCGACGATCGTCCCCATCAGTGCGGGCGTTACCCCACGCCACGCCACCGTGCGGGATGCGGGTCTCTCGACGACGTCGGGTTCTATGACGTGAGCTTGTCGTAGAGGGAACCGGCGTTGTAGGAGTTGATGTAGTCCATCATGTACTCCTGCCCGATGTCCACTGGGTAGCGGTCCTTGAACTCGACCCGTTCGACCGTCTCTGCCCTCGTCCAACCCTTGGCCACCGCGACGGCAACGGCCGTCTTCCACTCCATCAACATGGCCCGCTGCGTCGCGAGGTACGCCTTGGTGGTCACCGGACCGTGCCCCGGGATGACATGGTCAACATCCAAGTCGCCGATGCGTTCGAGGGCGGCCAGCCATTCGTCCACGTTCGACGTCATGAGCCACGTCTGGCACTCGCTGAAGATCGTGTCTCCGGTGAACACGGCACGCTCTTCAGGGCAGTAGACGGCGATCTGGCCTGGCGTGTGGCCCGGCGTGTGGATCAGTTCGAAGGTGTGGTCCCCGACCCGCAAGGTGAGATCTCCGGTGAACACGATCTGACCCTTATTCGGATCCGAGTAGTACACGTCGCGGTCCGGGAAGATCGCCTCGCCTTCCGGGTCATCCGTAGGGAGTGCTTCCTTGGCATACGCAAACGGATCGAGCTCCGGTCCAACCACCATGAAATTGTCGTAGACCCCTTGATGGTGAACGACGGTCGGCCCGCCCTTGAAGTAGTAGTTGCCGAAGATGTGATCGACGTGATGCTCAGTGTTGATCAGATAGCGGAGCGGCCCGTGGGACTCCGCCATCTTCCGCATCTCGACGGCCTTCGTCGGCAGCTGTGGCGTGTCGATGATGACGACGCCGTCCGACGTCACCACAAAGCTGGGATTACATCCACGAACCTTGGTCTCGGTGAAGATGGTGGGTGTGACGTTCTCCATGGATGAGCCTTTCGTTTCGCCCTACTGCGTTGCGGTCAATCCGCCGTCGATTCCCAGGATCTGACCAGTCACGAATGATGATGCGTCCGACGCGAACAGCAGAATCGGACCGATCAGGTCGCTGGGTTCGCCCACGCGACCAATCGGGATGCGACTGACGACGCCTGCCTTGAAGACAGGGTCCTCGAGGAGCATCGCCACCTGGGGCGTATCGACGAACGTCGGGGCGATCGCGTTGACGGTGATTCCGTATTTTGCCCACTCCGTGGCCCACTGACGGGTCAGGGAGCTAATCGCTCCTTTGGCGGCGACGTACGCCGAGTAGCCGGCGTTGATGCCGAGACTCGCGCGAACAGAGGAGATGTTGATCACCCGGCCGCCGTTCCCCGCTTCGATCATGGCCTTGACGGCTGCCTGAGTGGGGAGCACGGTCGCACGCAGGTTCAGTTCCATGATCCAGTCCCACTCGGGGATCGGGTAGTCCTGAGCTTCGAACAGAACCTTCCCGGCGCCGCCGCCGACGGCGTTGATGATGATGTCGAGCCGTCCGAAGTGCTCGATGGTCTCTGCCACGGCGCGGTCGGCGTCCTCCTTGTTCGTGAGGTCGGCGGCGACGGCGAGCGGGTCGGACCCCGCCTGCCGCATGCGGCTGCAGGTTCTCGCTAGTCCATCGCCATCGCGATCGACGATCGCCACTTGTGCGCCGGCCTCACAGACGCCTGCAGCGAGCGCGGATCCGATTCCGCCGCTCCCACCGGGAATCATGACGACCTTCCCATCCAGCTTGAACATGTCGGTTTGACTCATTGCCGTCCTTTCGCGAACGCCTGTCTTGATGTGGCCTAGCGGTTCGCTACCGCATCTCGTATGGCGGCCGCCGTCTTCTCGGCGGAGATACCGTACTTGTCCAGAAGTGCGCCGTCCGGCCCCGACTCCCCGAAGACATCCTGCAACCCATGCAGGATCATGGGAGTCGGCGCATTCACGGCCAGTGCCTCTGCGATGGCTCCGCCGAGGCCACCGATGATCGTGTGCTCCTCGGTCGTTACAACCAGGCCGGTCTTCGTCGCCGCGGCCACGACCGCGTCGACATCGAGTGGCTTGATCGTCGGAACATGCACCAGGTGCACGCCGATTCCCTCGAGCGCCAGCGCCTCGGCGGCCTCGTAGGCGCGAGCCGTCTGGACGCCGGTGGAGAAGACGGTGACGTCGGTGCCGTTGCGAATGGTGACGGCCTTGCCGAGTTCGAACTCGTAGTCATCGTCGAACAGGATGGGCGAGTCCGACCGTGTTAGTCGGAAGTAGACGGGACCGTCGTATTCGATGATCGCCTTGAGGGCACTGCGGGTCTCTACCTCATCGGCCGGAGCGACAACCGTCATGTTGGCCATGGCTCGCATGATCGAGACGTCGTCGAACATCAGGTGGGTCTTGCCGGTCATGCCCGCGAGCAGTCCGGCGTAGCCGCCCATCAGCTTCACATTCGCTCTTGGTTGAGCGATCAGAACCCGGATCGAGTCATGCGCCCTGGACACGATGAAGCACGAGAACGTGCTCACGATCGGCACGAGGCCGAGGCTGGCCATACCCGCCGCCATACCGAGCATGTTCTGCTCGGTGATGCCCATCTGGAAGAAGCGGTCCGGGTATTCGGCTTCGAAGAGCGAGGTGAAGGTCGAGCTTCCGGTGTCGCCGTCGAGGACGACGATGCGTCTATCGGTCGCCGCCAGATCGGTGATGGTCTCACCGAATGCCAGGCGGAGGGACTTCCCTGGAGCAAGCGTTGTCATGACGCACCTCCTTCGGATTCGCCGAGTTCTCGCATGGCGATGGCGAACTCCTCGTCATTCGGCACCCTGCTGTGCCACGTGTAGTTGCCCTCCATGTAGGAGACTCCCTTGCCCTTGACGGTGTGGGCGATCACCGCGACGGGTCTACCTTCGACCTGCTTCGCCGCTTCGAGAGTGGCGAGAACCTCCGGAATGTCGTGCCCGTCCATCTCCATCACTTCCCAGCCGAACGCTCGCCAGCGATCGGCGAGCTGAGTGCCGGTATAGGGCGTGATGCGATCGTCCAAGCTCTCTCCGGTCCAGCCGAACTGCTGCAGCTTGTTGTGGTCGACGATGGCGACGACGTTGTCGAGGGCGTAGCGGGCGGCGACGTGAGCGCCTTCCCACACGACTCCTTCGTTGCATTCACCGTCGCCGAGCATGACGAACGTGGTGAAATCGCGACCGGTGGCGCGTGCCCCGAGGGCGATGCCGAGTGCTCCTGCAAACCCCAGACCGAGTGAACCCGACGACATGTCGATGCCGGGCGTCAGGGTCATGTCCGGATGGCCCTGGAGCCGGGAGTCGATCGAGTCGAAGGTGAGCAACTCCTCAACGGGGAAGAACCCCCGCAGCGCAAGCATCGTGTACAGAGCGATCGAGCTGTGTCCCTTCGAGAGCACGAACCGGTCGCGATCCGGCCAGTCCGGTTCGTCCGGGCGGATATCGAGGATGCCGAAATAGAGCACAGCAAGCATATCGGCGGCGGAGTAGGGGCCACCGACATGTCCGCCGTTGGCGTGTTTGACCGCCTCGAGGATGCGAACCCGCGCTTGGCGGGCAAACTCCGCCATGTCATCTGGGGTGTAGTCCGTCATGGTCTGGGTCATCGAAAGTGCCCTCCGTTGATCGATCGTTCAATCGTCCTCTTCATAGGAACCGGGAATCACCGGGGGACCGAAGGAGGTCACCATCTCGAGATCGCCGGGGCCGCGTGAAACAGTCTGGTGGTGGAGTCCGATCGGGATGAACACCGCCGTGCCCGGTTCGAGGGCAACGGTGCCTTCGGGCGTCACAAGCTCACCGTGGCCGGCAACGATGTAGATCGTCTCTTCCTGGCTGGGGTGGACGTGGCCCTCGGGAGCGGAATCGGCCGGGAACACCGAGAAGCCGACCGTCAGGTGTTTGGCGCCGGTGATCGTCGGACCGCTGTAGTGATACCAGTCGCGACCGGGAAGCTCGAAGAGTTCGGCTTCCTCCCTGGTGACGGCCTTGAGCATGCTGCACCTCGCAGTTCGTCGAGCCATCCCGGAGACGCCGGCACGGCCGAATCATCGATTATCGAGTATTTACGATAGTCGTCGGTCGGCAGGTCGGTCAAGATCGAGCGATCTGGGGGCCGGTCGAAAAGCGGCGCTCTCATGCTCGGCTCAGACGGCGCCTGGCCGGCAGTGTGCGCACCACGGCAGCGACCGTGTTCACGGTCCGTAGTCACACTCGTCGTGCGGTGTGACGCGATCAGTCGTCGCCTTTGATCCCCTGCGCAGCTACGCGTCGAGGGCGCGAACGGCCTCGTCCCAGGCGTCCGGGTCGGTGAGAGTCCAGAGTCGCGCGACCGAGAACTCGATCTGTCTCATGCACGTGTCCCGCCAGACGCCGCTCTCGATGAATGCGTCGTGCTGCGATGGAATCGAGATCTCGAAGTCGATGAGTTCGGAGCAGTTGCGCCCCTCGAATTCGGTCTCGAAGTCGGCCATGAGAGCGTGGATCAGTCGACGAGCGATGCGTTTCGCCTCTCGATGATCGGAGATACGCTCTTCTGCGAGTCGTCCGACTGCCATGGCCGCCCCGGAGATCGCACCGCAGATACCTCCCGAGTAGGCCACTCCTCCGTTGAGGGCCATGGCGGCGGAAGAATCGGCGGCGTCGGGCAATCCGTAGCGTTCCTGAAGGGCAACCAGCGTCGCCTCGGCACATCCGTAGTAGTTGTCATCGCGCAGGAACAGACTTCTGGCGAGTTCGATGGCCTCTTGAGAGGCTGTTGAGCGTATGGGGAGTGTCAGAGCGGTCTCCCTCGGTCGGCTGCCTTCTCCATCGCGTCGAGGAGGGGTAGGGGCTGACCGCTGATGTAGCGAATCAGTGCTCCTCCTGCGGTGCTGATGAAGCCGATGCTGTCGTCGTCGACGAAGCGGCGGGCGCTCGCGACCGTGTCACCCCCGCCGATCACCGAGTAGCCGTCGGATGCCGCAACGGCCTCCCACAGTGACCGGGTGCCGTACTCACCGGCCGCGGACTCGTAGACCCCGGCAGGGCCGTTGACGAACAGCGTGGCGGCGGCAGCGATCACGGCCTCGTAGGCCGCGACCGTCTCGCTCCCCACATCGATGAGCAACTGGTCGATCGGGAGATCCGCAACCGCGACCTCGCGGCGCTCGCCATCATCGTCGAGGGCGAGGTCGGTCGGCACCTCGATGCGGTCGCCGTATGCCTCGAGCAGTTCGGCAGCACGGGGGATGAATGTCTCCAGCGAACGGTCGTAGATGAACGCCGTTGTTGCTGCACCCAGATCGATGCCCTGCGCGATCAACATGACGTTGGCGGTGATGCCGGTCGTGAGGATCGTGTCCGCGGTGCCGTCGGCCAGCACCTTCTCCATCATCGAGAACGCATCAGAGATCTTCAGACCGCCGAGGAGGAAGACGCACGGGCGGTTGGGATCAGATGCCAGCCCCGAGAGGGCCGTGACTTCGTCGATCAGGAGGCGTCCGCCGACCGAGGGCAGCAGCTCCTGGAAGGCAACCATCGATGGTGCGTTCCGGTGGGCAGCAGCGAAGGCGTCGTTGACGTAGAGGTCGACCAGCGGAGCCAGATTGCGTACCAGGTACGTGTCGGTCATCTCGGCGGGCGTGAGCTTCACGGCGTTCTCGAACGTCGACACCTCCTCGGTCAGGATGCGGACGTTCTCGAGCAGCAGGATCTCGCCTTCGCCGAGCGCTCGAATCGCGGCCCGGGCGGCAGGGCCGGCGACATCGTCGATGAAGCCGACCTCGCGGCTCAGCTTCTCCGACAGGATCGTGGCGTGTTCGCGCAGTGACACCAGATTGTGATAGTCCAGCGTGTCGCCCTGGTGGGCGATGATGACAACTCGTGCCCCCGCGTCGGCGAGGTCGGCGATCGTCGGAAGGCTCATGTTGAGCCGGTTGTCGTCGTTGATCTTCCCCGTCGTCCGGTCGATCGGTGAATTGATGTCAACGCGCAGGAGGACAACCCGTCCCTGCACATCGACATCGTCCAGGGTAGGAATCGTCACCCTGCCGCCTCCTTCGTCTGCTGTTCGCTGCGGCCGCTACATCCCCAGGTACTCGTTGGTCAACCCGACCGCTTCGAGGCGATCGGTCTGCATCGAGAGTGCGGCACGGATGGCATCGATGGTCTCCGGGATGGTGACCGACTCCTGCGGGATGTTGATCGCGAACATGACGTCCTTGCCGGACATCCCGACCGTCTCTTCGAAGAGGCCGATCTCGTACATGTCGCCGCGCGGATGGCCGAGGAAGCGGGCGTAGTTGAACAACGAAGTGTTCGTGGTGAAGCCGTCCTCGATCTTGACGACGCGGATGCGGGGATGGGCCCTGAAGATCTCGATCACCTCTTCGGGCGTCGTTTCGCGCTTCGTCGTCACCACCAGCGTGATGATGTGGCCGTGGGTCACCGGCGTGTGAATCAGGAGGCCGGTGGCGTTGATGTGGGGCATAATCGACATGAGGTCTACGCACTGGTGGTTCGGGATGCCTTCGAGCTGGAGGCTGTCGACGAGACCGCGATGCGTGTCGCCCGGATCGGCGACGCGACGGATGATGGTGATAGCGACCTTCTCGACGCCGATCTCGCGATCGAGCGCATCGACGGCACGGACAAAGCCGGTCGTGTTGCACGATGTGAGCTTCAGGTAGTCCTTGCCGACGCCTTTGTCGTAGTTTGCGTAGCCGTGGAAGAACACATCGGCGACCTCGGAGGACTCGCCGCCCTGGAAGATGGCCGGGATGCCGGCAGCCTCGTACTTCACTTTGTTCTTCGCCCCGATACCACCCGGCGCCGAGTCCAGCATGATGTCGACCTTGCTGAGGAGATCATCGAAGTCGCCGGTCACGGGGATGCCGGCGGCCTCGAGCGTCTCCTTGGCTCCCGGCATTGCTGCATAGAGGTCGTACGGCATGCCGCGTTCGGCGAGCGCCATCACAGCGAGCGTGGGGGCGACATCGGCGACGCCGACGAGTTCCATGTCTTCCTGGCGGGCGACACCGTCAGCGAGGCGCTGCCCGATCACCCCGAACCCTGCTACTCCAACCTTCACTTTGGCCATATCTGGACCTCGCTTTCGTCTAGGCAGTCGCTCGCATTGCCGCGACGACCGCTGATCCCATTTCGATGGTCGAATTCGATCCACCCATGTCTCGGGTACGGACCTCTCCGGCACCGAGGGTGTTGGCGATCGCTGCCTCGATGTGGTCGGCAGCCTCGGTTTCTCCAAGGTTGTCCAGCATCATGCGGACGGCCTCGATCGTCGCGATCGGGTTGACCACACTCAGCCCGGTGTATTTCGGCGCCGAACCGTGGATGGGCTCGAACATCGACGGGTACTCACCCTCCGGGTTGACGTTGCCGCCGGCCGCGAAACCCATTCCGCCCTGGAGCATCGCTCCGAGGTCGGTGATGATGTCGCCGAACAGGTTCGACGCCACCACGACGTCGAAGTAGTCGGGGTTCTTGACGAACCACATCGTCAACGCGTCCACCAGGGCCATGTCGGTCTCGATGTCAGGGAAGTCCTTGGCGACGAAGTCGTAGGCCTCGTCCCAGAACACCATCGAGTAGTTGAGGGCATTCGACTTCGTGCAGTTGGTGACGCGACCCACGGGCGAGGACGATCCCAGCTTGCCTCTCTTCCGTGCAGCTTCGAAGCCGTAGCGGATCGCCCGCTCGCAACCTTTCCAGGTGAACACTCCGGTCTGAAGAGCGAATGCGTCGGGCGTGCCGCGTTTGAAGAAACCCCCGATGCCGGAGTATTCGCCCTCTGTGTTCTCCCTGATGACCAAGATGTCCACCGTTTCGGGACTGGCCGTTGCGATGGGGGAGGAGACACCTGGGTAGAGCTTGATGGGGCGGAGATTCACGTATTGATCGAAGCCCTTCCGGATGGCGAGCAGCATCTGCAACGAGATGTGATCCTCGACCTTGTTGGCGTCACCGATGCAACCCAGGAATATCGAGTCGAACCCACTGAGGGTCTCGAGTGCGTCTTCCGGCATCATCGCCCCCGTTTCAAGGAAGCGATCACAGGACCAGTCGAAGTTCTCGGTGGCGATGCCGAACCCGTGGATGTCCGCGGCAGCGTCCAAGACGCGTGTCGCTTCGTCCGCGATTTCGACGCCCACTCCGTCCCCGGGTATCGATGCGATTCGGTACGACTTCATCAGGCCTCCTCAGAATGCGTGGGCGTGCGAGGCGAACCCGGGTTCCGGGTGATCGCCCCGATCTCACTCTGAGACTAGACGCGAAAGGGGACGCTGATGCAATCCCAATCGATGATCGATGAACCGTGTGTGAGTTCCACCGGCAGGCGGTAGTCCGCAGCTCCGGACCCGGCTGTGCGGTGGGCAGCGGAGCAGAATCCGGTAGCCCTTCCCGGCCCGGGCCGCGGAGTTGGTGGCCGGTGGCTCGTTCTTCAGAGCTCGAGGGCTTCGAGGCGGTCGAACACCACTCCCGTGTTGCGGAGGAACCTATCGATCGTGAAGCAGGTATCCAGTTCTTCGCTCGTCAGGTCGCACGCTGGATCGGCAGCGAGTCGGTCTCGAAGGGTGCCACCCTCATCCCACGTGGCCATCGCGTTGGTCTGCACGATCCGGTACGCGGCGTCACGGCTGTGGCCTCGTTCGGCGAGTGCGAGCAACACCGCCTGCGAATACACGAGGCCGCGGGTCGATTCGAGGTTCTTGGCCATGCGTTCGGTGTCGACGACGAGACCGTCCACGAGTCGGGCCATGCGTGCGAGCGCGAAGTCGAGCAGGCCGGTGGCGTCGGGAAGTGCCACACGTTCGGCGGCGGAGTGGCTGATGTCGCGTTCGTGCCACAAGGCCACGTTCTCCATCCCAACCGAGGCGTAGCCGCGAAGAAGGCGCGAGATTCCGGTGATGTTCTCCGAAGCGATCGGATTGCGCTTGTGCGGCATCGCAGACGAGCCCTTCTGACCCGATCCGAACGACTCCCTCGCCTCTCCCACCTCGCTCCGTTGGAGATGGCGGATCTCGGTGGCGAATCGCTCGAGCGAGGAACCCGTGAGGGCGATCGTGTTGAGGAACTCGGCCTGGCGGTCCCGGTGGGTGATCTGCGACGAGGCCGGCTCGATTCCGATCCCGAGTCGCTCACAGACGAACGCCTCGACCGAGGCAGGAGTGTGGGCGTAGGTGCCCACGGCGCCCGAGATCTTGCCGACGGCCACGGCATCCCTTGCGCGGCGCATCCGGTAATGATCCCGGGCGATCTCGAACGCCCAGTTCGCCAGTTTGAGGCCGAAGGAAGTCGGCTCCGCCCAGATGCCGTGGGTACGGCCGATCACCGGTGTGTCACGGTGCTCCATGGCCTTGCCCCGCACGATGTCGAAGAGGGTCGTGATTCGATTGAGCAGCAGGTCGGCGGCATCCCGAAGGAGAACACCGTTCGCCGTGTCGAGGACATCGGATGAGGTGAGGCCGAAGTGGATCCACTCGCCGCCCGGGCTGACCGAGCCGGCGAGGAGGTCGACAAACGCGGCAACGTCGTGATTCGTGACTTGCTCCCGCGCCTTCCATGCGACCAGGTCGACCTCCGGAGCGGAACGCAGCGCTTCGACGACCTCGGATGGGGCGACGCCGAGGTCGACCCACGCCTCAACGACGAGGGTCTCCACTTCCTTCCACACGGCGAGCTTGCGTGCTTCACTCCAGACGGCAGCCATCTCGGGGAGGGAGTACCGCTCGATCATGTCAGGGTTCCTTCCGCTCGTCAGCAGTCCTTCGTCAGTACCCGGTGTCCAAGGTCCGTTCTCATCTATTTGCCTTCGAACTCGATCATTGCCGCGGCTTCGTCGGCTGTCTTGCGGGCTCGTTCCAGCGTATCTGCAAGTCCCGCGACGTTTGCGACTCGGCCGTCGGCCGAGATGGAGGCGACCTCTTGTCGCTCGGCGAACGCAGCGACGGCATACAGATTCGACGGATCGACTTCGACCAGAGGTCCGAGTTCGGCGAGAGCCGGGTGCCCGGGTGCAGAGATGAGATCAGTGAGCCGAGGACTCGGGCTCAGTCTCCTTCCGAGCGCATGCTCGCGCCCACCGCCTCCGAGGAGGAGAACCTTCACGACGCCGGTCGCATGAGCGTCGCCTCACGCCCGGGGCCGACTCCAACCGACGACACACGGACTCCGCTCAGCTCTTCGACCCGTTCGACGTATCGCCTCGCTGCGTCGGGGAGATCGTTGTACGACTCGACGCCACTGATGTCCTCTCCCCACCCTTCGAGCTCCTCATACACAGGGTGGCAGTTGTACAACACACGCTGCTGACGCGGGAACTCGTTGTAGCGCTCACCCAGTGAGTCGTAGGCGACTGCGATCTTCAGCGGGCCGAAGTGGGAAAGGATGTCGAGTTTCGTGAGTGCGATCTCGGTGAGACCGTTGACACGGGCGGAGTACCGCAGGGCGACCGCGTCGAGCCAGCCGGTGCGGCGGCGGCGACCGGTCACGACGCCGTACTCGCCGCCGATTTCGATCATACGTTCGCCGGTCTCGTCGAGGAGTTCGGTCGGGAAAGGTCCGGTTCCGACGCGTGTGATGTAGGCCTTGGACACGCCGATCACGTTGTCGATGTCGCGTGGTCCGATCCCGGAACCCGTCACGGCGCCACCCGCAGTTGAATTCGACGATGTCACGAACGGGTACGTGCCGTGGTCGATGTCGAGAAGCGTCCCTTGTGCCCCCTCGAACAGGACGTTCTTGCCACCGTGGATTGCCTCCCATATGAGCAGAGACGTGTCCGCGATGTGGTCGCGGATCCGGTCGGCATAGCCCAGATACTCTTCGTAGATCTCGTCGAGGTCGAGCGGCAACTGGTTATAGACCTTCTGGAGTTGACGGTTCTTGTCCTTGCCGACCACGTCGAGCTTCTTCCGGAAGATCTTCGGATCGAAGAGGTCCTGTATGCGGATTCCAAACCGGGAGTACTTGTCCATGTAGCACGGACCGATGCCCCGCTTTGTCGTCCCGATCTGCTCCTCCCCGAGGTAGCGTTCGAGCACGGCATCGAGTTTTCGATGGTACGGCATGATGACATGGGCGTTGCCGGAGACCCGCAGGCGGGAAGGGTCGATACCCCGAGCGGTGAGCTCTTCCATCTCCCGAATCATCACGGCTGGGTCGATCACGGTCCCGTTGCCGATCACCGGCGTGACCTGGGGGTAGAGCACCCCGGAGGGGATGAGACTCAGTGCGAACCGTTCACCGTTGACGACGATCGTATGGCCGGCATTGTTTCCGCCTTGATACCGAACGACGACGTCGGCATCTCGAGAGTATCGATCAGTGATCTTTCCCTTGCCTTCATCGCCCCACTGGGCACCAAGGATCACCGTGGCCGGCATGTGGTCTCCTCCACTCGTGAGAGCCGATTCTAACGGTCCTCAGGCGACGCCCTGCGAGAGCGTCTCGACGTGCGCCGGCAGGCCGAGTGAGGCGTCGGTAACCTATTGCGATCGTTAGGGTGCCGCCAACGTTTCACGAGGAAGTCCATGAACGAACGCATTGCGATCCGCAAAGCCACGATCGACCCGGTCGGCACTCCCGTGGTCCTTGCCGTGTCGGAGTCGCCGGCAATCCGCACCGAGGTGATGCACTTCCATACGGGGGCATCCGAAGAATTCTGGGACTTCACCGACATCGTGCGCGACGTCGCGAAGCGCTCGATGGTGCGGCACGGTCAGATCACGGTCTACACCCCGCATACAACGACGTCGATCCTGATCAATGAATCCGAGACCGGGTTCCTCAACGATTTCCGCAAGGCGATCGATCGCATGATCCCCGTCGATACCTACTACGAACACGACGACCACGACGTCCGCACCGAGAACATGCAGGAAGACGAATTCATCAACGGGCACTCGCACATCCGGCAACTTCTCACCGGTCAGCCCTCGGTCACGATTCCGATCGTCGACGGTGAAGTTCTCCTCGGCCAGTGGCAGCGAGTTCTCTACGCAGAACTCGACCAACCCCGCGAGCGGCGAATCTTCTTCCATGCCCAAGGGGTCTGATTCGGCTTCGCCGGATGTCGCCGGACGATTCGACTTCTTGCACATCGAACGTCGAGTCGCCCCGAGCCAGCCCCAGCCGTTTGTGTTCCTGGGTACGATCAAGGAATCATTCCTGTTCGCGGCCGCGGTCTACTGGACGTTCACCTTCACTTCCAGTCGCATCTCGCCTCGACGGGAAGCAGGGCTCGGCGTTGGTGACCGGTAGTCTCAGGATTCAGAGGAGGCGACGTGGAGAATGACGGAACGGCACCACAGGAACGGGTGCTCGGGGACGACATCATCGTGGCCGACGGCGTCAAGATGTGGTTCGGTGACTTCCAAGCTCTGAAGGGCGTCACCACGACCGTCAAGGAACGAGAAGTGGTCGTCATCATTGGGCCGTCGGGTTCCGGCAAGTCGACGTTCATCCGGTGCATCAACCGTCTCGAAGCGCACCAGGAAGGTTCGATCATCGTCGACGGGATCGAATTGACGAACGACATCAAGAACGTCGAGAAGATCCGGTCGGAGGTCGGGATGGTGTTCCAGCAGTTCAATCTGTTCCCGCACCTCACGGTCCTCGACAACATCACGCTGGCTCCGCAGTGGGTACGGAAGCTCTCGAAAGACGAGGCCGCGGAGGTCGGGATGGAGCTTCTCGAGCGAGTCGGCATCCCTGAGCAGGCTGACAAGTACCCGGGTCAGCTCTCCGGCGGTCAGCAGCAGAGGGTGGCGATTGCCCGGTCCCTGGCGATGAAACCGAAGATCATGCTCTTCGACGAGCCGACCTCTGCGCTCGACCCGGAGATGATCAAAGAGGTCCTCGATGTGATGAGGGAGTTGGCGTTCTCCGGTATGACGATGCTCGTGGTCACTCATGAGATGGGTTTTGCCAAAGAGGTCGCCGATCGGGTCCTGTTCTTCGACTACGGCACGATTGTCGAAGAAGGCACTCCGGAGCACTTCTTTGAGAACCCCCAGCACGACCGAACGAAGCTGTTCCTGAGCCAGATTCTCTGACCTTCATTCAAAGGACCCATTCCATCGTTCCAGCCACTCCGGACTCCTCGCGAGAACCCCTATTCGGCAAGGGCGGTCATCGGTCACTCCTGAGGAGCTACCTCCCACTGGAGGTGTGATTCGTCGTGTTCCTCGGAGAAGGGTTCGGGACAGACCCGCCGGCAGATCGGCGCGCGCGAAGTGCTCGCCGATGCCTTCCTTTCTGCCACCCAGAGGCGTTGTGTCGTCGGTCCGAGACAGGGCTGAGGCAGTTTTCAGTTGATCGCGCCGCACGATGCTGTCTACCGTGGCGGCAGAACGGCCGGCATTTCCGGCCGAAGACACGCGAGAGGAACGTCGTATTACGACCGCCAATCTGCAGGAGGAAAGATCTTTTTGAAACGCCTAGCAATCTTGTTGCTCGCGCTCGGGCTGGTGCTCGCAGCATGCAACAGCAGCAGTGACGACACAACAACAACCACGGCCGCCGACGCCGGCGCTACCGAAACCACCACCGCACCTGCTGCGGCGAGCGGCTCGCTGCTGCAAACCGTGCAAGACCGAGGCAGTCTCATCTGTGGTGTCAACGACGCGGTTCCCGGATTCGGATACACCGACGCCGATGGCAACTTCTCGGGCTTCGATGTTGACTACTGCCGTGCGGTTGCCGCCGCGGTGCTCGGTGACGCTGAGGCGGTCACCTACCGGCCCCTGACGGCGCAGCAGCGCTTCACGGCGCTCCAGTCCGGCGAGATCGACGTGCTGATCCGCAACACGACGTTCACGAGTAGTCGTGACGGCCGTGAGGGAGCCACGTTCCTGACCACGACGTTCTACGACGGTCAGGGCATGATGGTCTACGCAGACAGCGGGATCACCAGCATCGACGACATGGCGAACCTGTCGGTATGTGTGCTCTCCGGCACGACGACCGAACTCAACCTGGCCGCGCGGTTCGGCAGCACGCCGTTTACTCCGCTGACATTCGATGCCAACGATCAGTTGCAGGCCGCATTTGTGGCCGGGCAGTGTGACGGCTGGACATCAGACAAGTCGCAGCTTGCCGGTGTGCGCTCGAGCTTCCCGGACTCCGAAGGCGGACCTGAGGCGCTCGTCATCCTCGACGAGACCTTCTCGAAGGAGCCGCTCGGTCCCGTGGTCGCCGACGGCGACACGCAGTGGGCGCAAGCGGTCAACTGGGTCGTGCTGGCCACGATCCAGGGCGAAGAGTGGGACCTGACGTCCGCCAATGTCGCCGGCTACGACGGCGAGGACGCTGCAATCCGGCGCTTCCTCGGCCTCGAGATCACGACCGACGAGGGTACGGCCGTGTTCGATCCGGGCCTCGGCCTGCCCACGGACTTTGCGACCCAGGTGATCAGCCAGGTCGGCAACTACGGCGAGATCTTCGACCGCAACGTCGGCCCGAACACGGCGCTCGGGCTGAGCCGCGGGGTGAACGCCCTATGGACGAACGGCGGCCTGCTCTACGCCCCGCCCTACCGGTAAGCAAGACATACGAAGAGGGGGTCGGGCCGCCCGGCCCGACCCCCGATCCTCGAAATGAACGCTGAGGGAGATCGTTGACAGCGACACAGACCCCCAAGGGGACAAGACCTCCCTTCTGGAGGAACGTCCACTTCATTCGCGGGGTCCTGCAGATACTCGCCGTCGCCATCGTGGTCGGCGGCATCCTGTTCCTCGGCAACAACCTCCGCAGCGAACTGATCGCAAAGAACCTGCCGACCGGCTTCGACTTCCTCAACCAACCCACCGGAGTGACCATCGCCGACAGCGGCTTCAGTCCCGCTTCTCCGGTCTGGAAAGCACTCCTCGCTGGGATCAAGAACACCTTCCTCCTCGTCATTGTCGGAATTCCCCTTCTCACGGTCCTCGGAACGCTGATCGGCGTCGCTCGCCTCTCGACGAATTGGCTGGTGGTGAAGATCGCGACGGTATACGTCGAAACGATCCGCAACATCCCACCACTCCTGATCATCCTCTTCGTGTTCAACGCCGTGATCCTCCAGCTGCCGCCGCCGCGTGACCCGGCCACGCCGCTCGATTGGTTCGTGATCAGCAATCTGAAGATCATCGGGCCGGGCTTCACGGCGTTGAGCGGCGCCGGCATATTCGCCGGCGTCTTCGTGTTCGCGATGGTCGCCGCCGTTATCGCCGGTATCTGGCGCACCCGCTACTCCGAGCGCACCGGGCACCCCGATCATCGAGCCCTGTGGGGCCTCGGCGTGTTCACCGGCATCATGGTCCTTGGATACTTCATCCTTGGCCGGCCGATCAGGATGTCACTGCCCGTCCTCGACGGCCGGATCATCACCGGTGGCTACGGTGGGCTCGGCGCCTACTTCGCGATGCTGCTTGCGCTGGTGATCTACACCGCCAGCCACGTCGCCGAGATCGTGCGCGGCTCGATCCTTGCGGTTCCCAAAGGGCAAACCGAGGCCGCCAACGCCATTGCCCTCTCCGGCTTCCAACGACTGCGATATGTGACGCTGCCCCAAGCCTTCCGCATCGCCCTGCCGCCGATCATCAACCAGTTCCTCAACTTCGCGAAGAACACATCGCTCGCTATCGCGATCGGCTATGCCGAGGTCACCCTCATTACCTTCCAGCTCATCGGCAACGGCTACCCGGCGCCGCAGCTGATCTTGTTGCTGATGTTGGCCTACCTGCTCTTCTCGCTGACCATTTCGATCCTGGTCAACATCCTCAATCGGCGTCTCCAATTGGTGGGGAACTGATGAGCACCGTCACCTCACCGGGAGCGCCGGCACCCACGGCCGCCCACCACCGGCGGATGACGCCGGCGAAGTGGCTGAAGCAGAACCTCTTCTCGAACTGGTACAACAGCCTGCTGACGATCGTCTTCGGCGCATTCATCCTCTGGGTCGGTGTGTCCCTGGTGCGGTATCTGCTTCACATCGACACCGAGATCATTCGCGTGAACCTCAAGCTCTACATGGCCGGTCGATTCCCGAACGAGCAGCTCGGGAGATTGTGGCTCGCTATCTACATCGCGGTCGCCGGCGCCGCGCTGCTGGCACGAGCGACCGCTCTCAACGCGCAGAGGAAGGCGACCGAGGCCGGAATCGGGTTCTCCTCCCGGTCGAACTGGGTCGACGTCATGCGACGGTTCTGGCCGATCGGAGCGCTGGTGGTCTTCACGCTGAGCTTCACGGAGACGATCACGCCGACCGTGCTCACGCTGGGAGCGGCAGCAATAGGCCTCGGTGCCTACCGGATCGGAGCGGCACTGCCAACGTCGATCGTGCGCCGATCATGGCTGATTCCCGTGGTCGGAGCTGTTGCGTTCTATCTGGCCCTGGCGGGGTTCGGCGGCGTTGGCTGGGACCTGTGGCAAGGCTTCTTCCTCAACATCGTGCTCACCGTGGCGGGTATCAGTCTCGCGTTCCCGCTCGGCCTCATGCTCGCCCTCGGGCGTCGTTCGTCGCTCCCCGCCGTCCGGCTGCTCTCGGTTACCTACATCGAGTTCCTGCGCGGCGTGCCCATGATCACGCTGCTGCTGATGGGCGCCTTCGCCCTCGGCTTCCTCATTCCGGGCGACGTCCAGTTCAGCCTGTTTCTCAGAATTCTGATTGCGATCACCCTCTTCCAATCCGCGTACATCGCCGAGGTCGTCCGCGGCGGATTGCAGTCGGTGCCCAAGGGCCAGATCGAGGCCGGGCAATCGATCGGCCTCAGCCCGTGGAAGACGATGCGGCTGATCGTGCTGCCCCAGGCGCTGCGGAACGTGATCCCGGCGATGGTCGGCCAGTTCATCAGCCTGTTCAAGGACACCACGCTCGTGTACATCGTCCTGCTTCTCGACCTGCTGCGCGCGGCGTTTGTCTCGACGTACCAGCCCGAGTTCCTTGCGCAGGGCCTCGATGCGGTGGTGCTTCCATTCGCCGCGCTGTACTTCTGGGTGGGTTCCTATGTCATGTCACGAGAGAGCCGACGGCTCGAGAAGAAACTAGGAGTAGGTGTGCGATGACGGATCAGACGGTTTTCTCCGACGCGACCCAGGCCGCCGGCACCGGCGAAACGATGATCGAGTTGACCGGTGTGGACAAGTTCTTCGGCGACTTCCAAGCTTTGAAGAACATCAACATACGCGTCGGGAAACAGGAAGTGGTCGTCGTGATCGGACCGTCCGGTTCGGGCAAGTCGACCATGATCCGGTGCATCAACCGCCTCGAGGTCCACGACAGCGGCCGCATTGTCGTCGGCGGCATCGAGTTGTCGGATGACATCAAGAGCATCCAGGAGATCCGCAAAGAGACCGGCATGGTGTTCCAACAGTTCAACCTCTTCCCGCATCTCAGCGTGATCGACAACATCACGCTCGGTCCGAGGCAGGTCCTGAACCTCCCCAAGGGGCAGGCCGAGGAGCTGGCCAGGGAACTCCTGATCAAGGTCCAGATTCCCGAACAAGCAAACAAGTACCCGGGCCAGCTCTCTGGTGGTCAGCAGCAACGCGTGGCCATCGCCCGCTCTCTGGCCATGAATCCGAAGGTGATGCTCTTCGACGAACCGACCTCTGCGCTGGACCCGGAGATGATCAAGGAAGTGCTCGACACGATGCAAGAGTTGGCCGAGTCCGGCATGACCATGATCGTGGTGACCCATGAGATGGGCTTCGCCAGGGAGGTGGCCAATCGGGTCGTCTTCATGGCAGACGGCGAGATTGTCGAAGTTGGCACGCCGGAACACTTCTTCGACGATCCCACAGAGGATCGAACGAAACTGTTCCTGAGTCAGATTCTCTGATCGAATGCTCTGAGCTGCCTCCAGAGCATCCGATGACGTCGATCGTCGGTTGTCGGTATTCGGTACTGCGCTGCTCGCCCCCGTCGCATCTTTGTGGAGACAGTGCCGGAGTTCCCGACCGGCTACCGGCTACCGTCCGCTGATGAGGCTCTTCAATTTCGGTGCCGGACCGTCAATGCTGCCGCTGGCGGTTCTCGAGGAGGTTCAGGCCGAGTTCGTCGACTACCGCGGGCACGGGATGTCGATCGTGGAGATGAGCCACCGGTCGGCCTCGTACGGGTCGGTTCACCGGGGCGCCGTCGATCTCGTCCGAGAGCTCTTTCACGTTCCCGAGGGGTTCGACGTTGTCTTCATCCAGGGTGGAGCGACGATGCAGTTCGGCATGCTGGCCATGAACCTGCTGACCGATGGCCTCAAAGGCGCGTACGTCGATACCGGTGCCTGGGCGTCCAAGGCGCTCGATGATGGTTCACACCATGGCGACGTCTACGCGGCGTGGAGTGGTCGCGACCTCGGATATGCCCGTGTCCCGGATTCGGGAGAGTTGACGATCCGGGAGAACACCCGGTACCTCCACATAACCAGCAACGAGACGATCGGGGGAGTGCAATTCACCAATTGGCCCGACGTGCCGGTACCCCTCGTCGCCGACATGTCATCGGACCTCATGAGCAGGCCAATTCCCTGGGATCGGTTCGACGTCGTCTACGGAGGGGTCCAGAAGAACCTCGCTCCAGCCGGAGTGGCCCTCGTGGTCATCCGCCGCAGCATCCTCGAACACACGCGGCACGACCTTGCCGCCTACTTCCGTTATGACGTGCATGCCACGAGTGACTCGATGCACAACACCCCGCCTGTCTTCCCCATCTACGTGATGGAGAAGGTGCTCCGTTGGATACGGGACCAAGGTGGGCTGCCGGCGATGAAGGAGGCTGCGGAGATCCGATCCGGTCTGATCTACCAGATCATCGACGAGAGTGGCGGTTTCTACGTCAGTCCGGTCGAATCGGCGAGTCGTTCCAAGATGAACGTCGTGTTCCGGATTGCGGATCATGCCCTCGAGCCGCATTTCGTCGCGGAGGCCGCAGCCAACGGAATGCCGGGACTCAAGGGTCATCGCAGTGTCGGCGGCTGCCGGGCTTCGGTCTACAACGCAATGCCCCAAGCCGGCGTCGAGGCCCTGTGCGAGTTCATGGCGGACTTCCAGCACAACGCTGGTTGAGAACGAATCAGAGGTGGACCCTGGTGATGCTCTCGATCGGGTCGGTGGCTGCGAGTGCCTGCATCGCTTCGTCGGGAACGTCGCCATCGACGCTGATGAACGACAGCGCCCGACCCCCCGGTGCGGAGCGGCCCGTCCTCCACGTTGCGATGTTGATCTGGAGACTCCCGAGCATCGTCGCGACGGTCCCGATGAACCCCGGTTCGTCGTGACTCACGGCGACGAGGATCGTCCCTTCGGGGATGACATCAACCCGGTAGCCATCGACTTCGACGATCCGCGGCTCGTTGTGGCTGAACAGCGTGGCGGCGATCGTGCGTCGGCCACCGTTCCACTCGACCCGGCAGGAGATGATGTTGGGGTAGTCGACGGTGTGGAACCCGCTCATGCGGGATACGGCGATTCCTCGCTCTGTTGCGACGTGCGGGGCATTGACGTAGTTCACGGTCTGCGTCATGACGGGCTCCAGTAGCCCCTTCAAGATTGCGACCGAGATCGACTCGACGTGCTCGTCGATGAGATCTCCCTTGATCGCGATCTCGACTTTGGTGATCGCGTCCTCCGCGAGTTGTGTCTGCAGACTGCCAAGCCGTTCGGCCATGTCCAGATATGGGCGCAGGTCCCTCAGGACACGCCCGTCGACGATTGGCATGTTCACGGCGTTGCGGTAGTCAATGCCCGCCAGGGCGTCGATGACCTGGCCGACGATCTGGATGCCGACCTCTCGCTGTGCCTCGTCAGTGCTGGCTGCGAGGTGCGGGGTCACCACCACACTGTCCATGTGGAGCAGCGGGTTGGCAGGGTCGGGCGGTTCACGGCCGAGAACATCGAGTGCAGCGCCGGCAACATCTCCGCTCTGCAGTGCGTCGATGAGGGCTTGCTCGTCGATGAGCTCCCCTCGTGCCGTATTGATGATCCTCACTTCCGGCTTCGTCTTGGCCAGGGCATCCCTGCCGATGAGACCCCGCGTATCGGGAGTGAGCGCGGCGTGGAGAGTGATGAAGTCTGACCGTTCCAGTAGCTCGTCGAGCGATACCCGGGTGACCTTCATCGATTGGGCGCGATCATCGCTCAGGTAGGGGTCATAGCAGATCACTTCCATTCCGAATCCGAGACAGCGGCGGGCGACGCGACGACCGATCCGACCCAGGCCGACGATACCGATGGTCTTCGATCGCAGCTCGATGCCCTTGAACCGGCCGCGTTCCCACTTGCCGCCCCGGAGACTGGCGACCGACTGCGGTATGTTCCGCGATAGTGCCAACAGGAGAGCCATCGTGTGCTCAGCGGTGGCGACGGTGTTCGCTCCCGGCGTGTTCATGACGATCACGCCTCGCTCCATGGCCGCCCTCAGATCGACGTTGTCGACGCCGACCCCCGCCCGTCCTATGACCCGAAGCCGGTCTCCGGCTGCGATGACGTCGGCCGACGCGTGGACGCTGCTGCGGATGATCAGACCGTCGTAGCCTGGGATCCGTTCCGCCAAGCCACCAGGAGTCAGGCCCTTGACAACATCGAATTCGACATCTGGGTGGGCTTCGAGAAGCTCGATGGCTTCGGCAGATAGATCATCGGTGACCAATACTCGCAAGGTCATGGCATCTCGCCTCTCCGGACGGTGACTTCGCCGGCCTCGATTCTTGTCCGGCTCTCCTCGACAACCCGTCCGAAGACGGTAGCCGAGAGAGCTATCTCTTCGGACTCGGTCAGGGCGAGGCCGAGCACCGGGGCGAGCGAGTCACCGGTAATGAGTGCGTCTGCCGCGGCCACGACCCGGGGATGTTCGACCACGCCGGTGAATCCGACGAACAGGTCGACGACTTCTCGCGCCGCCAGGTCGCTTGCTCCGTCACCGACCAGCATCGATCGTCCCAAGCGGTCACCGAGCATCTCCTTCACGACGACTCGTTTACCGTCAGATGTGGCCAGCAGCGCGGGCTCAGGACCAGCGAGTGCGATGTCAACCGCTCGGATGTGATCGACCGGCACTCCAAGCCAGGTCCCGAACGGACGGACCGCACCGCTGAGGCCACCCGAGATGATGAAGACCTCCTTGCCGGCGTGTTGAAGCGCACCGATCACATCACGGGCGTCGGCGACGACGTTCAACCGGTATTGCGTTGCGAGTCCGGCAACCTCCTCAGGGGTCGGTGCCAGGATCTCGAGACGGCGACGGTACACCGCCTCGAGGGGAACCTCGCCGGCCATGGCTGAGTTCGTCAGTGTGCTGACGAACCCGAACTGTCCCTTGAACCGGGCGAGCTCGTCGATGCCTTCGATCGTGCTGAGTGTGCTGT